>Ga0335069_10002961_pt1 | contig 25886 bp, 26 predicted proteins | sample Lox_Sample_11_FD_206714 | JGI IMG/M metagenome (GOLD analysis project Ga0335069, IMG submission 206714) | Soil microbial communities from Loxahatchee National Wildlife Refuge, Florida, United States - Lox_Sample_1.1 | ecosystem: Environmental > Terrestrial > Soil > Wetlands | place: USA...
CTGTTCAAACGGATGGCGCAAATCGCGATCGAGCGCGGATGGGCGCGGATGGAGTGGGCGGTGCTCGACTGGAACCGTCCCGCGCAAGAATTCTATCGCGCACGGGGAGCGGTCGCGAAGGATGAATGGACGGTGTGGCGGCTCGACGGCGAGGCGCTGGTCAAGACCGCGCGCGACTAACGCTGCGAGCCCCGCATCGGCGCAGGCATCCTTCTACGTCCGGCGGCATTTTTCATAACGACCGGCTATGTTGGAGACGTGCGGCGGCCGCGAGGCCTTTCAAAGGCGCGAGGAATGAACCCATGCAAACGGCGATCGTGCTCCTTATAGCGGCGCTGCTCGAAGTGGGCGGCGATGCGCTCACGCGGATCGGTCTGCGGGAGCGGCCGGTTTTTCTCGCCGCCGGCGCGTTCACGCTCTTCATCTATGGCGTCGTGGTCAACCAGGGCGGTTTCGATTTCGGACGCCTGATGGGTGTGTATATCGCGGTGTTCTTCCTCGTCTCCCAGATCGTGGCCTTCGCGCTTTTCCGCGACGTACCCAACTACAAAACGCTGGCCGGCGGACTGCTGATCGTGCTCGGCGGCGCCGTAATCATGCTCTAACGTGCGCAACTTCCTGACGGCAGCCGCAAAGGTTGCGTCACTCGCCGCGCTGATCGCCTCTGCTGCGATGCGCGGACTTGCGGGTGCGCAAGCCACGACCGCCGCGTGCGGTCCATTCGGGAGTCCTCCGGTCAAGCTGCTCGGCGCGGTCAAGCCCGCCTGCGCGGACGGCGAGAGGCTCGGGCCCTGGAAGGACACCGACGGCACCGACCGCTACGCCTGCCTGTACGACGCGTCCTCGGCGAAGCCCGGCCGCAGACTTCCGCTGCTGGTTTACCTGCATCCGTCGCTGTTCGGGCCGTGGACCATCAGGCACACCAATTTGCTCGACCTGCGCGCCACGACTTCGCTCAGCGGCGAGCACGGCGACCCGGGCTATATAGTACTTGCGCCGCAGGGCCGGAACACCGCGCACTACTATCAATGGCCGGACGACCGCGGGATGGGATGGGACAACTGGTATCGTCAGCTAAGTGCGGCGGGCAACGTCAAAGTCGGCAAGACCGTGTATCCGGAAAACGTCGACGCGGCGACGATCGATCATTTCATCGCGGCGGCGGCGCGCACCGGCAGGGTCGATACGCGGCGGATTTATGTGACCGGATGGTCCAACGGCGCGGCGATGGGCCTGCTCTACGCGCTCAATCGCCCCAACGTCGCGGCGGTGGCCGTCTATTCCGGGCCCGATCCGTTCGGCGCGCTCGTCGATCCGTGCCATCAGAAACCGGTCAGCGGCAAACCGGCGAGCGACGCCGAAGTGCAAATCTACAATGCACGCGTGCCCGTGATGCTCGTGCACAATAGCTGCGACATCGCCGGAATCTGCCCCAATGGCGAAAAGCTGGCGACGGAGCTGCGCGACGCCGGCGCAAAGGTCGATGACGTGATCGTTGACGCCTCAGGCAAGCGGGTCGAGGCGTGCCTGGATGCATGCGGGGCGGACCCCAATGGCGGACTCGCGTTCATGCATCACCCGGGAGCCTGGCTCTCCGGTCTCCATCATCATGGCGAATGGCCCGACGAATGGACCACGGCGATGCTCGAGTTTTTGCGCGCGCATCCGCTGCACCCGTCCGCGCCGCCTTTCTAGCGGCGCGGAGCAATCGCAGCGCTAGATCACCTTGCGCTCGCGAAGCGCGGCGATCGCGGAGGGGTCGAGACCCAGCTCCGTGCGCAGGAATTCGTCGCTGTCGGCTCCGAGAGCGGGCGCAAGCGATTGCGGCGCCGGCGCCTCGGCGTTCATCCGCAGCGGCGACGTCCAGATCGTGATGCGGCCAAGGCGCGGATCGTCGATCTCGCGCAGCATCCCGCGCGCGTGCAGATGCGGGTCGGTCATCACTTCCGGCAGTTCCTTGACGATTCCGCAGAAGACGTCCGCGGCGTTGAGCGCGGCCATGACCGCCTCGCGCGTATGCTGGCGCGTCCACGCCGCGACCACTGCGTCCACCTCCTCGACCTTGGCCGCGCGCGCCTTCATCGTGGCGAAGCGCGGGTCGTCGCCGAGTTCCGGCCGTCCGGCGAGCTCGCTCAGCCGGCGCCATCGATGATTGTCGCCGGCGAGGATCAGCACGTAGCCGTCACTCGCCGGGTAAACGTTGTAAGGCACAATCACGCCGCCGGGAGAGGCGTTACCGTTGCGCGTCTCGGTGATTCCCATCCCGTAGTACGCGCCGATATGAGTCGTCAGCGCGGGTACGATCGCGTCCTGCAGCGCGACCTCGACCAGCATCCCCTCGCCGGTGCGGTCGCGGTTGCGCAGCGCCGCCAGAATCGCGGCCGCGAAATGAATCCCTCCGAGCATGTCGACTACCGCCGGCCCGGCCTTCATCGGCGGGCCGTCGGCTTCGCCCGTGGTGCTCAGTACCCCGCTCATCGCCTGCACCACCGGGTCGAAGGCGGGCAGGTCGCGATAGGGTCCGCTCAGTCCGTAGCCTTTGCCGGTCGCGTACACGATCCGCGGGTTGATAGCGCGCAGCACGTCGTAGCCGAGGCCGAACCCTTCCATGGCGCCGTAGGCGAAGTTCTCGGCCACGACGTCGGCGCGCGCGACCATCCGCTTGAACAGCTCGCGGCCCTCGTCGCTCTTCAAATTCAGCGTGACCGAGCGTTTGTTCACGTTGAGGATTGCGAACCCGATACTGATTTCGCGTCCCGGCGCGCGATAGAGCGCGCGCATCCCCTCGCCATGTCTAGGGGGCTCGATTTTGATCACGTCGGCGCCCAGGTAGGAGAGCATCAGGGTCCCGTACGGGCCATTGTAGAAGTGGGTGAGATCGAGCACCCGGATATCGTCGAGCGGGCGAACTGGCACTGGGCACCTCTGGGCGCGCGGCGCTCGCGGACGCCGTACGCGGCCAGTCTTTATATAACAAAGCCGGCGCGCCGATGTAGCGCGCCGCCTTGTCGCACGCGCAGTCTCGCGGCCAGGGATTCTACGATTCACATTTCATCGACCGGGTAGCCGGCCTTGTTCCAATTCTCCATCCCGCCGCGAAGAACGAATACGTTTGCGAATCCGGCGGCTGCGAGCACTTTTGCTGCGCTCACCGAGCGCTTCTTTGTCCGTCAAATAGTGTCGCGCTCTCTCCTTAACCGGCGGAGAAGCCGAGGCAGGAAAGCGACGGTAGCGAGCAGCGCCAATGCAAGCAGGGCCTTGTGAATCGATCCCGCCTCTCCGGTCGCCGCCTCACGCCCGGCGTAGCCCAGGTAGGTATAGGCAAGCGCACCCGGCGCCATACACAGGAACGAGGCGAGCACGTACTCGCTTAGCCGAATGCGCGTCAATCCGAAGGCATAGTTCACCAGATTAAATGGAAAGAGCGGCACCAGGCGAACGAAAGCGACGAATCGCCACCCTTCCTCTTCCACCCCGCGGATTAGCGACGCCAGTCGTTCGCCGGAACGCCGCGCAACCCAATCCGAGCCCACGTAGCGAGCGGCCAGAAACGCGACCGTCGCGCCGAGCGTGGCGCCGGTCAGGTTCCACAGAGTTCCCCACACAGGGCCGAACAGCGCCCCGCCGGTCACAGTCAGAACCGATCCCGGAACAAAGAGGACCGTAGCGAGCGCGTAGAGCAGGATGAACAGGATCGGCGCTGCCGGACCGAAGCGTGCCAGTTCGCGCTCCAGCCTAGCCGCTTGCAGAAATTCGCGATGGAGAACGAGCCATACGACCGCTCCGCCGAGTCCCGCGGCCAGAACCAGGCGTGGGATGAGGCCTTGGCGTTTCATACCGCACTCATCTAGGTTATCGGGTATCTGCCCGCGGGTCCGCGGAAGGGCTGCAGCAGCATCCGGTCGAGCCACAACTCCCGCGCTTCACGGAACTGCTCGATGCCGATGGTCATGCCGTTATGCCCGGCGGCCGGTTGGCTGCGATAAGTTCCAAGCAAGCGGTCCCACCACGACAGGTTGAAGCCGAAGTTGCTGTTGGTTTCGTCCACCACGATCGAGTGATGGACCCGGTGCATGTCGGGTGTAACCGTCAGCCAGCGAAGGTAGCGATCGAGCTGCGCCGGGATTCGAACATTGCCGTGGTTGAACATCGAGGTCGCATTGAGCAGAACCTCGAAGATGAGTGCGCCGAGCGCGGGCGTCCCCAGCGCGGCTATCGCGCCGAACTTGATCAGCATCGAGAGCACGATCTCGATCGGATGGAAGCGCGCACCAGTGGTTACGTCAAAGTCCAGGTCGGCGTGATGCATCCGGTGGACGCGCCAGAGCGCTGGCACCGCATGAAACATCACATGCTGAAGGTAAATGGCCGCATCGAGCAAAATGACCGATCCGGTCGCCGCTATCCAGTATGGGATCGGCGAGTTGTTGAGCAGTCCCCAGTGACGTTTTCCTCCGAGCAGGGCCAGGCTCACGGCCGTGGCGGGAAGCAGGATTCTCACCAGTGCGGTATTCAAAGCGACGACCGCGAGGTTGCTCGGCCAGCGCCTGAGCCTTGAGTACGACCTCGAGCGGCGCGGCGCGACGGCTTCCCAAAGCGCCATTGCGGTCAGCATCCCGATAAACACTCCCAGCCTTATCGCTGCTTCGTTCATTGGCTGGATCGCCTCGCGATCGTACCGTGAGGGCACACGGCGCCGGATATGAAATGCTCGTTTCTTATTCGTTCAGAATTCTCTGCCGTCGCGCTTGATCCTCACGTCGTGCCGGATTTTGAAGCGAGCGGTCGATGATAATCGCGAATTTCCGTGATTCTGCCGTCCGCAATCTCGACCACTTCCGCGCCGATAGCTTCGACTACTTTTCCGCTTCGCGGCCGCGTGCCGAAAAACAATGATTCGGCGACAGCCTTGCCCGAGTTTCCGGTGAGCGTGCGAAGGGCGCAGCGACAATCGGGCATCAGCGCGAAACCAGTCTCGTAATGCCGCCTGATTTCGTCACGTCCTTCAAACCGTGTTCCCGCGGCATCGACGATTACCGGGGCCGCGTGGAAGCAGGCCATCACCGCCTCGATGTCATGGCTGTTGAACGCATCAAAGTAGCGTTGCACCAGTTCTTCCTCGGCAGTCATAGCCTTATCTCCATCTCTGTGAGGTTCGCAGTTTCCTGGTCGGCAATCGTTGGCCAGGACTCGAAGCCAAAGCAAAAGGCGGCGCGCCGATGTAGCGCGCCGCCTTGTCGCATAAGCCTTGGCCGCTATGCGGCGCGGGCAGTTTGGTTACTTGATGACTATTTGATGACCTCCGCCACGCGCAGCTCGTCGATCTTTTGCTGCGAGAAGCCGAGCAGGGTCTTGAACACATCGTCGGTGTCCGCCCCGCGCAGCGGCGCCGCATGTCGGATCTCGCTCGGCGTGCGCGACATCTTCCAAGGGATGCCGGCATGCATGCGGCGTCCGACTTCCGGATGCTCGAGTTGCACCAGGTAGCCGCGCTCGGTCAGGGATTTGTCCTCGGCGAGGTCGCGATTGCTCATCGAGGGGAAGGCGGCCACGCCCGCACGCTGGAGCGTCTCGGTGGCCTCCCACTTGTCGCGCTCGCGCGTCCACGCGGTGATTATCGCATCGAGATCGGCTTCGTTTTTCTTGCGCAGTTCGGCGCTCTTGAAGCGCGCGTCGCCGGCCAGCGCGGGCTGGCCGATCGCCTGGCAGAGCGAGCGCCATTCATCCTCGGTGCCGACCGCGATCGAAACCCACTGATCGTCGTTGCCCTTGCTCTTGTAGGTCTCGTGCGGCGCCATCGCCAGGTCATGATTACCCTTGCGCACCGGCTCGCGATGGTTGATGTCCCATTCGAGCAGGCCCTCGGCCATATGCACGAGCACCGCTTCCCACTGCGACTGGTCGATGTACTGGCCTTCGCCGGTCAGGTCGCGATGGAGCAGGGCGGCGATGATCGCATACGCGCCCATCACGCCAGCGTTGGGATCGGGATACGAGACGCCGATCTCGGAAGGGTCGCCGCCCGTATAGCCGGTCAGCCAGAACTGTCCGGAGAGTGCCGAGGCCGGCGGTCCGTAGCCGACGTAGCGGCGGAACGGGCCGTTCTGGCCGTAACCGGACATCGAAATCTGGATGATGTCGGGTTTGATCTCGCGCAGCTTCTCATAGCTGAAGCCGAGCTTGCCGATCACGCCGGCGGCGAAGTTGTCGGCCACCACGTCGCAGTGCTTCACCAACTGATAGGCGAGCTTGACCGCCTCGGGCTTCTGCAGGTCGAGCAGGATGCTGCGTTTGCCCTGGTTGTACTGATTGAAGTAGCCCGCGCGATTGGGTCCGGGCTGGCTGTCGGCGAACGGCGGCAGCATCCGTGTGACGCACGGCCTGAGCGTGCTTTCGATCCGGATGACTTCGGCGCCGAGATGGGCGAGCGTCTGAGTACAGAACGGCCCGGCCCATGCCCAGGTAAAATCCAGAACGCGCACGCCGCTCAAAGGTGAATCGGCCATAAGATACTCTCCAGCAACGTCTCAGCTTGCTAACGTCAGCTCTGCGCGAACCTCGCGGATCTCAGACCACACCTGTCTGTTTGAGCTTCGCCAGTTGATCGCGCGGCACCCCGAACTCGCCGCAGAAAACTTCCTCGGTGTGCTGGCCGAGGTGCGGCGCCGGCCGCCTGAGCGACCACTTGATCTTCCCGTACTGCGAGGGCGCGCCCGGCACCGTCAGCTTGCCCATCCCCGGCTGTTCCAGCGGCACGAAGAATTTGCGCTCCTTGAGATGGTCGCTTTCATACATCTGCCGCATCGTGTTGACCGGAGCGAACGGGATCCGCGCCTCCTGCGCCGCCTTGTACAGGTCGGTGACTTTCCATCCGGATATCCACTCGCTCATCAACGCCTTCAGCGCGTCCATGTTCTGGGCGCGCGAGACGCGATCCTTGAAGATCTCCTCGCTGGCCCACTCGGGATTGCCCATCAGCTTGACCAGGCTCTGCCACTGATGCTCTTCGACCGCGAGGACGAAGACCTTGCCGTCCTGGCAGTCGGCGAGGAACCACGGGCCGAGTGCGCGCGAGCCCAGGCGCGAGGTTTCGCGTCCGGCATAGGTCCAGTGCATGAAATTCATCTCGAGCATCGCCGCGATCGCTTCGCGCTCGCAGACGTCGATAGCCTGGCCCTCGCCGGTTTTCACCTTGTGGCGCATCGCCGCGATTGCCGTCAGGGCGGCGTGCGCGCCCCCCTGGAAATCGCACTGCGCGCCGAAGGGCTTGAGCGGCGGCAACTCGGGGTAGGGCGACGCTCCGGGGCTGAGGTACGCCCAGCCGCCGGCATTGGAGGCGTTGAGCTCGTAGCCGCGCCAGTTGGCGCGCGGCCCGCGGTCGCCGAACATCGAGATCGTCGCGACGATCAATCCCGGGTACTTCGCGCAGAGCGCGGCACTGTCGAGGCCCTGGCTCGCGCGCTCGTAGGGCGGCACGTTGTGAATAAAGATGTCCGCCTTCTCGAGCAGGCGCGCGAGCAGGTCGCGTCCCTCGGGCCTGGTCAGATCGGCTGTCACGCCACGCTTGTTGGCGTTGAGGTAAACGAAGAGCCCGCTCTTTTCGGGATCGGGCTGGTCCGCCGGGAACGGGCCTCGGCGGCGCGTCAGATCGCCGCCCGGGGGCTCCACCTTGATTACTTCCGCGCCCAGGTCGGCGATCATCTTCGCCCCGAAGGCGGCCGATACACCCTGGCCGCATTCGACCACCCGGAGCGCGCCAATTCCGCGCGGGTCTTTGGCTGTGCTCATGGTCCTACTTTATTACGATCGGGTTGACCGGTGAACCCGCCCCGCCGACCACCTTCAGCGGAGCGCCCACGAACAGGAACGTGTACTGGCCGTCCTTGGCGCAGTCCTCGGCGAGGTCGTGAGTCCAGTCGATTTCGTTGAAGATCACGCCCTGGTAATGGAGCAGCGCCATGTGCAGCGGGATCATCGTGCCGCTCTCCTCGTGATGGGTCTGCTCGGTCGCGATCGTATCGCTGCCGACCGACGGAATCTCCATCTCGTGGAACCACTTGGCCAACTCGACGCTATATCCCAGCCCCGGTTCGTTGAACACGCCCTTGGGGAAGATGCCCTCGACGCCCTTGTCGTAGAAGCGCTTGAGCCATCCGGTGTGGATGATGATGATGTCGTGCTTTTCGATCGGCGAGTTCTGCTTCTTGGCCGCGGCCAGCATGTCGTCGAGCGTGATGCGCTCGCCGGCGTCCAGGCTCTCCTTGCCCTTGAAGCGAGCCGCGTCGATCAGCACGCCGCGCCCGACCACGCCATGCTCGGCGATCGGCTGGATCGAGCACTTCGAGAGGCTGCCGATCGTGGTTTTGGCGTCGTAGCCGTTGTAGATCGTGTCGCCATGCCAGACGTGCCCCAGCGCGTCGTACTGGGTCGTGCCCTGCAGGTACATCGTGATCACGTCGTCGGCGTATTCCATCCCGCCCGGAAACGGCGTCGCCTTGCCGCTGATATAGAAGCCCTTGTCCATCGCGTTGGTGCGAATCGGCTGCGAACGCGAGGGATAGAGCGGGTCGCCGCCCGGCCGCGCAACCGGCACACCCAGGGTGAAGACCTTGCCTTGCTTGACGGCGCGGATACCGCGCAGGACCTCGGCGCTGGTCAGGAAGTTGAGCGCGCCGATTTCATCATTGGCTCCGAAGCGGCCCCAGTTCTTGGGCGCGTCTTTCAGAAGCTCGCTGAAGGGTACCGGTTTTGTGGCTGCCATAAGTGCTCCTGCTCCTCTCGCCGATAAGGTGAAGCGATCCGGTTCCTTACCGCGTTGTGCCGTTTGAAGCAAACCCCGCGCGGAAATAGCAGCCTGGCGCGGTCTCGGTCTCAACGTCGGCCGGCCGCTTCATTGACCCTTCTTCGCCAGTGCAAGGCGCTGGATTTCGCGCTCGCGCAAATCGCGGCGCTTGATCTTGCCCGTGACCGTCACCGGAAAGTCGTCGAGGAACTCGAACTCGCGCGGATATTCATGCGCCGCAAGGCGCGTCTTCACGTGGTTCTGAATCTCGTCGATCATGTGCTGCGAGGGATGATGGCCTGGCAGCAGCTTGATGAACGCCTTGATCGACTGGCCGCGCCGTTCGTCCGGTATTCCTACCACCGCGCACGAGGCAACCGCCGGATGCTCCATAATCTTGGCCTCGACCTCGGCCGGCCCGACGCGGTAGCCAGAAGTCTTGATGACGTCATCCGAGCGGCCCTGGAAATAGACGTAACCTTGATCGTCCATGTGGCCGTTGTCGCCGGTGACGCACCATCCGTTGACGAACTTCTCGGCCATCGCCGACGGATTCTTCCAGTACTCCTTCATAACCACCGGGTCGTCGATGCGGATCGCGATCTCACCTGTTTCGCCGTTTTTAACCGGTATGCCGGTTAGAGGATCGACCACCGCGACCTCGTGGCCGGGATAGGCCTTGCCGAGCGGCTCGAGGCTGGCCTTTTCGAGCGCCGTGCAGTTGCCGATGAAGTAGTTGGCCTCGGTCTGGCCGAAGGCCTGATTGAATTCGACCTTGAGCTGCTCGTCAACCCATCGTGCAAGTTCGGGGCTGACCGGCTCGGCGCCGCTCACGATGCATCGCAGGCGAAGCTCGCGATACTTTTCGCGCGGGTTTTTGACTTCGCGGAGCGCCTTGAGCGCGGTCGGCGGATAAAGTCCGACGGTTGCGCCGTATTTCTCGATCAGTTTGAGCGTTACGTCGGGATCGAACCGGGCCTTGCTGCGGTAAGCCAGCACCGGGATTCCGTAGGGCCAGATCGCGAGCAGACCGTCGAGCAGGCCGCCCGCCCACGCCCAGTCGGCCGCGCTGTAGTAGAGGTCGCCCGGGCGCAGGAAATTATAAGAGTAGTCGATCCCGTTGTGGCCCAGCACGTAGCGCGCGGCGTGCAGAACGCCCTTGGGATCGCCGGTGGTGCCCGAGGTGTACATCAGCAGGATCGGGTCTTCGGCGTGCGACGGGCCCATCCTGAACTGGTCGGAGCCCTTGGCGATCAGATCGTCGAAGGCGAGGGCGCCCTTGCTCGCGCCGGTGACGATCACATGGCGCAGCGCGGCGACGTCCTTGCGAATCGGATCGAGCTTCTCGACGCTCTCGGGTTCGAGCAGGATCGCTTTCGCCGCGCTGTTGTTGAGCCGGTACTTGAGCGCGTCGGGGCCGAACAGCCTGGAAATCGGCAGCGCGATCGCGCCGATGCGATAGAGTCCCATGTGCGCGATCGCAGTCTCCGGCCGCTGCGGCAGATGGACCGCGACGACGTCGCCGCGCTCGATTCCCAGGCCCGCCATCGCGTTGGCGAAGCGCCGGCTAAGCTCGGCCATTTTGCCGAAGGTGTAGGTCTCGACGCGCCCTTCGTCATCTTCGTAGTGGAGCGCCGGCTTGTCGCGGAGATCGGCGTGGCGGTCGAGACAATCGACGGCGACGTTGTAGTCGGCCGGGATTTTCCATTGATGGCGCGCGCGGGCGTCCGCGATGTTTTTCGCGCCGTGGACCGTCTGTTCGCGAAGGCCGATGAAGCTCATGGCGGGAATTCCTCCGAGGTGCTGTCGTGCGCGACGGCGCGGCGCCCGCGACGTGCGCCATGCAGCGCCTAAGCGAAAGCGTAATCTGCCTGTGCAATTCCATCAACTTGGTTTTGCTCGCTGGCCAAGCGCAGCCGATCGCTCTTTTGTCTCGGAGCTCTCTCGCCGGTACACTTGAGCGGGGGAACCTCCGATGGCGAAAGTCTGGGTGCTGCAGCATCATCCGGCCGAGAATCTGGGCGCGATCGCCGACGCGCTCGAGTCGGCGGCGCTCGCATGGCAATACGTGCGCGTCTTCGGCGGCCATCCGATTCCCGCCGACATGAAAGGCGCGGGCGGGCTCATCGTGATGGGCGGGCCAGAGGCGGTTTACCAGCTCGACCGCTATCCCTACCTGCGCGCCGAGATTGCGCTGATCCAAAGTGCGCTCAAGGCGGGCCGCCCGGTGCTAGGCATATGTCTCGGCAGCCAGTTGCTCGCGGCCGCGCTCGGGGCGAACGTCCGGCGGGCCGCGCATCGGGAGATCGGATGGTATCCCGTGCGGCTGCGCGCCGAGGCTCGAAACGACCGGCTGCTGGGCGGGCTTCCGGAGGAATTCGTCGCCTGCCACTGGCACAGCGATGTCTTCGATCTTCCGGCAGGCGCGATCCCGCTCGCTTCCTCCGAGCTTACAGAGGTTCAGGGCTATCGCTACGGCGACAACGCCTGGGGACTCCTGTTCCATGCGGAGATGACGCAGCAGATCGTCGCGGCGCTGGTCGGGGAGTTCGGCGAGGGGCTCAAGCGGGTGGGAATCGACGGCGACGAGATCCTGGCGTCGGCGCCGCGCCATCTCCCCGGCCTCGGCAAAATCGCCGAGACGATTTTCGGCCGCTGGGCCGCGCCGATCCAGGGGACATGATTCCAGCCCGGCTCGCTCGCGGACAAGGCGACGAGCGTATCCGCTCAGAACAGCACGGACGGCAGATACGCGCCGACCGGTTCGTTATACAAACCCGTCGTCATCAGGGTCATCGGTTGAACGATCCGTAACCCTTTGCCCAGGCACCAGCGCATCAGCTCGTTGTTGCGCGTAGGGACGAGAAATCCAGGGCCGCCGAATGAGTCCGCTGCGCCGATCAGCGCCTCGACGTCCTCATTCGTCTCGCCGACGGTATGGCCGAAGAAAGCGATCGCGGAAGTGTAGCCGCTGATACGGCCCGCGCGTTCGACGACGGCGGCGTGCCGCGGCCTGAGCGCCTCGCGCAACTCGCCGGTGCGATTATGGCCGTGGACGCGAACGCATAGCCGGGCGCATTCCTCAAGGTCGTTTTCGCGCGCCGGCCGCACGGCGTATCCGGGAATAGAAAGCTTAAGCGGCGCACTCTGAAAGACGCTCAGCGGTTCGCGCGAGTCGAAACCCAGCTTGGTGTAAAGGCTGAGCGAGCGGCAATGATAGGCCGACTGGACGAGCCGCACGCCGGGAAAGCGGCGCGCGGCGGCGCGTTCCATCGCAGCCTGCATCAGGCGCCGCCCGATCGCGCGGTCTTGAACCGCGGGATCGACGGTTATCGGCCCGATGCCGGCGATCGGACTGCGCTCGTCGAGAACGTTGCTGCCGACGATGCGCCCGTCGAGTTCGGCGACCACTTTGTAGAACCCCGGATTTGCCAGCACGAAGGACAGGACCATGATGGCGCTTTCGGGATCGGGAAAGTCGGGCGGAAAGTTGTGCTCCTCGGCGATCGTTTTGAAGGCCTCGTAGGCGATGATGCCGCAGGCCTGCGCGTCATCGATTCTGCCTTCCCTCAGTTTGACGTCCATCGGTGACCTTCCAGCGCGCTCCGGCGTTTTCTGATCTCGCAGAGATTAGCCCGGATGGTTCTGCTGATGGAATACGCCGCGCCCGGCGCGGGTCTGCTCGAACGCGAGCAGCTTTTTCTTCGTCTCGAGGCCCCATCGATAACCCGTGAGCTTGCCATTGGCGCCGATGGCGCGATGGCACGGAATCAGAATCGACACCGGGTTCGATCCGTTGGCGTGGCCGACGGCGCGCGCCGCCGACGGCCGTCCGATACGGGCCGCGATCTCGCCGTAACTCTTTGTCGCGCCCTCGGGGATGGCGCACAACTCGCGCCATACACTCAGCTGAAACGGAGTTCCGCTAACCTCAAGCGCCGCCTCGCATCGCGTAGTTTCGCCGCCGAGGTAGCGCAGCACGGCATCCGCGGCGGGACCCGCGGCGGCGTCGTCGCGGGATACTTTGGCCTCGCGAAAATCTCGCCTGAGCTCGCTCTCCTGGAACGCGTCGGAGTGATGCACCGAAAGGGCGCAGATCCCGCGCGCGGTCACCGCAACCAGCATCCGACCGAACGGCGAATCGACGATGGTGTAGCTGATCTCGGCGCCGCGTCCGCGCGGGCCCCATTCGGCGGGAACGATTGATTGATTCATGACGGAGTTCCTCGATTGGTTTGCTCTCGATTTTAACTGGAGACAAGAGCTTCAACCCCGAACGTCCCGATTTGTAAAAAAGGTTCCGCCATCGCCCAAGATTTCCACCTTCGTCGTGAACATCCTGCATGCGACCTAAAAAACCGCGGCCTTTGCACGAGGATCCTTCGGCGCCCGGCGGCATGTTTTTTGGACCCGCTCGGCAGAGCCGCTCCATACAAAGCGGTTTCATCGAAAGGGAGGATTTTTCGCATGCTATTCAAACCCTGCGCGATCGCCGTTTGCGCGACGGTCTTCGCCATGACCATCACATTACCGTCGTCGGCTATGATCGTGGCAAACAGAAGCTCGGCGCGAAGCGTCGCCGCGCTTTATGCGCAGGCCGACGCGGCGAGTCCTCGCACCATCGATGATGCAACGTTGAAACGCACCGCGGCCGCGTATGTGAAGGTGCGGGATATAGCGGAAAAGGCGCAGCAGGAAATCAGCAGCACCGACGACACCGCCCGGAAGGAGCAGTTGGCGACTCAGAGCGAGTCTGCGAAGGTCGAAGCGGTGAAACAGGAGGGGATGGACCCGCAGGAGTACAATGCTGTCCTTCAGCTAGTCAAAACGGATAGCGCCTTGCAGCAGAAATTCCTTTCCTACGTGCAAGGGCTAGGGCATGCATCGTAGCCATGGCCGATCTTGCAAAGCGGCTTCAGGCGCAACGCCTGGAGAAGCGGCGTGCATAGGTTGGTACGCCGATCACGCACGAACGGCATCGCCCGGGCGGCGGTGCCGTTCGTGTGCCGCGCAAAAATTACCCTTTGGGCAATTTCAGGACCCGCTCGCCGATGATGTTGTGTTGGATCTCGCTCGAGCCCGCCGCGATCGTAAGCCCGCGCGCCGCCAGCGTGCGCATCGCCCAGCGCCCGCCCTCGATCGCTCCGACCGATTCCTTCATCAGCGCGCCGTAGGCTCCGAGCAGTTCGTCCGCGAACATCGCGACGCGCAGGTTGAGTTCGGTTGCGAACAGCTTGCCGAAAGAGGTCTCGGCCCCCGGCACCTTGCCCTTGAGTTGAGCGGTCAGTCCGCGATAGCGGCTAAGCCGCAGGCATCGCGATTCAATCGCGAACTGCGCGAGTTTCTGGCGAACGTAAGGATGGCGATTCGCGGGCAGCCCCTCGAATTCGATCCCGTGCGACAGTTCGATTAGCTCGTTGATCGTGCGCTCGACCGGATGGCGCGTGCCGCCCGACGCGCGTTCCCACATCAGAGTCGCGATCGACACCTGCCATCCCTGGTTGAGCTCACCGACCAGGTTCTCTTTGGGTACGCGGACGTTGTCGTAGAATACTTCGTTGAATCCCGACTCGCCGGTTATCTGCATCAGCGGGCGGACCGTGATCCCGGGGCTTTTCATGTCCACCAGCAGGTAGGAGATTCCTTTGTGCTTGGGCGCCGCGGGGTCAGTGCGCACCAGCAGCACCTGCATGTGGGCGCGCTGCGCGAGGCTGGTCCAGACCTTCTGGCCGTTGACCACGAATGAATCGCCCTCGAGCACGGCGCGGGTCTGCAGACTCGCGAGGTCGGAGCCGGAATTGGGCTCGGAGTAGCCCTGACACCAGATCTCCTCGCCGGTGAGCATCTTTGCGAGATAGCGCTCCTTCTGCTGCTCGGTGCCGAGCAGGATGATGGTCGGGCCGATGCGATCGATCGCAAGCTGATTGGCGCCGTAAAGCGGCAGGCCCAGGCGCAACACTTCGTCCTGGTAGATTGCCTGGTCGATGAGCGAAGCGCCGCCGCCGCCCCATTGCTTCGGCCAGTGCAGCGCGACGTAGCCGGCGTCGTAGAGGCGCCGATGATATTCGAGCAGGCCGCGCCATTTCGCGTCGTCACCGACGTCGAGCAGGCTCGCGGTCGAAGCGCCCATCCCGTCGCCTCGCCGGCCGAAGAGTTCGCCCGAGGTCTTTTCCAGCCAATCGCGCAGGCGCGAGCGAAAGGCCTCCTGCTCCGGGGTGTAACTGAAATCCATATCGTCTCTCCGTTGCGATACTGCGCTTGAAGCCGCTGCTCGCGCGCCGTCCGTTCGGGCACTATAGCAATGGCTGGCGCGGATGGTCAGCCGGTCGGCCATGCGCGCGGGCGCTTTGCCCGCGGCGCCGGTCGTTTGCTATATGACTTGGGTTTGCTTGCCGGATAGCACGCGCCCGCAATTCGCGGGCGGCAAGCGGCGGCGCGAAATTATCCTCCAGAGGCGGGTGTCAAATACAGATGGCGTTCAAGATGATCAAGGTTCCGAGCAACGGCGAGAAGATCACGATGGGGGCGGACGGCCAGCTCAAGGTGCCGTCGCGGCCGATCATTCCGTTCATCGAGGGCGACGGCACCGGGCCGGACATCTGGCGCGCCTCGCAATACGTCTTCGACAACGCGCTCAAAAAGGTTTACGGCGGCAAGCGCGAGATCGCGTGGATGGAAGTCTGGGCGGGCGAGAAATCCTTCAACCAGTTCAATAATTGGCTGCCCGACGAAACCGTCGAGGCCTTCAAGGAATACCTGGTCGGCATCAAGGGGCCGCTGACCACGCCGGTCGGCGGCGGGATTCGCTCGCTCAACGTGGCGCTACGCCAGTTGCTCGACCTCTACGTCTGCCTGCGCCCGGTGCGCTACTTCAAGGGCACGCCGAGCCCGGTTAAGAATCCCGAGAAGCTTGACGCCGTCATCTTCCGCGAGAATACCGAGGACATCTACGCCGGCGTCGAATGGGAGGCCGAATCGCCCGAGGCGAAGAAAGTGATCAAGTTCCTGATCGAGGAGATGAAGGTCACCAAGATTCGCTTCCCCAACACCTCGGGCATCGGGATCAAGCCGATCTCGCGCGAGGGCTCCGAGCGGCTCATCCGCGCGGCGCTCAACTACGCCATCGCGCACAAGCGCAAGAGCGTGACCCTGGTGCACAAGGGCAACATCATGAAGTTCACCGAGGGCGCGTTCCGCGACTGGGGCTACGAGCTCACGCGGCGCGAGTACAAGGGCAGGGCGGTCACCTGGGACGAATGTGACGGTAAGCCGCCGGCCGGGCAGATCCTGGTCCGCGACAATATCGCCGATATCACGCTGCAGCAGGTGCTGACGCGCCCCGAGGATTTCGACGTCGTGGCGACGATGAATCTCAACGGCGACTATCTCTCCGACGCGCTCGCGGCCCAGGTCGGCGGACTCGGGATCGCGCCGGGCGCCAACATCAACTATGTCACCGGCCATGCGATCTTCGAGGCTACTCACGGCACCGCGCCCAAGTACGCCAACCAGGACAAGGTCAACCCCGGGTCGGTCATTCTGTCGGGCGTGATGATGCTCGAGCACATGGGATGGCAGGAGGCGGCCGACGGAATCATCCGCGGACTGGAAAAGACCATCGCCAACAAGACCGTGACCTACGATTTCGAGCGCCTGATGACCGGAGCGAAGATCCTGAAGTGCTCGGAGTTCGGGAAAGCAATCGTGGACAACATGTAGCGCCAGGAATCTCGCGTTAAAGAGGTGGCGGCGCGCGCCGCGCCTCAAAACTTGAGAGCGTAAAGGAGCGCCCGCGGGCATCGCCTGCGGGCGCTCTTGCGCTGATCGCCGGTTGTTTGGCCCCCGGCCATCGATTTTGGCTTGTGGCTATCCGCGAACGTCACACATCCGGTTGTGGTTTTGGCCTCTCGCAGAGTCTCCTTCGCGCTAAAACCCCTATGGCGCAGGCTTCCGAAGCGGAGTCAAATATTCTCTGTACATTGCGTTTTAGTAACCCCGCAGGGGCGGGTGCGTAGTCATCGGTGGCGAGGGGCGGTGGGCGGCTCATGCTTCGAGCAAAGGGGTGGTGCCATGATTCTGCACAACGCGGCTGGGGTCGCGATGGTCCTGCTGGCGCTCGCCGCAGCGCAGGGCCGCAATAGCGACGTCGTAGGAACCACGGATCAGAGCAGCGCGGGAGCGCCGGCCTCGCAATGGGCGGCAGCCGGATCAGATGAGCGCGGAGACGCCCCCAGCTCGGACGCGGTGATGGGCTCGATGTCCTCCATGGACATGTCGGATCATGCGAACATGTCCGACATGTCCAGCTCCGCCGGGGACTCTGCGATGGCGCTGCACATGGCGTGGAGCAAGGCGCGCTCAGCCACCGATGCCGACCGTGCGCGCGCTGCGGAGATCGTCAAGACGCTGCGGACCGCGCTTGCGAAGTACAAGGACTACCACGTCGCCGAGGCCGACGGCTTCAAGCCGTTCCATCCGGAGATCCCGCAGAAGATTTATCATTTCACGCGATGGCAGAACGGACTCAAAGCGGCATTCACTTTCGATCCCGCCGAGCCGACGTCGCTGCTCTACAAGAAGACGGCGGGCGGCGGCTATAAGCTGGTCGGCGCGATGTACACGGCACCGCGCGGAACCAGCGAGGCCAAGCTCGACCAGCGCGTGCCGCTGAGCGTCGCGCGATGGCATCGGCACGTAAATCTTTGCCTTCCGCCGAAGGGGCAGGGGCTCGCCGCCGACTGGACGAAGTTCGGTCCGAACGGTTCCATTGCGACCAGAGAAGCCTGCGACGCCGCCGGCGGACGCTTCTATCCGCAGGTCTTCGGATGGATGGTGCACGTTTATCCTTGGGCGCCGACGCGGGAAATGGCCTTCGCGCACTGAGCGCCGACATATCAAAGCGACTTCGGCCAGGACGGGTCGATAAATGGGTCTGGTTGATAAATAGGCTGGTTAACAAATATTTCAGCCAGCGGCCCTGTCGTATGTTTGTCATCCGGCCGTGCCGTGTTTTTGTCATCCGCCCGTGTTTTTTTTGTCATCCTGAGCGAGCGTTGCGCCAGTCGAAGGATCCCGGATCCCATGAACGCGTCGCCCAAAAACTACTATGTCTATGTAATGCCCGGCATTTCACGGACTCTGTATGTCGGCGTCACGAACGATCTTGAGCGGCGTGTCGCGGAACATGTCGAGGGACTGACGCGCGGCTTCACGGCCAAATACCACGTCAAGCGACTGGTATACTTCGAAGCATTCGAAGAGATCAAAGCCGCCATCGCCCGCGAGAAACAATTGAAGGGCTGGCGGCGTGCGAAAAAAATCAAACTAATCGAGTCGCTTAATCCGGATTGGAATGACCTGAAAAGTGGCTAAGCGAAAGAAGGGAAGACTCGGGATCCTTCGACTCGCGCAACGCTCGCTCAGGACGACACTGGGCGGTCCGCAAACCGCTCCTTGGACGATAAGCTTGTCTCCGAGGTTGTGAATCTATCGGCAGTTGCGGGCGGCGCGGTAGCCGGCCTGCTCGGCCGCCGCCGGGCTCGCGAATTCGACGCGATTTGCCGCCGAGACCTTGCCGTAGTATGGGCATCCCGGCCATTCGTAGATGCGGGTGCGGCGATTGCCGAAAATCGGTCCGGGAGGCGCGGGCGGCGCAGCGTCAGCGTCCGATCCCGCCGAGCTCTGCGAGCCTCGATCGTCCGTTTCGCCGGCGCTTACGCGCAGCGGCCGCGATTCGGCGGCGCGGCTTTGCCAATGCCGCACGTATTGCACCGCCAGCGCCGGATCGCGAATAACCAACAGGTTTTCGACGTTCCGATGCTCGGCCGAGTATGTGTAGTTGAAGCTTCCCGTGACCACGATTTCGCCGTCGATAATCATTACCTTGTCGTGCATCAGGCCGGGCGGCCGGTCCACCAGCACCGGGATTCCGGCCGCGCCAAGATGCTCGACGGCGATCGCGTCGTCATGGTTGCGGCGATCGGTGAGTTGCCGGTAATCCACTATCGCGCGGACGTCAACGCCGCGCCTATGCGCCGCGACCAGGGCAGCGACTAGCGGCCCGGGAGTTATCTCGTACGCCTGGATGAGGATCGACTTGCGCGCGGCCCGTACCGCGCCCTCGATCGCGCCCGCCGGGTCGCATCCGCCGGGCAGCGGCGGAGAGAAGCACACCTCGATCTGCGCCGCCAACGCCCGGGTCGGTGGAACGAAGGCGGCGATCGCACACGCGGCCAGCAGGGCCGCGCGCGCGGTCATCGACTGCCGCCCTTGCGCTGATGAATCCGTTCGGCCTGCCGCGCCATACCCTCGATTCGCGAGCCCGCAAGATGCGAGATGAGCGCCGCGCCAAGCTCCATCTCGGCCGCGGCGTCGAAGTCCATGTCCATCGCGCGGTACACGCCCTCGCGCGTGAGCGCCAGTTCCGCCGGGTAGTGCGATGCGATCTTCTCGGCCAGCGCGCGCACGGTAGAATCGAGCTGGTCCGCCGGGACCACGCGATTCACCAGCCCGATCCGCATCGCTTCTTGCGCGTCGATAAGCTCGGCGGTGTAGAGCAGCTCGAAGGCGCGGCCCGCGCCGACTATTCGCGGCAAATTGTAGAGCCCGCCCATCGTGACCGTGGCGCCGACCTTGACCTCGGTGAAGCCCAGCTTCGTGCCTTCGGCGGCGATGCGGATATCGGCGAGCATCGCGACCTCGCATCCGCCGCCCACGGCGTAGCCATGCACCTGCGCGATGAGCGGCTTGCCGAGACGGCGGAAGCGGCGCGCGATTTCCTGCTCGGGACCGATGTGCGTCTGCCAGTGCTCCATCAGCTCCTGGCGGCGGGGGATTTCCTTGAGGTCGGCGCCCGCGCAGAACGCGCGGCCTGCGCCGCGGACCACCACGACCCGCGCCGCGGAGTCGTCGCCCGCCGTCTGCGCTGCGGCGGCCAGGGCGTGAATCCATTCGTCGTTCATCGCGTTGAGCACGCGCGGCCGGTTGAGCGTGACGTAGCCGATCACGCCGCTCCGCTCGTAAAGCACCGCGGGTTCCATCGTGCTCATACGCATCAATGACCCATCTTGAGCAGGTCGTCCTGCGCCCAGCCTTCCTTGAGCGGCACCATGAAGTACGGCGTCAGCGCCATCTTCTTGAACTTCCAGTGGCCGTTCTGGCGGACGTATTCGTCGTCGTAACGCGCCGCGACGACGTAGCTCTCGCCCTTGTAAACCGGCTTCGCCTCCAGGTACGAGAAGCCGGTTGCGCGGTCGCCGCGGACTTCGACCATGTGGTTATGGATGAACTGGCGCACGCGCGAAAGCCGCGGCTCGCGGGCTTTGCCTGCAGCGTCGGGCTTGACCAGCAGGCCGCCGAAGAAGCGATTGATCTCGTCGCGGCCGTGGGCGCTGCCGAGATGCCCGAAGAGCAAGTCACCGTCCTCGGTAAACAGGCTTGCGATCTCGGCGAACTTCCCCTCGTTGATGTATTCGTGGTAGCGGAAGCGCAGGTCGCGGATGGCCTCGACGTCCACCAGTTCCTGCACCTTGGATTCGAGCACGTTCAAGCGGGCCTCGAGTTCGACGGCCATGTATTCGGCGGCCATTTGAATTGTCCTCCGGTTCCTTTTGGTTTCCGGCTTAGCTTCGAGGCTTGTCTAACACGGCTTGGCTCCGCCCACAAAACGACCAAATACGGCCGATCGCGCGCGGCTTCACACGGCGGGCGGCGGCTGATATTGATTCGGGGTCGCGCGCGGGCAATTGGGGGCGGCGGGCGAATCGATCGCTGCGCCGGCCGTAAGACTTTGCGCGCGCACAGATCGCGGATATATAAGTCGGACTGATGAAGAAGAGGGGCCTGGGCCCCTCCTGCTGATGGAGGAGAGGGGCGCGGGCCCCTCCTGCAAAGTGTGATTAAGCGTAGAAAAATCGCGTTCATCGGCGCCGGCAACGTCGGCGCGACCTGTGCTCACCTGTGCTTTCTGCGCGGGCTGGGCGATATCGCGCTCTTCGACATTATCGACGGCCTGCCCCAGGGCAAGGCGCTCGACATGCTCGAGTCCGCCCCGGTGCTGGGCGTTGACGTCAACGTCACCGGTTCGACCGACATGAAGATCATCGAGGGCGCCGATTGCTGCGTGGTGACCTCGGGATCGCCGCGCAAGCCCGGAATGAGCCGCGACGACCTGCTCAAGATTAATGCCGGCGTGATGAACCAGGTCGGCGGTGCGATCAAGCAGCATGCGCCCGATGCGTTCGTGATCGTGGTGACCAACCCGCTCGACGCGATGGTCACGCAGATCAAGCGCGTCACCGGCTTCCCCAAGCATCGCGTGGCCGGGCAGGCGGGCGTGCTCGACTCGGCGCGCTATCGCACGTTCCTCGCGACCGAGCTCAAGGTGTCGGTCGAGAGCGTGTCGGCGATGGTGCTCGGCGGGCACGGCGACGACATGGTGCCGGTGCGCAGCTACACCAGCGTCGGCGGCGTGCCGATCGAGCGGATGATCGCGCCCAAGCGTCTCGACGAAATCGAAAAACGCACGCGCAACGGCGGCGGCGAGATCGTCGAGCTGATGAAGACGTCGTCGTACTATGCGGCGGGCGCGGCGGTTTACCGGATGGTCGAGGCCTTCATCCTCGACCGCAAGGAAGTGCTGCCGTGCGCGGTTTACCTGGAAGGCGAATACGGTGTGAAGGGACTTTACGCCGGTGTGCCGGCGGTTATCGGCGCGGGCGGCGTCGAGCGGGTGATCGAAATCCAGCTCACGGCGGCGGAGAAGGCCGCGTTCGACAGCTCCGTCGGGCACGTCCGGGAACTGGTCGAGGCGATGGATAAGGCGATCGCAGGCTGACGGCGCCGGCGGCGCGCCTGGCGGATTCGCCCGCGCGCGTCAAACGCAGGCTCAAGCGCAAATACAAGTGAAAGTAAAACATGAACATCCATGAGTTTCAGGCCAAACAGGTGCTCGGCCGCTTCGGCGCACCGGTGCCCAAGGGACAGCCGGCCTCAACGCCCGACGAGGCCGCCGCCGTCTTCCGTGCGCTCGGCCAGCCCAAGGCCGTAATCAAGGCGCAGATTCATGCCGGCGGGCGCGGCAAGGCGGGAGGCGTCAAGCTGATAAGCTCCGCCGACGAAGCGCGCGATTTCGCCGCCCGCCTGCTCGGCAAGCCGCTGGTGACGCATCAGACCGGACCCGAGGGGCGCGTGGTGCGTCGCGTATACCTCGAAGAAGCGAGCCAGGTCGCGCGCGAGCTTTACCTCGGGATGGTCGTCGATCGAAAGGCCGCGGCGGTCGCCGTAATCGCGAGCACCGAGGGCGGGATGGAGATCGAAGAGGTCGCGGCGAAAACGCCGGAAAAAATCCTCACCGATCCGATCGACCCGCTCGTCGGGATGGCGCCGTTCCAGGCGCGCAAAATCGCCTTCGCCCTGGGGCTGAAAGACAAGCAGGTAGGCCAGTTCGCGGCGCTGCTCGCCGCGCTCTACCGCGCCTTCGTCGAGACCGACGCGTCGCTTATTGAAATCAATCCGCTGGTGGTGACCGCCGACGGGCGCGTGATTTGCCTCGACGCCAAGATTTCATTCGACGACAACGGCCTCTTCCGCCATCCCGAGATCCGCGAGTTGCGCGACCCCAACGAGGAGGACCCGGCCGAGACCGAGGCCGCCAAGTACGACCTTAGCTACGTCCATCTCGACGGCAACATTGGATGTATGGTCAATGGCGCGGGCCTGGCGATGGCGACGATGGACATCGTGAAGTACTACGGCGCCGAGCCGGCCAATTTTCTCGACGTCGGCGGCGGCGCCAACGCGCAGAAGATCGCGGCCGCGTTCCGCATCCTGCTCTCCGACGCGCGCGTCAAGGCGGTGCTGATCAACGTCTTCGGCGGCATCATGCAGTGCGACGTGCTGGCGCGCGGCGTGGTGGACGCGGCGCGCGAGGTTAAGTTGAGCGTCCCCCTGGTGGTCCGGATGGAAGGGACCAACGTCAAAGAGGGCAAGCAGATCCTCGCCGAGTCGGGCATCAAGGTGATCGCCGCCAACGACATGGCCGATGCGGCGCGCCGCGTAGTCGAATCGATCGGCAAATAGGACACTGATTTCGATGAGCATCCTGGTAAACAAGAGCACTCGCGTCCTCACCCAGGGAATGACCGGCGCCACCGGCCAGTTCCACACCCGCGCCTGCCGCGACTACGGCACGCAGATGGTCGGCGGCGTGGTGCCGGGCAAGGGCGGCACCGATTTCGAAGGTATTCCGGTTTTCGACACCGTCGAGCAGGCGCGCAAAGCGACCGGCGCCAATGCGAGCGTGATCTACGTTCCGCCGCCGTTCGCCGCCGACGCGATCCTGGAGGCCGCAGCCGCCGGGGTCGAACTCATCATCTGCATCACCGAGGGCATCCCGGTGCTCGACATGGTGAAGGTCAAGCACTACCTGAAGGACAGCAAGTCGCGGCTCATCGGTCCCAACTGTCCCGGCGTCATCACTCCGGGCGAGTGCAAGATCGGAATCATGCCGGGCTATATCCACAAGCCGGGCAAGGTCGGCGTGATCTCGCGCTCGGGCACGCTCACCTACGAGGCGGTGCATCAGCTCACCCAGCTCGGCATCGGGCAATCGACCTGCGTCGGAATCGGCGGCGATCCGATAATCGGCACCAATCAGATCGACGCGCTCGAGCTGTTCAACAAGGACGCGGGCACCGACGCGGTGATCTTTATCGGCGAGATCGGCGGCACTGCCGAGGAAGAGGCCGCGGCGTATATCAAGCAGAACTTCAAGAAACCGGTGGTCGCGTTCATCGCCGGGCAGACCGCGCCCAAGGGGCGGCGGATGGGCCATGCGGGCGCGATCATCTCGGGCGGTCACGGCGGCGCCGCCGACAAGATCGCGGCGCTCAAGGCGGCCGGCATCAGCGTTGCGATGAGCCCCGCGGAGTTGGGCGTCACGATGAAGGCCGCGCTCGACGGGCGCAGGAATTAGGCGCAGGCGCTCGGCCGCGCGGCGTAATCAGGACGGCAAGTTACCGGATGGCGATAGAACGGACATTGGCAATCATCAAGCCCGACGCGGTGGCGCGCGGGCTTTCAGGCGATATCATCAAGCGCATCGAAGGCACCGGATTAAAGCTTCGCGCGATGCGCCTTATCCGGCTCGGACGCGCGCAGGCCGAGGCGTTTTACGCCGTGCACAAGGCGCGGCCGTTCTACGGCTCGCTCTGCGATTACATGTCGTCGGGTGCAGTGGTCGTAATGGCGCTGGAGGCGGACGGCGCGATCGCGAAGTGGCGAGACCTGATGGGCGCGACGGACCCGGCGAAAGCCGCGTCCGGCACTATCCGCAAAGACTTCGGCCTGGACGTCGAAAAAAACGCCACGCACGGCTCAGACGCGCCGGAGACCGCCGCGCACGAAGTGGCGTTCTTCTTCAGCAGTCTCGATATCGTCCCTTAGGCGCGCCTTGACGGTGGCGGCGGGCCAATCCGACAACGTTCACCCCGTCAATCACTGTCCCGCCGATCTGGCCCTGAGCCGGCTCGACGCGGCGCCGTGTGATCCCGGCGACGCCTTATGAAATCCGATCGGCTGAGCCGAAATGCCTTGGGGCTGCTCCAGATTATCGCCTCGACGCTGGCGAATATCGCGCCCGCGGTAAGTTTCTATTTTGGTTTCGGAGTGATCGTTGGCGGTGCCGGCGTTGCGGCACCGCTGACGATTATCGTGGCGATGGTGGCGATTCTCTTCCTGAGCAACACGCTCTCCGAATTCTCGAAATACCGGCCAAGCACGGGTTCGTTCGTCACCTTCATCGGGATGGCTTTCGGACCCGCCGCCGGCGCCGCGGCGTCGTTGTTCATCGTCGCCGGTTATGCGATCGCAGCCGCCGCGATCGTTGCCATTTCCGGCGGCTGGGCGCACGATACGCTGAAGCTCTATCTCGGGATCGACATTCCCTGGCAGCTCTTGTGCGCTGGCGCGACGGGAATCTGCGGTTTCCTGGTCGCGCGCGGGGTAAAAATCTCGACCTTGTGGGCCGCGATCTTCTTCTATTTCGAGCTCGGCCTCTTGCTGACCGGCGCGACGGCGATGCTGATCGTCAACCGCGCGTCGCTGAGCGCAGCGCCGTTCCTCCCGTCGAATCTGTCGAGCGGACTCGCCGGCGTCGGCCTTGGCTTCCCGCTCGCGGTTTACGCGTTCGTCGGATGGGAGAATTCCGCCACGCTGGCCGAAGAAACCGAGAACCCGCGCCGCAACATCCCGCGGGCCCTGGCGATGGGCACGGTGACGATCGGCGCGGTTTACGTATTTCTCGCGTACGCGACGGAAATCGCCTTTCACAACAACGCCAAGGCGATCGGCAATTCCACGATTCCCTTCATCGACGCGCTCAGGAATTCGGCGGGCCCACTTCTGATCGTCGCCTATCTTGCCGGCATCACCAGCGTCTTTTCCTGCCTGCTCGGGCTGACCAATTCACAGGCGCGCATCCTGTTCAGCGCGGGGCGCGAGGGCCTGCTGCCGGTTTTCTTCGGCAAGATTCATCCGCAACACCGAACGCCGCACGCCGCGATGTGGGCGTTCATCCTGGCTGCGCTCGCGATTACGCTCGTCTTCGGCTGGAACCGCGACCCGGTCAAGATTTTCGATTACACCGGAACCCTGGGCACGATTCCAATTCTCATGGTGTATCTCGCGACCACCATCGCGCTCCCGGTTTACATCGTGCGGTTTCACAATTCCGAATTCGACGCGATAAGGCACGCCGTGATTCCCCTTCTCGGCGTGGTCTTGACGCTCTTCCCGTTGTGGGGACTGGTTCAGCCGGGACAACCGGCGCCGTTCAACCTGTTTCCGGCGATAGCCGCGGCGGGACTCGCGATTTCCGTCGTGTATGGCGTTCTGCTGGCGCACCGCTCTCCCGGCCTCGTCCAAAGCATCGGCAGTTACGTGGCTGACGAAGAGTACTGAAGATCGGTAAACTCGTCCGGTGACCGAGCATCTGCAATCCTCCGGCGCGACGGCGGTCAAGGCGTCGTCGCTGCGCGACGTGCGCGAACTGACGCTCGATGAGTTGACGCAGTTCGTGACCGCCGCCGGCGAGCGCAGCTTCCGC
>Ga0335069_10002962_pt1 | contig 25885 bp, 22 predicted proteins | sample Lox_Sample_11_FD_206714 | JGI IMG/M metagenome (GOLD analysis project Ga0335069, IMG submission 206714) | Soil microbial communities from Loxahatchee National Wildlife Refuge, Florida, United States - Lox_Sample_1.1 | ecosystem: Environmental > Terrestrial > Soil > Wetlands | place: USA...
ACAATCCGCGGTCCGTGTGGCGGTGATCATGCGGGCCAACCACATGAACACCTGTGTTGCCGTCAGCGATGCTTATCATGTGTTCCGGGTGCGAAAAATGCTCGAACACGAGGGGGTGCAGGTGTACATCGCGCCACGTCCGGATTCGCGGCCCCATTCAGCGAAGCAGCGGGCCGAAGCCATTCTGCGCGAAGCCGTGAGCTATATATGGTGGCGGGTCAAACTGCGGCACTGACGCAGGGTTGAAAAAGGCCAAGCCCGCGAGCTCTGCGAACTTGGCCCCTGTCCTAAACGTGGGCTACGTGATTCTCGTGGATCTGTTGCTTGATGGCGATCGCCAGACGCCGAATCCCTTCGCGAATCTTGTCCGGCTGCACGTAGGAAAAGTTCAGTCGCATGTGCCGCTTGCCTTCCTTGCTGAAACCGTTGCCGGCATAGAATGAATCCCCGGGTACGAACGCGACGTTCTCTTTAAGCGCTGTCTGGAACAACTTCTCACAATCCATGCCTTCGGGCAGCGTGACCCACAGGAACAGGCCGCCTTGGGGATGCGTCCATGTGACTTCGGCAGGAAAGTATTTCTTCAACGCTTCGAGCATGGCGTCGCGCCGTTCGCGATAGACCTTGCGAATTAGCTTCACGTGTTCATCGAGGAAGTTGTCCCGGGCCACCTCATATGCGAGAACCTGCGCAAAGGTAGAGGTATGTAGGTCTGCGCCCTGCTTCAATTGCACAAACTTCGTAATCACATCCGGCGGGGCTACGATCCATCCGAGCCTTAGGCCCGGAGCCAGGGTCTTCGAGAACGTGCTCAGATAAATAACGTTGCCGATGGAGTATCCACTGTCCCGCCGTAGATTTTCGCGATCGATCACTACCAGCGGCGGAATGTGCTCGCCCTCGTAGCGCAGCTGCCCGTAAGGGTCGTCTTCGACGATCGGAATACCGTACTTGTCAGCCAGCAGAACCAGTTGATGACGCCTTCCCTCAGAAAGCGTGGTTCCTCCGGGATTCTGGAAGTTCGGCAGCACATACATAAACTTCGGACCCATGCGCAGCGGCTCTTCTAACTGTTCGGTGCAGAGCCCGTCGTTGTCGCTCTTTACGCTGATGTATTCCGCGCCGTAGACATTAAATGCTTGCAGGGCTCCCAGATAAGTTGGAGCCTCGACGAGCACGCGATCGCCGCGATTGATAAAAAGCTTGCCGATCAGATCGAGCGCCTGCTGCGAACCCGAAGTGATCATGACGTTCTCTGTTCTAGCCTTGATCCCGTAACGCGCGATGTGACGCGCGATCATTTCCCGAAGCGGCTCGTAGCCTTCGCTGGCGCCGTATTGCAAAGCCATGTGCCCGTTCAGTTCGAGCACACGACGGCAGGCTTCCTGAAAACGGTCTAACGGGAACACATCAGGGGCTGGCAGGCCGCCGGCAAAAGAGATGACTTCAGGCTTCTGGGTAAGTTTCAGCAGCTCGCGAATGGCCGAACTCTTGACGTTTTTCGTGCGTTGCGCAAAGCGGGACTGCCACGCCGTAGACATGTTTCCCCCTCCTTCATCTAACCCCTCAATGTAGGCAAGGGCAGGGAATTCGGCAGTGACCCGGCAACGCCCCCAAAGTGACCTGAGTCACCGCCTGGATGTGACTGGCAGATAGCTTGATGGCCTTGAGATTTTACGGTGCTGACTGTTGGTTAACCGTATACTGTCTGCACTTCAAACCACTCTTATGTTTCGACAATGGTTGTTCGCTGTCTTCGCAACAACGTTTGCCTGCGCCGCTCTTCCTCCTTCACCTCCCGTTTACGGAGTGCGAATGCAGAATTCCTGGATTCCCATGAAAGACGGCATCCGCCTTTCGGTCACGCTCTACATGCCTGACAACGCCAAGCCCGGAGAAAAGTTTCCCGCGATCCTCGAATACCATCCTTACCGCAAAGACGACTCCATGGCCGCGGAGGACTACGAAATGTATTCCTACTTTGCGCGCCGGGGCTTCGTCGGGGCCCGCGTCGACATTCGTGGCTTCGGCAACAGCCAAGGCTCGCCCACCGACCGCGAGTACTCCGAACAGGAACAGCAAGACGGGCTCCAAATCATTCACTGGCTCGCCACCCAACCGTGGTCGAACGGCCATGTCGGCATGATGGGAATCTCGTGGAGCGGCTTTAACTCGCTGCAAATGGCGATGCGTAACCCACCCGAGTTGAAAGCCATTCTCGCCGCTGATGCCACCGCCGAGTTGTTTCACGATGACATTCACTACATCGATGGCATGATGCACATCGACGAGTTTGAACTGAACATGGACATGGTTCCGGGCATGACCGGAGCTCCTGACTTCACGCTCGATGAAAAAATTCTCGGGCCGCGTTTCGATGCCGCGCCCTGGTCGCTGCAGTACATCAAGCATCAGCATGACGGGCAGTTCTGGCGCAGCCCGGTGCGTCCGTATGGTGACATCAAGGTTCCGTGTTTTCTGATTGCCGGCATGCAGGATGGCTACCGCGACAGCGTGCCCGATATGCTGATGCAAACCAAGGCCCCGATCCGCGCCATTGTTGGGCCGTGGAACCACACCTATCCTCACAATGCAGACTTCGGCCCGTTTATCGAGTGGCGGGAGCAGGCTGTGCGCTGGTGGGATTACTGGCTCAAAGGACGCGACACCGGTGTGGTCAACGATCCGCGGCTGACCGTTTACATCCAACATTGGCATCCGCCGGATGTGCACCTCAAAGAAATTCCCGGCGAATGGCGCGCAGAAAACACCTGGCCTCCCCCGAATTCGAAGCCACAGACATTATTCTTGCGTTCAGACCACTCGTTAGGAGAAGCGGCGAGCACAGCCGCGACACATCAACTGAAGTATGTACCGTCCGTTGGTGTCGAAGGCGGCTTCTGGTGGGGAGAGTTGATGGTTGATGTCCGTCCAATGGACGCGTACAGCCTGGTCTACGACTCCGCGCCATTGCAGGAAGACACCGCGATCCTCGGGCGGCCGCGAGTTTTGCTGCAGGCATCCGCGACTGCAACTCAAGCCGATTGGATCACCCGGCTTTCTGACGTCGCTCCCGACGGCACGGTTACCCAGATCACTGGAGCGGGCATCAATGGAGCGCAGCGCGACTCGATGACCGATCCGAAAGGTCTGGAACCGGGAAAGGTCTATCCACTCAACATCGAGATGCACCTGACGTCGTGGGTCTTTCCCAAAGGCCATCGCATTCGCGTGGCGGTCTCGAATGCGCTGTGGCCGATGGTGATGCCGACGCCGTATTCGATGACGACCTCACTCGAAACCGGTGGCGAGCAGGGTTCGCGCATCGTTCTTCCCATCGTTCCAGTGCACTCGGACTCCGTACCAACTTTCGCGGCTCCGGGACCGTCCGACGAGCGCAAAGACATCATCAGCGCCGGGGAGATGATTCCCGGCGAATGGAGCGTCACCCACAATCTTCAGACTCACGACGCCACCGCTTACTGGCGCGGGCAGACGCAAGAGAACTATCCCTGGGCAAAAGAGACCGACTACGAAAGCCTGACCTACAAGACCAATGACGAACATCCGGAACAGAGTTCAGCCGTGGGCGAGGCCAAGACTGTGGTGGAACTCAAAGATCGCGTCCTGACCTGGCAGGGACATCTTTCGCTGACAACGGACCAGAAGAACTTTTATTACAAGTACACCCGCGAGCTATTCAAAGACGGGAAAATCGTGAAGCAGAAGACATGGGAGGAAACGATTCCGAGAGATCATCAATAGGTTGTGGGTTGGACTTGAGGGTTAGACTTTGCGGGTGCCCCATCCAAGCCGATTTTGCTTGGATGGGTGAGCGATCGGAAACTCTCGGAGGATCAGTCCGCCGCAGCCGCCGCGCCCATGCCGCCTTTTAAATCAGCGGCGAGTAGGCGGTGAAACAAATGCTCTCCTGCTTCGCGCCGAACCGAAAGCCGTCCCGCGCCATACGCCCGCGACTTCAGCCCCCGCTGCACGGCCTCGCAGATTCCGAGATCCTCATCTTGTACTCTGGCGCCGACCGCAACGCTTTGTTCGTTGTATTCGCGGCGCGCCTCGCTAGTATCCCCGAAGTAGAAATCAAAAATGACACGGCAATGGTCAACATCTATCGGCAACACCAGGTTGGTGTCCATGTAGCCTTCGTAGCAGTTGATCATCAGGTTGGGATATTGCCAGAAATACCACGCGCGGTCGCCCTTGCGGGTCGCGCCAGTCGCCTTGTCTTCGTCCGACGCCACCATCGGACTGGACTGCAGGCAATAGCGGTCCTCGTTTTCGATGGTGTACTCCTTGTAATCGAGAACCGAGCTCAGGCCTTTATGCAGATGCGGCACGTGGTATCCGCCGTCGAGGTAGTTGTCGACGAAAACCTTCCAATTACAGGCGATGTCGTAAGTTCGCGTATCGAAATAGTGAAGCTTGCTGACACCAAGCGGCGCCACGCGTTTGACCAGGCCACCGAGGAAATCCTGCAGTGACGAAGCTGCAGGATCGAGATTCACGAACACAAATTTTTCCCAGATCTCGGCCTTCACCGGAACCAGTCCGTTTTTCTGACGATCGAAATCTTTGACACCGTCGAATTCCGGCATCCCCTTGAGCGAGCCATCAAGCCCATAATTCCAGCCATGATATGGACAGTGCAGAATTGAAGCCTGCCCGCACGGTTCCGTGACCACCGCGGCCGCGTGGTGCCGGCAAACGTTGTAGAAGCCGCGCAGGCCATCGTCATTGCCGCGGACCACCACAATCGGTTCGCCGGCGATCGTGGCTGTCACAAACTGGCCGGGTTTCTCCACCTGCTCGATTCGCCCGACCATCTGCCAGGACTTGCTGAAGACAGTCCTGGCTTCCAAGTCGGCAATCCGCGAATCGACGTACCACGGCGCGGGAATGGTCGACGCCTCGGCTAGAGGCGCCCGATCATCGTAGCTCGCCACGACTTGCTCGATGGATGGCATGGTCGATTAAGCGGCGGCTCGCGCCGAACCAATCGCCCGCTTGAGCACATCCAGGAACTGGCTGATGCGCGCTTCTTTCTTCTCGCCCGCGTCGCCGCTTCTGCGGAACAGTCCCGGATCGAGTTCCTCGGTCAATAGCGCGTCCTGGAACCGCTCCATGGTCCAGTCCAGGATCGAGACGATCATTTCGACGTCCATATCGTTGCGAAGTTCGCCGCGCTGCAGCCCAAACCGGACAAACGCGACATTGCCGTAAGGGTCTTCAGTCGTCAGGAAGCGGTTAATCTCCCGCTTCAAAGCCAGATCGGCGCCATAGTTGCCGAGAAGTGAAACCCGGTAGGGAATCCAGTCCTCGCGCACCATGTGTTCGGTGCGCACCAGCCAGTAATTCAGGACTTCAAAAAACCCCTTGTTACGAACCTCTTCAGGCGCATCCAGGTATTGCGGGAAGGATCGGACTGCTTTTTTATAAGCTTCGAAAAATAGGCCGTCTTTGCTTCCGAAATGCTGAAAAATCGATCCCTTAGCAATGCCCAGAGCCGACGCGATATCGCCCACGCGCGATCCGTGATAACCCTGTTCGGCAAAATGACGCATGGCGGCGTCCACAATGCGGCTCCGCTTATTTTCCGAGCGCGGACGCGGCGCCGGGTGACGGTAACGGGGAGGCGAAACAACACTACTGGCAATTCCACTCATAATTGACCTCAAGTCAAAGCACTCTAATGGAAAACTTGGTTGAATTTCAATTTTATTTTTCACTACGATGCGCTACTGTGGTGTGCCCGACACCGTGATTTCGTTGACTGTAAGTCAACGAATTGACCTATGTCCCAAAGCATTCAAAGAACTTACGACGCGATAGTCGTTGGCGCCGGCCACAACGGCCTGACCGCAGCTGCCTACCTCGCCCGCGCTGGATTGAGCACACTTGTACTTGAGCGGCGTGACATCGTCGGAGGCTGTTGTATCACGGAAGAGATCGCGCCTCGTTGCCGTGTGTCAAGTACGTCATACATTGCCAGCATGCTGCGGCCAGAGGTGATCCAGGACTTGAAATTGGCCGACTATGGCCTGCGCATGATTCCTTGCGATCCGGCGATTCAAGTCCCGTTTCTCGATGGTCAGGTCGTGCCGTGGTGGGTAGATCGCGAACGTGCCAAGGCCGAATTCCGCAAGTTGTCTGCAAAAGACGCCGAAACTTTCGTCCGTGTCGACGATCAGCTCAAGAAGCTGGCCCGCTACCTGCAACCATTCTTTCTGGAGCCGCCGCCCGAGATCGATACCTCGAACTTCAGCGGCTGGTCCGACATTTTTCGCGTGGGGAAGCGCTTTCGCGGGATTTCCAGTAACGAAATTTCACAGCTGATTTCCTTCCTGACCGGAAGCCTTGGCGAATTCCTCGATCATCATTACGAATCAGAGAAGATGAAAACCATGTTTCTCGCTAACAACGTTTACGGCAAGCATGGTGGACCTTATCAGCCGGGAACTGCTATTGGTCTGCTATTTCATCTGCTGAGCGGTGGTGAGCACGAACTTCAGGGGTTTTACGGCCATGTCATGGGCGGCATGGGCGCCATTACGCAAGCGCTGGCGGCTTCGGCTCGAACCTTGGGCGTGGAAATTCGAACCTCATTACCAGTTGCCCAAGTAGACGTCTGCAACGGCAAAGCGCGAGGTGTAGTGCTTGAAGATGGAACCGAGATTCGCGGGCGTATCGTTCTTTCGAACGCGGATCCCAAACGAACTTTTCTAAAGATGGTGGCCGCGAGCGACCTGCCTGGCGATTTTCTCGACTCGGTCCGCGCCATCAAGATGGATGGCCCGTGCGCCAAGGTAAACATGGTTCTTAATGAAGAGCCGCGTTTCACCGGAACGCCTTCGAGCGCAACCGCTTTGGAGCGAACTTTCTACACGCTGGTGCCGTCGCTCGAATTCGCCGAGCGCTGCTACGACATCGCCAAGTTCGGCGAGATTCCCGAAGAGCTTTGGGTCGATTGCGTTGTCTCTTCGAACGCCGACCCGTCGCTGGCTCCCGAAGGCAAACATATCCTGACCTGCTTCGTGCAGTACGTGCCGTATCACTTGCGCCGTGGTACCTGGGACGAAAATCGCGATCTCCTGGGTGATCGCGTGGTCAAGAAGATTGCCGAATATGCACCGAATGTTCCCGGCGCGATCATCGCGCGCCAAGTGTTGACGCCACTTGATCTCGAACGTACTTATGGTCTGACCGAAGGCAACATTTTTCATGGCGACCTGAGACTGGAGCAGCTGTTCTTCATGCGCCCGGTGCCGGGATGGTCACAGTATCGAACGCCGGTTGAGAATCTTTACTTGTGTGGAGCAGGAACGCATCCCGGAGGCGGAGTCACCGGCGCTCCCGGCCACAACGCCGCGCACCAGGTTTTGCGGGATTTGAAGAGAAGAAAATTTAAAGCTTGAACCACAGAGGACATAGAGGAAACATGGTCTTAGTGTTCCTTCGTGTCCTTGGTGGTTGAAAAAGTACATGAAAGAAAACACCGCAGACATCGTGATCCTCGGCGCTGGAGTCATGGGCGCGTCGATTGCGTTTCACCTCGCCAAACGCAAAGCAGGGAAGATCATCGTCCTCGACAAGGATCACGTCGGCCGCGGCGGCAGCGGGCGTTCGTCTGCTCTCGTCCGCATGCATTACAGCTACCCGCCGGAAGTCCAATTGGCCCTGATCAGCCTGCGCATGTTCCAGAATTGGCAGGAAACCGTCGGCGAGCCTGGCGACTTCCGCAAAACCGGTTTCGTTCGCATCGTTCATCCCAACGAAACCGAGCGTTTGAAACAAAATGTCGAGATGCAGCGCAGCCTCGGCGTAAACGTCGAACTAATTACACGGCAGGAACTCAAAGAGCTTGAGCCCGACTGGGTCGTCGACGAAATCGAACTCGCCGCCTACGAGTCGGACTCCGGCTACGGAGACGGCGCCGGTGTTGCGAATGATTTTCTCAGCCGTGCCCGCGAGATGGGTGTGACATACCTGCCGCGAACCTGCGCGACCGCTTTGCAAATAGAGAGCGGACGAATCACTGGCGTCTCAACCGATCAGGGGGACATTGCAGCACTCATCGTCGTTGCTGCTACCGGCCCCTGGACCCGGCCACTTTTCAAGAACGTTGGCTACGATCTGCCGATTGAAACCGAATTTCACCAGGTTGCTATTTTGAAGAATGCTCCCGGCATGAGAGGCGGAGGCTGCGGCTGCATCGATTCGGTCACCGCCACTTATTTTCGTTCGGATGCCCACGATAAGTTCCTGGTCGGAGACTTTTACGGCCAGCGGCCCGTCGATCCCGACAACTTTCCGCAGCGTGCCTCCGACGACGGTATGGAAGAACTGATTGAGCGGGCGACTCGCCGCATTCCTAAACTGGAAAACGCTGAGGTGATGCGCGGTGTCACCGGAGTTTACGACATGACCCCCGACTCGCGTCCGCTGCTCGGCGAAATCCCTGGCATGAAGGGCCTGAACGTTTGCGCCGGCTTCTCGGGAATGGGCTTCAAGATTTCGCCGGCCATCGGCCTGGTGATGTCAGAGCTCTTGCTCGATGGTCACGGCAAAAGCGTCGACATCTCGTCATTCCGGCCAAGCCGTTTCGCCGACGGCCATCCCATCAAAGCAGATTTCGAATACAAAGACGACTAGCTTCTCTCTGTCATTTCTGGCGGTGCATACTGGCTTCGATGTAAGTTGCGAAGTCCTTTCCCGGTGGAGCAATTTCAAACTTCAGCTTTAAGTGGTCAGCCGAAGGACTGTTGTAGGTCAGACGGAACCGGGACTGGCCCGAAACCTCCTCACTCAAGAACACAGCTTGCCCATTCCCGGTCGTGACGGTGTAGCGAATCACATGGCCTTCGTTGTCGAAGTACATGGCCCGCAGCGGATCAGATCCTGCATCGCGATACATCACCATCAGGTCGTCGTGCCGGTAAGCCGGCTTGCTCTCGGATGCCGGATACTCCGCGAAATTCTTCCTGACCAACACCCGGCCCTGCAGATCGGGTTGCAGGGAGAAAGACCCGGTTCCGGAGCCACGGTCGCCGGTGCTGGATTGATCGCTTGCCCAGGTGCCCATCATGAATTGCAGGGACGACCAATCCTCAGCGGCGGCGGACAACACAAATAACAAGGGGAGAAGCAGTGTAAGGCGGCGCATGGCTCGCCATTGTATGCGGGAGTTGCCGGCAGTCAATAACTTTTCGGAACTGCCGCGCGTCCATTAGCGTAACCGTGATTGCAAGGTGCCAACATGGAAGCGCTCCAAACATCTGAACAAACGTTATCTGTCGAGAAGCCTGTTCCCACGTATCGCAAAATATTCTTCGGTTCGCGCGGCTTACGCTCCGGCTGGCGGTTACTGCTCTTCTTCGCTGTGCTGATTCCGTTTGAGGCGGCCATCCGGAAAGTTCTCAAACGCATTCCATTCGTCTATGCCATTCTCAAAAGCGGCCAGAATGGAGTCGTCACCCCACAGTACGAATACCTGTTTCTGCTCGCCACCATCGCAGGATTGTTTGCAGCGGCAGCCGTTATGGCTCGCATTGAAGGCCGAGATTTCGGGGACTATGGCACCCCTCTGCGCGGAGCCTTCGGAAGCTTGTTCTGGCAGGGCGTTCTATGGGGCCTGGCCCTCGAAAGCGTCGAAATCCTTGCCATCTACACGTTGCATGGCTACTCGTTCGGCGGTTTTGCACTGAGTGGCATGCTTCTCGTGAAGTACGCCGTTGAATGGGCAATCGCTTTCGTGTTGGTCGGGATCTTCGAAGAATTCGCATTTCGCGGCTACACCCTGTTCACTCTGACCGAAGGCATCGGCTTCTGGCCGGCCGCCATCGTGATGTCGTTGCTCTTCGGCGCGGCCCACATCGGCAACCCGCGCGAGAACTGGATCGGCGCAGTCTCGGTGGTGATCTTCGGGATCTTCGCTTGCCTGACGATTCGCCGCACTGGGTCGCTTTGGTTTGCCATTGGTCTGCACGCCGGAGTCGACTACGCGGAAACCTTTCTTTTCTCCGTTCCCGACAGCGGAATGCTCTCCGTTGGCCACCTGCTGAACTCCAGCTTCCACGGACCGCGCTGGCTCACGGGAGGCGAGGTCGGTCCCGAAGCAAGCGTCGTGGACTTCATCGTCTGCGCCGCGGCACTGCTGTTGTTCGCGAAGCTGTATCCACCGAAGAAAGAAACCGTGAAACTGTAGATAGTTAGCCTACCGGTGTTCCTCTGTGTTTTCCGTGCCCACGGTGGTAATGCCTTTGAATTTCGGACAACGGCTATAATGAAGCTATCCCATGAAGCTTGGCGCCCTTATTCTCTACGCTTGTGCAGTCTGTGTGCTTGTCACTTCAGTTTTCAGCCAAAATCCCGCGCCGCCCGCTCAGCCGCAATCCGGCGAGCCGCAGAAAGCTACTTCTGACAATCCCGCCGCCTCGCAGGACGATTCGGTCACAACCATCCGTAAAGTTGTCAACGAAGTGAACGTCGTCTTCACCGTGACCGACAAGCACGGTCACTACGTCAAAGATCTCAAGAAAGACGATTTCAAGATTATCGACGACAACAAACCGGCCATCGATATCAGCAGCTTCCGCGCCGAAACCGATCTGCCTCTCGAAGTCGGCCTGCTCATTGATGCCAGCAACTCCATTCGCGACCGCTTCAAATTCGAGCAGGAAGCTGCCATCGAGTTCCTGAATCAGACCATCCGCCGGAAATACGACCAGGCATTTGTCATCGGATTTGACGTTACACCGGAAGTCACGCAGGATTACACCGACAATACTGAGGCACTCGCGCTAGGCGTGCGCGCGCTGCGACCGGGCGGCGGCACCGCCATGTACGACGCGGTTTACTACGCCTGCCGCGACAAACTGATGAAGGCTCCGCAAACCGGTCCGTCCCGGAGAGCCATCGTGTTACTCACCGACGGCGACGACAATCAGAGCCACGTGACCCGCGAAGAAGCCATCGAGATGGCGCAACGAGCCGAGGTTGTGATCTACACCATCAGCACCAATTTGACCGGGAGCAATGGCAAGTACGACAAAGTCCTGGAGCGCATTGCCGACGCGACTGGCGGCCGCTCTTATGTGCCGTTTCAGTTGACCGAAGTCGCCAACGCCTTCGCGGCCATTCAGGAAGAACTGCGTAGCCAGTATGCGCTGTCTTATAAACCTGCCGACTTTCTCGCCGACGGCCACTATCGATCGATAGAAATTTTGGCCAAGAGCAAGGGCTTCCACGTTCGCAGCCGCCGCGGATACTACTCCCCTGCACAGTAGCGCGCCGTCTCGGCGGCTGTCCGGCGAGCGTCCCGCTCGCCGAAAGCTTTAGTACTGACTCGGATTTTCCGCGTACCGCCGGAAGAAGCTATCCGCTTTCCACTGCGGCCGCTGCGGATTATTCGCAATCTCGATCATCAGCGCACGCACGATCTCTTCGTACTTCGCGGCCGCTGACAGATCGACCGGCTGATTCAAATCGTCCGACGGCGCGTGATACCGGTTGGTCAGCCAATCTTTAAACAGTTGCTTTTGTTCCGGTGAGTTGGGATCGGGCGCGATTCCCATGGCCAGCGCCGGAATTCCATGCCGAATAAAGTTGTACTGATCGCTGCGGACAAACAGATTGCGCTGCGGCTGCGGATCGGCCTGAACCTTGACCCCTTGCGCCTGTGCGACTTTCGTGGCCTCATCGCCTAAATCGGATTCCACCAGCCCCTGCACGGTTAGGAGACGCAAGGGAACGATCGGCAGAAACATGTCAACATTGATATCCGCCACCATCGACTTCGCATCGACCGTCGGATACGCCGTGAAGTATCGTGAGCCGAGCAGCCCCTTCTCTTCCGCAGTCACGAATACGAACAGTAGCGAGCGTTTCGGCTTGTCACCTGATTTCTTAAGTGATGCCGCCACATCCATCAGCAACGCACTGCCGGAACCGTTGTCCATGGCGCCGTTGTAAATGCGGTCGCCATTGATCGGCTCTCCGATTCCAATGTGATCGATGTGCGCCGACAGCACGACATACTCTGTGCTCAACTCCGGATCGCTCCCCGGCAGTTTGGCGACGATGTTGTTCGACTCAATCTCGGCTTTATCCATCCGTGCGACGGCCTTGATCGAAACCGCCAGCGGGAAACGCGGCAACTGCTTGCTCTCTTTCACCAGCGCGGTAATTTCATCCAGGGTGTGACCGGAGCCTTCGAATAACTTTGCGGCATGCGCCGGGTTGAACAGCACCGACAACTGTTCTCCTTCGGTCGTATCGAACTTCGGATCCGCTAGCGACATGCTTACGTGCGTCCGGTTGGCCGCAATCCTCGACCACGGAATGTCCATTGACGCAGGGTTCGGAATCGCCACTACTCCGATCGCGCCTGCGTTGCGTAGAGCCTTCCAACTTTCGCTGGCTGAGCGATAGTGCGCTGCCAGCGGACCAGGAATATCGGACGGTGTTCCTGAAACCATCACTGCTACCTTGCCGTGCAGATCGAGCCCGGCGAGGTCGTCATAATTCTTTTCCGGAACGGTCAGGCCCCAGCCGACGAAGACCATTCCAGCCTGCACTTCCGGCGCAAGATCGACACGGGTTCCGAACGATGCATCTTCGCCAAGTGTAAGCGGCGTGACTTTGCCCTCGCGAATGAGCGACAGGCGGCAATCTTTTTCGACAATCTGCCGCGCCTCAAACTTCACTGGCTGGTAAAACCCGTTGGTGCCCGCAGGCTCGAGCCCGGCGGCTTTCAATTGGTCGACCGTATACGCCTGCGCGCTGGCTAGCCCTTCGCTGCCGGTCTCGCGGCCCTGCTTGCTATCGTCGGCGAGGACCTTTACATAGCTCCACCAGGTTTTTCCGTCGAAGTGCGTGGCACTCTGAGCGCCAAGCGTGAAAACAATGATGACTAGGACAAGGACGCAGCTGACCTTACGCAACATGGACGAGCCTCCAAACAGTGAACAAGCATAACAGGCCTGCCAACTCGGCAAGTAGGCCAATCGATGGCACCTCAACATTTGTTATGTCCCGAAGGGATCTTCCAGCGACGGGCTTTGCGGCGTGAAAAGCTCCGCTGCGTTTTCCGTAATGTGCATGGTGTCTTCCAACCGGATTCCAAACTCTCCGCGAATGTAGATCCCCGGCTCATCGCTGAAGGTCATGTTCGCCTCTAACACAGTCTTGTTTCCGCGAACCAGATACGGCCACTCATGCCCATCCATGCCCATACCGTGACCGACGCGGTGCGTGAAGTATTTGTAGTTGGGGCCAAATCCCGCATCTGTAATGACTTTTCTGGCGGCCGCATCGACCGCCTGACACTCCACCCCGGGGCGGGCTGTCTTCAACGCCTCGCTTTGCGCGCGATGAACGATGTCGAAGACTTTCTTCATCTTGTCCGTGGCCTTGCCGAACACGAAGGTCCGGGTGATGTCAGATGTATAGCCCTCGACTTTGCAGCCGTCATCCATCAACACCAATGTCCCGTCGTGAATCACTTGCGGCGCGCGTGAGCCATGGGGAAACGCGGTGAACTCGCCCGTCGAAACATCAACTTCACCAGGAAATCCCAATTTGTCGTACGCCGCGCCAACCAGATCGGAAACTTCCTCACGCGTCATGCCTTCCTTCAACGCCTGATAGGTGGCAGCGTACGCCGTCATCGTGACCTTTGCCGCGAGTCGCATCAGCGCGATCTCGTGATCGTTCTTGATCCTGCGGCAGCCTGCCGTTACAGGCGTCGCGCTCACCAATTGAACTTGCGGCGCCGCTTTGGAGATTCCGCTGCTGAAAACAAATCGCACCGTCTCCTCGATGCCAATCTTTGCCGACGACAGACCATGATCTTTCAACGCTTGGGCCAGCAATTCGTACGGATTGTCATCTTCCTGCCACGTCCGCACATCCGCGCGATCACCAATCGGCGACTTTGTCATCTGCTCGCGCGCCCGGCCTTCTTCAAATCCGGGGCATATACAAATCGGGTCACCCTGCACTGGCAGAACAACCACAAACAATCGTTCTCCACCCCACCAGCGAATTCCGGTGAAGTATTCCAGCGATGTGCCTTCCATCAATGCGAATGCCTGCATACCGGCATCTCGCATCAGTTGCCGCGCTTTCTCCTGCCGGTCGCTTCGCTCTTGTGACGTGATTGGCGTGGCCTGGTCCTTCATTGATTTAAGTGCGGAGATCGAAGCAGGCAGTGCCGTACACGGAGCTGCCGGCTCCGAGTAGGCGAGCGAACCTGCTCCAAGACCTGCCAGCGCTCCAGCTTGCACAAAGCGGCGACGAGAAATCATTCAGCCTCCATGGACTCAGGCTCGCCATTATAGGGGAGCAAGCAGGCCCGTGCCGGATCACAATCGACATCTTTCCGGTCGATTTTGGCTTAGACTTATCCCGTCACACTTGGGGAATGCCTCATGAATCGTCCATGGTTTCGCCCCTGGGGATGGATTTACCGACCTGTCGCGCCACTGGGATGGCTTGTGCTCGCAGTTACGGTTGTGTTTTGCGTTAACGTCTTTATCGCTGTCGATCGCCATTCGCACTCGGCGAGTGACACTCTTTACGGCATTTTCCCATTCGTGGTGCCCGCATTCGGAATTGCTGGCTGGATCGCTTCACGCACCAGTCAACCGTAGTTCCGTGCGAGCGTCTCGCGCAGGAGGTCATATGAAAACACTGTTGGCGGCCTCACTTTTTATCTCAACTCTCTCGGTTCTCTACGCGCAGGGACCGCATCGCTTTCAGCCAGGCTTCAACCTCTTTTCGAAAGAGCAGGACATCCAGCTCGGGGAAGAATCTGCCGCCCAGGTGCGCAAAGAAAAGATGGTGATCAAAGATCCAGTGCTGACCGACTACGTGAACCGGGTCGGCAAGCGGCTCGCGGCCTCTCAGGAAGCCGCGAACAGCGGCTTTCCGTTTACCTTCGAGGTTGTCGCTGATCCCACCATCAACGCCTTCGCCCTTCCTGGCGGGCACATGTTTATCCACACAGGCCTGCTTAAGTCGGTCGACAACGAAGCCCAGCTCGCCGGCGTCATGGGTCACGAAATGTCACACGTTATTTTGCGTCACGGAACCAATCAGGCCACCAAGGCCAATTTCATTCAGTTGCCGGCGGCGCTTGCAGGGCAGTTGGCAGGCAACGGATCAATGATGGGTCAACTGGCGCAAATCGGCATCGGCCTTGGCGCCAACAGCGTGCTGCTCAAATTCTCTCGCAGCGCCGAGAGCCAGGCCGATCTGACCGGCTCGCACATCATGGCCGAGTCCGGCTACGATCCCATCCAGATGGCGCAGTTCTTCAACAAGCTTTCCAGCCCCGGCAAAGGACTCGCCGGCAGCGTCGCCCAGTTCATGTCTGACCATCCCAATCCCGACAATCGCGAGAAGGCAATCGAAGAAGAGGCACGCCTGCTTCCGGCCCGGCAGTATGGCTATGAAACCGGAGACTTCAAGAAGATGAAAGCGGTCGTCATGAAAATTCATGAGCCGCAACCGAAACCCGCACCCCGACAGCAACCCGCAAAGTGAGCCAAATTTCAGTCTGATTGGCGATATTTAAGTTGTGCGCAGGCCACGCAGATGGTATGCTGCCGCGCGGTTGCGCTTCCCGTACGCCCTCCCCCAAAAGCGCCGCTGACGTATCGATCCCGGCTGAGGTTTGCCCAGTGCGTTGTTCCTGACGCGACCGGATAGGATTCACATCATGAAACGGCCCGTTCTAGTGGCCAACGCCACAGTGCTTTTGCACTTCGTGGTAAGTATGCTGCACGGCATGGCGCACCGGAAGTTGCACGTAGAGTTAAGCGCCCCTCAAAAAATATTTGTACTAAGCGTCGTTCTGATCTGGCCACTGCTGGCGGCCTTGCTGCTCTGGCTGGGCCAGATCCGGCTGGGCTCGCTGTTCCTCACTTTGTCGATGGGCGGGTCTTTCCTTTTTGGCTTTTATTGGCATTTTGCGGAGTTGACACCGGATCGAATTGATCGGCAGGTCTCGGGATCCTGGGGAATGTTGTTTGTCGCCACCGCCGTGTTGCTGGCGATCACCGAGTTGCTCGGAACCTATCTCGGGTTGCGCCTGCTGCGGTCAGGTTCGAAGACCGCGTAAAAAACGATGATTGCACGCTCCCAGAAATTGGATTAGCGTAATGGCGAACGCATAGGGAGGCTGGATGGGCACAAGCTATGCAGCGCCGACGCGAAGCGTGGCGCACAACATGGTCACCACGCAGATGGACCTGGCCGGATATCGCGTGACCCGTAATCTCGGGGTGGTCCGCGGCATCGTAGTGCGGTCGCGCTCGGTGTTCGGGACGATCGGGGCGGGGCTTCAGACGCTCATCGGCGGCAACATTACTCTGCTGACAAACCTCTGCGAAAAGACCCGCGCCGACGCGTTCGAGATCATGCTGAAACATGCATCTGAATTGGGCGCGAATGCCGTGGTCAACGTCCGTTACGACGCGACCGAAGTCATGCAGGGCGTGACCGAAGTATTAGCGTACGGAACCGCGGTGGTAGTGGAAGCGATCAGGCCTTAAGCTCTCATTCTTTGCAGTCAGTGATTTCCTTCGCGAACCTTGGTGTCCTTCGTGGTTCCTGTTTTTCACTAGAAAGATACCCTGCTCAACGCGTTCTGACGGTACGCAAACGTCCTTTCCAGTTCCCGCCGCACGAACACTTCCTGCGCGATCGATCCCAAGATTCCATATCCAACTTCAAAATCGATGATGTCGCGAATAAGCGTTCCCATTTGGCTCCGTTCCTCCACCACAAACTCATGCCGATGATGGAAGCTTCGAAACGGTCCACGCTTCTGGATGTCCGCGAAGTGATGGTTCCATTCGAACTCAGTAATCAGCGCCGTCCAACCCGCGCGTATCGGCAGAAACGGCAGTAAGCGAAAAGACGTGTCAATCTCCGATCCCACTCCGGCCAAAGCGGATGTGTCAGAAACCGTCGCATTCAACGGAGGCGGCTTCAAGGTAAGCTTAGTCAACCGCGTCCCGGTCGACGGCGGCATGATTCGCGGCAGGTTTTGCGGATTCGCAAAAAACAGAAACACTTTGTCCAGCGGAACTGCGATCCATTGCTCGAATTGGATACGCTCGACGGCCAAAGAAAATCTTACCCCAGCCAAGAATCACCGTGACATACGCTTCGCCTTGCTATATTGGACGGCATGAAAACGCGAGCCCTATTTCCGGTCATTTTCATTAGTCTTTTTTCCTGCCTGGCATCGGCGGCTTCTTATAAATACATCCGCATCGGACAAAAGCCTGACATCCAAACCAGCCCCACGCCCGGCATTGCCATGATGGGCGGCGGTACCGACCTCGACGAGGCCTTCCGATGGCTGTGTAACAAAGGTAATGGCGGCGACTTCCTTGTCCTGCGTGCCCACGGCGGCGGCGATTACAACAAATACGTGAATGGCTTGTGCAAGGCTAATTCGGTTGCGACGCTGATCATTCGAGATCGCAAAGCGGCGGCTGATCCAAAAGTCGCCGACATCATTCATCACGCCGAAGCGATTTTCATCGCTGGCGGCGACCAGGCACGCTACGTGAATTTCTGGAAAGGCACTCCGGTCGAGACCGCAATCAACGACGCGATCGCGAATGGCCGGCCGATTGGCGGCACCAGCGCCGGCCTGGCCGTTCTCGGAGAATTCGCCTACGGCGCGCTCGGCGACAAATCCAATGACAAGGACCTCGCTTCGACCGACGTGCTCGGCGATCCATTTTTCCCTCGCGTCACACTGGTGCGAGGATTTCTCAAAGTTCCCCATCTGCAAAATACGTTGACTGACAGCCATTTCGCCAAGCGAGACCGCATGGGGCGTACGCTCGTTTTTCTTTCGCGAATCATGCAGGACGGCTGGAGCCAGAACCCCAGGGAAGTTGCAATCGATGAGCGCTCCGCGGTCTTGGTTGAATCAGACGGTAAAGGTGTGGTCGTCGGCTCCGGCAAAGGCGCCTATTTTCTCACTCCCACGCAACCGCCGGAGGTCTGCAAGGAGAAAGTTCCCCTGACATTTCGTAACATTACGGTCTATCACGGCCCGACGGGAGCAAAGTTCGATCTCGATAGTTGGCTGGGCGCAGGCGGCGTAAGCTACTCGCTTTCGGTCGAACAAGGCCAGGTTCACTCAACCCAGGCAGGAAACGAAATTTACTGATCGAATTTCGCACCCTGCAAATCTCTTTAGGTCATGTCCACCTGAACCTCGAAGGTGTCTTGTGCGCTGCCGCTCGGTAGTTTCTACTATTTGAGCGCGCTTTTGGGGCGACAGTTCCCGGGGGACTTCGTTGGTCGACGATCCGAAGTGGGAGTTGGCCATTCTGGCCACGGTTCAGGGCTTCTACGAAAAACTCTTGCAGGAGCCGGTGGGCGGCGAGGTGCCGGTGCCCGCTGGCCTGGAAGCCGTGTCGCTGCAGAGTGGCGAGGACGTCGAGCGCACCCTGGCCAACATGCATCGCTGGCTGCGTCTTCTCGATCTTGCCATAACCCCTGCGATGCTGCGTCGCTCGTTGACGCCTGACACCGACGCGGAAATCGCCGAGGCGATGCTGCGTTACTTCACCCGCAAAAGAGATCACAACGACGTCAATCGCGACCGTGTCGACCTGGTCGCAACTTTCCTTTACCGCCACCCCCGCGTTCCCGGACAATGGGAACGCCGAGGCTACGGACTCGACGGAGCGCTGCCTCTGTCGCCCTTCGAAATCGCCCTGATCGAAATTCTCGCTGATGCCGATCCGCCGCAGCTTTCCGAAGAGCACACGCAGATGCTGCGTCATTTCGACCGCCTGCACGAAGAAGCAGAAAGCTTTCGTGACCTGGCCAGCCTGCTCGACTCCGGAATCATCGTGCGCGTGCGCGAACTGAAGCAGTCTCTTGGCGAGACGTTTTATCATCCCGGTGTTCTCGCCACCATCGCGCCATATAACACGGTTTTCGGAACCAAGTTCGACGAGTTATTTCTGCAGGCCACTCGCGAGATTAAAGATTTTGCCCAGGCGCTTGAAGCGCAGGGCGGCAGCATCCTTGGCAACGTGGATGGCGTTGATGTCACCGTAGATCACGTCGCCGCTCTGCAGGAGAGTGAACTCCTCCGAATCGATTACGGCATCGCTCTCGAAAAATTCCGCCGGGTTTCGAAATTGAAGAAGACACTGGAACAGCGGCCGCCCATCCGCCGTGCCCCAGTTCTGTTACGGAAAGTTCAGCCCAACAAACCGGTCACGCCGAGCAGCCAGTTCGATCTGCCAGCAATGCGCGCCGCGGTTACTCCGCAGCAGATTTCCGGCGAAGAGCAGAAGATTTTGCGGGTCGAGGAATCGGTGCGGGTCTTCGTGCGCGTGGCGGATCCCAAATTCCGCCGGGTCGTGCCCATGCGCTTCTTCAACCTGATTTTGACGCCGGGCGAAGCAGAAGCCTACTGCAACGAGAATTTACGGGAGAAGACTCCGCGCGGGGATGTGCAACGACTGCTGGTCCGACTGGTGGCCATTGCAGCACGCATGACCACGGAACTCGAAGAACTCAAACGGGCGCAGCATTCACCGTCGTTGTGGAAACTGCATGCCGATTCTCTAGTCGTTTTGCTGGAGATTGCAGGCCGTGCCCATGATCAGGCTGAAGAAGCGATTTCAAGCGCACGCGAAGACAGCGCTTTTACGGAAGCCGAAGCTATGAACGAGTCGCTGCGAAAGATGCAGGAGGCGGCGCAACAGGCGGAGACCCGCTTGACCGCCGATCCTGGCGCCAAGGTCGCAAAGGCGGGCGGCGCGGACTAGTTAGTCAGCCACCTTATAGTCGCAAGCCATGCGACAGGGCTCGCAATAATAAAGACCATCCGAACACAGGCGAACATCCAATTGCGCCTGGCACAGACAACAATACTTCTCGCACTCGCAGCGGTCCTCGGTCATCTCGCACTGCATGCAGCGATACTTGTTTTTTGTGGTTGTTGCCATAGGGAAAATGTAGCGCGAAGGTGGTTAATGGGAAAAGTGACAGGGGTAACGACGCTACCGCCAATGCGAAAGCATTCACTTCACACGATCGGCGACCTCTAGTTCCTCGATTTCTTTTCTCGATTTGTCCTTATATCCGTAGATAGTCAATTCCTGGCCGTCCGAGGATACCTCTCGGGCCCAATAGGATGTTTTGTGTTGAGAGACGGTCTTGCCTTCGACCCGGTTCACTGTTACGTACGTGCAAGACGTCGTACAAGAAGATTCGAAACAGTGCACTCGATGCGGTAGTCCGTCGCACCGAAGCCGGTAGTGATTTGCTGAGTAACTGTTTGAGTGCGTTTTTCTGAAACGACTAGAGAACAAGAGATCGTCACCTTCTCGAGCGATAGTCCTAACGTATGACGCGGCCACGTCATTCAGCTTAGGCTGAGACTTGTTTGTGTTCGCTTTCCACGTGCCCACAAAAGGATCTTTGTCAGGCGGGGGCGGCAAGGTTTGCGCGCACACTATGTTACCCGGATTGATTAGCACTAAGAAGCAAACGACGGCGATCCCCACTCGCATCATGATCTTGAGTTTATACGCTGCTTGATGCTATCAGCCGGTCTCCATCGATTTCGTTTGGAATTCGCCCTGCTCGGTGGGATGATCGAGGGGCAGCAGCTTTACAAGAATTTATGTTTGGCACAAAAATCAGTGGCATTCTTGCGGGGGTCTTCGTTGCGACCGTGTTTGCGCCGCTTGTCACTCTTGCGATTCATAGTTGGGTCGTCTTGCGCCCTCTCGTTACGGCCGTAGTCTTGCTGGTTTTGTGGGTCGGTTTCTATATGGCCATTTCTTGGGCTGTGGGCGAGCGACGCTCCGAACTGGACCGAAAGTTTCCAATTACCAGCAGCGAACACAGGAGGCGAAGAAAGCAGCTGTACGATTGGTTGTCTTCTCAGGGCCGACGTTAGAGCATCCTGTCATTCATGGGACGTACCCCCATCCTTGCGCCCTCCCACTCAGCGTGTTACGGTAATAAGTCTTACCATCCCACCTGGCTACGGTTGTTGACCGAGGAGAACTTGTCCGTATCTGCTGAAGCCACCACGGCGGTCCGCAAAACCGCGCTGAATGCCGTCCATCGCCAGATGGGCGCCAAAATGGTCGAGTTCAACGGCTGGGACATGCCCGTCGAGTACCCCTGCTCCGGTGGAATCATCGCCGAGCACAATGCGGTTCGCACCGGCGTGGGCATCTTCGATGTCAGCCACATGGGCGACATTCGGCTGCAGGGCCCGCAGGCGCTTGCCGCTGTCCAGCACATCTCGATGAACGACGCCGCCAAGCTGTCGATCGGACAGGCGCAATATTCGGCCATGCTTTATCCCAAGGGCACGTTCGTCGACGACGTCATCGTTCACCGCTTGGGCGAGGACGACTACCTGCTGGTGATCAACGCCGGCACCCGCGAGAAGGACTTCAACTGGGTTCGCGACAACACGCGCCAGTTCGACTGCAAGGTGACAAACCTCTCGGACGACTTCACCCAGATCGCCATCCAGGGTCCGAAGGGCGTCAACCTGTTACAGAAGTTGACCGACGCCGATTTGAGCGCGGTGAAGTTTTACTGGGTGACGCGGGGAACAGTTTGTGGTCTGAAGAACATTCTCATCGCCCGCACCGGCTACACCGCGGAAGACGGCTTCGAAATCTACGTTCCATCCGATGAAAACACCAGCGCGCAGGTGTGGAATAGCATTCTTGAAGCCGGCAAAGAGTTCGGGGTGGTCGCCTGCGGCCTGGGCTCGCGCAACACTCTGCGGCTAGAGGGCAAGCTGCCCCTCTACGGACACGAAATTTCCGATACCATAAATGTTTGGGAAGCCAGTCTTGACCGCTTCTGCAAGATGGAGAAGGCCGATTTCGTCGGTCGGGCCGCGCTGGAAGAAGCGAAATCGCAGCCGTTGCTGAGAACGCTGGTCGGACTGGAAATGGTTGAGCGGGGCATTGCACGCGACGACTACAAAGTGCTGGACGACGCAGGAAAGCAGATCGGCTACGTCACCAGTGGATCGCCTGCTCCGTTTTTGAAGAAAAACATCGCGCTGGCCTATGTGCCGCCGGAATTCGCAACCATCGGATCGACGGTGAAAGTCGAAATCCGCGGCCAGGGCGTGAGAGCGCAAGTCGTGCCGACACCGTTTTATAAGAGACCGAAGAAAAGTAGCTAGTAGCTAGGCTTTTGGAAAGGTTTTTAGCTGATGGCTGAGAGCTGTTAGCTAAAAGCTAGTAGCTAGGAGCTGAGAATGTCATATCCTGCGGACTACAAATACACCAAAGAGCACGAGTGGATTAAGGCCAGCGGCAACACCGCCACCATCGGGATCACCACCTACGCGCAGGAGTCGCTGGGCGATATCGTGTTCGTCGACCTGCCGAAAGTGGGATCGGAAATCACCGCCGGCAAGACATTCGGATCGGTTGAGTCGGTGAAAGCGGTTTCGGACCTGTATGCTCCGGCCACCGGCACTGTCACCGAGGTGAACGGCGATCTCTCGAGTTCACCAGAGAAAGTAAATAAAGATGCTCACGGCTCGTGGATGCTGAAGCTTACGCTCAAGAACCCGGGTGAGCTGAACTCGCTGCTGTCCGCGGCGGACTACGAAAAGTTCGTGGCTGAAGAAGGCGGCCATTAAACGTAGCCCTTTAAGTTTTGTCATTCCGAGGAGCGAAAGCGACGAGGAATCGGCTGTTGGGCCTAGGAAAACCGCCAACCCCGGCATGACAGCCCAATAAGATTATGCGTTATCTTCCCAAATCTCCTGCTGACCGCGAGGCCATTCTCAAAGCCATTGGCGCGCGCTCGATCGATGACCTGTTCACCTCGATTCCTGCCGAGTACCGGCTGAACCGCGACCTGAAAGTTCCGCGGCAGATGGCGGAATCGGAAATAGTGGACTGGTTTCGCGAGCGCTCGCGAGAGAATGGCGATGGCTACGCGTCTTTCCTGGGCGCAGGCGCTTACTCGCACTATCGCCCGGTCATTATTGACTCCCTGATTTCCCGCGGCGAATTTCTCACTGCCTATACGCCGTACCAGGCCGAGATTTCGCAGGGTACGCTGCAGTCGATCTTCGAATTCCAGACCATGATCTGCGAACTGACCGGCATGGAAGTGGCCAACGCTTCCATGTATGACGGGTCGACCGCGGCAGCCGAAGCGGTCATGATGTCGGTGCGACTGACCGGACGCCGTTCCGTGATCGTAGCGCGCAGCCTGCATCCCGAGTATCGCGAAGTCCTCGCCACCTATGCCTTCCACCAGGGCATGCCTTTGTCGACGGTCAACTTCAATGACAGCGGCCGGATCGATCTCAAGGAACTTGAGAAATCTGTCAATCAAGACACCGCGTGCGTTTTGATCCAGTCGCCGAATTTCTTTGGCACGATCGAAGACGTCGCCGCGGCAGCTGAAATCGCCCACAAGAACGGCGCTCTGTTGGTGGTCTCGATTGCCGAAGCAATTTCGTTGGGAATTGTCGAGCCGCCACGCCAGGCCGACATCATTGCCATGGAAGCTCAGTCATTTGGTGTTCCTCTTGGCTTCGGCGGGCCGTATTGCGGTGTGATCGCTACTCGCGAAAAGAACGTGCGCCAAATGCCGGGCCGCCTTGTGGGTCAAACCACGGACCGCAACGGCAAGCGAGGATTCGTGCTTACCCTCGCGACACGCGAACAGCATATCCGCCGCGAGAAGGCTACTTCCAATATCTGCACCAACCAGGCGTTGGTCGCGCTGATGGCCAACATTTTTATGACGATTTACGGCAAAGTCGGTCTTCGCGAGTTGGCTAAGCAGAATCTGGCCAAGGCCGCGTATGCGGCCGACCACTTCGGCAAGAGCGCAAAGATCCTGTTCTCCGCAGCGCCGCGGTTCAACGAATTTGTGGTTCAGACCAGCGAAGATCCCTACGCGATCAATGGTCGCCTATTGGGGCACAAAATGATCGGGGGGCTTCCGCTAAAGAAGTTTTATCCCGAGTTAGGAAACGCGTCCCTGTGGTGCTGCACCGAGCTGACCACGCGCAGCATGATCGACACCGCTGTCGGGATGGTTGCCGAGAGCGAGCGCAGCGTCAAATCGGCCAAAGAAGTTGACGTTGAGGAGGTGGCGCGATGAAAACTCCCAAAGCCACTCGCCACGTTAACCAGAATGAAGGCCTGATCTTCGAGAAGTCCTCCCCCGGCAAAGCCGCATGGAAGCTGCCGCCGCTCGATGTTCCGGAAGTGGATACCAAGAAGCTTTTGGGTTCATCTGAAAGAACGGACCTCGGCAGCATGCCCGAAGTGAGCGAGATTGAAATCATTCGTCACTTCACCCGTCTTTCGACGTGGAACTATGCCATCGATCTCGGCATGTACCCGCTGGGCTCCTGCACCATGAAGTACAACCCGCGAGTCAATGAAGTTGTCTCGCGGCTCGACGGCATTGCTAACGGACATCCCTACCAGCCGGAGAAGGTTTCGCAGGGCGCGCTGCGCATCATCAAGACGTTGAGTGATTGCCTGACGGAAATCACCGGCATGGACGCCATCACCCTGCAGCCCGCTGCCGGCGCGCATGGCGAGATGACCGGTCTGTTGCTGGTTCGTGCATATCATCAGTCGAAAGGGAACCCGCGCAAGAAGATTTTGATTCCCGACTCGGCACACGGAACCAATCCGGCCACGGCTGCAATGGTGGGTTATGCAGTTGAGAACCTGAAGTCGAATGCCAACGGCATGGTCGACGTAGCGGCCCTGGCGTCGCAGATGAACGAAGAAGTCGCCGCGCTCATGCTCACCAACCCCAACACCCTGGGAGTGTTCGAGCAGGAGATCCATAAGATTGCCGGCATCATGCACGCCAAAGGCGGCCTGCTTTATATGGACGGCGCCAATATGAATGCGCTGGTCGGCAAGGCGCGGCCGGGCGACTTCGGTGTCGACCTGATGCACCTGAACCTGCACAAAACTTTTTCCACGCCACACGGCGGTGGCGGCCCGGGATCGGGCCCGGTTGCGATCAAAAAGATCCTGGAACCGTTCCTGCCCACTCCGGTGCTGGTCACGAAAAGTGACGGGACACTCGGCTTCGATTACAACCGTCCGCAAACGGTCGGGCGAGTCCGCGCTTTCTACGGCAACTTCGGCATGTTCGTTCGTGCGCTGGCCTATACCTTGGCCAACGGCCCGGATGGCCTGCGCCAGACGACCGAGGACGCCGTGCTCAATGCCAATTACATTCGCAAAGGCCTAGAAGGCGTCTACGACCTGCCGTACTCGACTCCCTCGATGCACGAAGTCGTTTTCAGTGACAAGCTGCAAACGAAAAAGGGCGTCCACACCATGGACATCGCCAAGCGTCTGATCGATTACGGATTCCATCCATACACGACAGCGTTTCCGCTGATCGTGCCGGGCGCGCTGATGATCGAACCCACCGAAAGCGAGTCGCGCGAAGAGATGGATCTGTTCATCGATGCCATGCGCTCGATTGCCAAAGAAGTCGAAGAAGATCCAGAGACGGTTCTCTCAGCTCCGCACACCACGCGAGTTTCGCGCCTGGACGAAGTAGCGGCCGCGAGGAAGCCGGTGCTACGGTGGAAGGCAAGCTAGGCAATTGATTAATGAGTGAAATCGCTGTTAACCACAGCTATGATTCACTATGTCTCGCTGGCCAGGGTAACGGCTCACGTCGGAGCTTGCGATAGGCAAGTGAAGGATTTGATTCGGAAGGCTTCACAAAAAGTTGAAACTGATCCGACGAATGGCGGAGTCTCCGCTGCTCATTTTTGGCGCGGCCTTTTCTACGCGCATGGCGGCAGCGATATACATCTTAACGA
>Ga0335069_10002963_pt1 | contig 25878 bp, 19 predicted proteins | sample Lox_Sample_11_FD_206714 | JGI IMG/M metagenome (GOLD analysis project Ga0335069, IMG submission 206714) | Soil microbial communities from Loxahatchee National Wildlife Refuge, Florida, United States - Lox_Sample_1.1 | ecosystem: Environmental > Terrestrial > Soil > Wetlands | place: USA...
GTGCAGATTCGCTCAGTGGAATGCGCCGCATGTATGGCCTGCATCGCCAGCTGTCCGGCCGAGGGTGCGCTGCAGTTCTCTCTGTCGCAAAGCCCGACGCATGCGGCCGTCGGAACTCCGGCTGTCGAATTGCCGCGTTATCGTCTCGCCGTCACGCCGCTCGCGATGGCCGGCATTCTTGCCGTGTTTTTCTTCGGGATGATTCTGATTGCCCGCGCAACAGGCCATTGGCAGACACATGAACCCAACGAGGTCTACCAACAGCTTGTGCCGAACGCGAATCTGGCGACCCATCCGGGGTACTGAGAAAACCAGCCATCAGCTCTGAGCTCTTAGCTTTCCGGTGCCGATTTTCTCTCCCTCCTGCGCCCTGTATTCTCTCTTCATGCCCCGCTTCCCTCCTGGCCAGACCCTGCTGATCGATGCCGATGACACGCTTTGGGAGAATAATGTCTATTTTGAGCGTGCCATCGCGGCATTCATCAGCTTCCTCGATCACAAGGAGTACTCGCCGGCCGAGGTGCGCAAGACCCTAAATGCCGTGGAGCGCGAGAACATACTTGCTCACGGGTACGGGCTTTCGAGCTTCACCCGCTCTTTGGAAGATTGTTTCGAGCGGCTGAGCCCTGGACTGGTTGGCGAAGAGAAACGCGAGCAGATTCGAGGTTTTGCGCGAGCCATCGCCGAGCAGGAGATCGAGCTGTTGCCCGGCGTGGCTGAGACACTCGCCGAACTCGCCGGCCGGCAGCGGCTGATCCTGATGACCAAGGGCAACCGCGCCGAACAGGCGGACAAGGTCGCTCGTTCCGGGCTGGCGCGCCATTTTGCGGCTGTCGAAATCGTCGCCGAAAAAGATCCGCAGGCGTATCGAGACGTGGCCCATCGCCGAAATATTGCCCCGCACAGCGGCTGGATGATCGGCAACAGCCCAAAGAGCGACATCAACCCTGCGCTCGCCGCTGGACTGCACGCGGTCTTTCTCTTCCACAAAGATACCTGGGTGCTGGAGCACGCTGCGCTCGATGCTGCGCCTCCCGGGCAGCACCTTATCGAGCTCGATGCCTTTGCAAAACTCGTCGATCTGTTTTGAAGCTCTGCCCAGGCTGGCAGTCGATGCGGAATGCGATGGCGACTCGGAGTCTGATTCATTCATCTTTGCCGAAGGTGCCGATCCCCTCCGGGTCAACGCAGGCCGAAACGCGGTTCCACCGGCGAAATAGCCCTGGCTAATCCTCTGCCCGACCGGATCCAGGAGCCTCAGCTTTGTGATATCTTTTGGGCGATCGAAGGTACGGCGTGACCGCGCAACCAAATTCGGCCGGCACAGGGCAGAATGTCGAGTATCCGCCTCCTCCCCGCGTGCACTGGTTCGCGCTCCTTCTATCCTGGGTCGTGCTTGCGTTCGTCTTCGAATCTCTGGCTCCGCACTCTTATCAAAAATTGCTCAACAGCCTTGTGGTAGACGCCTGGGCCTTCCGGCTCTGCCTCTGGATCCGAAGCCTGGACGCGGAAGCGCGAAGCCCGTTCTGGTGCGATGTGTACGTAGTCGTGGAGATCGCCTACGCCGCAATCGGCATGCGCACGACTCCGTCGGTTGCCGAACAGGACGTCACGGCGTACCTTGGGTTTGCGTCATTCTCTCTCTATTGCTGGACGCTTTATCTAATCCGCTCGGACCTCCTCAAGCATTACAACCGGCGCGAACCTTACGGCCTGGAGTTGAATGGCCTCATGACCTACTTGTTTTCGTTCCTTTACTTCCAATCGAAGCTCTATCCCATTGCTCGGGCCAAGAACCTTGAGGCCGAAAGGCAGGTTACGGCCGTGAGCCGGTAACGGCCCGCTGCGGCAGCGCAGCGTTCCGTTCGGATTCATCACGATCATTGCCGTCCTCGATGTGAGAAACTGAAAGGGCAGAAGCTCTCCGGGGCCAGTCGCAGCAGTGCCCCAAAGCCCGCTTCAACTTAAGGGTTCCAGGGCGCGTGCGGCATGCGCCGCGCAACGGCCGGAGTGCGAAAACCTAAAAACCTCCAGCCTCGGCTCAGTAGCGCCCCGCTAACCGCGGGATCTGGCAATGGGCTGAAAGCTGGAAGCCGAAAGCTCATAGAACCATGATCAGCGTCAGCAATCTCAGCATGCGCTACGGCGCAAAGATTCTCTTCGAAGACGTGAGCACCGCCTTCACGCCCGGGCGCCGCTATGGGCTGACCGGTCCGAACGGCGCCGGCAAATCCACTTTTATGAAGATCCTGACCGGCGAACTGGATCCGCAGAAGGGTACAGTGGTGCGCCCGCGCAAGCTGGGTGTTCTGCGCCAGGATCAGTTCGCCTTCGACGCTTACCGCGTGATCGACACGGTGATCATGGGCAACGCGCCACTTTGGGCCGCGCTGGAGGAGCGCGACCGCATCTATGCCAAGCCGGAGATGACCGACGAGGACGGCATGCGGCTCGGCGAGCTCGAAGGCACCATCGGCGACGAAGACGGCTATACCGCGGAGAGCGACGCCGCCGTGCTGCTCGACGGCCTCGACATTCCTGAGCCGCTGCACGACCGCAAGATGGGAGAGTTGCAGGGCGGGCAGAAGGTGCGCGTGCTGCTGGCGCAGGCGCTCTTCGGCAAGCCGCAGGCGTTGATGCTCGATGAGCCGACAAACTACCTCGATCTCGACTCCATCCACTGGCTGCAGGATTTTCTCACAAGCTACGACGGAACGCTGATCGCCATCTCGCACGACCGGCACTTTCTGAACTCCGTGACTACGCATACCGCCGACATCGACTACCAGACGATCATCACCTACACCGGTGGATACGACGATATGGTGATGGCCAAGACGCAAATCCGTTCGCGGCTTGAATCGGAGATCGCGCAACGAGAAAAGAAGATCGCCCAGCTCAACGAGTTCATCGCGCGATTTGCCGCCGGCACGCGCTCTTCGCAGGTGACGAGCCGCCGCAAAGAGGTCGAGCGGCTGCAGACCAATGAGCTGGCTCGCTCGAATATCCAGCGGCCATACATCAAGTTCGATCAGGTACGCCCCAGCGGCAAGCATGTCCTGGAGTTCAAGCATCTGACAAAGTTTTACGGTGATCTAAAAGTAATTGAAGGATTTACCGCCAACATTCTGCGTGGTGAAAAGATCTGCCTGATGGGCCGCAACGGCGCTGGAAAGACCACTTTGCTGAAGTCGTTGCTCGCGAACTATCCCGGACTGGCAGAGCCCGGCTTCACGCTCGATTCGGGAGCGGTCTTCTGGGGCCATGAAGCGCAGGTGGGCTACTTTCCCCAGGATGTCGGGTCGACCATCGAGCACGGACTGACGGTGGCCGAATGGCTGCACCGCTGGAAGCCCGATGCGCACATGGAAGACATCCGCGGCATCCTCGGGCAGATGCTCTTTTCGGGCGAAGAAGGCGCCAAGCCAACGAAGGCACTCTCGGGCGGCGAGCAGGCGCGGCTGGCATTTTGCAAGCTCATCCTGACCAAGCCGAATATCCTGATCTTCGACGAGCCGACGAATCACCTCGACCTTGAAGCGATCAACGCGCTCAATATCGCGCTTCAGCGCTACGAGGGAACGGTGCTGCTGGTCACCCACGACCACGATCTGATCGACGAAGTTGCCTCACGCCTATGGATCTTCCATGAGGGCGCGATCGAGGATTTCCAGGGACCGTACGAGGAGTGGAAAGGCAAGCACAGCTAGAGGCTAGGAGACTCGCAATTCATAGAAATCGACATACTTACCGAGGTGCTCAAGGAACCAATTGCGCGCCCGCTCGGTCAGAAGGATTGAACCAAAGTTCCTGCCCCGAAAGACATCGTCGCCATTCCAGGTTGCGGATTCGACGGTGCATTTCCTGTAGAAATCGGGCCACGGGTCACGAATCTTGCGCTCCGGCCTGATTACTGTCGCTGTCCTCTCGACCACGAGCTCCCAGAGGTCTCCCAAGGCCGCCGCTATTCCCGCGTCATGCGGTTTGGCAAGAATATATTCCTCAGGTTCTCCGCCTTCAGGGAATTCCGAAGGTTCTGGCGCGGCGAGATCCCATTTCTCCCAATGCAGCTCGACGATCAACTTTTTCACGACCGATCGGAAGGTGAATCCAGAGAGACCCGAAGCTTCCAGCTCGCTTCTCACCCAATCTGTGAGCACGATGTCTCCCAACCCGGGAAACGTGATAGGGGCAAGGTATGGACCCGTTCTCTCGAGAGACAGCTTGCCGTCCTCTCTTGGGAGGTGCGCAGTCATGCCATGCTCGAGGATGCGCCCGTAATCGCCCCAGCCGCCTGTAATGGCCGAGCGGTGAGTCAGCATGAAGAACGTCGGTGCCATAATTGAAAGAATCTCGTCTGGCTAATTTGACCCGTATGATAGCAGCTCGCGTGCGGCCTCAAGCAATGATGCAATTCAACCAACTCAATCGGCCAACGGACTCACATAAACCCGCGTCGATCTATGAGCCACGAACCGCGATCCTGGTCTCCTGGGTGGCGATCGTCCTGTTCACCTTCGCGTCTACGGCGTCGATGATGCTGTGCCCCTGCGATTCGGTCGGGCTGCGCAATCACCACGCGATTTCGCTCGTGGCTGTCGCGATGCTCCTGGGCCTGGCAGCGGCCTGGCTCATTTACCGCAGGATGCGGCGAGACACGGGAGCCACAGCCTTCTTAAGAGCCTTCACGGCAATTGTGGCAGCCGGCGTAGCCATCTATGCCGAGCTGTTTGTCGCCATGCAGATCGTCGCCTGGATGGCACGCCCGCGGTAGGCACTACCTTCCCAGAATTCTCGCCGCCATCTTCGCTAAAAGCTGAATCTTCCCGTCAGTTCCAGGCTTCGTGGGCCGGCCCCCTCCGCCGTCTGCAGCGCGGTAATCGACCCAAAGCCCGCAGCGTCAGCCTGCATATTCGGCGGCTCGTAGTTGCGGTGATTGAAGAGGTTGGCTGCTTCCACGCTGAAGCGGAAGCTGGTTTGCTCGCTGAGAGTGATTGCCTTCATGAGCGAAAGCGAGAAGTTTGCCGTGCCTGGGCCGACCACGCCGCCCACGGGAGCATTGCCGAACCGGCCGATGCCGATCTGGTTGGCGGTCCCGTAGCCGACGGCCAGGTTCTGGTAAGGGAATGCTGCCGGATTCAACCACTGCGTCGTGGTGCGTTGCGATGCGTAGAGAGGAACCCCGTGCACCTGGTCGGTACGAGCCTCGCCGATGGTGGTGAGGATGTTGGTATTCGCCGGATCGACGGACTGCTCAAAGGGAGTGAGAAATGCACCTGACTGCACTATCGTTACGCCAGCCAACTGCCAGCCTCCGGCCACCGCGTTTGCCGGACCCGTCGTCAGCCAGCGCTGGCCTTTGCCGAAGGGAAGATTGTAGAGATAGGTGACGAGAAAGCGATGCCGGCGGTCGTAGACGACGTTGCCATAGTCGAGGCCGGGATGGAAGCGATCGGTCATAAGGCTGCCGCCGGCGACCGCAAAGGCCGTGGGCGCCACGCCGCCCGCATTAGAAAGGTCGCGGGTAAAGTCGTAGCTTGCGTCGAAGGTCAGCGACCGTCCGCTCCGCTTCGACACCTCGATCGTCCCGTTCGCGTAGTTACTGAAATCGGCATTCGCCACGCTTTGAATAATGCTCCAGTCGGGATAGGGCCGATTGTTTTGTACTGCCGAGTATCCGAGTGTGTTTGCCGGAACCTGATTCAGGTCTTCCATGGCCTCAAGATTGCTGCCGTGGCTGCCGGAATAGGAAACCCTTACGCCGATGCTGTGCCCGAAATCCTGCTCGAAGGTCAGGTTCCACTGCTGAACCGTGGGATCGATGTAGTGGACGGGAAACGCGTAGTAGAACCCGCCGCTGCCACCCCCCGCGGCCGCCAGCGGGTTAAACGGATTTTCGCCGGAGCTGTTAGGGAATGAGAGCAACGGAGCCCCATCGGTGTCGTAGTCCTGATAGTAGGTGGGCACGTAGCTGGCCGCGACTGCCCAGCCGGCAACCAGCGAAAATCCGAGCGGGGTCTCAATGAAACGGCCCCAGCCACCGCGAAGAACCGAGGTGTCTTTGCCGAAAAGCCGCCAGGCGAATCCGATCCTCGGGCCGAAATCAGTTCGGTCGGTAAATCGGAGAGTGGACGGAATTCCTGCCTGAGAAGCGGTGAGGATTGGAGTGGGAGCAATGCCCTGACGAAATGCGTCGGATGCATCGTTGCTCGCCTGCATGTTCGGAACCGCCACAGCGCCGTTGACCTGGGTCACGCCGTCGGTGCCAAGTCCTGTCCAGTTGGGCAGGAAGGTGGCCGAATTGTAATTTGTGTCGTGGACTGGCGGATGAAGTTCGTAGCGCAGGCCGAGATTTAGCGTCAGATTGCTGGAGATCTTCCAATCATCCTGGGCAAAAACGGCGCTCGCATAGCCCAGGCCATTCATCGTGGGGTTATTGGTCGAGCTGACTTCGGTCCAATCGGGATAGCCGAGCAGGAATGCAGTATATGGGTCGCCAATCGCTTCGCCGACATCGGAGGTACTGTCGAAGACGTACCACCCGGAGCGGTAGTTCCCATAGACGTTGTCATCGTGGTCGGAGAGCCGCTTGAAGTCACCGCCGAACTTGAACGTGTGCTCATGATGCATCCAGGTCACGTTGTCAAGTAACTGAAAGATCTGCCCGCGCTGAGACCCGGGATTGCCTGCGCCGGTCGAGATGAAGCCGTTGATGAGAACCTGGGGCGCCTCGGACCATTCCGTATCGGGCTGGGGAACGGTTGGGGCAAAACCTGTCTCGGCGAGCAGATTCGCGGTCGAATAACTCTGCGCCTCTGAGGTGTGCTGTGCGTTGAAACCGCCGCGAAATTCATTCAACAAGCCGGCATTGAAGACGAAGTTATGGGCGAAGGTCAGCCCTTCGTCAATCTCGGGCGTGTTGTATGCGCCCTGCAGCGGGCTGCCACCCTCGGCACAGTAGGTGTAGGTGCAGTCCTGGGAGGGAGCGGTCAGCACCTGGCGATTCTTGTAGGAGTACCGCGCAAAAACCGATTGGCGCGAGGAGAACGTACGGTCGAGGCGGATGTCGCCCTGGTTGGCCGAGATGGGCGACGGAAAGTTAACCTGGTAGTTGTTTGCGTAAGAGTCGGGATCGCCGTAGTTAGGCGCCGGGAAAAGGTAGTTGATGGTACTGGCTGCAACGGGAGAGACCGGGACGTTGGAGGGGTCGATCGGAGTCACGCCGTCGGGCTGGTAGATCGCGCTGACGCCCTGCCCGTTGAGATAGTCGGTCAGGTTGCCGGTGCGCATGGCAGCCGAAGGTACGCTCAGCAGCATCGGAGTCTCGCGAGGAAGACGCAGGCCCTCGTAGCTCGCGAAGAAGAAGTTGCGCGGGTTTCCCGAGCCCGTGAACGGAATTCTCAGCGGTCCACCCAGTGTGCCGCCGAAGTCGTTCATGATGATGCGCGGCTTGGTGAGCGCGAAGGCGTTATTGGAGTTGAATACCGTGTTCTCGTTGTTCTCAAACAGCCCGCCGTGAAATTTGACAGTGCCTGCCTTGGAGACGGTCGTGATGTCGGCTACGCCTGAGAACTCGGCATTGTTGTTCGACTCCGATACGCGAATCTCCTCAATGGAATTGAACGAGGGAAACATCTCGTTCACCGGTCCGGAGTACTCGACCCCGACCGAGGCGATGCCGTCGATGGTGACGCTGAGCAGCGCGGGCGTGGCACCCATCACCTCCAGATCGCCGCTGTCGTCGGTCTGCACGCCGGCTTCTGTGGTCAGCGTTGAGATGGGGCTGGTCGATCCCGTCGAACGCGAGTAGATGGCCACGGGAAGGTCGACCAGTTCGTCGCCCAATTTGGTTTCGGCCAGACTCGATACGTCGGTGGTGATCACCGGCTCAGCGTCTTCCTTCACCTCGACGGTCTCGCTCTGCGCTCCGGGCTTCAAGGCAGCGTCGATGCGCCTCGTTTCGCGCGCCGCGATGGCGATCGAAGGCAGGGACTCAGTTGCGAAGCCAGGTGCGGCAATCGTGATCTGGTAGGTGCCGACGTCGATATTACGGAAGGTATAATTGCCGTCGCTATCGGCCGTGGTGACTTGCGAGGCCATGCTGCCGGTATTCAGCAGCGTGACCTGGGCATTCTGCACGACGGCGCCGCTTGCGTCGCGCACGACCCCAAGTAGGGATCCGAACGTGGACTGCGCCAAAACAGGGGCTGCTGCCATGGCCGCGAAAGCCAAGATCATCCAGGAAAATCGACATCGGGATCGTGCTGAGCAAGAGAGGCTCTCCATCTACCTACCTTTCGAGCAAATCGGCGGGAGGACCCGCTCCGTTCGCTGCGATGGAATTCGAAATTTACATTACTCTAATACGCAGAAGAACCTCCGGCGCATATTTTTTTGGGAAAAGTGAATCGACGCGGCCAAGTCTGGTCGGGCGCGTTGTGATCCGATCGCTTCGCACTGTCCAGCGCAGTTACCTGGCGCTGGCCGGAGGCACGATCCCGTTCATCCGCAGATACTCCACCATCTGCCCATAATGGTCGAAACAGTGGGAGATGCCGAAGGATGCGAGCGTCGCGCGCGTCTGGAAGCCCGGCTCGGGTGACTTGACGACTTCGAAGGCGTTGGCAGGCGTGAGGGTCGCGATTGCCTTATGCGCAAAAGCAAAGGAGCCGGCAAGCGCGGCCACCACATCGTCTTTCTTCGTCAGCTTATCCAGCGATCGCGGATCGACATCCGGCTTCAGTCCGCTGATGGTGCCGTAGAAAAAGTAGTTGGCCTCTGCAACGTGCGTCGCCTGCTGCGCGAAGGTGCGTACCGTAGCGAACTCGGTCGTCTGCCCCGGCACGAAGATCGCCGAGCTGGGCGCGAAAGCGAATTTCTCGGCCGGCATCGCCTTTACCGCGCTCATCATCTCGCTCTCAATAACGTTCAACTGGGAATCGAAGGCCGCAGCCGGCGTGGCAATCGTTCCAGCCGCCGGGCCGCTTCCCACTCCGCCCATCTGTGCGTGCGCCGCCAGGGAGCCCAGGCTGAGCAAACAGAACACTGCCATTCTTTGAATCTGCATCGCAAACCTCCAACCAGAGCAACGCCGTCTCCAGGCGGTAACAGGCTAACAGAAGAACATCCGGGTTGCTCACACCCGCCCGCGCAGTGCTTCCTCGTAGACCTTCACGTACTCGCCGGCCGGACCGCTCCAGTTATAGTCCTTCGCCATACCGTTGTGCATCAGGCGTAGCCAGCCGGTTTTGTCACGGAACGCCTCAATGGCGCGGTCAATCTCTGCCAGCAGATCGAGTGGATCGACCCCGGCAAATTTGAAGCCGGTTCCAGTTCCCTTCTTGGGGTCCCATTCTTCAATGGTGTCGTCCAGTCCGCCGGTGGCACGAACGATGGGGACAGTTCCATATTTGAGCGAGTACATCTGGTTCAGGCCCGATGGTTCATACCGCGACGGCATGAGGAACATGTCCGCGCCGGCCTCGATCTTGTGCGACAGCGACTCGTTATAGCCCAAGCGGACGGCCACGCTGGCCGGATGCCGGAAGGCCCAATCGCGAAACAGGTTTTCATAATAAGGGTCGCCGGAGCCCAAGGCAGTTACCACCACTTCGCGCTGAACCAGTTTCTCGGCGATCTGGGCCAGGATGTCGAAGCCCTTCTGCGCGGCCAGCCGCGAGACGATCCCGATGACCGGCGTCTCCTCCGGGACGTTCTCAAGCTGGAAGGCGTGCAACAGATCGGCGCGGCAGGCGTGTTTCCCTTCCAGGTCGTCCTCGCTGTAATGCGCGGCAAGGTTATGGTCGGTGGCCGGATCCCACTGGCTGTAGTCAACACCATTCAGGATTCCGTAAAGATCGGCGGCCCGCTTGCGCAAAACACCGTCGAGTTGCTCGCCGAACGCAGGTGTCTGGATCTCTTCAGCATATTTGCGGCTTACTGTGGTCAGCTTGTCGGCATAAACGATGCCGCCTTTCAGAAAGTTGAAGCGGTCGAACTGCTCGAGCTTATCCATGGTGAAGATGTCCCACGGAAAGAGCAGTTGCTCGGTGGTGTTTGGCGGAAATTTCCCCTGGTAGGCCGCATTATGAATGGTCAGCACGGTCGCCGCCCGAGTCAACGCCGGGTCGGCCGCGTACGTTGTCCGCAGGTACACGGGAATCAGCGCAGCCTGCCAGTCGTGCACGTGGAAGATGTCGGGGACGCCGGTGGATTTCGCGGCCTCGATCACTGCGCGACAGAACAGGCCGAAGCGCTCCGCATTGTCCGGATATTCTGCGCCTTTGGGGCCATAGAGCTCCGGTCGATCGAACATCTCCGGGGACTCGATGAAATAGAACTGCACTCCGTCGCGCTGTCCACCGTCGACGACATCGACAAAGCGGTTGTAGTATCGAAATGGGATCGTAATGGAGCGCGCGACATACTTAGGCTCGGCGCCGATGAGGCGACGAACGCGCGTGTAGAGCGGCAGATAGACCGAAACCTTGTGACCGAGTCGAGTTAAGGCGGGCGGCAACGCGCCGACCACGTCGGCAAGACCGCCGGTCTTGGCGAACGGCGTGCACTCCGACGCTGCAAACACGATCTGCACTACTCTTTCCCTCCTCACTCCAAAGCGCAAGTCTACTATGCGCAGCGACCGAGATGTTCGGGGGTGCGCAAGAGCGGATGCGATACCGTTCCCGCTGTATGCCTGGCTTTTGCCTGTCCTATCATAGAAAAGTTGCATCAGCGAACAAGTGAGCCTGTACCGAGCGCTCTGCTCGTGACGGGCCGTCCCGGGGTTTCTGCCATGAAAGAGAGAATGTTTCTTGTCGTTGCCGTTTGCCTTCTGGCGTCGGTAGTCGCTTGCGGCGCGCCTGCCTCCGCGCAAGACTCTTCTGCGCATCCACACACATTCCGTGTTGCTGACGGAAAGTATCTGCTCGACGGTAAGCCGTTCCAGATCATCTCCGGCGAGATGCATTATCCGCGCATCCCTCGAGCGTACTGGCGCAACCGCTTTCGCATGGCCAAAGCCATGGGGCTGAATACCATCACTGCGTATGTTTTCTGGAACGAGCACGAGCGCGAACCGGGCGTCTACGACTTCACCGGCCAGCGCGATGTGGCCGAGTTTATTCGTGAGGCGCAGAGCGAAGGGCTCTACGTGATCCTGCGGCCCGGTCCCTATGTGTGTGCGGAGTGGGATTGGGGCGGATATCCGGCGTGGCTCTTAAAGGATCGTGGCATCGTGGTGCGAAGCACCGATCCGAAGTTCATGGTGCCGGAGCGGCGCTGGCTTCTCAGATTGGGCAAGGAACTGGCGCCGCTGCAGGTCTCGCAGGGCGGCCCGATCATCCGGGTCCAGGTCGAGAACGAGTACGGCTCATTCGGCAGCGACCACGCCTATATGGAGCAGGTTCGTCGTGACATGGTCGACGCCGGGTTCGATGCATCCCTGATGTACACAGCCGATGGGCCCGAACAGATTCCCAACGGATCGTTGCCCGACTTGCCGGCAGGAATCAATTTTTCGCCTGGAGAGGCGCCGAAAGCGTTCGAGACACTGCACAAGCTCCGCCCTGAAGGCCCTTTCATGGCGACGGAGTGGTGGGACGGCTGGTTCGACCACTGGGGCTCAAAGCACCACACGACCGATGCCAAGGCTCAAGCCAGGGAGCTGGAATGGATTCTCAGCCAGGGCTATTCGATCAGCATTTACATGGAGCACGGTGGAACGAGCTTCGGCTGGATGAATGGCGCGAACATGGATCACACGCCCTACGAGCCGGACGTGACCAGCTACGACTACGACGCGGCAATGGACGAAAGCGGACGGCCTACGCCCAAGTATTTTCTGTTTCGCGATGCGATTGTCAGGGCGACGGGCGCAACACCACCTCCGGTTCCGGAGGTCGCCCCGCCGATCGCGACGACGGGCGTGGTATTCAGCCGGTCAGCCTCTCTCTGGTCGAATCTGCCGCAACCGGTTCACTCTGACAACATCCTCACCATGGAGGACGTGGATCAAGCCTACGGGTACATCCTCTACCGGACGGAGATCCCCTCCCCCGTTTCCGGCGATCTGGTTCTCGACGAGCTCCATGACTACGCGGTGGTCTATGCAAACGGCAAACAAATTGGCACCCTCGACCGGCGGCTGAAGCAGAACCACCTGCACGTCGATTTCAAGGAGCCGAAAACGCAGCTCGACATTCTGGTTGAGAACACGGGTCGTGTGAACTTCGGCCTGCAGCTTCGCGAGGAACGCAAAGGCATCACCAAGCAGGTAACCCTGGCGGGCAAGCCGCTCACTGGATGGGCAATCTATCCTCTCCCCATGGAGGAGCCAGGGAAGCTGCCTCTTGGCGCAGGCGATTGCACAGGCGCCTGCTTTTATCGTGGCACACTTCAGGTTGACCACCCCGCCGACACGTTTCTCGACTCTGGCAGCTTTGTGAAGGGTTTTGTGTGGGTGAACGGCCACGCTCTGGGCCGCATCTGGAACATCGGACCGCAGAAAACCCTGTATCTGCCAGGCCCGTGGCTGCACCAGGGCGCGAATGACGTGGTCGTATTCGACCTCGAAGGCGAGCCGGGCAGGACGGTAGCAGGGGTCGCCAAGCCCATTCTCGATGGAAAGGTCGATCAAGACCGCTGAGTGCATTCGCCGGGGTTCGGCCACCACACGCAAAGTGGACAGGCAGCCCCGGCAATCCTCTATCCTGAAGGTGCGCCATCCGGAGGTCCACGGATGTTTTCCCCTGCTGCAGTTGCACCCGCTGCTCCCACGCCTGTTGAAGAGATTGCCGCCGCTCTCGACCACATCGGGCAATTGCACGGCCTGCCCTTCGAGGATCGCCTTTGGCTGGCCCGTCACGGTCAGGAGGTAACCGCAAATCCGGGCGACATCCTTTTTGAAGAAGGCTCGCCCGCCGAAAACATGGTTCTGCTGCTCAAGGGCGAGATCCATGTGCGCCGGCGAGAGGGCGGGCCGATGGCGCTGTTCATCGGCCGCACAGGGCAGATGACCGGTGTGCTCCCCTTCTCGCGCATGAAGACCTACGGCGGCCAGGGATTCGCCGTGTCGCCACTGTGGGCTCTCGTGATTCCGCGGTCAGTTTTTCCGGAGATGCTCGCGGCTATCCCTTCGATGACGCAACGCGTTGTTTCCACGTTGCTCGATCGCGTGCGCGAAGTGACCCGCATCGAGCAACAAGCTGAAAAGCTGGCCGCTCTGGGCCAGCTCGCCGGCAACCTGGCACATGAACTCAACAATCCCGCCTCGGCTGCGCAGCGGGCCGCTGCCAGCCTGCATAACGTGCTGCGCGAGAACCGCGCCAATCGCATCAAGCTGGTCAGCCTCCATCTAACCGAAGATCAATTTCGCAAGATCGGCGCGTGGGAGGAAAAGATCCTGTGTCGAACCAGCGAATCATTGGAACAGTCTCGGAAAGGCGATGCCCTGGGCTTCATTTCACGCGAGGAATCGATCCGCTCCTGGCTGAAGGCAGCCGGTTGCAGCGACGCTTGGGAGACGGCAGCGCAGCTCGCCGAACAGGAGGTCTCCACCGCTGACCTGGACGAACTGCGAAACGCCGTCGACGAGCAGGGTGCTTGCATCGCGCTGCAGTATTTCGCGCGCTATCTGCGTTCATCGCGGGCTGCTGAGACCATCGTCAATTCAACGGCACGGATCTTCGACCTGATCGGCGCAGTCAAGGACTACTCCAACATGGATCGCTCGCCGATCCTTGAGGTCGATGTTCCTGCCGGCCTTGACGCGACGCTGCAGATGTTCCGCTCGCGCATGACCCATGTGGAAGTGGAACGCGACTACGAGCAGGACCTGCCCCGCATCAGCGCGTATAGCGGCGAGTTGAACCAGGTGTGGACCGCGCTGATTGAAAACGCGCTGGACGCCCTGGGCGACGCAGGACGGTTGCGCGTGGCTTGTCGACTTGAAGCCGACATGATGCTGGTGGAGATCTGGGATGCCGGGCCCGGTATCCCGCCGGAACTGCAGGAGCGCATCTTCGAGCCGTTCTTCACCACCAAGGCGCCGGGCAAGGGCCTTGGGCTGGGCCTCGACAACGCCATGCGCATCGTGCGCAAGCACCGCGGGCATCTGAGCGTGAAATCGGAGCCAGGGTCTACCTGCTTCCGCGTGCGGCTGCCTCTGGAGCAACTGCAGGCGTACTGAAGATCGGCGCCATTAGCTCTCAGCCGGCCCGGAGGCGTTCTCTCCGGCTATCTGCCCGCGAGGCGTGCGATGAAGCTGGATCCGTTGAAGGCCCTGGGTTGCGAATAGAACGAGGCAAGGCACCGCCCAGCTCGCTTGACCCTCTGCGGCAGTTCCTCGGGTCTTGACTTCTGGCCTATACCTATTTAGTCTAGGCATGTTGGTACAATGCCTTATGGAAAACAGGAATACAAGTTCGCGGGATCTGTTCCCCGGCGCACTGGAAATGATGATCCTCGAATCCCTCCGCCGCCAGCCGGCCCACGGGTACGCCCTCGTTCAGCACATTCAGCAATGCTCGAATCAACTGCTGCAGGTGGAGGAAGGCTCGCTCTATCCAGCCCTCCAGCGCCTGCTGAAAGCGAAGCTGGTCAAGGCCGAGTGGGCCATTTCACCCTCGACCAACCGCCGCGTGCGGATTTATGAGATCACCAAGGCGGGCCTGCACCACCTGGAGCGAGAGATCTCCAGCTTCGACCGCATGCTCGAGGGCGTGCAGATGGTGCTGGGGCCTGCGAAGCGCCCTGCGAGTTCCTAGGAGGTGACTGCGATGACGTGGTTTGGACGAATCTTCCGCCGCCGGCGCCTTCACGATGAACTAGCCGAAGAGTTGCGCACGCACATCGAAGAGAAAACCGAACAGCTCATGCGCCTGGAAGGTCTTTCACGGGCTGAGGCGCGCCAGGCGGCCCTGCGCGCGTTCGGTAACCCGACTCTGGTCGAGGAGCAAAGCCGCGAGGTCTGGCAATGGTCCACACTTGAGTCCATCGTCGCCGATCTCAGGTTGGCGTTCCGGCGACTGCGCAGATCGCCCGGCTTCACTGCCACTGCGCTTCTCACGATCGCCATCGGCATCGGCGCAAACACTGCGGTTTTCAGCGTCATCGACAACATTCTCCTGAAGCCGCTTCCCTACCCCGACTCGGGCCGGCTGGTCGCACTTTGGCTGAACGCTCCTGGCGCCGGTGGCCTGGCAAATTTCTCCAGCGGCCTGCAGCTTTCGCAATCCATGTACCTCACTTTCGCCGATCGCAATCGCACGTTCCAATCCATAGGTATCTGGACTCCGAATCTCTCCAGCGTGACCGGCGCCGGCGAACCGGAACAGGTGCAGACGGCGCTGATCAGCGACGGCATTTTGGAAACCCTGGCGGTTCCTCCGGCCGTCGGCCGATGGTTTAACGCGGCCGACCAGGATCCACATGGCGCAAGATCCGTGATCCTCAGCTACGGCTACTGGCAGCGGCGCTTCGGCGGCAGCCGGGACGTGATCGGACGCTCGATTCAAGTGGATTCGCAGACCCGGGTAATCGCCGGCGTGATGCCGCGCGGTTTCCGCCTGGTGGACCACGACTTCGATCTCCTGATTCCTCTCGCTCCGGCCCGCACCAACCAGAAGCTGGCCGGGTTCGGCTTTGACGGGATCGGCCGGTTGCGGGAGGGCGTTACCCTCGCACAGGCCGACGCCGACATCGCACGCCTAATCCCAGTGTGGATGGACTCGTGGTCGAATGGTCCAGGAACAAACCCGCACTATTATCAGGTCTGGAAAATTGCGCCGAATTTCCGCCCGCTGAAGCAGCAGGCGACGGGCAATATCGGCGGCGTGCTCTGGGTGGTGATGGCCACGGTGGGCCTGGTGATGCTGATCGCGTGTATCAACGTCGCCAATCTTCTTCTGGTACGCGCAGAGTCGCGGCAGCAGGAACTCGTCATTCGTGCCGCACTGGGCGCCAGCCGCGCTCGCATCGCACGCGAGTTGCTCTGCGAGAGCCTTCTGCTAAGCTTAGCCGGTGGTGCAGCCGCCCTCGGCGTCGCATTCGGTGGGCTGTGCCTTCTGGTCGCCATGGGGCCCGCTGATCTGCCACGACTCAGCGAAGTCTCTCTCGATACCGCGTCTTTCGGCTTCACGTTTCTGCTTTCGGTATTCTCCGGCCTGTTCTTCGGCGCCACACCGACCTTGAAATACGCGTGCGCGCGGGCCTCGGCTTTGCACGTTCCTTCCACGCGCACTGCGAGCACCGACCATACCCGCCAGCGGTCGCGAAACATCCTGGTCGTCGCGCAGGTGGCCACGACGATGGTGCTCCTCGTCAGCTCGCTGCTCATGATCCGCACCTTTGCCGCCCTCCGTAGCGTCGAGCCCGGCTTTGCCGATGCGGCGCATATTGAAAGCTTCGGCATCTGGATTCCCGATCTGCTGGTCAGCGATTCGCACCGTGTTGCCCAGATGCAGCGCCAGATTGCCGACAACCTTGCGGCCATCCCCGGTGTTGAGTCGGTTGGATTTGCCGTCGACGTGCCTCTGGATAATAACGACCCGAACTGGGACACGGTCAGTGTCGAAGGCAAACGGTACGAAGGTGGCGAAGGTCCTTTGCGGCTCTTCAACTATGTCTCGCCCGGATATTTCCGCACCATGGGGACTCGCTTGATAGCCGGCCGCGACTTCACCTGGGACGACCTGAACAACCTGAGTCCGATGCTGATTGTCTCGGAGAACTTCGCCCGCGATAACTGGGGCTCGGCCGGCGCAGCCATCGGCAAACGGGTGAAGAAGTACTCCGGCTCTCCATGGCAGCAGGTGATCGGCGTCGTAGAAGACGTGCACAGCCACGGCCTGGACGAAACCGCACCGCCGGTCGTGTACTGGCCGGCGATGTTTCACGACCGGTTCCGGCCCGACCCGGAGATGGGCGGCTTGCGCGCAGTTACCTTCGTCGTCCACAGCAATCGTACCAGTAGCAACGGTTTCCTGGGCCAGATGCAGCAGGCAGTCTGGTCGGTCAATCCCAACCTGCCCCTGGCTCCACTGCGGACAATGCGGCAGCTCTACTCGCAGTCGCTGGCGCGAACCTCGTTCACACTGGTCATGCTCACCATCGCGGGCTTTATGGCGCTCGCTCTTGGAATTATCGGCATCTACGGCGTGATCTCGTATGCCGTTTCGCAACGCACGCGTGAGATCGGCATCCGCCTGGCACTCGGCGCGCAAAAGAGCCAACTGAAGTGGATGTTCGTCCGTTCCGCACTCGTTCTCTCCACAGTTGGCGTCATCCTCGGCACAGGTGCGGCCGCCGCGGTCACGCAGTGGATGAAGTCTCTGCTCTTCGGGATCAGTCCCCTCGATCCCGTCACCTATCTCTTTGTTCCGCTGGTTCTGGCAGCGGCTGCCGCACTGGCAAGCTATCTGCCTGCCCGCCGCGCCGCCGCCATCGACCCGGCCAGCACGCTGAAGGCGGAGTAGCCGCAACGTGCCGAGTTAGACGAAGTGAACCCGTGCGGCCAATTTCGGCTGCAATTTCACGGGCGGTCGAATAGACTGGGACCAGCTATGAGCGCCGCTTCGGCCGACGCACAGCCACTTCCTCTTTCCGCCCCTCTCGTCGCCTCGGCCCCCAGGCGTAATCCCTGGCTCATCGCGCTTACCGTCACATTGGCGACATTCATGGAGGTTCTGGACACCTCCATCGCCAACGTAGCCCTGCCGCACATTGCCGGCAGCCTGGGCGCCAGCGAGGATGAAGCCACCTGGGTGCTGACCAGCTATCTGGTAGCCAACGCCATCATCCTGCCGGCCTCCGCCTACCTGACCACGTTCATCGGCCGCAAGCGTTTCTACATGATCTGCGTGGTCCTGTTCGGTGTCAGCTCCGCACTTTGCGGGCTGGCGCCCTCGCTGCCGATGCTGATTCTCTTCCGTGTGATCCAGGGCATGGGCGGCGGCGGACTGCAGCCCAGCGAGCAGGCCATCCTCGCGGACACATTTCCACCCGAAAAGCGCGGCCAGGCCTTCGCGCTTTATGGCTTTGCCGTGGTTGCCGCCCCTGCCATCGGCCCCACTCTGGGCGGCTGGATCACCGACAACATGAGCTGGCGCTGGTGTTTCTACATCAACGTTCCGGTGGCTATCATTTCGCTGTTTCTGACTAACCGGATGGTCGAGGATCCGCCCCATATCCAGGAGCAGGTGAAGCGGTCGCGCAAGGCCGGTCTCAATCTCGATTACTTCGGCTTCAGTCTGCTCGCGCTGGGTTTCGGCTCGCTGGAATTCGTGATGGACAAGGGCCAGGAGGACGACTGGTTCGGCTCGCGGCTGATCACAACTTTTGCGGCGCTCTGCGTGGTGTCGCTGCTCACGCTTTTCTTCTGGGAGCTGAGGCAGATCCGCAGCAATCATCGGCCCATCCTGGACTTGACGCTCTTCAAGTTGCGGAATTTCCGCGTGGCGTTTGTCCTGATGTTCTCGCTGGGCGTGGTGCTTTTTGGCACCACGGTCATGATCCCGCAGTTCGTCCAAACGCTGCTGGGATATACCGCCGAGCAGGCAGGTCTCGTCATCTCGCCGGGTGGCCTCACGGTCATGCTCATGATGCCCGTCGTAGGCTTCCTGGTGTCGCGTGTTGATCCGAGGTGGATGATCATCTACGGCTTCATCGTCTCCTCGGCCGCGCTCTTCACCATGACGACGCTCGATCTGCAGGTGAGCTACGCGTACATTGCCTGGCTGCGCGTGTTCCAGGCGGCCGGGCTGGCGTTCCTCTTCATCCCCATCAATACGCTGGTGTACAACGGAATCCCGATGACCAAGAACAACGACGTGAGCGGGTTGACTAACCTGGCGCGAAATATCGGGGGTAGCACAGGCACGGCGTTCGTCGTAACCATTTTGGCGAGGCGGCAGCAGTTCCACCAGAACCGGCTCGGATCCGCGCTCTCGGCGGCAGACAGCAATGTGCAGAACGCGCTCGACAGCCTGGGACGCTACCTGATGCACGGCGGACGCGCCGCCTCCCTTGTGCAGGGCAGGGCGCTGGCCCAGGGCAGTCTGTACGGCCAGCTCATCCGTCAGAGCGCCATGCTCGCTTATCTCGACGTGATCAAGCTTCTGGCCGTCGTCATGGTGCTCCTCATCCCGTTGGTGTTCCTGATGAAACGGCCTCCCAAGAGCGGAGCGCCCATGGGGCACTAACCCCGGCTCAGTTTGGCGAGACTCTGGAGAGCCTGACCGCGCCGTCTCCCGCGGACGTCGATCCATTAAAAGCCGGCGGCTGCCTCTCAGAATGAGACATCTGCGGGTTCGGTCACCTTCAGCACCGACTGATCGTGAGTGCGCTGCTTCCATGCCGCGCGAATCGCGTCGATCTTGGCGCGATTCGCTGCGCTATCGGGATAGTCGATGATGAGCAGTTTGGTGCGCAGGCGTTCGGGCGCGGTTTCGTTCCTTCCCTGCCACTGGCCGTAAACATCGATGACGCTCAGGCCGTCAGGGAAACGCGGTGTCACTTCCTTGTCGAGGAAGTCGCGCCATTCGGCTTCGGTGATGCCAGTCTCGGGATGATCCGCTCGCCCAAGGCCGAAATAGAGTTTGGTGTCGACCCATCCGGCGGTATGGCCGGGGTGCGACGGATCGCCTTCGAGCGTGGGCGCCGTTGCGGTTGCCGGTGAGGGAGCCGGGTGTGCGCAGCCGGCAACAATGGCACAAAACAAGAGGTTGATCAGAACAATGCGCAGACGCATTCGGTTCCGCGCTCCTCGGCAATAAGGGAAGCCTGGGTCAAAGGAGGGGAATTCCGGCCCGCTGTTCCCTGCTCCCTGTCTCTCTTACTTTTCCACTTCAACGCCGCGCCAGAAGGCCACGTACCCCTTCACCTTGCGGGCTGCCGGCTTGGGATCGGGATAATACCAGGCAGCGTCCTGGTTGTCCTGCCCGTCGATCACCACGGTCATGTAACGCTTCTGGCCAGTGGCGGGATCGGTTGAAGTTGTTGAGCTGGGCCGGAAGTATTCGCGCTTGAGGCTGGACTCCGGGAAGTACACATTCCCGTCCACTTCCTGCGTTTGACTACTTTCCGCAATCACTCTGCCGTTCCAAATAGCTCGCGCCATCTTATTTCGGTCGCTTCCAGTCCATTCCGCTCGCCCGACACACTCGCTATATAGACGGGCAATGGTACCGCTAAGACACTAGCAGAGATTGCGGCGCTGGGTCCAACGGCGACCGGGCGAACTGAATGTGCCTACTTTGCGGCAGCGACGGAGTCGATGTGGACGCTCTTATTGGTCGCGTCGGCGGTCGCACTCACGGTGACGTGGTCACCGTAGAAGTTCTTCACCGAATCCGGATTGTCGATGGTCCAGACCTGCTTCTTGGCGTCGTCGACGAATACCGGCTTCATTCCGCCCTCGATACACTTTTTCACGCATGCCGCCCCGGTACCGGCGTGTTTTGCGCCACACATGGAGTCGGAGATATAGCCGGTAATCTGCGAATCGGCAGCCATCATGGCCATCGGGCATAGCACAAGAGCCGCGGCAGCGAGCGAAAGCGTGCGCTTCATAAGAACCTCCGGGAGACGAGATAACAACCCGCTCCTATGATGCACGCCGGGGCATGCTTTCGACAAGGCGAGTACCCGGCTGGCCACGGGCCGGCGCGGCCATAAGCCTATCAGCCGCGGCGGCCTAGCATGCCCTCCACGCGCTTGTGAACGGATTCATAGCGCTGGGCGGCGGCAGAAAAACGGGTGATGATTTCGCTGGTCTTGCTCATGAACGTGGGATTCTTTTCCCGGATCGCGTCGAGTATGTGGGCAAGCTTTGCGAGGATGAAGAATCCCTCGGCGTTGCAATCGACGAACAATTCGGCAGAAACCGCGCCGTGCAGCACCAGCGCAGCCGCCATCTCCCAATAGGTGATTACCTGTCTCAGGTGCGGGTTATGCGGGTCGCTGGGATTTTCGTAGACCGCATAGAAATCCTCGATCGTTTTGGGCCAGAATTCGCCAGTGATCCAGGCGCGCGCCTGGCGCATCACTGTCTCAGTGCGCAGTTCATAAAGTTTAAGAATGATTCCGGCATCAGCCGTTGAAGCCAGCATTCGTTCCATGAGGCGTCTCCGCTGCCCATACTACAGGATCGCCCCGATTTCCGCCGTGAAACCCGCGCTCCGGGAGTCGCCCGCGCCCTCTTCCCTGGTCTCTCTTGCCTGCACCTTACGCCGGCTGCAGTTCCTGTTTTTCTTCTCCCTTCTCCACGACCGGACCATGGGTCTCGGCTGTGGGCCGCGGCGGGGCGTCGCCGATACGCTTAGAGTAGGTGCATACCACCTTGCTCTCCTCTGATGGAAGTGGGGAACCCTTCTTGCCGCGCTTCTTAGCCGAAGCTGCCTCTTCCTCAGCGCTTTTCTTCTTGTTGGGGCATTCGAGAAAGACACCCGAACGAAGGGTCTTCTCGACCAGGTAGGGGCTGCCGCACTTCGGGCATTTCTTGGGGACGGGCTTCAGATTCGAAGTGAAGTCGCACTTGGGATAATTGGTGCAGCCATAGAAGACGTTGCCCCGGCGCGCGCGGCGCTCGGCGATGTCGCCCTCGCCGCACTTCGGGCATTTCATTCCTTCAATCAGGTTCTGCTTGATGTATTTGCACTTGGGATATCCAGAGCAGGAGACAAACTCACCGTAGGCTCCCTGACGCAGCACCAGCGGCTTGCCGCACATGGGGCAATCTTCGCCCGTGGGCTCGGGAGGCTTCTGCTGCTGCTTCGAGCTAAGCTTGCGGAAGGTCTTACACGGCGGATCGGCGTTGTAGTCTGGGCACGCCATAAACGGCCCGAAGAGTCCGCGCCGCATGACCATCACTTTGCCGCAGTTTTCGCAATACTCTTCTGTGTCGCCCGCTTCCTGCGCTTCGGGCGTGTTCAGATCAGGCTTCGAGGCGATGTTTTCCTTGGTGAAGGTACAGCTGGCCGGATCCTTCTTGTTGTAGGCCGAACAGGCGTAGAAGGTTCCGAACTTTCCCCACTTCAAAACCAGTGGCGAACCGCACAGCTCGCATTTTTCCGTGGTTTTCTGCTCCATCCGCTTGATGTTTTCCATCTTCTTGCCGGCCACCTTGAGCTCATCCTCGAAGTGGTCGTAGAAGCCATTGAGCAGATCAGTCCACTTTTCCTTGCCCTCTTCAATATCGTCCAGCTCTTCTTCAAGGCGCGCGGTGTACTTGGTGTCGAAGATGTAGGGAAAGTTCTTGACCATCAGGTCGCACACCACGACACCAATCTCGGTGGGATAGAAACGGCCGCGTGAGCCGCCATGCTTGACCACGTATTCGCGGTCCTGAATGGTGTTGATGATCGAGGCGTAGGTCGACGGCCGGCCGATGCCGCGCTCTTCCAGCTCCTTGACCAGCGAAGCCTCGTTGTAGCGCGGAGGCGGCTGGGTAAAGTGATCCTCGGGCAACAGCGCATCCAGGTCAAGGGCTTTGACGTTGTCGAGGTTGGGCAGCCGATTGGAGCTTTCGTCTTCGTCGTCCTTCTTCTCCTCGGAGACTTCGTAGACCTTCAGGAAACCTTCGAAGCGCATCACCGATCCGCTAGCCCGAAAATCATAGGTTTCTCTGGTTTTGGACGAAACGGCGGCGATGTTCGCGGTTGTGACGTCGTACACGGCGGGAACCATCTGCGAGGCCACGAAGCGCTGCCAGATGAGTTTGTAAAGCTTCAATTGCTCGTCGCTCAGATAACGGGCGATCGACTCCGGAGTCCGCGCTGCGTCGGTCGGGCGGATGGCCTCGTGCGCGTCCTGCGCATCCTTCTTACCCCTATAGGCGTTGGGTGTCTCAGGCAGATACTGCGGGCCCAGCTCCTTTGCTATCCATTCGCGCGCCCCGGTTATGGCCTCAGGCGCCACGCGAGGAGAATCGGTACGCATGTAGGTGATGAGGCCAGTAGTTCCTTCGGCGCCAATCTCGACGCCTTCATAGAGCCGCTGCGCTACGCCCATGGTGCGCCGAACATTGAAGCCAAGCCGGTTCGCCGCATCGCGTTGCAGCTGGCTGGTGATAAACGGCGGCAGCGGACGGCGCTGCTGCTCGCGGGCCTGCACGCCGGCGATGGTCCAACTTGCTTTCTCGAGGGCGGCCAGCACTTCGTCCATCGACTTCCTGTCGGGCAGAGCGCTGGAGATGAACGACTCTTTGCCTTCCTTATCTTTACCGTTGGCCACGCGCGCCGGATCGCCGTCGATCCCGACAAACTTCGCCTTGAACTGCTGATCGGCTTTCTTTTCCGGGTGAAGCTGCGCCTCCAGAGTCCAATACTCCACCGGCTGAAACGCGCCGATTTCCCGTTCGCGCTCTACGATGAGCCGCAGGGCCACAGTCTGAACGCGCCCGGCGGAAAGTCCTCGGCGGACCTTATCCCAAAGGAGCGGCGAGATCTGGTAACCCACCAGCCGATCGAGCACCCGGCGCGTCTGCTGAGCGTCGACCAAGTTCTTATCGATGTCGCGTGCGTGTTCGAAAGCGCCTTGCACGGCCTTTTTCGTGATTTCGTTAAAGGTGACGCGACGGATCTTTTTCCTCTCTTTGGAGTTGGTCCCAAGCTGGAGCGCCAGATGGTACGCGATCGCCTCGCCCTCGCGGTCGGGGTCGGGAGCCAGATAGACTTCGTCAGCCCTGGCCGCCGCCTTCTTCAGCTGCTCAACCACCTTCTCTTTGCCCGGGGACACGATCAACTCGGGCACAAATGTCCGCTTCTTCAGCTCCACGCCGAGCTCGTTCTTGGGCAGATCCATGATGTGCCCGATCGACGCACGCACATCGAATCCTTTGCCCAGGTACTTCTCGATCGTCTTCGCCTTAGCCGGCGATTCCACGATCACCAATGATTTAGTTGTTGCTGCCATCCCTAAGAACCAGTTCCCTCTCGTGATCTTTCTCAGCCTGTTTGACTCGAAAACCCGACTTCGGTTCCGAGTCCCGGCAGGCAAACCGGTGACTCAGCCAGCCAATTCCTGACAAACCTTCACAAAAATCGGCCGCAAGTGATGCACCCTATCACGGATTGCCTTTCGATTTCTACACACGGGCGGCATTTTTGTTTTGATGCCATGCCAATTCCGGGTGGATGAAAGCTCATTCGCGGCTCCTGCATCGGCCGCAAACCGTTGCTGCGATTACCATCAATGGATGGCGTCGTCAGATCTGTTGTCCTGCCTGATTCTTCAGACAAAAAGTATCAGCGCCACTCGGCAACCCCTCAGCCCCAGGTCCTTCAGGTACGCCTTGATGAAAATTGTATCGACCTCAGCCTCCACCCCTGACCGGCCCTGAGGAGGTGCCGGAATCAGCATTGCTAAAGCGTCCGGACGTAGTTCTTGCCCGGCAATTGGCGCACCCGCCCTGCCATTTCAAGTTCAAAAAGAGCCGTAAATACCTCAGAAGAAGTAAGTTGCTCCTGTAGACGGTCGAGTATTTCATCGATTTGAAGGCTTTCGTCGGTGCGCAGGACCTCGAGCACCATCGCCTCCTGTGGTCTTAATACGGGATCAGCCAATAAGGATGCGCTGGCTGCCGGTTCGGATGCAGACGGGGCGTCCGATTCGAGCTCCAGGCGGACCCCCGAGGGAAGGTCCTCCCACACGTCTTCCCAGGTGGCAACGAGCTTAGCGCCCTGTTTTATCAATGTGTTAGGCGTCCAGGAGCCCCTGTTTGTCACATTGCCGGGCACCGCGAAAAGATCCCGGTTCTGTTCGGCAGCACAGCGGGCAGTCACCCGGGTGCCCGAGTTCTCCCCAGCCTCAACGACTAGTACTGCAACTGACAAGCCGCTCAGGATCCGGTTCCGGCGCGGGAAGTTCTGGGGCGCGGGGAAGGTCCCCGTCGGCACCTCGCTGGCAATAGCGCCCCCGGCCGCCAGAATATCCTCTGCCAGCTTTCTATTCTCTTTTGGGTAGACCACGTCGATCCCCGTCCCCCACACCGCCAGAGTGGGCATACGTGCAACTAGCGCACCCCTGTGAGCGCAGGAGTCGATCCCACGCGCCATCCCGCTCACGACCAGCAAGCGACGCGCCGCCAGGTCCCGCGCCAGCATTTCGGTTACGGCGGTTCCATAGGGCGTGGGATGCCGGGTTCCGACGATGGCGATGGAGGGACGCGCCAACAGCTTGACGTCGCCGCGCACCCAGAGAACCGGTGGCGGATCGTAGATCTCGCGCAGCCGCTCAGGGTATTCGGGGCAGGAATAGCTGACCAAGGTCGCACCCTGCGCGGCGACGCGGGCCCACTCGCCTTCGGCCGCGCGACGAGCTTTGCCGTCGAAGATGAATTGCGCCGCCTCTGCCGGAAAACGCAAGCCTTCAAGCTCAGTGAGGGGCAGCGTGAAGATCCGACTCGCCGAACCAAGTCCGCGTACCGCATCCACAATCCGCTTTGGGCCCAGATTCGGCGCCAGCGCCAGCGCTAGCCAAGCCAGCCGATCCTCATCCAGCTGCGGCGCCAGGCCCTTTTCGAGCGGCTGCGTCTGGGCAGTCATCGCGCACCCCGGGCTGTCCGAAATTCGGACAGTGTCCAAAATTCGCACACTTCCGCTTCCTCTTTCTGTATGAAAAAACGCAAATCAGGGGTGTGCGGAAACTTTACCGCTGGGTGAGAGAGAAGTCAAGTCGGTGCATCACCAAGTAGTGCCTCAGTTTGAGCGGCTCTTTTATTTGAAGTCAATATACCTTCAAACTGCCCGTTACTCGAGGCGCAGCTTTTCGTGGAGCCAATCAGCCATGGTGGGCGAGATTCGCTCAAGCGATCGCAGATGAAAGTGAATCCTCTCGCCCGCAATCACATGGTCGTGGCCGGCGAGAGCGACGGTGGCGTCG
>Ga0335069_10002965_pt1 | contig 25841 bp, 18 predicted proteins | sample Lox_Sample_11_FD_206714 | JGI IMG/M metagenome (GOLD analysis project Ga0335069, IMG submission 206714) | Soil microbial communities from Loxahatchee National Wildlife Refuge, Florida, United States - Lox_Sample_1.1 | ecosystem: Environmental > Terrestrial > Soil > Wetlands | place: USA...
GGCCCAGACGGGCACCGGGAAGACGGCCGCCTTTCTCATCACGATCTTCTCGCGCCTGCTGAAGTCGGGCGCACCCGGCCGCCGCGGACCGCGCGCGCTCGTCGTCGCGCCGACCCGCGAGCTCGTCGCCCAGATCCGAGCCGACGCGGAGGTCCTCGGCCGCCACACGGGCCTGGCGACGCTGGCGGTCTTCGGCGGCATCGACTACCGTCTGCAGCGCGAGGCGGTCAAACGCATCCCGGACCTGCTCGTGGGAACGCCCGGCCGCCTGCTCGACTACGAGCAGCAGGGCGCGGTTTCCTTCAAGCACGTCGAGATCCTCGTCATCGACGAGGCCGATCGCATGTTCGACATGGGCTTCATCCGCGACCTGCGCCGGATCCTGCGCCGCTGCCCGCCTTACAACCGGCGCCAGACGCTGCTCTTCTCGGCGACGCTGTCGCTGCGCGTGATGGAGCTCGCGTACGAGCACACCAACAACGCGGAGAAGATCGAGGTCGAGCCCGATCGCGTGCTCGCGCACGGAATCACCGAGCGGCTGTACCACGTGTCGGCCGCCGAGAAATTCCGGCTCCTCCTCGGTCTCCTCGAGCAGGAGGGCGGCCAGCGCGTCCTGATCTTCGTCAATCGCCGGACGACCGCGGCCGACCTCGTGCGCGGCCTCTCGGCCAACGGCTATCCGACGCGCGCGCTCGCGGGCAACGTCCCTCAGGACCGGCGCCTGAAGATGCTCCAGGAGTTCAAGGACGGCAAGCTCGCGGTCCTGGTCGCCACCGACGTCGCCTCGCGCGGCCTGCACATCGAGAACGTGTCGCACGTCATCAACTACGACCTCCCCGAAGACGCCGAGGACTACGTCCACCGCATCGGGCGCACCGGGCGCGCGGGAGCCCGGGGGACAGCGGTGTCCTTCGCGTGCGACGACTACGTCTTCTCGCTCGATGCGATCGAGAAGCGGGTCGGGCGCAAGATCCCGGTCGAGTGGCCGACCGAGGCCCTGTTCCGGTCCGGCCGAGTCTCCCAGGCGCCGCGCGTGCACGCGGGATTCCGCTCGCGCCCGGCGGCCCGCCGCGAGGAGCCGGCGCCGCGGCCCGCGCCGGCCGGCGACGACGCGTTCGGACGCACGAAGAGGAAGAGCCGGAGGCGGTGAGCCTCCCCTCCCCGGGTAGGGGGAGGGGGAGGGGTGTTGGGCGTGGCTCTGGCCGCGCTTTCCTAGAAGCTCTTCAGGAACTCCGCGTTCGTCCGGAACTTGCCCAGGCGCCCGAGCACGAGCTCCATCGCCTGGATCTTGTCCACGGCGGCGAGAGCGCGGCGGAGCTTGACGATCTTCGGCAGCTCCTCGGGGTCGTAGATCTTCTCTTCCTTGCGGGTTCCCGACTGCGGGATGTTGATGCAGGGAAAGATCCGCCGGTTGAAGAGGTCGCGGTCGAGAACGATCTCCGTGTTGCCGGTGCCCTTGAACTCCTGGAAGATGATCTCGTCCATCCGCGAGCCCGTGTCCACGAGCGCGGTCGCCACGATCGTCAGCGACCCGCCGCCCTCGGCGTTGCGCGCGGCGCCGAAGAACCGCCGCGGCTTTTCCATGGTGCGGGCGTCGATGCCGCCCGACATGATCTTGCCGCCGCCCTTCTGCATGTGGTTGTAGGCGCGCGCCATCCGGGTGATCGAGTCGAGAAAGATGATGACGTGCTTGCCGCACTCGATGAGGCGGCGCGCCCGTTCGGCGACGATCTCGGCGACCGCGATGTGATTCTCGGCCGAGAGATCCGCCGACGACGCGATGACTTCACCGCGGGTGACGCTGCGGCGGAAGTCGGTGATCTCCTCGGGGCGCTCGTCGATGAGCAGGACGATGACGTGCACGTCGGGGTCGTTGACCTCGACGGCGTGGGCCATGCGCTTCAGGAGCGTCGTCTTGCCGGCCTTCGGCGGCGCGACGATCAGGCAACGCTGGCCGCGGCCGATCGGCGCGAGAAGGTCGACCACGCGGCCGCACATCTCGTCGGGTTCGGTTTCGAGGACGAGGTGCGCGTTCGGATCGATCGAGACGAGCTCCTGGAACGACGGCCGCTGCCGGAACGCGCCCGGCTCCAGCCCCTCGACGGTCTCGATGCGGCGGAGCACCGGACGGTTGCCGTCGGCGGCGAAACCGGTGACGAAAGCGCCGGCCTCGAGGCCCTCCCGGTTGATCAGCTCGCGCGGGACCAGCGGATCCTTCGGGGACGGCAGGTAATTCGCGCGCGCCGAGACGAGCACGCCCGGGGCGTTCTCCTTCGCCGGGACCGAGAGAACGCCCTCCGCCGGCCGCTCGGGCCCGGTGGCCGCCGCCTCATCGGCGCGATCGAAGCCCGGATGGCTCCCTCCACCGCCGCCGTTGGGACCGCCGCCGCGGCCTCCGCGACGCCGGCGGCGCCGGCGGCGCCGGTGAGGCCGATCGTGTCCGTCGGAGGCGGGGCCTTCGGCCGGGGAAGGGGATTCCGGTTGAACCTCGACGGACGTAAGACTCTCCGGGGACAAGGGATCTTCGGACATGAACTCCCAAACCCCCGCCGCGCTGACTCTAGGTCCGGGCGGGAACGGCCCATTCTACGCCGAAACGAATCCGAAAAAACAGCCGATCTGCGGAACCGGCCGGGGCGCCTCCAAGACGCTCCGGCGCAAGATCTTAGACGAAGAGGCCCAGAATCGCCTCGGACGCGGCCGGGTTCTCCCGGGCGAGCGCGAAGTCCTCGGCCGCATGTTCCGGGCTGGCCGCCCCGACCAGCGACGTCGTCAGCCCCGGCGCCGAACGGGCGAACTGCAGGGCCTGCAGGAGAGAGCTCGGCGCCTCCGGGAAGGCCTGGACGACGGCGTCGGGAAAGTCGTAGCGCGCCAGCCGGCCCTGCAGGATCGAGGCCGAGCCGAAGGCCGCGAGGCCGAGCGCGGCGCAGGCCCCGAGGGCGGGAAGGCGCCGACCCGCCACTTCCTGCGATCGGAAAACCACGCTCTGCGCCATCCCCATGTTCGTCGGCAGCTGCACCGCGCGAAAGTGGTGGCGCTCGCCGGCGACGTCCCGGGCGGCGGCGAGGATCTTTTCGAGCGCCAGGTGCTCGGGATGCTCCGGGGGCACTCGGAGGCCGTCCCAGGTCGCGAGCCCCCACGCGCCGATCCTTCCCGCGGCGGCCTCGCCCTCGAGCGTCTCGATCGCGAGCGAGAGGCGCGCCTCGAACGTCGCCCGGTCGACCGCGCCGAGCTGGGTCTCGACGTTGTGGAGATAGTAGAGGTCGATCGTCTCGAGGCCGAGGTTTGCGCGGCTGCGCGCGACCTGGTCTCGCAGGTACCCGGGCGCCATGCAGTGACATCCCTGCGCGAGCGCGTCCTCCGGAGCGAGCCCGGAGACGACGAACGTCTCGTGCCCGTAGCGGCGCGCCGGGCGGGGATCGTCGGCGTCGTGCGGGAGATACCCGCCCTTCGTGGAGACGAAGACTTCGTCCCGCCGGGCGCGGCCTTCGGCGAACGCCTGCGCGAGCGCCCGGCCGATCGCGCGTTCGCTCTTCTGGCCGCGGTAGTTGATGGCCGTGTCGAAGACGTTGACGGCGGTCCCGAGGGCGACGGCGACGGAGGCCTCGTAGCCGGCGTCGGTCTTCGCGTCCTCCGGGCCGAGATAGGTGCCGAGGCCGAGCGAGGAAAGGCAGAGGCCCATGGCGTCGCGGAAATGGCCGGGCGCGGCGGTCGAGCGCGCCGCGAAGCGGCGCGTCCCCTCGAGCGTAGCTCTTCCGGAAATCACGGCGCGGAGGGTATCAGGAGGCGAGGGTCGCTACAGGACCGGCAGGGGAACGCCGCGGGTACGCGTCGTGCCCTCGGCGGCCGGGTCCCAGCGGCCGGGGATCGCCGTGGCGCAGCGCGGGCAGGCGCCGTCGTGAAGCCGGTTGGACAGGACGCGGAAGCCGCGCCGCTCGATCGCCGTCTCGCCGCAGCCTGGGCAGCGCGTGTTCTCCCACTTCTCGAGAAGGCCGGGAAGGTTGCCGGCGTAGACGTAGCGCAGCCCCTCGGCGGTGCCGATCTCGCACGCGCGGAGCAGCGTCGACGCCGGCGTGGCGCCGCGGTCGGTCATCTTGTAGTCGGGGTGGAAGGCGGTCACGTGCCACGGGATGTCGCGCGACACCGACGCGATGAAGCGCGCGGCCTTCGTCAGCTCCTCGTCCGAGTCGTTGAACCCCGGAATCGTGAGCGTGAGGACCTCGAGCCAGATTCCCCGCTCGTGGATGCCGGCGATCGTGTCGAGCACGTTCTGGAGAACGCCGCCGAGCTCGCGGTAACGGCGGTCGTCCATCGACTTCAGGTCCACCTTGGTGAAGTCGAGCCACGGCTTCAGGTAGTCGAGAACGCGCGGCGTCCCGTTGCCGTTGGACACGAAGCCCGTCCGGAGCCCGCGCTGACGCGCTTCGCGGAAGACCTCGACCGCCCACTCCGACGTGATCAGGGGCTCGTTGTAGGTGGAGACGACCGTCGGCGCGCCGCACGCGATCGCCTCGCGGACGAGCGCCGCCGCCGTCACGTCGCGGGGGCCGCCCGCGGCCGCGGGGTCGCGGATCGACTGGGACGTGAACCAGTTCTGACAATAGGCGCAGTGCAGGTCGCAGCCGAGCATGCCGAAGGAAAGGGCGTCGCTGCCCGGCAGAGCGTGGAAGAACGGCTTCTTCTCGATCGGGTCGCACTGGAGCGCGCCGACGTACCCGCGCGGCGCCTCGAGGACGCCGCCGCGGCGGAAGCGGACACGGCAGACGCCCTCGCGCCCTTCCGGGATCGGGCAGCGGTGCCCGCAGGCGTGGCAGCGCAGACGGCCGTCGGGCAGCGTCTCGGTCAATTCGGGGGCGGCGGGCGCGGTGCGCCGCGAAAGAATCTCGGCCAGAGAGGAAGGCGGCGCCGCGGTCATGGGAACGTCCTCGCCGAAGAGAACGCGCGCTCGTTCCCCGAAATGCCGGGCGGCTGGGCTGCGTTATCATCGGCCGGTCGCATGAAACGCCGCTCCCCCATCCTCTTCGGGATCCTGCTCCTGGTTCGCGCCGCCCTCGAAGCCCAGACGACGAACACCCAGCCCGGCGGCGTTCTCTTCCCCACGCAGAACAGCGCTCACGTCAACGGCGTCACCATCCAGGAAACCGCCGACGGGACCGTGTGGTTCCTCGAGTCCTCCGCCGACATCATCGCCCGCCTCAAGGACGGCGTGATGCGGCAGTGGCAGATCCGGTCGACGGCCAACCTCGGCGCCAATCCGGTCGTCTTCCAGATCGACGAGATCGACGGCGACATCATCTGGTTCATCGAGAGCGGCGAGAGCCTGATCCCGGCCGGAACGTGCGGGTACGCGCGGCTGGACACGTCGACGGGCCAGCTGACGGAGTGGGTCGTCCCCGGGACGATCCCGGCCACTTTCTACCGTTCCCCGGACGGGCTGAAAGTCTGGCTCCCGCAGAGCGCCGCCATCTTGCAGGAGCTCGAGTGCTCCGACAAGGTGACGCCGTTTACCAGCTGCGCGCCGGCGAACATCCAGGTGACCAACTGGCGCTCGTCCGCCACCTATGCCTACGCCGACATGGTCGTCGCCCCGGACGGCGCGTTCTGGCTCATCGATTTCGGCAACAACCGGATCGTGCGCTGGGTGCCCGAGGCCCCGACCGAGACCTCGTGGACTTTCTTCCCGCTCACCTCCGGGCGTTTGAACCCCTCGCAGCTCGCTTTCGACGATCAGGGAATGTTGTGGATCACGGAGCGCTCGGGCGATCGCGTCGACCGCTTCGACCCGGCGACGAACCTCCTCTCGACCTACACCGGCATCCTCGCCCCGATCCACTTCGAGATCTTCCAGGGCCGGGTCTACATCACGTCGATCGAGACGACGTCGCAGTTGACCGTCCTCGACCCGGCGCTCGCGGTTCCCGACGGCACGCTGACGCTCACGCCGTTCACGTTCTCGGTCGGCTCCGCGCTCACGACGATCCCCGTCACGCAGCTCCAGTCGGTCGTCGTCCCGACGGACTTCACCTCCGCGCCCGCGACGATGGACCCGACGCAGTTCACGATCACCAATCCCGTCCCGGGCAACCTGACGATGACCTTCCCCTCGAGCAACACCTACGGGATCGAGGTCGTCGGCGGCCGCATCTGGGCCGGCACCGACGGAAACCTCGCGGCCTTCAACGTCCAGACCGTCGGCGTCCCGACCGACCGGTCGGTGCCGATGGCGACGACGCTCGCCGGCGCGGCCGACTCGAGGGTCCGCATCGACACGACCGTGTCGAACAGCGGGACCGCCACGATCAGCGGGGCGGGCTACTACCTGTACTCGCCGGCGCAGCCGACGCCGCGGCTGACGTTCCAGATCGCCTCGGGAGGCACGACGCTCATCCCGGACAGCTTCGGCACGCTCGCGGGCACCTCGACGCTTCTGAACGGCCCCATCCGCCTCGGCCTGACGTCCGGCGACCCGACGCTCCTTTCGGCCACCGTCCGCTCCCTGCGCACGCAGCCGGATGGCGGGACGTTCGGCTACCTGCTGCCGGCGCAGACGACCACGACGTCGCTCCAGAAAGACTCGGTGACCACGCTCTTCACGGGCGCCGAGACCGGGGACGTCTCGATCCTGAATCTCTACTCGCTCGACGACGCGAAGGCGACGCTGACGCTCTTCGGCCCCGACGGGACGATGCGAGCAACCCGGAACTTCGACGTCGCCAAGAACGCGTCGCTCTCGTTCAACCCCGCCGCCTCCGCGTTCGGCACGACCGCCGAGCCCGGCGACGCCGTCGTGATCGACGTCACCACCGGCACCCTCCAGAGCTCGGTGCTGGTCTTCTCGGCCGGCACGACCGACGTCCTGCCGTCGCTCCCGGCCGCCGCCTCCGCAAACGCCGTCATCCCCTGGGTCGGGGACTTCCCCAACGGCGACCGCTCCTTCGTCTCCGACCTCTACCTCTCCAACCCGTCCGCCGACACCGCCGCGCAGGTGACCGTCACGTTCTACGGCATCGGCGTGCCGCCGTCGGCGCCGGCCAACGTCCTGCTCGACCCGCTGCAGACGCTGGCGATTCCCGACGTCCTCGCCGCGCTCTTCGGCGTGACGGCCGGCGGCCAGGGCGCGCTGACGCTCACGGCGAACGTTCCGGTCGCGGCCTCCGCTCGGGTCGCGACACAGGTCGCCGCCGGCGACTACGGCACCTTCGCCAACGCCCTGGACGCCAGTGCCGGCGCGACCGCCGGGCATCCGCAGTCCGCCATCGGACTCCCCCAAACGGCGACGCGCAGCGGCCTGCTCCTCTTCTTCAATTCCGGAGCGGCGGGCACCGCGACGGTCACCGGCTTCAAGGCCGACGGCACGACGGCGGGAACGCTCCCCGTGAATCTCGGCACGAACCAGGCCGCGGTCGTCGGCCCGGTCTTCGCCGCCCTCGGCGTCTCGAACCAGGAGGCGGGGCGCGTGCGCCTCGACGCCGCCGCGGGGATGACCGTCTTCGGCTGGGCCGCCGCCGTCGACGGGGTGACCGGCGACATCGACCTGACCCCGCTCCAGTAGCGCGCTCCGGTAAAATCCGGAGGTGCCTCCCGTCAGAACCGTGGTCCGCGGCTCGGGCATGTCCGTGCCCGAGGGCGTCGTGACCAACGAGCGCCTGTCGCGACTCATGGACACCAACGACGAGTGGATACGCCAGCGCACGGGAATCGCCGAGCGGCGCTTCGCGCGGCGCGGCCAGTCTTCCTCGGTGCTCGGCGCCGAAGCCGCCCGACGCGCCCTGGCCGACGCCGGCCTCGAGCCCGGCGATCTCGACCTCCTCGTCTTCGCCACGATGACGCCCGATCACTACTTCCCGGGCAACGGCGGGCTCCTCGCCCGGGCGCTCGGGCTCGACCGGACGCACGCGATCGACGTCCGCATGCAGTGCGCCGGCTTTCTGTCGGGACTCCAGGTCGCCGACGCCTTCATCCGTTCGGGCGCCGCGCGCCGCGTTCTGCTCGTCGGCGCGGAGTGCCACGCCTCGCTCTTTCCCTGGAAGGACGAGGACTGGGCGGTCCTGTTCGGCGAGTCCGACGGTCCCGTCCGACCCGAGGCCCGCGCCTGGGGCACGCTCCACCGCGACCGGGCGGTCCTCTTCGGGGACGGCGCCGGCGCCTTCGTCCTCGAAGCGCACGACGCCGACGACGGCCGGGGGTTCCTCGGCTTCCTGATGCGCACCGACGGCAACCACTGGGACAAGCTCCACGTGCCCGGCGGCGGCTCGGCGAGCTTTCCCTACTTTTCGCCCGCGATGTTCGAGGAGAACCGGACGGTCCCCGTCGTCGAGGGACGCCAGGTCTTCCGCCTCGCGACGACCGCCATGCCCGAGATCGTCCGCGAGGTCCTCGCGCTCCACGGCGCGGCGCTGTCGGACCTCTCGGTGCTGTTGATGCACCAGGCCAACCTGCGCATCAACGAGGCGGTGCAGAAGAACCTGGGGCTCTCGGAATCGCAGGTCTTCCACAACATCCAGAAGTACGGCAACACCACGGCCGCGACGCTGCCGCTCGTGTACCACGAGGCCCGCGCGGCGGGCCGTTTCGGGCCGGGGGACCTCGTCGGGTTCACGGCCCTCGGCGCCGGACTGCACTGGGGCGCCGCGCTCCTGCGAGCCTGAGTCACGCGCGCCCGCATGAGCCCCGCGCCGCCTTCTCCGCGCCGGAAAGAGCCCGAGCCCCTTCCCGGCTGGCTGCTCGCCGCGTGGCTCGTCACGGGCGCGATCCTCGCGCTCGTGGCGGCCGCGGCGATCCGCAGCGAGCACCGCGCCGCCCGCGCCCAGTGGGAATCGCGCCTCGGACGCGCCGCCGACGACCGCCTCGCCCTCGCGGCGCGCGCGCTCGCCGAGTGGCGCGGCCAGGTTCACCTTCTCGGCCAGGCCGAGAGCGTGCGCGCGCTCCTCCCGGGCGTCTCGGCGTTCGCCCGGTCCGCGCACGATCTCGCGCCGGCTCGCGCCGCGCTCGAAGAGTCGGCCCGGCTCGAAGGCGGCGGCGCGGGCGCCTCGGTCGCCGACCAGTCGGGAAACATCGTGCTGGCGTCGACGGCCGCCGTACGCTCCGAGGCCCTCGAACCGGCCCGCGCCGCGATGGCCGAGCGCCGCCCCGTGATGCGGCGGATCTCCCCCGCGGGCTCCGACGCGCTCGACGTGGAGATCGCCGAGCCGGTGCTCGGCGACGGCGGCCAGGCGGCGGGCGCCGTCTTTCTCGTCGTCGACGCCCGCCGCGCGTTCACCGACCTGTTCCGGCTGACGCGGGGGCCCGCGGCCGAGAGCCTCTTTCTCGTCGTGCCCGAAGGCGAGACCCTCCTCGTCGTCGCCGCGGGCCGGCCTCCCGGCGGGAACGCCGACCGCCTGCCCGCCGCCGACCGCGCCACGTTCGCCGCCGCCGCCGCCGCCGCGCCGCGGGTCGACGGCGAGTTCACCGACGGGCACGGCCACCGGGTGCTCGCCGCCGCGCGACGCCTGCCCGAGCTCGGGTGGGCGATCGTGATCGAGGTCGACCGGGATTCGGCGCTCGCCGACGCGCGCCGCCACGGTCTCTGGATCCTGCTCGGCGCCGGCAGCGCCATCGCCGCGCTCTTCGCCGCGGCGCTCGCGTGGCGGCGCACGCTCCGGGCCCGCTTCTACCGTCAGGTCGCCGAGCGCGACGCGCGCTACCGCGTCCTCCTCGAGCAGACGCAGGAGGCCGTGGCGGTCGCCGTGAAGGGGCGCGTCGCCTACGCCAACCCCGCCTGCGTCGAGATGTTCGGCTACCAGAAGCCGCTCGTCGGCGTGCCGCTCACGATCCTCTTCGCGCCGGCCTCGCGCGAGCAGGTCGACGAGATCGTCCAGACGCGCCGTCCCGACCTCCCGGCGCCCGAGCTCTACGAGGCGGTGGGCCTGCGCGGCGACGGCGCGACGTTCGCGATCGAGGTGCGCGTGACGCCGGTCGAGTTCGAGGGGGAGCCGGGCTTCCAGACCATCCTGCGGGACGTCACCGAGCGCAAGCGCATGGAGGCCGAGATCCGCGAGTCGGAGGAGCGCTACCGGACTCTCTTCGAGCGCAACCTCGCCGGCGTCTACCGCTCGACCCCCGACGGACGCCTCCTCGAGTGCAATCGGGCGTTCGCGCGGATGATGGGTTACGCCTCCCCCGCCGAGGCGATGGCGCAGCCCGGGCCCGCCTTCCATCCGAGCGCCGAGGCGCGGCAGACGTTTCTCGACGCCCTGCGGCGCGAGGGCAGCCTCGTCAGCTACGAGAGCCAGGTCCGGCGCAAGGACGGAACGCTCCTGTGGATCGTCGAGAACGTCTCGCTCTTCCGGTCGGACGAGGACGGCGAGGAGATCCTCCTCGGGACCGTCTTCGACATGACGGAGCGAAGGCGGCTGGAGGAGCAGCTTCTGCAGTCGCAGAAGATGGAGGCCGTCGGGCGCCTGGCCGGCGGCATCGCCCACGACTTCAACAACCTCCTCACGGCCGTCGCCGGATACAGCGAGCTGCTGCTGCGCGAGCTTCCGGAGGGCGACGCCCGGCGCGAGAGCGCCGAGGAGATCCGCCAGGCCGGCAACCGCGCGGCCGCGCTGACGCAGCAGCTGCTCGCCTTCAGCCGCCGCCAGGTCCTCGAGCCCCGCGTCCTCGACTTGAACGCCGTCATCGCGGGCATGGAGAAGATGCTGCGCCGCGTCATCGGCGAAGACATCGAGCTGACGACGGCGCTCGACCCGGAGCTCTGGCGCGCCAAGGCCGACCCCGGCCAGATCGAGCAGGCGATCCTGAACCTCGTCGTCAACGCCCGCGACGCGATGCCGCGCGGCGGACGCCTCACGCTCGAGACGGCCAACGTCGAGCTCGACGAGAAGTTCGCCGGCCGCTACGCCTCCGTCCAGCCCGGGCCGCACGTCATGCTCGCCGTCTCCGACACCGGCATCGGCATGGACGCGGACCTCCAGGCACGGCTCTTCGAGCCGTTCTTCACGACGAAGGAGCACGGCAAGGGAACCGGCCTCGGCCTCTCGACGACCTACGGCATCGTCAAGCAGAGCGGCGGCTCGATCTGGGTCTACAGCGAGCCCGGCCACGGGACGACGTTCAAGATCTACCTGCCGCGCTGCGAGGAGCCGCTCGAGGAGCCGCACGCGGCACCGCCGGTGCGCGAGACGGCGCCGGGAACCGAGGCCGTGCTCCTCGTCGAGGACGAGCCCGAGGTCCGCCGTCTCGTCGAGAAGCTCCTGCGGCTGAAGGGCTACCGCGTGCTCTCCGCCGCGAGCCCGGCCGAGGCGATCGCGCTCTCGCGCCAGCGCGTGGACGCGATCGATCTCCTCCTGACCGACGTCATCATGCCCGGGATGAACGGCCGCGAGCTCGCGCGCGTCCTCGCGCCGAGCCGCCCCGCGATGAAGGTCCTCTACATGTCGGGCTACGCCGACGCGGCGATGAACCAGCACGGGATCCTGCCGCCCGGCACGGCCTTCCTCTCCAAGCCCTTCACGCCCGAGGTTCTCGCGCGCAAGGTCCGCGAGGTCCTCGACGGCCCGGCGGCAACCTGAAGACTTCCTCAGGCCGGAGACCGCTCCGGAATCCGGCTCGTATCCTCGACCTTTCGACGGGAGGCTCGACGATGCTCGTGCGCCGAACGACCCTGGGGGCGGCTCTCGGAGCCGCGCTGCTCCTGGCGACGCTCCTGCCCGCGCAGGAACCGACGCCGCCGCCCGCGCCGGCCCCCGCGCCGTCGCCGACGCCCGCCGCCGTCGCGGCCGAGCCGTCCCCCCTCGAGGCGCTCCGCGAGCCGGTGGCCTTCCGGCCGATCGAGTCGAACGTCATCATCAACCTGCCCTCCGTCGAGGTGCCGACCGCGAAGACGCTGACGTTCCTCATCACGCACCGCTTCGTCCAGCGGATCCAGGAAGGCGACATCAACAACTTCTTCACGCTCGACAGCGGGAACACCTGGGGCTTCGGCCTCTGGTATGCGCCCGTCAGGAACCTGAACGTCGGGCTCTACCGCACGTCGGACCTGAACACCTACGAGGGCTCCGCGCAATACCAGCTGCCGTCGCTCGGCGGCTTCGGGTCCTCGCTGCGGGTCGGCGAGGACTGGCGCACCGAGCCGGGCGTCGCGAGCCCGAAGTCGAGCTTCTTCGCCCAGGCGGTGCTCGCGTACTCCTTCGGGCAGTACGTGCGCCTGACCGCGGTGCCGACGTACCTGCAGGACACCAACGGCTTCCCGATCTTCGTGCAGCAACCGATCCCGGGGGACCAGTCGTGCGTCTTCGTCCCCGACCAGTTCAACCCGTACCGGTGCTCCGGTTACTACAAGAACGTCTTCAACGTTCCCATCGCGGCGTCGATCGCGATCACGCACTCGATCACGGTCCACGGCGAGGTCATCCCCAGGCTGTCGAAGGTCAACTCGAACGGCGTCGGCTGGAGCGTGACCGTGGAGAAGTCGCTCCTGCGGCACCGGTTCGCCTTCTTCGCCGGCAACCAGCGCCAGACGACCGTGGACGAATACATGCAGGCCGTTCCGCTCGGCCGATCGGCGAGCAACGTCTACCTCGGCTTCAACCTGTTCCGGGCCTGGAACTTCAGGTGACTTCGCGCGCGCGGGAACCGCGGCGCGGAAAGGCATCCCGGGGCCCGCACGGCCGAGGGATTCCTTTCTGAGCGACACCCGGACTCCCGAGGGATCCCTCGCCGGGTTCGGGAGGACAGGATACGTTTCGCGCATGCCCGAAGTTCCCGAGCTCGTCGTGCCGCGCCTGGCGGCGACCGACCGCCTCGTCGCGCTCGACCCGGTCTGGCTGCGCGACGCCCGCACCGGCGGTTCTCCCCGGCTCAGGACCGCCCTGCGCGTCGGCTGCCGCGCCGGCGTGCTCGCGGTCCGCTTCGACGGCCGCGACGACGGCGTCGTCGCGACCCACACCCGCCGCGACGCGCCGCTCTGGGAGGAAGACGTCTTCGAGGTCTTCCTGTCTCCCGAGAGCCCCGCGCGCCTCTACTACGAGCTCGAGGTCAACCCGCTCGGCGCCCTCTTCGACGCCCGCGTCGAGTCGCCGGACCTCGCGCGCGGGACGAGGCGCGTCGAGACCGCCTGGGATTGTCCCGGCTTCGAGGCGCGCGTCACGCGCGGTCCGCGCCGCTGGTCCGCGAGCCTCCGGATTCCGCTGGAGCCCCTCGGCGGCGGCCGGATCCCGCCGTTCTGGCGCGCCAACTTCTACCGCATCGACCGCGGCGACCCGGACGAGCACTCGGCCTGGTCGCCGACGTTCGCGGATCCGCCCGACTTCCACCGTCCCGAGCGCTTCGGCGTCCTCCGCCTGCCCGTGTGAAGGCGCGCGCCGGCCGGCGCCGTCAGCGCGCGACGCCCTGTTCGCGGAGCCACGCGACCGCCCGCTCGCGCGCCCGACGCTCCTTGAACTGGAAGAAATGCGCTTCTTCCTTCGGATGCTTCAGAAGCGCGGCTCGAAACGCGTCGCGCGGATCGGTCACGGCGAGCGCCGCCTTCAGGTCGCGCCGGCAGTCGGCGTCCTCGCAGTGCGCGGCGAAAGCCTCGAGGTCGCCACGCGAGCGCTCGCCCGCGTCCTTGGGCAGCGCGGCGTAGCGCGGGTCCGCCAGGAGCGCGGCGTGGCGTTCGGCGTCGCCGACGAGGACCTGGACTACGTCGCCCGTCTGCCGGTCGAAGAAGTGGGTGATCTTCTGGGAGCGATTTTCGAACGCGACGGTCAGCCCCTCCCAGTCGATCGCCAGCGGCATAAACCCGATATGATACGGGTTTCGGGAGACGAGAAAGACCGATGAAGAAGATCGCGACGTTCGACGACTGGATCGACGCCTTCCGGGCGTGGCAGGGCGACATTGGCCTGCACCTGCCCAGGTACGGCGATTACCAGTTCGAGGCGAAGTACGGCGACATCCCGACCGACGAGATCGAGTACGGGGATTTCCGGGGTCAGAAGAAGTGGGAGCGGGTCACCCAGATCCCGTACCAGCAGATCCGGGACGCGCTCTGCAACCTCATCGTCTACCAGGGCGACACCGAGTTCGCGTCGGTCGAACAGCAGCGCAACCTTCTCGAGACCTCGCCCTCCGACTACGACACCGACAGCGTCTGCCGGATCATGGTCGAGGAGATGCGGCACGGGTGGCAGATGTGCCACCTGCTCGTCAACTACTTCGGCGAGACCGGCAAGATCGAGGCGCGCAAGCTCCTCGAGCGCCGCTCCTGGCAGAACAACCGGCTCCTCGGCTCCTTCAACGTCGACGTGGACAACTGGGTGGACTTCTTCACCTACACCGAGTTCGTCGACCGCGACGGGAAGTTCCAGCTCAACATGCTCTCGACCTCCGGCTTCGCGCCGCTCGCGCGCTCGATGGGACCGATGCTCCGCGAGGAGGGCTTTCACCTCGGCACCGGCCACATGGGACTGCAGCGCATCGTGAAGGCCGGGCGCGTGCCGCCGAAGCTCCTCCAGAAGTACATCAACAAGTGGCTCTCGACCGCGTACGACCTCTTCGGGAAGGATTCGTCCTCGTCGGCCGAGTGGTTCTACGTCTGGGGGCTCAAGGGCCGCTACGACGAGGCGCGGCAGACCGAAGCGGCCGACAAGGCCCACTTGAACGAGCTCTCGCGCGAGCTCTACCGGCAGGAAGCGGTCAAGCTTCTCGCCTCGATCAGCAAGCTCCTGCCCGAAGGCGAAGCGCCGCTCGTCGCGCCCGACATGAAGTTCCACCGCTCGATCGGCGAGTTCGTCGGGCAGCCGTTCTCCGTCACGGGTGAGCTGCTCTCGCCCGAGGCCTACGCGCGGCACGCCGCCGAGGTGCTGCCGAACGAGGACGAGAAGGCCTTCGTGCGCTCCCTGATGAAGGAGCCGGGCTGGATCGCTCCGCGCACCGAGATCACCGCCTCCTGAGCCGGTCCGGCGCGCCGCCGTCCCCCGCCGACGCCCTGCGCGGGGCGCTGCTTTCCTGGTTCCGGCGGGAACGGCGCCAGCTCCCGTGGCGAGGCACGCGCGACCCGTATCGCATCTGGGTCTCGGAGGTCATGCTGCAGCAGACCACCGTCGCGACCGTCACGCCGCGATACGCGGCCTTTCTGCGCCGCTTCCCGACACTCGCGGCGCTCGCCCGGGCCTCCGAAGAGGACGTGCTCGCGGCCTGGTCCGGCCTCGGGTACTACGCGCGCGCCCGCAACCTCCGACTCGCGGCACGCGAGATCCGGCGCGTCCACGGGGGCCGGCTTCCCCGCGATCCCGAGGTCCTTCGCACGCTGCCGGGGTTCGGGCGGTACACCGCGGCGGCCGTCGCCTCGCTCGCCTACGGCGTCCGGGTTCCCGCGGCCGACGCCAACGTGGCGCGCGTGCTGTCGCGGCTTCATGCCCTCCGCGCCGTGGCGGGATCGAGCGCGCACGCGAAAGAGGTCCTCGCCCGCTCGACCGCGCTCCTGGCGCGGGGCCGTCCGGGCGATGTGACGGCGGCGCTCATGGACCTCGGCCAGCTCGTCTGTAAGCCGCGGCGTCCCGCCTGCGACGCCTGCCCGCTCGAGACGCACTGCGAAGCCCGCCGGCGCGGCGCCGCCGGGTCGTTCCCGCGCCCTCGCGCGCGACCCGAGACCCGGCGGGCCTGCGTCGCCGCGGCGTGCGCGGTTCGCGGCGGCCGAGCCCTGCTCGTCCGCGGCGACGACGTCCTGCTCCGAGGCCTGTGGCAGTTTCCGGCCGCCGAGGGCCGCTCGCCGCAAGATGCCGCGCGGCGCCTGCGCCGGGCGCTCGCCCCTCTCGGGCTCGAGCTCGAGCGGGGCGCGGTTCCGGGCCTGACGCGACACACCATGGTCCACCGGCGGCTCGAGATCCGCGTCTATCCGGCGCGGGCGGCCTCGCGAAACCCGACATTCGAGACCCCGGACCCGAAATCCGTGCGGTGGTTCTCGGCGAAACGACTCGCCGTGGCGGCGATCCCGACGCTGACGCGGCGGGTCGCCCGGGCGGCCGGGTTCCTCGCCGAGCCCTCCCGCGGCTAGTTCCGGGCGCCCGACTCGCGCCGTCTGCTATCATTTGCGCCAAAGTCGCGCCAAGAGAGTGCTTTTCACCGAGCCTCAATCCGCCCGCATCCTCGTCATCGACGACGACGAGTACGTCCGCCGTCTGCTCCGGCGCCTGCTCGGGCCGGTCGGCTACACGGTCGAAGAGGCCTCCACGGCCGAGGAGGGCATGCTCCAGGTGCGGGCCGACCCGCCGGATCTGGTCCTGCTCGATCTCCACCTGCCCGACCGCAGCGGCCACGAAGTGCTCGAGGCGATCCGCGCCGACCCGGCCACGCGCCTGCTGCCCGTCGTCATGCTGACGGGCATGGCCACGGCGGCCGAGAAAATGCGGGCGCAGGCCGAGGGCGTCACCGACTTCATCGCGAAGCCGTTCTCCCAGGAGGAGCTCCTGCCGCGCGTGCGCGCGCTCGTGATGCTCAAGCTCTTCGCCGACGAGCACGAGCACGCCGAGCACGTGATCCTGACGCTCGCCCGGACGATCGACGCGCGCGATCCCTATACCGCGGGCCACAGCGGCCGCGTCGCCGAGTACGCCGATCACATCGCGGTCCGCATGGGACTCGACGCCGCCGCGCGCAACGACATGCGCCGCGGGGCCCTCTTCCACGACCTCGGCAAGATCGTCATTCCGGATGCCATCCTGCGAAAGCCCGGGGCCCTGACGGCCGACGAGCGCGCGATCATCGAGGAGCACCCGGTCGTCGGCCACGAGCTTCTGTCGCCCATGAAGACCATGCGCCGGACGCTGCCGGTCGTGTACCACCACCACGAGCGGCTCGACGGCTCGGGCTATCCCGAGGGCATCTCCGGCGCGGCAATCCCGATGACGGTGCGCATCGTGACGATCGCCGACATCTTCGACGCGCTGACGACCGACCGCGCGTACCGCGGCGCCCTGCGCGTGGACACCGCCTTCGAAATCCTGACCGAGGGCGTGACGAAGAACTGGTGGGATCGCGACGCGGTCGCCCTCCTCCGCGCGGTCGTCGACGAAATCGGGCTCTCGGCCTCCGGCGGGGCCGGCGGTCTCGCCGCGGGCTAGACGGCGCCGGGAGCGGGCCGGTGGACCTCGTCTGGAAGGGCACGCCGGTCCGAATCCGCGAGCTCGGCGCGGGACCGCCGCTCGTCCTCCTCCACGGCTATCCGCTCGACGGCGCGATGTGGTCGGGCGTGGCGCGCGCTCTCGCGCCGCGCTTCCGGGTCCTGAAGCCGGACTTCCCCGGCCGCGGCGAGACCGCGGCGCCGTCGGAAGGCCGCCTGGACGACTACGCCGACTTCGTGGGGGCGATCCTCGAGGCGCTCCCGGGCCCGGCGGGCCTCGCCGGCTTCTCGATGGGCGGCTACGTGGCGCTCATCCTCGCGCGCCGCGCCCGACCCGGGCTTGCCGCGCTCGCCCTGGTCGACACGCGCGCCGGCGCCGACGACGAGGCCGGCCGGGCCAGGCGCGACGAGGCGATCGCGCTCGTGCGCGCGCAGGGACCGACGGCCGTCGCCGACGCGATGCTGCCGCGCCTGCTGTCGCCGGCGTCGCTCGCCCACGGCGACCTCGCCGAGCGGGTGCGCCGCATCATGCAGCGCCAGAAGCCCGAAACGATCGAAGGCGACCTCACGGCGATGCGCGACCGCTCGGACTCGCTCGCGGCGCTGCCCGGCATCGGCGTCCCGACCCTCGTGGTCGTCGGCGCGGCCGACGCCCTGACGCCTCCCGCGGACTCCGAGGCCATGGCCTCCGCGATTCCGGGGGCGCGGCTCGTCACGATTCCGGCCGCCGGCCACCTGACCCCGATGGAGCGCCCCGGCGCCGTGGCCGCGGCGCTCGGCGACTTTTTCGCGGGTGCTCTCGGGAGCGCCCCGCCTCCCTCTCCCCCCGTCGGGGGGAGAGGCTCAGCGTGAGGGGGGCCGGACTAGAACCCCACCTTCAGACCGAATCGGACCGACGTCGGCAGCGTCCGTGCGATCGGCTGGCCGTAAGTCGGGTTGCACTTGGATTCGTAGATCGGGTTGGAATTGCTTCCGCAGACGTAGGTGGGATTGGTCGTGTTCGTGTTGGGATCGTAGAACTCCGCGAGGTTGTAGCGCTGGTCGACCGCGATGATCCGCTGCGTGTTGAGGATGTTGAAGACGTCGACGAGGAACGTCAACGTCGCGGGCCCGAGCTGCAGCGGATATCCGAGGTGCAGGTCCGCGTCGTACGAATCCGGCACGCGGCCGACCGAGCCGCGCGGCGTCAGGAAGAACTCGGGCCGCGTGTAGGCGTCGGAAAACCCGATGGCCGAGATCGGGGTCCCCGTCTGATAGTACGTGACGAGGCCGACCGACAGATTGAAGGGCGTCACGTAGACGCCGGAGAGCTTCGCGACGCTACGGCGGTCGTTGGAGAGATAGCCGCTCGACGTCACGGGCTGCGCCACCCCGTTGATGACGCGCCCGGCGGTGAAGAAGTCGTAATAGTCGTAGAGCGCCGAGATGTTCGGGTCCGCGCTGCCGCGGGGCTGGGTGTACGGGGCGAAGAGCCCGTCGTAGTTGCCCTTCAGCGTCGAGTACACGTAGGACGCGAGCACCGTCCAGTTGTCCGAGAAGCGCTTGGTCGCGTCGAACTGGAATCCCCGATAGATGCGCTGCGCCTTGGGAGCCGGGAACTGCGACCCGTAGTCGAGCGAGATCAGGTTCGCCATCGTGCCGACGGTCGGGTTGCCCACGCAGTAGTCGCCCTCGGTGTCGCAGAGGAAGTCCTCGACGACGCGCGGCAGGTCCCGGTAGACGTAGCGGGCGCCCACCGCGACGGACGGGACGATCTCCCGCTCGACGCCGATGATGCCTTCCCGCAGGTACTGGCCCTTGAGGTTGGCGTCGGTGATGTCGTTGAAACCGCCGAGGATCTTGCCGCCGCCCTGCGAGATCGCGCTCGTATCGCCGATGATCGTCGCCGCGTTGACGTCGGGCACGATCGACGTCGGATCGAAGTTGTAGATGACCGGCTGGCGCTCCGAGCTGTACGAGCGGATGACCAGGTCCATCGGGATCTGCTCGTAGAAATAGCCGAAGGAGCCGAAGACCTTCGTCTTGCTGTCCTTCGTCGGATCCCACGTGAACCCGATTCGCGGCGCCCAGCTGCCGGTCAGGTCGATCTGCCGCGTGCCGTCGCTCGAGAAGACCTGCTGGTTGTCGTAGCGGATGCCGACGTTGAACGTCAGGTTCGGGAGCGCGGTGATCGTGTCCTGCAGGTAGAACGAGTAGGTGTGGTGATACGGCGACGCGTTGAGCTGGGACGTCGGCACGTTGTCCGGCAGACTCGCGGTCGGGATCGTCCAGTAGAAGTGGGAGTACACGGGCTGGTTCGGATCGTTGGGGTTCTCGTAGATCGTGACCTGCTGCCCGCCCGACATGCGCTTGATCACGTCCGCCTGGTCGCTCTGGTACCCGAACCCGGCCTTGATCTCGTTGGGCCCGAGGTACTTCGTCACCGAAATGTCCCCGAGCCAGCGCTTGAAGTTCTTTTCCTGGATCAGTCCGAACCCACCCTCCTGGAGGTTCGTCATCGTGTTGACGTACTGGATGGTGTCGCCGCCCGGCAGACCCGGATCGACCGAGTTCTGCTCCTGGTGCAGCGCGCCCTGCGCGGAGACCACCCAGTTGGAGCCGAAGATCCCGTTGTAACGGAGCGAATAGTCGCTGCCGCCGAGCGTCTGCAGGCCGATGAAGCTCGTGTAAGGGCCATTGACGGGATGCGCGCCGTCGTTGACCGCACCCGTGGAGCCCTGCGGGTCCTGGAAGTAGCTCGCGACGAGCGAGTTCGACGCGTTGAGCATCCAGGTCAGCTTCGCGGAGCCGAGAGTCGTGTGGCTGTCGGTATTCGCGGGCTGGCCGACGTTGGGTCCGCTCGTCAGCGTCTGCTTCGTCGTGTTCTGGACGCGGTCGTAGGCGCCGAAGAACCAGAGTCGGTCTTTCAGCGCGAAGCCGCCGAGGTCGAAGCCGTAATCGAGCCGGTTGTAGCCGGAGATGAAGGAGAAGAGCTCGGAATCCTCGGGGTGCTTGTTGGCGGCCTGCACGTTGTTGTTGCTGTAGTAGACGAAACCCTCGCCGTGGTATTCGTTCCCCCCCGACTTCGTGATGACGTTGACGATGCCGCCGGTCGAGCCGCCGAACTCCGCCTGGTAGCCGCCGGTCTTGACCTCGACTTCCTGGATGAACTCGTAGTTGAGGTCCTTGCCCTGCTGTCCGTACTCGACGCCCGTCGTGTTGACGCCGTCGATGACGAACCCGTTCTCGAGGCCCGTCGAGCCGTTGATGACGATCGTGTTCGCGAACGCGGCCGTGTTCGAGGTCTGCTGGGAGACGCCCGCCGAGATCTGCACGACCGACGAGTAGTCGCGGCCGGTGGGCAGCGACTTGATCTGGCGGCTGTCGATGTTGTTGCCGATCGTCGCCGACTCCTGGTCGATCAGCGGCGCGTTACCCGAGACGACGACCTCGGCCGTCGCCGTGGGCCGCAGCTTGAAGTCTCCCGAGGAGGTCTTGCCGAGGCTCACGATGATCGTCGACTCGATTTTCGCGAACCCCTGCAGGCTCGCCGTGACCTTGTACGTCCCGGGCGGCAGCAGGACGAGGCGATAGACGCCGTTCGCGTCGGTCACGTTCGTGCGCGTGCCCTGGAACGCGGGCCCTCGGGCCTCGACCGTGACGCCAGGAAGTACGCCTCCCTGCTCGTCGGTGATGTGGCCGGTGATGTCGCCGGTCGTCTGGGCCAGACCTGAAGATGCCGTGAAGGCGAGCGCGAGGAAGAGAATCGCCAGAGAGAGACGTCGCATGGGAGCTCCTCCGGTTACTTTGGGGCGGATCGTAGCACGGGTCCGACCGGCCGGCCGGCCCGGACTGTGGTAAACACCCGCGGATCGCCATGGGACTCTTCCGCCGAAACCGCGCCGCCGACCCCAAAGCTCCCGCGCAACCGACGCGGCTCCACATCGGCTGCGGCCAGCAGGCCCTCTCCGGCTGGATCAACATCGACAACCAGGGACTGCCGGGAGTGGACCAGGTCCTCGACGTGCGCCGCGGCCTGCCCTTCGCCGGAGTCGCCTCGATCTACGCGGAGCACTTCCTCGAGCACCTCGCCTTCGACGACGGCCTGCGGTTTCTCGCCGAATGCCGCCGCGTGCTGGCGCCCGACGGCGTGCTTCGCCTCTCGACGCCGAATCTCGACTGGGTCATGCAGACGCACTGGCGCGGCCCCGAGACCACCGGCGAGGACGCGCTCGTCGACTGCTTTCGTCTCAACCGCGCTTTCCACGGCTGGGGTCACCAGTTCCTCTACAACCGGACGATGCTGGCGTCGGCGGTCCGCCAGGCGGGCTTCGCGCGCACCGCGTTCTTCCGTTACGGCGAGAGCGACACGGTCGAGCTCCGCGCGCTCGAGCGGCACGAGACCTGGGACGACACGCCCGAGCTCCCCCACGTCCTGATCGTCGAGGCGTCGGGCGCGGCGCGCGGCGAGGGCGTGCCGGAGAACCTGCTCCGGGAGTTTCGCGAGGCGATCGCCGCCCGTTGACGGCGGCCGGTCCCCGGACCCTCGTCCAACTCCCGATGAGACACCCCGGCGCTCCGTTCTGGGTTCCCTCGGCAGCCCTGCAGCGGCACACGAATCGGATGGCGACCGGAGATCCCGCCGTCGACTGGCTGACGCACGTGCGCTCCCGGCACTTTCGCGCGGAGCCGCGGCGCACGCTCGTCGTCGGCTGCGGCGAAGGGTTCCTCGAGATCGCGCTCGCCCGCGTGCCGGCGGCGGGGTCGTTCGTCGCGGTCGACGCCGACCCGGAAGCCCTCGCGCGCGCGCGGCGGCGGGCGGAGCGGCGCGGCCTTTCGGCGGTCCGGCACGAGGTCCTCGACCCGGACGCGGCGCCGCTGCCCGAGGGACCCTGGGACGCCGTCTACGCCGTCGGCGTGCTTCACCACGCCGAGGATCCCGAAGCGCTCCTGCGCCGGCTCCACGACGCGCTCGCGCCGTCGGGCCGGGTCGCCCTGGTCGACTACGTCGGCCCGAATCGCTTTCGGACCGCGGAGGCGGAAGCCGCGATGCTCGACCGCTGCTTCCGGCTGCTTCCGGAGCGCCTGCGCCGCGACCCGGAAACCGGCGCCTGGCGCGCGCGACGCGCCGCGGCGGACGCCGATTCGTTCACGCGAATCTGGCCGCACGAGGCGGCGCAGAGCGAGAAGCTCCTCGCGCAGGCGCGGCGCACCTTCGTCGAAGAGGCCACGTATGGCCTCGGCGGCGGCCTGCTCCATCCGCTGCTCTCGGGACTCGAAGGGAACTTCGGCCAGGACCCTCCCGGAGACGAGCGCACGCTCGAAGTCCTCGGCGCTGCCGAGGAAGATTCGCGGCGTCGCGGCGCGCTCGGCGACGCCTTCGCCGTCTTCGTCGGCCGACGCCGGGTGACATAATTCCGGGGTGCCACGGCCTCTGAACGTCATCCTCGACCTGACGGCGCGCTGCAACCTGAAGTGCGTCATGTGCTACTTCGCGGCGACCGACCGACTCCTGTTCCCTCCGTACGACCGTCAGCTCTCCGAGGACGGCAACCTGCCGGTCGAGGTGTTCGAGCGGATTGCCGCGGATCTCTTTCCGCGGGCGTGGCGCGTGGCCCTGGCCTGCGCGGCCGAGCCGATGATCCACCCGCGATTCCGCGACATCCTGGCGATCGCCGGCCGCTACGGCGTCCCGGACCTCTGGTTTCCGACGAACCTGCTCGCGCTCTCGCCGCCGACCGCCGAGGCGCTCGTCACGAACCACGTCACGACGGTCGCGGCGTCGATCGACGGCGTGACGAAGGAGACCTACGAGAAGATCCGCGTCCCCGCGAAGTGGGAGCGGCTCCTCGCGTGCCTGGATCTCCTCGAAGCGGTCCGGCGCGACCGGAAGTCGAAGACGCCGCGGCTGCGCATCATCTTCACGTGGATGCGCTCGAACCGGGCCGAGCTCGCGGCGCTGCCCGAGTTCGCGGCCGCGCACGGCGCTGCCGAGATCGACGTGCGCTTCGTGTCGCCGACCTCGGGCGTGGACGTCTCCCCGGAGCTCCTCTCGGACGAGGATCCGGAGACCCTGAACGCCGAGCTCGCGTCGGCGGCGCGCGAAGCGGTGCGACGCGGATTGAAGCTCTCGTCCTACCCCGAGTTCGAAAAGCAGGGCGAAGGGTCGCGGAGCCTCGTCGCGCGCGCGAAGCGCCGGCTGTGGCGCTGGCGTGCGGGGATGGACCGGTACGAGTACCTCCGTTACGCCTGGTACCAGGGCCTCTTCGGGTGCGCGTACCCGGCCCGCAACTACGTCATCCGTCCCAACGGCGCCGTTCATCCCTGCATCTACTGGGACCAGGAGCCGATCGGTTTCTACCCGGCCGACGACCTCGAGCGCATTGCCGCGGGCGCGCCGCTCGCGCGAATCCGCGAAGGCCTGCGCTCGGGCGAGCCGATCGGCACCTGCGCGGGCTGCGGCGAGCGGCGGACGGCCCTGTACCGCCTGCGCGGGACGCCGCCTCCCGAGACGGCCACGTCCCGGCGGCTCCCGACGCACCCGGGCCGGGGCTAGGGCGTCAGGGCGCCGGCAGCGCCCAGAGGCCGCCCGTGCGCGTCTTCTCGAGGAGAACCCAAGAGCCGGGCACGCGCGGGAGGGCGTCGGGGATCTCCCGATCGAAGACGAACGCGTAGACCGGAACGCCGCGCTCTCCAGCGCGCGCCCGGACCAGCGCGAAGTCCTCGGGCGAGATCCGATCCCACCTCAACGGCATCAGATCCGTGTAATAGCGCAACGCCGCCGAAGTCTCCATCGAGACGACGATGGCCGGGCGGCGCCCGGCCCGCTTGGCAGCCGCGCGGCTCCCGAGTTCGAACTCCGCGCCCCGGTCTCCGCCTCCTCGCGCTCCCAGGCTCCGCACGGCCCGCCACTCGACGGCGAGCACGACCGCCACGACGGCCGACGCGACGGCGGCACGGAGCGGCGTCGACAATCGCGCCGTCAGGCCGCGGACCGCGAGGAGCAAACCGACCACCAGGGCCGGCGCCGCCGGCAGGAAGTAGCGGCCGTAGGTCCAATTGTCCGACGGGCCCCAGAAGCAGTAGAAGCCGAAAATGGCACCGAACCAGGTTCCGAGCAGGGCCCGGTCGCGCCGCCGAACGTGCCGATTGACTCCCGCGACGGCCAACAGCCATCCGAGCGGCACCACGAGCGACAACTCGGCGACGAGCCAGGCTCCATACCGCCGGATCCGAAGAGGAAAGTTCTCGAGAGCGAGCTCTCCCTGGAACTGGTGCGTGTAGCCGGTTCGGAACGGGCTGCCGAAGGCCGCCCGATTCCAGAAGCCATAGAAGGCCGCCAGCGGCGCCGCACCGGACAGGAACAGGACCAGGGCGCGCCGGGTGGACGGCAACGCCAGCAGGAGCGCCGGAAGCAGGAGACCGTTGGTCGGGCGCACGAGCACCGCGAGCCCGAACGCGGCGCCCGCGGCCAAAGCCCAGCCGGGAGTCTGCCGGGCCCGCAGGCCCGCGACGACGGCCGCCGTCGCCCATACAGTCGCCGCCATGTCGCTCATCGGCTGGATGGCATGAAAGACGAAAACCGCCCAGGCACCCAGGATCAGTGCCCCCGCCGCCGCCTCCGGACGCGACAGCCCGAGCTCGCGTCCGAGCTGGTAAACCAGCAACAGACACAGGACTGCCAGAATCGGGCTCACGAGAAACGGAGCGGACTCCCAGCCAAACGCCGTCGCGGCAAGAGCAATGTGGATCGGAAAGCCGGGCGGGTAATACGGGACCATCGTGCCCGGCTTCGGCCCGAGCTCGTGGGCGAGGGGGATGAACTCCATCGTCAGTCGTTCGTCGAGGCCGAGTCTCGACGGTGCCTCCACGGGAAGAACCAGGGTGCCGGCGGCGATGTCCCGCGCCGTGCAGGCGTAGCCCGCGGTGTCCGAACCGCCGACGGCCACGGTGCGATGCGCGCAGGCGAAGACACCGTAGGCGATGGCGCCGCCGAAGACGAGCGCGGTCCCGATCGAGCGCGACCTCATTTGCCGTTCGTTCTAACCCGGGACCCGAATCTGCGCAAAAAAGAAAAGCTCAGGAACGAGTCCTGAGCTTCGAAATAATTCCCCGGCAACGTCCTACTCTCCCACACGGTCTACCGTGAAGTACCATCGGGGCTGAAGGGCTTAACGGCCGTGTTCGGAATGGGAACGGGTGTGGCCCCTTCGCTAAGGTCACCGGGAAACTCTGTTTCCAAATTCATTACCTCCCGCGGGCGGGGACAAGCCCCGCCCCTACGGGCGGTCAAGAGAGTCGTCGGTAATGCACTTACGATTCGCGCCTTAAATATTTTATGGTCAAGCCGCTCGGCCGATTAGTACGGGTCAGCTTCACGCCTCACAGCGCTTCCACACCCCGCCTATCAACGTGGTCGTCTCCCACGGGCCTTCAGGGGATTGCTCCCGGGAAATCTCATCTCGAGGAAGGCTTCCCGCTTATATGCTTTCAGCGGTTATCCTTTCGAACTTCGCTACCCGGCCGTGCCGCTGGCGCGACAACCGGTGCACAAGAGGTTCGCCCGTCCCGGTCCTCTCGTACTAAGGACGGATCCTCACAAATTTCCTGCGCCCACACGAGATAGGGACCGAACTGTCTCACGACGTTCTAAACCCAGCTCACGTACCGCTTTAACCGGCGAACAGCCGGACCCTTGGGACCTGCTTCAGCCCCAGGATGCGATGAGCCGACATCGAGGTGCCAAACCTTGCCGTCGATGTGAACTCTTGGGCAAGAT
>Ga0335069_10002966_pt1 | contig 25838 bp, 18 predicted proteins | sample Lox_Sample_11_FD_206714 | JGI IMG/M metagenome (GOLD analysis project Ga0335069, IMG submission 206714) | Soil microbial communities from Loxahatchee National Wildlife Refuge, Florida, United States - Lox_Sample_1.1 | ecosystem: Environmental > Terrestrial > Soil > Wetlands | place: USA...
ATTTTTGCCGCGGCCGGAACGATTATTCTGCAGCGTCCGATGACCGAACCGGACGATATGCAGCGGGCTTATTCGCCGCAGGCGCTGCACTTTCTCGATGCCACCGGCTTGACCGATGTTTTCCATGAGTGGTGGTTCCTGGGCCTGATGGTTTTGGTGAGCTTTTGCATTATTGCCGCCTCTATCGAGCGCTTTCCTAACGCCTGGCGATTCTATTCACGCCCTTACAAATATCCCGATGCGAACTTCCGGCGCGCGCTGCATCCTCAGAAGTCGCTTGCTATCGCAGACGAGGAAACCGGACTGGTCGCGGCCGAGCGAGCGTTTCACGATTTGGGCATGAAACCCGAGCGCGTGGTTCGCGAGGATCATTTTTCGATTTTCACCGAGCGGCATCGCGTCTCTGAGATGGCGGTCTATATCGTCCACGCCAGCCTTCTGCTGATCTTCTTCGGTTGGATCGTGGATGGCGTATTCGGCTGGCGCGGAACGCTGAACCTCAATGAAGGCCAGACCTCGAACGTGGTCGAACTCCGTGACGGCGGAACCCGCACCATGCCCTTCTCGCTGCGCTGCGATGCAGCCGGCCAGGAGAACTACAAGGACGGAACGCCAAAGAAGTGGTGGTCGAAGCTGGTGGTGGTTGAAGGTGGACAGGACGTGGCGAAGAAAGAGATCGTGGTCAACGACCCGCTGATCCACCATGGGGTGCGCTTTTACCAATCGAGTTTTGGACCCAATGGCAAGGTGGACAAGCTACTGATCACGGGCACTCTGAATCCGGCATTAAAGACGGCGAAGTCTGCGGCAGCGATTCCGGCCCCGACCGTGACAAAAGACATTGCCTTCACGGTCGGAGATGTGGTCGAGCTGGATGCGGATACTACGCTGCGCTTTGCGGAATTCATTCCCGACTATGCGGTGCGTGACGGGCAGGTTTACCGGAAATCGAATGAGTTGGAAAGTCCCGCGGCGCACTTGATTGAGACGTCGAAAGCCAGCGGAAAGAGCTTTGACGTGTGGTTTCCGCCGCTGGAAGAAGTCGCCGACAACTCGAAGGCTCCATGGCTGCTTGAACCGAAGGATTTGAAGATGGGCCACTTCACGGGCCTGCAGGTTTCGCACGAGCCCGGACAGTGGTGCGTGTGGGGCGGCGTGGTGCTGCTTGGAGTTGGACTGGCATTCGTCTTCTACGTCGTTCACATGCGGTTCTGGGCGATACCCGTACGTGACGAGCGGACAGGCTTGTACTCGCTGTGGATCGGCGGCACGGCGAATCGCAATCGTGACGCCTTCGAACAAAAATTTGAACGTCTGATCGAGACGATCGAGAAAGAACTGAAACCGATTTCCTCACTTAGCGAGAGTGAGCGCATCGCGACGGCGGGAACACGCTGACCGGTCGCATGGAGAACTTACCGATGAGTCAAGTAAATATGAGTCAGGTTAAAGAGCTACCCATCACCCAGGTAAAGCCGGAGCAAGAGAAGCCTTCCGCGAGCGGGGCGACCCTGATTGTAGGCGTCGGGCTGGCGATTGCGTTCTTGCTCTTCATGGCCTTTTTGAACGTAGTGAAGAGCGGAAATGTGCTGAACGAAGCGAATCTGCTTTTCGCCGCGCTGATTTTCTACGCAGGCGCAGGCGCGCTTTATCTGGGATTTGGCGTGACGGGAACGGAGTTGTACGTGAAGTTCGCATCGCTCGCGACCTGGGGCGGGCTCCTCGCCAACACGGGAGCCGTCGCGCACCGCTGGTACGAAGCGGGCCATCCGCCGTTTGCGAGCGTCTACGAGATGCTGCTGAGTTTCGTGTGGACGCTGGCAGTTCTGACGCTGATCGCGGAAAAGAAATATGGAGTCAAGGTAATCGGCACGGTGACGATGCCGGTGGCGATTGTAGGCGTGGTGCTGATGCAGTTGCTGCGAACTGAAGTGCATCCGCTCGTGCCGGCGTTACAGTCGACCTGGCTGCACGTGCACGTGACCTTGGCCATGCTTGCATACGCTGCCTGCGCGTTGAGTTTCGCACTGGCCATGATGTTCCTGATCCAGGACAAGATGGAAACCTCGACATTCCTGGCAGTAACCAGCGCCAGCACAGTTGCAATTTACGCGAGCATCGTGCTGACACGGTTTGAAAAATGGGGTGGACTGAGCCTGATTGCCTGGGATCCGGAGCGCAAAGCAGAAATCTTCATTTCCAAGGGCGTGCGGTTGTTTGTGACGGTCCCGGATTTAGGCTGGCTGATGCTTCTGGCATTCCTTGTGGTGGCTGCGCCGCTGGTTCTTTACGGAATGTCGTTCTGGAAGAAAGACGGGAGCTTCCTCGGGATCGCGAATCGCGCTGTGTTCATCAGCATTCTGCTGCAGACGATAACGCTGATAGCGTTCCTGGCGCGGGCACGTGAAGGAACTTATCCTTCGCTCGATGCCGACGGACTTTATGCCACGAGCCTCACAGCGAGCCCGTTCATTCTGTCAGGGTTGGTGGGCGGCATCTTTATCTCGCTGCTGTATCTGTTGCTGCTGTGGCGGCGGGCAGATCTTGAGCGCCTCATGCCGAACGCCGACGCACTGGACCGCATTACCTACAAAACGATCTGTATTGCCTTTCCGCTGCTGACGCTAATGATTGCTGCCGGCGCGTATTGGGCCAATCAGACGTGGGGCTCTTACTGGAACTGGGACCCGAAAGAGACTTGGGCGGCGATCACGTGGCTGGTGTATGCCGGGTACCTGCACATGCGCATTACGCGCGGCTGGCGCGGACGGCGTGCGGCTTACTTCGCGATTCTGGGATTTGGCGTAGTGATGTTCACGTTCTTTGGTGTGACTTACTTGCTGCCCGGCTTGCACGCTTACGCGTGAGGATCCGAGAAATACGAGACTGAGGGGTAAACCTGTGGCTTCGATGCGGGTGAATTGGCAACTGAAGGCGATATGGCCGGTAGCGGTCGTGCTGCTGAACGGCATGCTGCTGTTTCTGTTGGCCACGGTCTCGCTGACGGACACGGAGCGCCATAAGTTATTGCTGATCGCCGGCGCGGGCGCGGTTGCCATCTGCGGAGTCGTAATTGTAGTTCTGGTCACGACAATACAGAAGCCGGTTGTCGAACTTCAGGAGCAGATGGAACTTGTGGGCCAGGGCGATCTAACGGCGTCGGTAAGTTTCGCTAAGAGAAACGACGAGATCGGCGACCTCGGGCGCAATTTCAATTTGATGGTGAAGCAACTCCGCGAAAGCCGCGAAGAGATCGAGCACCTGCACCGCACGCAAATGTCACGCGCCGAGCACTTCGCGACGCTCGGCGAGTTAGCTACAGGGCTGGCGCACGAGATTCGCAATCCGCTGGCGGGCATTGCCGGCGTGATCGAAATTGTCGGGCGCGATCTGCCGGCTTCGAGCCCGGCGAAGGCGGTCGTGAAGGATGTGCGCGAGGAGATCGCGCAGATCAACCGCATTTTGACAGACCTCCTCGGCACTGCCCGGCCGCGCGCCTCCGAGATGCGCCAGAGCGACCTGAATACGACAGTTGAACACGCGGTGATGCTGGCTCGGCAGCAGGTACTCTCGAAGCCCATCAAGATTGAGTTCACGCCTGCGGTCGATATGCCCGAAGTCGAGCACGATAGCGACCAGATGCATCAGGTGCTGCTCAACCTGCTGTTGAATTCGGTGCAGGCGATCGAGGGCTCCGGTTTGGTTCAAGTGGCCGTGTCTGCAAACGAGAGTGGCGAGGATGCCGTCATCACCGTCTCCGACACCGGCCGCGGAATTCCGGCGGAACATCTCCCAAATATTTTCCGGCCGTTCTATACGACGAAAGGAAATGGCACGGGCCTCGGGCTCTCTCTGGCGCGGCGGATCGTTGAGGAGCATCGCGGGCGCATCGACGTCGAGAGCAGTTCCGGCAAAGGCACGACCTTTTCTGTTACGCTGCCGTTGCGGCAGGCTACGGCGGAATCCGTCGCGTAGCCTGCATCACCTTGTCCGGGAAATTCGATAGATCGATTGCGGCCGCGATGCTCGCGGGCATGTGCACCTTCCTTAGCGTGTACAGTACGCAGCCGCTCTTGCCGCTGTTGCGGAAAATTTTTCATGCGTCGGAACTCCAAGTCAGCCTGACTGTGAGTGCGACGATTTTTGCGACCGCGTTCACGGCTCCTTTCATCGGCATGATCGCTGAGCGGCGCGGGCGCAAAAAAGTGATTGTGCCCTCGTTGTTTCTTCTCACCTTGCCAACCGCACTAGCGGCAACATCCACCAGCCTGAGGATGCTCATCTTCTGGCGATTTGCGCAGGGCTTATTCGTGCCCGGCGTGATTGCCGTGATTCTCGCCTACGTCAACGAGGAGTGGGCCGGACGCGGCGTTGGGCGGGCAATGTCGTCGTATGTTGCCGGAACCGTACTGGGTGGCTTTCTCGGACGATTTATTAGTGGCATAATCGCGACGCACTGGCATTGGCGCGCGACGTTCCTCGTATTGGCAGCGCTGAATCTTCTTGGCGCGACATTCGTTCGTGCGTGGCTTCCGCTGGCCAAGAATTTCGTTCGTGCTGAGGATTTGCGACAGGTCGTCAACGATGCCAGGCGACATCTGCAAAATCCACGACTGCTGGCCAATTTTGGCATGGGAGCAACCGCGCTCTTCGCGCTCGTTGGCTGTTTTACCTACACAAATTTTTATCTTGCTGCGGCACCGTTTCTTTTGAATTCGGCGCAGTTGGGCAGCGTCTTCTTCGTCTATCTGCTTGGAGTTGTTATCACACCGCAAGCGGGCCATTTCCTGGATCGTTTCGGCTTCCGCTCCACCTCGCTTCTCTATTGCGGAATGATGATAAGCGGCCTGCTCCTGACGCTCGTTCGATCATTGCCGGTGGTAATCGTCGGGCTCGCCGTCTTCTCCTCTGGCATGTTCGTTGCGCAAGCGGCGGCCTCAGTTCAGACAGGGGCCATCGCAGGTCGCGCGCGATCCTCCGCGGCTGGCCTCTACGTAACTTTCTATTACTTCGGTGGAAGCATGGGCGCGACTCTCACCGGTTTGTTTTGGAAGTGGCGGGGGTGGCCGGGATGCGTTCTGCTGTTCGGAGGCGTTTCACTCGTCAGTCTGTTATGCGCTCGCGTGAGCAGCGGCCACGCGGATGAACTCGACTCGGCAGAAATCGAGTTGGTGGGCGATTAACTCCATCTGCCCCGCATCTCGTGGATTTACACGGATTCTTTTCTCTTTATTTAATCCGCGAGAATCGGCGTAAATCCGTGGAGAGGAAGTTCAGGGTTTCTTGTACACCACTCCGCCTTTCATTACAAAATCGACTCGCTCGAGCAAGCCGATATCTTTCAGCGGATCGCCCGGAACGGCTACGATATCCGCTAGTTTTCCGGCTTCGATTGTCCCGACTTTGTCTCCCATATCGAGCAACTCGGCGGCGGATGAGGTAGCGGCGCGAATCGCCTGTGTCGGCATCATGCCCCACTTCACCATGTAGGGAAATTCTTTCGCCGGATCGACCTTCCAATCGAAGCCACCCGCATCTGTGCCAAAAGCAATTTTCACGCCCGCCTTGAGCGCGCGGCGGAAGGTGTCCTCGTGAATTGCGACCATCCTCAACCATACCGGAGCACCGGCTGCTGCTCTCCCCTCTGCTACGTAAGCTCCTACATAAATCGTCGGCACATAGAAAATTCCACGGCTCGCCATCGTCTTCAGATCTTCGTCGGAGATGTAGTTGCCATGCTCGATGGAGTCGACGCCAGCCTCGACCGAGTTATGCACGCCACGCAGCGCCATCGCGTGTGACGCCACTTTGTGATGCTCGCGGTGTGCCTCGTCTACGATGGCGTGGAGTTCGTCGGGAGTGAAAGTAGGGATGTCGTCGAGCACGCTGTCGGGACGCACGAAATAGCTGCGATCGGAATAAACCTTGATCCAGTCGGCACCGTGGCTGATCTGCTCACGCACGGCCTTGCGCGCTTCATCGGCCCCATCAACAATCTGCACGCCGTGCGGGACGGGCACGTTGGGCGCATATCCCTGAAGCGGATAAGCGCCCGTGACGTCAAGCGCTCGGGTGGCAACTTTCATGCGCGGACCGGGAATGATGCCATTGTCGATGGCTTTCTTCACGTCGACATCGGCATAACCCGCGCCTTCGGTCTCGAGATCGCGGATGGTCGTGAAGCCGTACATGAGTGCGCGTTGCGCATTCACGGTCGCGAGAATGGTTCGATATTCGGTAGATTGCTTCAGTAGTTGCGCGTCGTAGTCCGCGGCAGTAATGTCGCCCTGGAGCAGGACGTGAGTGTGGGTGTCGATCAAGCCAGGGAGGCAGGTTTCGCGAGACAAATCGATCACGTTGGCGGAGGCAGGAACGTTACCGAGCGACTTGATGGTCTCGCCGTCGATGGCGATCACGACGTTTTGGTGCAACTGATCGGACCTACCGTCGAACAGCCAGCCGCACTTCAGGTACATAGGCGCCGACTGCTGGGAGGATTGCGCCATTGCGCCTCCACACAACACGGCAACGACAAACAGCAGCGAACCAAAACCAATCTCCTTCGGCTTCATCTCGCCTCCACACTTTTCGCTTTAGATTACAAATTTGAAAATTACAAATTACAAATTCCCCAGGGCTTTCCGAATCCGTCTCCACGTCATCTCAAGGGCCTCGGGAAGCACCCGAGTCTCCCCGATTACGCTGGCAAAGTTGGCATCGGCGACCCAGCGCGGCAGCACATGCATATGAATGTGGCCCGCGACGCCAGCGCCTGCAGCTTTCCCAATATTCATTCCGAGGTTTAATCCATCCGGATGATAGAGGGAACGCAACACGCCTTCCATACGCTGGGTGAGAGCCATCATCTCGTTCGCCGCTTCCACGGGGAGTTTTTGGAGTTCGTCGAGATGCGCATGCGGAACAATCATTACGTGCCCATTCGTGTACGGATATGCATTAAGAACGATGTAGCAGTGCGTGGCCCGGTGAACGATGTGCGCTTCCTGGTCGGGCTTCTTAGGTAGTTCGCAGAAAACGCAGCTCGTGGCCGACTCGGCGCCTGTCACGTAGGCATAGCGCCACGGAGTCCAAAGATAATCCATGGCAGGGAGGGTAGCAGAAAGAGTCCCGAGTCGCGAGTGACGAGCCGCGAGCAAGCATGAGGGCGTATAGCCTGGTCAAAGTTCGCGGGCTCGGAGGTCGTCGCCCGGAGCCACATATGACGGCTTTGTAAATTTCGGGGGAGGCCCGGAATCACGTTTGACACTCGTCGGAAGCGGTTGCTATAGTCGAAGAGTCCCCATTGGACGCGGGTTCGATACGACGTTCCGGCAGCTGGGATTGTAACTAGGGCCGTCCGCCAGGGCGACCTCAACGCAACCTTCGACCACGCCAGCAGTCCGCTACACACCGAACCGCAATCGTCGCGTACATGCGTGCGCGGCATAGAGGCTATGACTTTGTACGACGATACCAATCGCAGTTCCGATTCAACCACCCTCGAAACCATGACATCTGAAAATCACTCGCATAACGGCGGTTCGGCCGTCCTCGACGCGCCCGAGACTGCACAACCTTCTCCTGCTGAAACACAGCAAGTCACCCCGGAAGTTCCAACCGCTTCGGCCGAGACACCGGCACCTACTGCAACCCCGACCGAGGCCCCAGCGGCCTCGGCCAGCGACGACTTCGCCGCCGCGCTCGAAAACTATACGACCGAGACTGAGGAAGCTGTTGGCGACGACCACGTGATCAAAGGCACGGTGGTCAAGCTGACGTCGACGCACGTCGTCGTCGATATCGGTGCGAAGTCCGAGGGCATGTTGCCGCTCTCCGAGGTGCTCGATCACGAAGGCCAGTCCAGATTCAAACCCGGCGACGAGATCGACGTGATGCGCGAGAAGGGCGAGACCGAAGAGGGTTACATCAAGCTCTCCCATCAGCGGGCGCAAAAGCTGCGCGCATGGGACGACATCGAGAAGGCGCACAACGAGAAGACGCCGATCAAGGGTATCGTGGTCGAGCGCATAAAAGGCGGGTTGACGATTGACATCAACGGTGCGCGCGCGTTCCTGCCGGGCTCGCAGGTGGACCTGCGGCCGATTCGCAACCTGGACGGCATGAAGGGCCAGACGATCGAAGTTGCCGTCATCAAGCTCAACAAGAAACGCGGCAACATCGTTGTGTCTCGCAAACAGCTCCTCGAGGAAGAACAGTCGGAGAAGCGCGGCAAGACGCTGGAACATCTGGAAGAGGGCGCGGTCCTAACCGGCATCGTCAAGAACCTGACAGAGTACGGTGCATTCGTCGATCTCGGCGGCATCGACGGCCTGCTGCACATCACCGATATGTCGTGGGGACGTCTCACGCATCCGCGCGACCTCGTGAACGTCGGCGACCAGATTCAGGTTAAGGTCCTCAAATACGACAAAGATAAGCAGCGCGTCTCGCTCGGATTCAAGCAGCTCACGCCCGATCCGTGGCTCGATGCCGAGCACCGCTACCCCGTGGGAGCACACGTGCGCGGACGCGTGATCAGCGTGACCGATTATGGCGCTTTCGTCGAACTCGAGCAGGGAATCGAAGGCCTGGTACACGTCAGTGAGATGACCTGGTCGAAGCGCATGAAGCATCCGTCGAAGCTGGTCAATGTCGGCGATGAAGTGGAGTGCGTGGTGATCAGCGTGAATCCGACCGAGCGCCGAATTTCACTAGGCATGCGGCAACTGGCCACCAATCCCTGGGACACGCTGCATGACAAGTATCCGGTCGGCGCAACGGTCGAAGGCCGCGTGCGCAACCTGACCGAGTTCGGTGCCTTCATCGAAATCGAGGACGGCATCGATGGCCTCGTCCACGTCAGCAACCTGAGCTGGACGACTCGCGTGAAGCATCCTTCTGAAGTGCTGAAGAAAGGCGACCGCGTGAAAGCCGTGATTCTGGCGATCGAGCCTGACAAGCGCCGCCTCTCGCTCGGCATAAAACAGATGCAGCCAGACGTCTGGGAGACATTCTTCGCCCAACACCGCGTCGGCGACATCGTGCACGGCAAGGTTCTGCGAGTGGCGACTTTCGGCGCATTTGTCGAGATCGCTCAGGGGATCGAAGGCCTCTGCCACAATTCCGAGGCGGTGGACGCCAACGGACAGCAGATGCATCTCGAACCGGGCGCCGAATTCGACTTCAAGATCATCAAGATGAATCAGGATGAGAAGAAGGTCGGGTTGAGCATCAAGGCGGTTGGCGAGGAAGCTTCGCGCCAGGAAGTCGAGCACTACAAGCATCCTGCGTCTTCTTCGACGAGCACCACGATTGGCGATCTGATTTCGTGGAAGCGGGCGGGCGGAGACAGCAACTAGTCGTCCCGCTTTTGCGCAAAAATTGAGGCCACCAGAAATGGTGGCCTCTTCATTTCTAGTTTCGATTTCAAAAACTCAGCGAACTCTGCGTAAAAGCTTTCTGATTGCAGCTCAGCGAAAGCGACGGTCAAAAGCACTCACTTGGTGTCGATCTTCAGATCAATATAAATCTGCTGCCGATTATCGAATTGGCTCACACTCTTGGTGTGACTCCGCCGCTTGTTGTACTGCGCATAGACCTCGTAATCGATGGTCGGCTGCAGCGCGGGAAAGCGGTATGTGCCTTCCGTGCTGACGATGTAGGTTTTCACAGAGTGATCACGCGTGTTAGTGAGGTAGACAACGGCATTGGCCAATGGCGCGTCGTTGCTGTCAATCACCTTGCCGGTCAGCAGGCGAGTCTTGTCTTCTTTCTTCGGCTCGCGTCCAAAGAGTTGGGCCGCTGCTGCACCGGGGTCGGCAAATAGCCCCGTCAAAATCAGTCCGAGCACCCCGGCCGCGATGAGCGACTTTTTCATGAACATATTGTGACGGTTCTTTCGCGGAAAGGCTACTGCGAACTGCTACTGCCAAGCGAGATGCAAGCCGATGTCCTGCCGCTCGTCGCCATCGATGTGGACCTTGACCTCCTCGCCGGGCTTCAGTCGCCGGCCATCGTCAGCCTTAAAGCCCTTAACGTCAGCCCAGACCACATAGTCGGCGGGCCCAACCGGCACACGCTGCGCAAATTCTCCCGAGTGATTGGAATACAGTTCCCAGCGTGTTTTCTTCTCATTGGCGCGGCGGATCTTTACGGTCACGCCATAAAGGGCGCGGCCCTCGGCATCAAAAACTGTTCCGAAAATAAGTGCGTAAGGTTTGGGCTTAACAGGTTCGCGTGCGCGCAGAACAGCGGGCGCAAGCAAAAGCCACACAGCCAAAGTGCCACAGAGCCAGCGGCTCAGCGGCCGCAACGCAAGCTGGAACGGCTTCTCAGAGGTCATCCTCGTCTTCGTCATCTTCCTTGGCCGAGTCCTCTTCGTCCTCGTCTTCTTCGTCAGCCTCGTCTTCACCCACAAGTTTGAGTTCTATGGGATTGACGGTGATTACTTCGAAGTCCGAACCGCACTCCGGGCACGAGACCACCGCACCTTCATCGACCTCATCCTCTTCGATGTCCAGGTCAGTCTCGCATTCAGGACAGTACACCATTGCTTTTCCTCCGATATTGATCCCCTGTTATATTTAGTTTCTTCGCGAGGAAAAGGTCAAGTGGGGGGACGAGAAATTTCTGCCATCGAGGGAATGCGGTACAAGGCGGCCATCATGCACAATTGGCGCTCTACAAAAGCTGTTTGGACAGCGTTTGTTGTCCTAATGCTGGCGGCGTGTACCTTGACTGGAATGGGACAGCAGGCTGCGAGCGCGGCCGATTCCGGTCGAGTAGATCCCCGCATCGCCGAAGACCTGAAGCAGTTTTCAGCCGAGCGCGTCCAAGAGACGATTGAACAACTGGTGAGTTTCGGCAACCGCTCGACGATTTCGCCGCAGGATGAAGCCACGGTAAAGGCGGGCAAGGGCGTGGGCGCGGCGCGCGATTGGATCAAAGACGAATTTGGGCGCTATTCCCAAGACTGCGGCGGGTGCCTCGAAGTCAAAGTCGATTCGTTCATCGAGCAGCCGCAGGACCGAATCAAGACCCCAACCCAAATCACCAATGTTTATGCGGTGCTGCGCGGGTCCGATCCAGTGCAGTCAAATCGTATCGTGGTGGTAACGGGCCACTACGATTCGCGGAACAGCGACACTTTGAACGGGACCGATCCGGCGCCCGGCGCCAATGACGACGGAAGCGGCACAGCCGTCAGCCTGGAATGCGCCCGCGTTCTGAGCAAATACAAATTTCCTGCGACCATCATCTTTCTAACGGTGGCGGGCGAAGAACAGGGCCTGAACGGGAGCAGGCACTTCGCCGAGATGGCCAAGCAGCAGGGATGGAAGATCGAAGCGGCCCTCAACAATGACATCGTCGGCGGCGACCGCAGCCGGGAACAGGATGCGAGTGTAGTACGCGTCTTTTCGGAGGGCATTCCGAACGCCGCGACCGAACAGGAAATTCGGCGCATTCGAGCACTTGGCGGCGAGAGCGATTCGTCTTCGCGCGAACTGGCTCGCTACATCGCCGATATCGGGCGCACCTATGATGCTGGCGTCAAGCCGCTGCTGATCTTCCGCCTCGACCGGTTTTTACGCGGTGGCGACCATCTTTCTTTTAACCGGGCTGGATTCGCCGCAGTGCGCTTTACGGAATTTCGAGAAGACTACAATCACCAGCACCAGGATATCCGCACGGAAAATGGCATCGAATATGGCGATCTGCCGAAGTTCGTCAATTACGACTACATCGCCCATGTGGCCGCGTTAAATGGCGCGACCCTGGCGTCGCTTGCATCGGCACCGGCCCCGCCAGCGAACGTGAAAATGGTGACAAAGAACCTGGAGAACGACACGACTTTGACTTGGGAAGCGTCTCCCGGCGCGAATGGCTACGAGGTCGTCTACCGCGCCACCAGCGCCCCGGATTGGGAGCATGTCCAAACGGTTGGCATCGGGACGCGTGCAACTCTCAAGGTTTCGAAGGATAATGTAATATTCGCAGTCCGCGCCGTCGACGCCGCTGGCCATCGCAGTTTGCCAGTCGTCCCCGAACCGGAACGGTAGAGAAACTTCATGCGCCGCGGCGGCACCATCTCGTTCAGCTTCCCACCTTTTGAAGGATGGGTGCGCAGAATCATCATCGCTTGCACTTCGATCTTTCTGCTGGAAATCATTGCCGGGCGTGTTTTCGCGTTCAACCTACGCGGGTTGCTCGATGAATGGTTCGGGTTGGTTCCAATACTCGTATTAAAAGGGGAAATCTGGCAACTCCTCACATACTCATTGCTGCACGCCAATTGGGGACACGTGTTCTTCAACATGCTCACGCTCTGGTTCATCGGGGCTTACCTTGAGCGCGATTGGGGGCCACGCCGCTTTATTGAGTGCTATACGTTCTGCGTAGTCGGCGCGGCTCTCGTAATGATTGCCATCTCCTACACTCGCTTCTTAGGAATGGATCCGGCCAGAGGGACGATCGGCGCTTCGGGTGGAATTTTCGGCCTGCTCATGGCATTCGGAATCCTCTATGCCGATCAGGAAATGTTCCTCTTCCCCCTGCCGTTTTCTATCAAGGCGAAATATCTTGTCGGCATCTGGATCGTGATCGCCATCGTTGCGGTCTTCGACCCCGCCCAGAGTGATGTCGCCAACTTCGCGCACTTGGGCGGGCTGCTTTTCGGATTCCTGTTCGTAAAATTCATGCCGCGCCGCGGGATGAGTTATGCCGCGTCGGAACAATACTTCGGATTGCGCAACTCGTTTTACCGATGGAAACGCCGGCGCGCCGCCAAAAAGTTCGAAGTCTACATGCGGCAGCACGACCGAAAAGTCACCTTCGACGAGCACGGAAATTACATTCCGCCCGAGGATCAGGATAAGACGAACGGCGGATCGAAGTCGGGATGGGTGAACTAGGAATTTTCACCACCGAGACGCCGAGTTCGCCGAGAAGTATTTTTGACAGGAAGTCCTATGAAGCTTGCCTCGATCTGCGCGGCTTTCGCTACTTGCATGCTGATTGGAACTGCCTTGGCCCAGGAAACGCCTTCGTGCAAGGCCGTGCAGCACTATGGAGTCAAGGGATGCGACCTTCTTCCAGACAAATCTTGCCCTCCGGGCTACCACAAGCAAGCCGTTGGGCCACCGAATCCGCAGATGATGGGGCCTACTTTCTTGATGTGCGTAGCCGACAAAGCTCTCGAGAAAGAACAGCCTCTCAAGCCGAAAAAAGAGAAAGCCGCGCCAGAGAAGACGCGCTAAGAGCCGAGCAATTCGTGAAACGCCGCAAGGATTCGGGCAGGCAGTTGGTCGTTTCGTTTTTTCGCGGCGAATCCCAGATCGTGCCCCGCGCCCTCCACCGTCAACAGAGCATGCCTGGCTGGAATTAACGCGATTGCCTTCTCAACCTCCTCAATACTTCCAAACGGGTCGCGAGCTCCGTGGACGAACAAACACGGTGTGCGCAGATTGGGAAGGTGCTGCACGCGAAGCTGTTCTGGCTTTCGTGGCGGGTGGAGCGGGTAGGAAAGCAGCAATAATCCCGAGACAAGATCGTGGTCTTCGGCGCATAACATGGTCGCCTGGCGCCCGCCGTACGAATGTCCGCCAAGAAATATTTTCCCCTTTACCATTTTTCGCATGACTGCAACCGCGTTGCGCAGACCGGCGCGGTCGCGTTCGGCATTGCCGGGAAACGGAGGGCCGAACGATTTCTGCTGTCGAAATGGCAGATCGCAGCGTAGGACCGTGTATCCGTGCCCGCAGAAAGTTTCCGCAAGCGCAACTAGCAGAGGAGCCGTGCAGTTGCCGCCCGCTCCGTGCGTCAGAATCAGGGCGTCTCCAGACGCAATGTCAGGCTTGTGAAGCCAGCCGCGGACGAAGGGTTCGAGCGTGAGGTTTTGAAATGACTCAGACAGACAATGCCCTCAGCCTTTCGGTCACCCATCCGCGAATTTGTGCTTGGGTCTGCCCCATTGATTCAGCGATGCACACTTCGTCATCCAGATTGCCAACCGATTGAGTTTCTCTCGCGTAGTCGGACTTAATCCAAAGCCACTCGAACTGCTTGCGGCAAAGGAGTGGGTCTTTCCCCTCGTTCAGAATTTCCTTCGCCCACCGCCCCGCCAAAATGCGCGCGGCTTCGCCTACGTTTATTTTCTGGAGTCCCATTTCGGCCATCGCTTGCGGAAGGACCTCCGCCACTTGGAAATAAGTCGGATTTTCCAAACTTGCTAAACGAGCAATCGCGCGCCCGTCGAGACCAGCTTCGAGAGCATCTTGAGCGATTACCGGCATATCCCCAGAGGGGATTAAGTCCAAGGCAATCTTTGCCTCCACGACCGCTCGATCAAAGACCATCTGTTTATTTTACTGCTCGGCCTTTGCGAACCTTCTTCGGCCGCCCGTCCTCTCCCACAGTATGTAGCCGCATGAAGTTCGTTGCGCCCGAGGTAAATTTCGTGCCCGCAACCAAGCCCAGCGCTTCACCCTGGCGAATCAATCCTCTTGGGAGCAATTCCTCTTCCGCAGTCTTGAGCATTGACTCCGCCGATTCCCACTTTGCCTTGTGAACTGGATGCACTCCCCACAGCGCATTCATCCGATTGCAAACGTCCAGATGACGGCTGAAGGCGTAAACGCAAGCTTTCGGGCGATGCTTTGACAACATGCGCGCGGTGTTTCCGCTCTCGGTAAAAACTGCGATCGCGCGCATCGGCAAATCTTCGGCGGCATGCGCAATCGACTCGCAAATTGTCTCGGCAATCGAATAATGGCGGTTCTCGTGCCGACGGCGCGGCACGGGCGGGGACTGCGCGATACTCGTCTCGGCTTCGAGAATGATTCGCGCCATCATGGCGACCGCTTCGCGCGGATAGTGCCCGCTCGCGGTTTCGCCAGAGAGCATGACCGCATCGGTGCCATCGAAAATTGCATTCGCCACGTCGCTCGCTTCGGCGCGCGTGGGACGCGGATTCTCGGTCATCGATTCGAGCATCTGGGTCGCGGTGATCACGGGCTTGCGCCAGACACTGGCGCGCTGGATGACCTGCTTCTGAATCACCGGCACTTTCTCCGGCGGCAGTTCCACGCCGAGATCTCCGCGAGCGATCATCACTCCATTTGCGGCTTCCAGAATTTCTTCAAGGTGCTCGATGGCCTGTGGCTTTTCGAGCTTGGCGACAGTCGGCACGGGGCGTCCAAAATCGCACATCAGCTCCTTAGCCATCCGAATGTCATCTGCAGATCGCACGAACGAAAGCGCGACCACATCTACTCCGTGTTTTAACCCGAATTCGAGATCGAGCTTATCTTTTTCGGTCAATGCCGGAATCGCAACGGCCGCACCCGGTAGATTGATCCCCTGATGCTCAACCAGCGTCCCGCCGTTCACGACTTCGCATTCCACATCGTTGCCGCGAACGGCGCGGACTTTGAGTTGAATGCGCCCATCGGAGAGTAGCACTGGCGCGCCGGGAGCAACATCGCGAGCGAGGCCCGAAAAATCGGTGGAAACGAATGATGCGGTACCAACAACTGGTTTAGGGGTAATCGTCAGAACGGCGCCAGCCTTCAGTTCGACAGGCTTTCCATCTTTCAACTTGCCGGTGCGAATCTTCGGCCCTTGCAGGTCCTGCAGAATGCAGACGGTTCGTTTCAGTTTGCGAGCGATATCGCGTAGGCGTCGAATTCGTTTTGCGTGCTCGGGGTGAGTACCGTGCGAGAAGTTCAGGCGCGCGACGTCCATGCCGAGGCGCATCAGATCGGTAATGCACTCTTCTGAATCGCAGGCGGGACCTATCGTGCAGACGATCTTCGCGCGGCGTCCGGTGGCCGCGATTGGCGCAGGTTTGGTATCCATGTCAGCGCGGCTCGCCATTCGTCCGCCGCGTAGTCTTGCCCAGTCCGCGAGGGAAGAGCATGGCGTTGAACTCCGCTCCAATCAGGACGACCAAAGAAATCAGGTACATCCAAGTCAGCAGCGCGATACCAACGCCAAGCGAGCCGTAAATCACACTGTAATCCGCATAGCGCTGCAAGTACCAGCCGAAAAATGCGGTGGAAATTAACCACATTGCCGTCGCGAGAACGGCGCCCGGCAAAACGCTATGCCAGGGCTGGGTGCGTGGCACGGCGTTGTGATAGATGAGCTGCATCACGGCGATGCTCGTCATGATTGCGATCAGCCAGCGGATGGCAGCCCACATCAGGTAAATCAGGGGTCCAAATTCGTGGCCAAGATGAAAGAGAATCTTCGTCTCGATACGGTTGCCGAACGCCACGAGAATCGTCGAAAACACGAGCGGCAGTCCGGCCATCAGCACAAGCGAAATTGCAATCAGTCTTTCCTGCAGCAATCCCCAGGTCTTGGGCAGCTGATAGGCGCGGCGGAATCCTTCCATCCACGAGATGATTGCGCCGGAGGCGGTCCACATCGTGAGCAAAGATGTCGTAATCAGCAATCCGACAGGACGATTTGTGCTGCCGCGCAGATAGGCAAGCGCGGCCGAACTGCCTGCCGGAAGAATCTTCCCCAGAGCGTCGGAAATCTCGCGAAGGTAAACTTCGCCACGGCGAACCGTCGCCATCACCGAACCGAGCACGAGCAAGAAAGGAAAGAAAGTAAGAATGGAAGAGTACGCCCCGCCTTTAGCGGTGGCGAAAGCATCGTGCTCGAAAGCCCGCCAGATCGACAACCGGAACAAACGCCAGAACCTCCCAAGCGCCGGAGCGAGAATCAGGCCGCCGGGGATTGGATCCGGCGGGCGATTCGGGTCCGGAGGCGGCCCGGTCAGGCGTTGTGGTTCAAGCGCTAAAGACATCGAGTTGAGGAGGCGTGGCCATTAAGACATCATCCACGGAATTCATAGTGCATTGACTGTGTTTCAAGTTATCAGCTCGCGAATAACTCTTATTGAAAAAAAGGGGCGACTTATGTCGCCCCCTTGGTGATTTGGGTTCGTCTTACTCTGCAGCGAGTTCTTCGGTTTCGCCTTCATGCCGCATGAGTTCGAGCGCGCGCTCGGCCTCCTCGTATGCCTGAGAGACTTCCTCCTGGACCTTGGTTGCGGCCTCTTCCATTTCCGGAGAGAGGCGCACGTTGCGGTAATACTCCATACCGGTGCCGGCCGGAATCAGACGGCCGACGATGACGTTCTCCTTCAAACCGCGCAGATGATCGACCGCCCCCTGAATGGAAGCTTCGGTCAGCACACGCGTCGTCTCCTGGAAGGAGGCGGCCGAGATAAACGAGTCGGTCGAGAGCGAAGCCTTCGTGATACCCAACAGTAGCGGACGACCGGTAGCCGGCTTCCCGCCCTGCGAAATCACGCGCTCGTTCTCTTCGTGGAAGCGGAACTTGTCGACCTGCTGTTCGAGCAGGAACGTCGTATCGCCCACGTCTTCGACCTTCACCCAGCGCATCATCTGGCGCACGATTACTTCGATGTGCTTGTCGGAGATGTTCACGCCCTGGAGCCGGTAGACTTCCTGGATTTCGTTGACCAGGTAAGCCTGCAACTCCTTCTCGCCGAGCACCGCCAGAATGTCGTGTGGGTTGAGCGGGCCATCCATAAGCGGTTCGCCCGCGCGGACGCGTTCGCCTTCCTGCACGTTGATGTGCACGCCACGGGGTACCGAGTATTCCTTTTCGGTGCCGTTGTCGGCAGTGACGTAGAGTTTACGCTGACCCTTCGAAACCTCGCCGAAGCGCACGGTGCCATCGATTTCGCTGATGACAGCAGTTTCGCGCGGCTTGCGAGCCTCGAACAATTCGACCACGCGCGGCAGACCGCCCGTGATGTCCTTCGTCTTGGTGGTTTCGCGCGGGATCTTCGCCAGCACGTCGCCGGGGTAAACCGTGTCGCCATCCTGCACCATCAGGTGCGCGCGCGACGGCATCAGGTAGCGCTTGCTCGCCTTGCCCTTGATGACGATTGCGGGCTGACGTTTCTCGTCGGGCGAATCGGCAACCACGTGACGCGACAGGCCGGTAACCTCGTCCACTTCTTCGTGGAGCGTGATGCCTTCCTGAAGGTCCTTGAACTGCGCGGTGCCGCCGATTTCGGTGAGGATCGCAAACGTGTACGGATCCCACTCGACGAGTGCGTCGCCGAGCTTCACCGGACCGCCGTCGGCAACCTTCACCTTGGCGCCGTAGACGACCGCATAACGCTCGCGCTCGCGTCCCTTCTCGTCGACGACCGCGATCGAGCCCTGGCGGTTCATGACCACCAGGTCGCCGCTCTTCGACTTTACGGTTTGCAGGTTGATGAAGCGCACCAGGCCGTTCGATTTCGCATCGAGTCGGGACTGCTCCGAAACTCGCGAAGCCGTACCGCCGATGTGGAAGGTACGCATCGTGAGCTGCGTTCCGGGTTCGCCGATGGACTGCGCCGCGATGACGCCGGTCGCTTCGCCGAGTTCGACGAGACGTCCCGAAGCCAGGTTGCGCCCGTAGCACATGACGCAAACGCCACGCTTCGATTCGCACGTCAGCACCGAGCGGATTTTCACGCGCTCGATACCGGCAGCCTGAATCGCCCCAGCCAGCTCCTCGGTGATCTCGTTGTTGATGTCGACGACAACTTGGCCGTCATAGTCTTTGATTTTTTCGAGCGACACGCGGCCGACAATTCGGTCGCGCAGCGGCTCGATGATCTCGCCCGCTTCCACGATACCGGAGACGAAGATGCCGTCCACGGTGCCGCAGTCGTATTCGCTGATGATCACGTCCTGCGCCACGTCGACCAGACGCCGCGTCAGGTAGCCCGAGTCGGCGGTTTTGAGCGCCGTATCGGCCAGACCCTTGCGGGCGCCGTGCGTCGAGATGAAGTATTCGAGCACCGTCAGCCCTTCACGGAAGTTCGCCGTGATGGGCGTTTCGATGATTTCGCCGGTCGGCTTGGCCATCAATCCGCGCATGCCGGAGAGCTGGCGAATCTGCTGTTTCGATCCGCGAGCGCCCGAGTCGGCCATGACGTAAATCGGGTTCATCACGCCTTCTTTGTCGCGCTTCTGCATCTCGCCGAACATCTCATCGGCAACTTTTTCGGTGATAGCCGACCAGATTTCGATGACCTTGTTGTAGCGTTCGCCATTGGTGATCGCGCCGTCCAAGTACTGCTGCTGAACCGCGATAACCGACTTGTCGGCGTCCTTCACCAGGGTCTTCTTGCTGTCCGGGATGACCATGTCGTCGATGCCGATCGAGAGGCCGGCTCGTGTTGCATAGCGAAAGCCGAGCGACTTGATCTCGTCGAGCATCTTGACCGTGGTCTCGAGGCCATAGCGCAGATAGGTGTAGTTCACCAACTGGCCAATACCTTTTTTCTTGAGCAAGCCATTGACGTACGGCATCGGCTCGCGTCCGGCAAGCGCCTTCGGCAGGTGATCGTTCAGGATCGCGCGGCCGACCGTCGTGTTGATGTACTCACGATCGAGGTGCACCGGATCGGTGTGGCTCACGTCCTGATCGTCGTACGCCTGCGTCAGGTCGATAACCTCGCCCGTGTAACGCAGACGAATCGGCGTCAGCGTCTCGACCTCGCCAGTTTCGAGCGCGATCAGAACGTCATCGATATTCGAGAACGAACGCCCTTCGCCCTTCGCTCCCGGCTTGCCTTTGGTCAGGTAGTAGAGACCGAGCACCATGTCCTGCGTGGGCACAGTAATCGGCTGGCCCGACGCTGGCGACAGGATGTTGTGCGAAGAGAGCATCAGCACGCTCGCTTCAACCTGCGCTTCCGGTGAGAGCGGAATGTGCACAGCCATCTGGTCGCCGTCGAAGTCGGCGTTGAACGCCGTGCAGACGAGCGGGTGAATCTTGATGGCCTTGCCTTCCACCAGCACCGGCTCAAACGCCTGAATGCCGAGGCGGTGAAGCGTAGGAGCGCGGTTGAGAAGAACCGGGTGGTCCTTAATGACTTCTTCGAGAATGTCCCAAACGATCGGCTCCTGCTGTTCCACCATTTCCTTCGCTTGCTTGATGGTGGTGCAGTTGCCGGTCTGTTCGAGCCGGTGATAGATGAACGGCTTGAACAGCTCGAGCGCCATCTTCTTCGGCAGGCCGCACTGATGCAGCTTGAGTTCGGGGCCGACGACGATGACCGAACGGCCGGAGTAGTCGACGCGCTTTCCAAGCAGGTTCTGGCGGAAGCGACCCTGCTTGCCTTTTAGCGTATCGGACAGCGACTTCAGCGGACGGTTGTTCGCTCCGCGCAGCACACGGCCGCGGCGGCCGTTGTCGAACAGCGCATCCACCGCTTCCTGCAACATGCGCTTTTCGTTGCGCACGATGACTTCGGGAGCGTGGAGGTCCATGAGCTTCTTCAACCGGTTGTTGCGGTTGATAACGCGGCGATACAGGTCGTTCAGATCGGATGTGGCAAAACGGCCCCCGTCGAGTGGAACCAGAGGCCGCAGCTCCGGTGGAATCACCGGGAGCACGTCGAGAATCATCCACTGTGGCTTGTTGCCGCTCTTGCGGAACGCCTCGACCACCTTCAGCCGCTTGGCATACTTCAGCCGCTTCTGAAGCGAGGTTTCGGTCTTCATCTTCTCGCGCAGTTCGACCGACAGCCCATCGACTTCAATGCGTTTGAGAAGTTCTTTGATCGCTTCCGCGCCCATCATGGCCTTGAAGCCGGTCGGGCGGAACTGCTGGTCGAGTTCGCGGAACTTCGCTTCGTCCTTGATTACCTCGCGCTCTTTCACCGCAGCGTCGCCGGGATCAACGACAACATACGCCTCGAAGTAGAGAATCGCTTCGAGATCGCGCAGCGAGATATCAAGCAGGTGCCCGATGCGGCTGGGTAATCCTTTAAAGAACCACACGTGCGAGCAGGGTGACGCCAGCTCGATATGGCCGAGCCGTTCGCGCCGGACCTTCGACAGGGTGACTTCGACCCCGCACTTGTCGCAGATCACGCCGCGGTGCTTCATGCGCTTGTACTTGCCGCAGAGGCACTCCCAGTCCGTTACCGGGCCAAAAATGCGCGCGCAGAAAAGTCCGTCACGCTCCGGTTTGAACGTGCGGTAATTGATGGTTTCCGGTTTGGTAACTTCCCCATGCGACCAGCTCCGGATTTTTTCCGGCGACGCCAAGCTAATGCGAATGGCGTCGAAGTCGGCAACAGGGTTTGCCAGATCAAACGGGCTCGAACGAAACATGTGCCTCCGCTTTCCAGGCTCCCAGTGGCCAGTGGTCGGTGACCAGTGACCAGTTCTGTTCAGCCGGGATTGAGAGCCGGTATCCCAACTGAACGTTCTTCAAATCTTCGCTATGTCCAAAACCGTTGCAGTAGATGGCGCGGCAGGCAAGGAGAAACTGACCACTGCCCACCGGCCACTGACCCTAATCCGCCGCTACCGCCATGGGCTTCTTCTCCATGGCCTTAATCAACTCGACATCCAGGCAGAGAGCTTGCAGCTCGCGAATCAGGACGTTGAACGATTCCGGCACGCCCGGCTCCATCGCGGCCTCGCCTTTGACGATAGCCTCGTAGATTTTGGTGCGTCCGTATACGTCGTCCGACTTCGCTGTGAGCAGCTCTTGCAGGATGAACGCGGCGCCGTATGCTTCCAGCGCCCAGACTTCCATTTCGCCGAATCGCTGTCCGCCGAACTGCGCCTTGCCGCCCAGCGGCTGCTGGGTGATGAGCGAGTACGGCCCGATGGAACGCGCGTGAATCTTGTCGTCCACCAGGTGCGACAGCTTCAGCATGTAGATGTACCCGACGGTGATCGGCTGTTCGAACGTCTCGCCGGTCATGCCGTCGCGCAGCGTGGTCTTCCCCGAGGTGGGCAAGCCCGCGCGCTCCAGCAGCGCCTTGATCTCCGTTTCGCGAGCGCCATCGAACACGGCCGAGCCCATGAACACGCCTTTCTTCAGCGTGGGCGCGACTGCTTCCAGTTCGTCCTCGCTCAAGTCGGCAATCGTGTCTGCGAGCACCGTGTCTTTGAACAGCGCCTTCAGGTCGCGCCGAATCGCTTCCGCGCGCGTGTTCTGCTTCAGCAATTCGGAGATCTTGTCGCCAAGCTGATGTCCGGCCCAGCCAAGGTGCGTTTCGAGAATCTGGCCGACGTTCATACGGCTTGGTACGCCCAGTGGGTTCAGGACGATTTCGACCGGCGTTCCATCCTCGAGGTACGGCATATCTTCCTCGGGGAGAATGCGAGCGATCACGCCCTTGTTCCCGTGGCGTCCCGCCATCTTGTCGCCGACGCTCAACTTGCGCTTCATGGCGATGTAAACCTTGACGAGCTTAATTACGCCCGGCGGCAGCTCATCGCCCTTGGTCAATTTGTCTTTCTTCTCGTTGACGATCTTCTTGAGCACGTCGATCTGGCGCGAAGTCATTTCCTCGATCTCGTCGATCTGCTCGTTGACGCGCGGATCCTTGTCGGCGTACTTGATGCGCTTCAAATTGCGCGTCGAGATGCGCTCAATGGTGTCGCGGTCGAGAATCGTGTCCTTGGTCAGAAGGCGCTTGTTGGTGCGCTCGTCGTGCAGGTCAGCCTGCACTTCCTTGCCGCCCAGCAACGCTTCCAGACGCTTCAGGCGCTCGTCGGTCAGAATTCGGATTTCGTCCGAAAGGTTCTTCTCGAGCTTTGCAACCTGATTGGCCTCGATCGCCTTAGCGCGCTCGTCTTTTTCCTGGCCCTTGCGCGAGAAGATCTTCACATCCACGACCACGCCTTCGATTCCCGGCGGGCAGTAGAGCGAAGCGTCGCGCACGTCGCCGGCTTTTTCGCCGAAGATCGCGCGCAGCAGTTTTTCTTCGGGCGTCAGCTGCGTCTCGCCCTTTGGCGTGACCTTGCCGACAATGATGTCGCCCTGCTTTATGTTGGCGCCGATGCGGATCACGCCCGCTTCGTCCAAATTGCGCAGAGTCGACTCGCTCACGTTCGGAATGTCGCGCGTCACTTCTTCCGGCCCCAGCTTCGTATCGCGCGCTTCGAGTTCGAACTCCTCGATGTGGACGGAGGTGTAGTAGTCTTCCTTCACCATCTTTTCCGAGACGAGAATCGCGTCCTCAAAGTTGTAGCCGCGCCACGGCATGAAGGCCACCAGCACGTTGCGGCCAAGAGCCAACTCGCCGAAATCGGTGCAAGGACCGTCAGCGATAACCTGGCCCTTCACCACGCGCTGGCCTTTCTTCACGATCGGCTTCTGGTTGATGCAAGTGTTCTGGTTCGACCGCTTGAATTTCGTCAGCTGGTAAATGTCGCTGCCGACCTCACGTGACAGCTGCATCGGATGGTGTTCGCCTTCGACGCGCACGATGATGCGCTCGGAGTCCACCGAATCAATGATGCCGTTACGCTTGGCCAGAATGACCGCGCCGGAGTCGCGCGCCGTCACGCCTTCCATGCCGGTTCCGACAATCGGAGCCTGCGCACGAAGCAGCGGCACGGACTGACGCTGCATGTTCGCGCCCATGAGAGCGCGGTTCGCGTCGTCGTGCTCGAGGAACGGAACCAGCGATGCCGCAACCGAAACGAGTTGCTTCGGGCTAACGTCGACGTAATCAACCTCATCGCGGTTCACCAGCACGAAGTTGCCCTGCTTGCGGGCGTTCACGAGTTCAGTCGCGATGCGGCCCTTTTCGTCGAGCTCGACGTTCGCCTGCGCGATGACGTGGCGGTCTTCCTCCCACGCCGATAGGTAGAACGAGAACGGCTCAATCTCGACCGGCTTCTTGCGCTTATCTTTCAGCTCGCCATTGAGCTTCTCGATCTCGGTTTTTTCCGCGTGATCGCCGACCTTGAAGTCGCTGTCGCCCGCGTTCACGACCTGAACGTAATCGATGATGCGAGCGCCCTTGACCTTGCGATACGGCGACTCGATAAACCCGTAGTCATTGATCCGCGCAAAGCAGCTCAGCGACGAGATCAGTCCGATGTTCGGACCTTCCGGTGTTTCAATCGGGCAGATTCGGCCATAATGCGTCGGGTGGACGTCGCGGACTTCGAATCCCGCGCGTTCACGCGACAAGCCGCCCGGCCCAAGAGCCGAAAGACGCCGCTTGTGCGTGATTTCCGAAAGCGGATTGGTCTGATCCATGAACTGCGACAGCTGCGACGATCCGAAGAATTCACGGATCGCAGCCATCACCGGCTTCGCGTTGACCAGGTCGTGCGGCATCGCCGTCGACATTTCCTGGTACACGCTCATCTTTTCCTTGATCGCGCGCTCCATGCGCACCAGGCCGATGCGAAACTGGTTCTCCATCAGTTCGCCGACCGCGCGCACGCGGCGGTTGCCAAGGTGATCGATGTCATCGACGGCGCCCAGGTTCTTGCGCAGCTTCAGCAGGTACTTGATCGTCGCGTAAAAATCGTTTGGATCAAGCGTGCGCTGCTCAAGCGAAGTCGCTTCCTGATTTTCGAACAGCTTGATGTTGAACTTCAGCCGGCCCACGCGCGAGAAGTCATACTTGCGCGGGTCGAAGAACATGCCCTGGAACAAAGCGGTCGCCGTGTCTAAAGTCGGCGGATCGCCGGGCCGCAGCTTGCGGTAAATTTCGATCAACGCTTCCGAAGGAGTCGTTACCGAATCGCGCCGCAGCGTCTGGCTGATGACCGTGCCCACGTCGTCGCGCTCGGGGAAGAACACGTTCATCTCGACGACGCCAGACTCCAGAATCTTCGAGACTTTATCGGCCGTAATTTCCGAGTTCGCTTCGAGTAGCACTTCTCCGCTCGTCGTGTCGACCACATCGCTCGCCGCCCACGCGCCTTCGAGGTCGGTTACATCGACTTCAATCTCGGTAATCTTCGCCTTCTGAATTTCCTTCAGGACAGCGTGGTTGATCTTGCGTCCGGAGTGCGCGATCTCATCGCCCGACTTCGACTTGATGCTGTGCGCCAGCTTCATGCCGAGCAGGTTGGTCGCCTTGTCGCCCGCCGGATCGACCGTCCAGAACAGCTTGTTGTCGCGAACGGCAAGCCGGTCGGTCGTGTAGAAAGTCTTGAGAATGTCTTCGCCCGAACGCAGGCCAAGCGCGCGCAGGAAGATCGTGCCCAAAAATTTACGCTTACGGTCAATGCGCACGTAAAGAACGTTCTTCTGGTCGTATTCAAACTCAACCCACGATCCGCGGTAAGGAATGATCTTGCCGAGGAAGTAGGTGCGGTTGTTCGCTGTCTCGAAGAACACACCGGGAGAGCGGTGCAACTGGCTGACGATCACGCGCTCGGTGCCGTTGATGATGAACGTGCCGTTCTGCGTCATCAGCGGAACATCGCCGAAGAAAACCTCCTGTTCCTTGATGTCGCGGATCGAGCGATTGCCCGTCTCCGGATCCTTGTCCCAGATCGTCAACCGCATCGTGACCTTCAGCGGCGCGGAATACGTCATGCCGCGCTCTTCGCACTCGGCTACGTCATATTTCAATTGCAGTCCAACCGGGTCGCCGCACTTGTTGCAAAAATCAGGAGTGTTCGCGTTATATGTGCCGCACTTGTGGCACAGAACGTCTCCCGGATGGAACGGGTCGGTGATCACCGTCGATCCGCAATTCTTACAAGTGGTGCGGAGGTGGTGCAACCCCTTGAGGTGGCCGCACTTGCACTCCCAGTTTCCGATCGCGTAATCCACAAACTCAAGTTGTGATACGTTGCGGAAGTCGGTGATCGGGAACACGGACTGAAACACCGCCTGCAAGCCGCCGTCTTCGCGCTCGCTGGGCAGTTTGTCCATCTGGAGGAAGCGATCGTACGAACGCTTCTGAACCTCGATCAGGTTCGGGATCTGGATGGTTGCTGGAATTTTGGAAAAATCAAAACGCTTGCGGTGGATACTATTCTTTGCCATTCGAAGAACCTGCCTTCATGCAGCCT
>Ga0335069_10002967_pt1 | contig 25838 bp, 15 predicted proteins | sample Lox_Sample_11_FD_206714 | JGI IMG/M metagenome (GOLD analysis project Ga0335069, IMG submission 206714) | Soil microbial communities from Loxahatchee National Wildlife Refuge, Florida, United States - Lox_Sample_1.1 | ecosystem: Environmental > Terrestrial > Soil > Wetlands | place: USA...
GTTCTGGATAATGACCGATGGCATCTATCCGATGGTGCAATCCGATCCATCCTGGAACGGCCCCAACTCTGTCAGCGCGCCGAACGACATGCTGCGCGAAATGCTGACCGCGTGCCTGAAAATGCAGACGGGCGACGACGAGGCGTTCTTCAAGAAGTGTCTGCCGACCTATCCGCCCGGCGGCAAGCGCAGCGTGCGCGACAACGGCGTGTGGATCGCGGCGCTGCGCGGTCCCAACGTCGAGCTCGTCACCGATCCGATCGTCGAGATCACGCCCCACGGCGTGAAGACGAAGGACGGCAAGGAATACGCCGTCGACGTCATCATCTACGGCACCGGATTCCAGGCGAGCAATTTCCTGCAGCCGATGAAATTCAAGGGCCGCGACGGCGTCGATCTGCACGAGCAATGGGGCGGCGATCCGCGCGCCTATCTCGGCATCACGATCCCGAATTTCCCGAACCTCTTCGTGATGTACGGCCCCAACACGAACATCGTCGTCAACGGCAGCATCATTTTCTTCTCGGAATGCGAGATCCGCTACATCATGGGCTGCATTGAGCTCATGCTGCGCAAAGGCTACGCCGCGATGGAGCCGAAGCGCGACATTCACGACGCATTCAACGAGAAGATCGACGCCGGCAACGCCGGAATGGCATGGGGCTCGCCCCTGGTGAACAGCTGGTACAAAAATGCCAAAGGCCGCGTGACGCAGAACTGGCCCTTCCCGCTCGTCGACTATTGGGACCGCACGCGCGCGCCCAATCCGGCCGATTTCGAGTTCGAGACCAAACGGGCCGCCGCGGCGGAGTAGAAAGATGCGGGCGGGGCGCCCGCGCTTCGACGTGATCGCTTCGACAACGGCCGGTGGGCCCGCGAGTGTCGCCGACTTTAACGGGCGGTGGCGGCGGCACAGTTTTCAACGTATTCGGGAAACAGGCGAGATAGCGACGAACTAGCCTCGTCGCATGAGCAACGATCTGGGAGCGCGGGCGCCCCGCCCGCATCGCGGCTGGCATGCCCGCGGATATCTGCCGCATTTCGATGCCGGCGCCATCGTACAGACGATCACGTTCCGACTTGCTGACAGCCTGCCACGCGAATTTTATGAAAAGGCCGCTGCCGTCGCGTCGATCAACAGGAAACGCTTCGTCGCTCTTGAGAAAGGCATAGATCGGGGACTAGGCAGCTGTCTCCTGACGGACCAGACGAATGCGACCATCGTTCGCAACACATTGGAACACTCCGACGGCGAGCAGTACAGGCTTCTCGCGTGGGCGATCATGCCCAATCATGTCCATGTCCTGATCGAGCAGATCGAAGGACATTCCCTCACGAATGTCGTTCAGTCCTGGAAATCGGTTTCAGCGCACGCGATGAACAAAGCCAGGGGAGCCAACGGTCGGATCTGGTCGCCGGACTATTTCGACCGTTACATACGCAACGAAGCGCATTATGAAAGTGCGAAATTCTATGTCGAGAACAATCCCGTGAAAGCGAAGTTGGTCGAAAAGCCAGAAGATTGGCCTTTTTCCTCTGCTGCAAAACAAACGTAGAGATGCGGGCGGGGGCGCCCGCGCTCCCACGAATTCACGAAACGCCGCGACCCACTAGCCTCGTCGCATGAGCAACGATCTGGGAGCGCGGGCACCTCGCCCGCATCGGCGTCATCGCGCGCACGCCGTCAACCGTTCGCCGCGATGTGCATTCGCACGTGCGGATAGATCTCGCGGCGGAAGCGGGTGCCGGAGAAGACGCCGTAATGGCCGACGCTTGGCTGCAGGTGATGCTGCCTTTTGTGCGGCTTGATGGACGAACAGATGTCGTGCGCCGCCATGGTCTGGCCCGGCGCGCAGATGTCGTCCTTCTCGCCTTCGACGGTCAGAAGCGCCGTGTCCTTGATCGCACGCGCGTCGAGCCTTCGCCCGCGCCAGTCGAACAGGCCGCGCGCCAGACGGTGCTGCTTGAAGACGCGATCGACGGTCTCGAGATAGAACTCCGCCGGCAGGTCGAGCACCGCGAAATATTCGTCGTAGAATTTGCGCGTCGTCGCCGCCTTCTCGTCCTCGCCTTTCGCCAGATGCTCGAAGAGATCGAGATGGGCGCGGATATGGCGCGCGACGTTCATCGACATGAAGGCCGTGAGCTGCATGAAGCCGGGATAGACGCGGCGGTGCGCGCCCTTGAAGCGCGCCGGCACGACCCCGATCATGTTGCAGGCGAACCAGTCGATCGAATGGGATTCGGCGAGCTTGTTGACCTTGGTCGGATTGATGCGCGTGTCGACCGGCCCGGCCATCAGCGTCATGCTGCGCGGCGTCGCCGGATGCTTCGTCTCCGACATCAGCGCGACGGCCGCAACCAGCGCGTTGCAGGGCTGGCAGACGCCGACGACATGTCCGCCCGGTCCGATCTCTTCGAAGAACCGGACCATGTGATCGACGAATTCGTCAAGGCCGAAGCGGCCGGCGCCGCGCGGCACCTCGCGCGCATTGTGCCAGTCGGTGATGTAGACGTCGTGATCGGGCAACAGCGTCGCCACCGTGTCACGCAGCAGCGTCGAGAAATGGCCCGCCATCGGCGCCACCACAAGGACGCGCGGCTGCTCGAAGTCGATGTCTTTCTTGAAATGCAGGAGCGTCGCGAACGGCGTCACCAGCGCGGGTACCTCGGCGACGGCGACAGTGCGATGCCCCATCGCGACATTGTCGATGCCGAAGGCCGGACGCTGATGCGTCAGCCGCGTGTGGCAGATCATCTCCGCGGCCGCTGCAATGCCGCGCACAACAAAGTTGCCGAACGGTCCGGCCTGCGGTTCCTGCAGCACCGCGCCCGCAAGATCGGCCGTGATGCGCAGCGGCGCCAGGACATCCTGCCGCGCCTGATAGAGTTGATAAAGCATACGCTTCCGACGCGTTACTCCGGAATCGGCTCCGGACGCCCAGTCCCACAGAAAGGCTAGTGCATTTTACGTTGCGGTGCGAAATACTTTATTAGCGAGTGCAGAAAGGTCGCGGACCCATGAGCGACACTGTCCTAACCATATCGAGCAAGAACTACTCGTCCTGGTCGCTGCGCGGCTGGCTCCTCTGCCGGATGGCAGGGCTCGAGTTCCGCGAGCAGATGATGCCGAGCGACGATCCGTCGATTCGCGCGGAACTTCTGCTGCTTTCACCATCTTTTCTCGTGCCCAGCCTGACGCATCAGGGCATCCGCGTGTGGGACACGCTGGCGATCGCCGAATTCCTGCACGAGCTTTATCCACAGGCAAAGCTTCTGCCGACCAAGCTCGCAGACCGCACGCATTGCCGGTCCGTGTCCGGCGAGATGCATTCGGGCTTTGCCAATCTGCGCTCGTCGCTGCCGATGAACCTCAAGGCGCATTATCGGGGCTTCAAGGTCTTCGCCGGCGCGCAGGCCGACATCGACCGCGTGACGGAAATCTGGCGCGATTGCCTCAAGCAGTACGACGGTCCCTATCTCTTCGGCGGCCGACCGACCATGGCGGATGCGATGTACGCGCCGGTGTGCACGCGCTTTCGCACCTACGACGTGAAGCTCGATCGCCTCTGCAGCGACTATTGCGAAACGATCTTCGCGCTGCCCGACATGCAGGAGTGGATCGAAGAGGCCCGCCGCGAAGTCGACGAGGTCGAGGGGCTGGAAGCGGAGTTCTGACGCGCGTGTTCCGATTTTTCTTCGGAAACGGCGGAATTCCGGGCGCGATGTTCCTACGAATTCCCTCTGGCGCCGTTTGATCAAATGGTCGTAGGATTTCGGTATAACGCAAAATTGGGTCTCGACGGGCGCTGTCCTTCCGCAGGATGGACAGAGTGACTACACGCGACAGTCTCCCGACGTGTTTTCGAGACCGCAGATCTCGTTCACTCCGTTTCGGGCCGCCCAGGAGAGTGCCCACGTCCTGAAGGCATCGGTGGTCACTGATGCCAAGATAGAAGTCAAGAAGCCGCTATCCCTCCTGAATGAAATGTTGACCCCGAAGACCAATCTGCTGTTCGCATCCATCTCGCGATAGGCCGCTCCGCCGCTATCGCCGGCGCAAAGTGCCTCATTGTTGTTTCCCGCATTCAGCACATACACGCCACCCGTAATTGAGCGAACCTGCACCGTCGTCTTTCCGTAATTCAGGTCGGCAAATTGAGTGTGCGGATCATTGATTTGCGTACACCCAAAGCCAAGAAGAAGAACATTCGCGCCGCTTCCCGGTGCATCGCTTGACGAAGCCAGTCTCTCGAAGGGGCCCTTTAATGGTGTCGGCGGCTTGCATAGGGCAATGTCAGTGGCATCCCCGGACGGGGTGCCCGTCGAGGGAAACGACTCACACGCGATGGACACGTTGCTCTCACCGGTGGGCATTATCGCGGTGCCGTTCGTGACACAGTGAGCCGCCGTCAGGATCACTGATGGTCCTATCGCCGTGGACGTACATGGTGTTGTGCAGGTTGCTACAGTGCCGTTGCACGCGCTGGTTCCTGAAAAGAGGCGATGCGTAGCTGGCCACTTTACAGTGTCGGTCAGTACGCCGTTGTTGACCTGGTAACGATACAGGTAGGCCAGATAGGCTCTCAGCAAATTGGCGTTTTCTTCCGGCGTTTTGTTTTCTGGATGTTTGACCAGCTGCATCAGATTGCCGAGCTGGCTTTTGAGTTTCTCGACTTGTTGAATCGAGAGCGTTCCCTTGCCGACCGCCGTCGCTCCACGATCCTGAGCATAGGCAATCGGGCTTTGACAAAAGCCCGCCGCAATGGCCGCGACCAGACAGAATGCGTTCCGGATAGTTCTCATGGCGCCCCCCGGCGTTCGACGGCTCTCAGTTCTTTTTCTTCAGTGCCTCGGCTTGAGTCAGCAATGCCGAAGCATCGTTCAGCCCGTTGCCCCATACATCCACCGGCGTATAGGTATACTGCGCGCCACAGATCGAATTCATGGTGATTGCGCCCTTGCTCGGGATCGTGATCAAGCGGGCGTCCCGGGGGTCGATGATCGTGAGCGGAACCGCTAATTCTGGCCTATCCGGACTATCCGTCTTGTAGATCTTCAGAAGCACCTTGGCGCACGCGGTAACCGGCCAGGTCCCGACCGTTTTTCCATCGATCAACTTTCTGAGGCTGGCACGGTCGATAGCCCCCGGTGAGTGGTTGCCGGACGCAATTTGAACGAAATACGCCCAACAGGATTGTTCGCCGCCGACCGCGATTTCCTTGTTGAGCTGGCTTTCGTCAGCGACATCGGCTGAAAAATTGGGCAGCGGCTGGCTGCAGTCCTTTTCTGCCGACGTCTTTGCCGCGAATGATGCCGCGCTCACCGCCAGTTGTCCCAGCGCCGTAATTCGCTGGCTAGTGAGGTCAGTAAAAGTATTCTGAACGCTAGTCGGCATATCAGTGTTGTCGAATTTGGCGACGGCCAACTCATTGGACGTCCAAAAATCATTGACTGGCGTGGCGCGATAGTAGTCGGCGTCACCCTCAGTCGGGACGATCGAGATTGTGTATGTTCCCGACGCGCCGGCCACCGTGATGGTGACGGGGTTCGGTGACGCAGGCGACGGCGATTCGTTCTGTGTCTTGGCGGCGTTTGGATCGGTCGGAGGTGGCTGTTGACCAGCAATCTGTTGCGGCTTCTGCGCAGGCTTCTTTGTGGACGCAGTCTGGCCGGTTGGCGCGCGAACTCCGGATTTTTTCTGACCGCCCCTGGCCGCGGTTTTTGGCTTTTTTTGCGAAGAAACCGAGTTCGACTCCGCGGGCTTCTGCGCGGCTCCGGTCGCCGTTGGTTGTCCATTTGTATTTGGCGTGGCGGCCTGATCCGTTTGGCCGACTTTGGGGGACGAATCTTCGGATCCCGCGTTCGCGCTGACGACTGTCACGCTAATTCGACTAACCGGAAGATTAAATACGACCGCACCGTTTTCCGAGGCGCTGTTTAGCGCATCAAAATCGGATGAAGCAGTCGGTGTAAGAACTTCGAATTTCATCGACGGTGCAGCGCATCCGCACAGTCCGAGCGCAAACAACACAAAAACGCTTGATGATCTGATAAACATAGCCCAGCCCCCCGGTTGGCAATGCAAGACTATCGAAAAAATCGAGCCCCATCAAACTGGGTCTGGCAATAGTACAAAACACGGTTTGATTTCGAACGACCGCTGCGAACTTTTCGCATGGGGCTATGCCTGGGCGGCATGACTGAGAAATTTCGATCAACTCCATTCGGCCCGTCAAGGAGCCTTCGTCATGAAGAACCTATTGAGTCCAAACACGGTGGCATTGCGGCCGATTTCTCGGCGAGGCCCGACCCCGGAAAGGACGTATACGGATGAAATCGCCCCTGCGTGACCCTGCTTTTCGACTTGGGTTCCGCGCGCAATGCGCGGGAAAGCCCCGTGGAATGGGCTTTTCCTGCAATTGGGTGGGCGCGGGGAAATTTTTTACCCCTGATCTTTCCCCTGATAGCAGGGGAGACGGTCCCGCGACGGAAATGGTGCGCGCCGCGCCCGATTGGCTATAGTCGCCGCAAATCCTTCAGGGACTGGGAACACTTTATGACCACGGACGACATGATGACGGGCGGCATGACCACCGACGACAGGGCGCGGGTCCGCGGCGCGGAAGCACGGGCCGCCGTCTGGAACGATGCGCCGCGGCTTTCGGAAACGCTGGCGCGGGCCTTCCATGACGACCCTCTGATCTGCTTTCTTCTCGACGACGAAGCTACGCGTCCGCAAAAGATGCCGCGGCTCTTCCGGCTGCTCTTCAAGCTCGGCCTGCCGCACGGCGCCTGCGATGTGACGAGCGGCTACGAAGCGGTAGCGCTGTGGCGGCCGCCGGGGAAGTGGCACGTCCCGTTCTATCAATACATCACCAACGGCCGCGAATTCCTCGGACTGTTCGGCGCCAGGGGCGGCCTTCGCGTGATGTCGATCATGGACACGGTCGAAAGCCGTCACCCGAAGGAGCCGCACTACTATCTGCAGGCCGTCGGCACCGATCCCGCCAAGCAGGGCAAGGGCTTTGGCGGTGTCGTGATGCGCCGGCAGCTCAAAGTGGCGGACGCGGCGCGCATGCCCGCCTATCTCGAATCGAGCAAGGAGAAGAACATTCCCATCTACCAGAGCTTCGGCTTCGAGGTGACGGGCGAGATCAAGCTGCCGGGCGGTGGTCCGACGCTGTGGCCCATGTGGAGAAAAGCGCGCGGCGATTGACAGGCTTGGGGGCCGCCGCTCAAATCCGCCGCCGGGCTGCTGGACCCTTCGATGTGCGCGTGAAGACGATTCTCTTTGTGGCGGCTTCATTGCTCGTTGCCGGCTGCGAAACAGACTCGGGTTGGGTCCCCGGTGAAACGGCTGTCTCCGAGCAGCCGCATCTGGCCGTTCCGCCACGGGCCGCGCCTGCGCCCGCTCCGGTCGTGACGACTGCGCCCCCAGCCATTGCGACGCCGCCGGCCGCGCCGCCACCGGAACCGCCGGCGGATGTTCCGCAACCACAGCCGCAAATCGCGTCAGCACCCGTTCCCAATCTGGTCGATGCGCACTGCCGTGCCGTGGCGCATCAACGGGCCGCCGATGCGCATGCCAACGGCTTCAGCTTCGAGATGTCCGACATTGTGTACGACGGTACTTACAAAGATTGCGTGGCCTGGGCGTCCCAGCACGGCGTCACGCGGCAATAACCGCCCCGTTGCTGTTGACCGTCGCTGAGATTATCCGTCGGCGCGGCGCTTATCCCCATCGCTATCGCGTCATGACACAGATTTAGTGTTTCTGCACATGTTGATGTGTTGCAAGTCTTTGACAGTCCTTGGATACAGGTACACCACGGGCTAGATTGAAAATTCAAATCGCGGAGGGGTCTTCCAGCGTGCGCAGAGCTGTTTTCGGTGGTCGGGCCGTGCGGAAAAGTGTTTTGCGGTTTCTTGTGGCCCTGGCTGTCCTTGCGGTGCTGGGCGTCGGCGCCAGCGATACGTTTGCCCAGCAGGCTTCATCCGGCGTTGACCAGGCTCTGCAAAACATCACGCCCGATCAGATGCGCCAGATATTCACAGGCCAGGGCACGGGCAGCACGGGTTCGGGCAGCAGCAACCAGGGAACGGGTCTGCAGGGACAAACGACGATTCTCGAGCCGCTAGCGCCGAGCATTCCAATTCTGCCGTCATCGCGGCTGGAGCAGATCATGTCCGCACGCGCCGGCGTCAAGCTGACCCAGTTCGGTTATGACCAGCTTGGAATCGGACGCCCTGTACTACTGCCGCAAGTGGGCGGTGTGCAGGACGACTACGTTCTCGGCCCCGGCGACGAAATCGTGGTGACTCTGCGCGGGCAGGAAAATGGCGAACGCCGCGTGCTGGTCGATCGCGACGGCAATGTCGTGCTCCAGCGAATCAGTCCGGTGGCGGCAGCCGGTTTGCGGTTCGGCGACTTCCGCACGCAGTTCCTCGCCGCCATCCACAATGCCTATGTGGCCACCGACGCCTATGTGTCGATCGGCAAGCTGAGGGAAATCAGCGTGATGGTCGCGGGCGAAGTCGCAAGCCCCGGCGTTCGCACGCTCACCGGTCTATCGACGCCGATCGATGCGATCCTGGTGTCTGGCGGCATCAAGAAGACCGGCAGCCTGCGCAACGTAAAGCTGATCCATCAAGGCAAGACGATCAATATCGACCTTTACGGCTTCCTGACGAGTGGCGCTACGGCGCGGCAGGTCACGCTCGGCGACGGCGACCGGATTGTCGTTCCGCCGCTCAAGAAGGTCGTTGCGGCGGCGGGCTGGCTCCGCAGGCCGGGCATCTACGAAATCGGCGACGGACAGAGCGGGCTCAGCGTGCGGACCTTGACCGAAATCGCCGGCGGCCTCGAGGTGCGTGGCCGCTATCGCCTCGCGATCCTGCACATCCAGGCCGATGGCCAGACCCAGCTTGCGCCGGTGACGTCGCAATCCAGCCTCGTCCGCGACGGCGAAATCCTGCTGGTCCTGCCGGGCGCCGATCAGGTAGTGGACCGCGCCACTCTGGCCGGCGGCACATCTCTGTCGGGCGGCTATTCGATCAAGAACGGCACACACCTTTCCGAAATCCTCAAAGAGCCGGGCGCCCTCGGCAATTCGCCCTACACGGTATTCGGGACCATCTCGCGGCGCGATCCCAGAACCTATTTGCGCACGCTCATCGCCTTTTCGCCGGTCGCGGCGATGGCCGGCGACTATGACCCGACGCTTATCTCGGGCGACATCGTGCGCATCTATTCGATGCGGGAGGGCCGGCTTCTATCCCACGCGCTCAAACTCTATGCGCAGGAGAAACGCTTCGAAGACGAGCGCAGAAGAAATCCCAATCTTTCGCCGCCGGGGCCGCAGACGGTGAGCCCGAAGCCCGCGCAAAACGGCCAGCAGCAACAGGCCGTCGTTCCGGGCGGCTTGCCGAGTGCGCTGACCGCCTCGCTTGAGCCGGCGTCAAACATGACCGGCGCACAAAGCATCGCTGCCGTGGGAGCGAGCGGAAATTCCTCGGCCAGTGAAAACGTGGATGAGGCCTCGCTCTACGCGAAGTTCGAACAGGCCGATCAGGACAGCCAGGACAGCCAGTTCCGCCAGTGCATGCAGCTCAATCAGCCGAGCGCGCTTGCACAAAACGACCTCAGCAATTCCGCCACGTTCCAGAACGGCTACCCAAACCTCGCGGGCTATCCCGTGCCCGGCGGCCAAAACCCGCAGGCTGCGGGGCAATTGCCGACCGGAGGCAACCCCTCGGATCCGTCCGGTGCCAATGCCCAGTCCGCCGCCATGCAAGGCCTTCCGTATGCTCCCGGCATGCCTCAGCAATACCTGCAGCAGCCGGCGCAGCGGCTCGCGCCAAATCTCGAGCAACCCGTTCCGAATTCCATCACCACGCCGCTGAACACCGAGGTCTGCTCCATGCGGCAGCTTGCCGACCAGCTCGATGTCGACGTGATCGTGCTTCTCAACTTCCTTTCGGATCACGCCGTGACGCTGGACGGGGCCATCCGCGGCCCTGGGCTCTATGTCATCGGGCCGGGAGTCAATCTGCATGACCTCGTTATGGTCGCCGGCGGCACAGCCCGCTGGGCCGACGAAAGCGGTGTGGAGCTGACGACGACGGAGCTCAACCGCGCGACGGGCAGCGCGGTGACCATCCGCACGAACCTGCCGCTGACGGAGACCACGCTGGCCAGCTACGAGGTGAAGCCGCGCGACGAACTGCGGTTCCGCGAGGTGTTCAGCGACATCGGCCAGGGCTCGGTGACGCTCGAAGGCGAAGTGCGCTTTCCGGGCGAATACAAGATCATCCGCGGCGAGCACCTGCTCGATCTGCTGAAGCGCGCCGGCGGACTGACCGACGTGGCCTATCCGTACGGAACGATCTATCTGCGCAAATCCGTGGCGGCGCTCGAAGAAGAACAATTCCGCAGGTCGGCGGACCAGCTGGAAAACTCGCTGCTGGCCGCCGTGGCGCACACGACCGCATCGACGCGTGCCGACTCCGGCATATTCGGCGCTGCGCAAGGCCTCGTGCAGACCCTGCGAACCCAGAAAGGGCTAGGCCGGATTTCGGTCATCGCCGACCCGGCCGTGCTCTCGGCGAGGCCAGCGGAGAATCCGCTGCTTGAGGCCGGGGACGTCATCTATATCCCGCAGCACCCCAGCACGGTGAGCGTCCTGGGCGAAGTCCTGCAGCCCGGCAGTTTTCCCTACGACAAGCGGATGAACGCATCGGACTATCTGGCTAAATCCGGCGGTCTATCCGGATTTGCCGATGACGGGCTCATCTACATCATCCTGCCCGACGGCTCGGCGCAGAAATACGACACCTCCTGGCTCCCGAACGGCGGCCAAGTCGTTCCGCCAGGGAGCGTGATTGTGGTTCCGCGCGACATCTCGCCGTTCTCCTGGCAGGACTTCCTGATCAACTCGAGCCAGATCTTCAGCCAGCTGGCGATCGCTGGCGCCTCGCTGGCCGTCCTCTCGACCAACCTGAAATGAGCATTGCCTGGGTTGGCTCGACGCCCGGTGCCGCGCGCGCGGCCCGGGGTGGCCGAATTGCTCGGCCATAATGCTCGGGAGCGCAATTGCCAACAGTGCGGCCGAACAGCATCCGCTCGCCGGGCGCCCGCGGCATGGGCGCAGCCGGCAAGGCGCGGGCGCGCACCATGTGACGCCATCCAAAGTGATGCTTTAGAACGCGCCGTGGCCGGAGAGCATCGCGCCGAAAGTCTGCGCGAGGATGATGATGTCGTACCAGATCGACCAGTTCTGGATGTACCACTCGTCGAAGGCGATGCGCTCGGCGTAGCCGGTATTGCTCCGCCCGCTCACCTGCCAGAGTCCTGTGAGGCCGGGGCGCACGCGCATATAGAGCTGGGCCGAAGGGCCATAGAAATCGATCAGCTCGCGCTCGACCACCGGTCTGGGCCCGACAAAGCTCATTTCGCCCCTGAGGATGTTGATCAGTTGCGGCAGCTCGTCGAGGCTGGTCCGCCGCAGCCATTTGCCCAGGCGCGTGACCCGCGGGTCGTCCTTGAGCTTATAGGTCTTGACGTATTCCTCGTAGAGATCGGGATTGTTCTGTCGCCAGCTTGCGAGCCTCGCTTCGGCATCGCGCGCCATGGTCCGGAATTTCACGCAGCGGAACGGCACACCTTCGCGGCCGATGCGAATCTGCGAATAGGTGATAGGACCGCCATCCTGTCGCTTGACGAGAAAGGCGAGCACAATGAACAGAGGGCTGAGGACGACCAGCCAGAACAGCGCTGCCGAGACATCGAATACGCGCTTGAATACGCGCTGCGGCCAGCGGCGAAGATTGTCGCGCACCTGGAAGAGCAGGATGTTGCGTCCGAAGAGAACATTGGTTGTCAGATTGCCGAGGGGCAGGCTGGCAAGCGGCGGCACGATCGCGGTCGCGATGTTTGCCTCACTGAGACGCTGCACGAGCTCCGGATAGGCGCTCTGCTCGGCATCGGACATTGCGAGGATCGCCTGATCGCAACCGGCGGCCTGCACGAGAAGTCCGGCTTCCGTAGCATTGCCGGACGCCATGGTCTTGAGCTTGACGAGCTTCGGCGGGAGCTCGGCTTCGGGACCAATCGAAAGAACCCACTGGATGTCGAAACCCAAAGCCATCGATTTGGAGAGCGCCACGAATGCCGTTTCGGCGACCGGCCCGCTGCCGACAAGCGCCGTACGGCGCTGCCAGAGCCCGGCCGTCGATAGGATCATGCGCGCGCCCTGACGCAACGCCGGGATCGCAAAGACAAGAAAGGTCCACGACCCCAGCGCCCCCGACAGCGAATAATGCCAAGGCCTCAATGCCACCGCGGCGAAATCCGGCAGGGAAGCGACGAACAGAGCACCCATGATGCTGCGCACGCCGTCCCAGAAGGGCTCACGACGGCTGTAGTCGCCCGCGAGCGCGCGGACCATGATGAAAAGAATCGCGAGAATGGAAAACACGTCGAGCGGCTTGCCGTGCGTCGAGAACGTGCCGCTGAAGGCGATCATCACCGCCGGCTCAGGTTGCCAGACCCTGAATGCGAACGCCGCGAGAGCAAAGGCCAGAAGATCCGCCGATGCGAGCGCCAGCACGGAAGACCAGTGGCGGACGAGGAACGGCACCTGCGTACGCCGCCCCGCTTCACTGATTCGCCTGACCTCGTCGGCCGTAGTGACAAGCATAAGACTCCCCGCAAACCCTGCTCGTTCGAATTTGAACGATGACCCCTACAAATCCCTTCGACAGGCATCCCGCCCGGCGCCCTCCCCGCGCCGGCGCACTGTCGATCTCACGTTGGACCGAATTGTCTTGCCGAATCGAAAATCGCGCGCGCCGCAATGCGAATATCGCTGCAGAACCCTGTCATCGGCGGAACACGCCCGCGAAACACGCGCAAAAGGCGGCGGCGCACTCAATCGAGATTGCAGGGGTTTGCCTGCCAACGAGGCCTCCAGTCCATGCGAATCACGCGACGCAACCAAGAGATATGATTCGAACGTTATAAATGCCGGAAGAGTATTGGCAAGGTTCAACATGACGATTGCGGCTCGAGCACGAAGGTGCGCGAAACAAACGTGAGCAACTCGCTTCCATGTGATTTCGCCGCAACGCTTTAAGTTACCCCACATGTCCGCAAGGCCGAATCTTTTTGCGCACGAACATGGTAGCCGAATTCTTTTCGACGTACGTCATGTTCGGCATTTGTTGATTCGACTGTGAGGCTTCATCCGACACTGTTGCCCACAGCTTTCGTGAGTGCCCAAACTGGCGACGACAATTCGATGAGATTTGTAACCGTCGGAATGTTTTCGACGACCTAAGTCCACGTTGGAAAATATCGAGGTCGGAATGCCCCATCCCGCCGCCCTTCGACAAAGGGTCGGTCTCGGGCCGGTCCCGGAACGCGCGACAATTTGGACGGTTCACTCTCCGGGTCGCGCCGGGTCGCGCGGGAGTTGTTTTGGGGGCGGGTGGTTTACTTTCTACGGTGAATGAGGAACACGTTGCGCATGGCGAGCCTGGGGAAATTGCAGACAAGTGCCGCCCGGGATCGCGAGCGCCCTGCTCTCGACGCCGAGGAAATGATCGCCGCGGCGCTTACCCGAGCGGGACGAAAGGATTTTTCAGACAGGTCCTTTGTCGACCCCCTGAGGCGACTGATCCGCTCTTACAATTGTGAAGCCGATCTCGGGGCCTTTGGGCGCCGCGCGGTGCGCTTCGACGTGATGCGGGCCCTCATGAACCTGCTGCGCTTCGACCGCCTCGAAGAGCATGACCCTTCGATTCTTTCCCGCCCAATCGAGCAGCCCGTCTTCATCACAGGGCTGCCTCGGAGCGGCACGACCTTCCTCCATACGCTGCTCGCCCAGGATCCGGCGGTCGCCGCGCCGCTATGTTGGCAGATGTTCTACCCCTATCCCTCGCCACTCGGGAGAGCCGGCACGCATCTCCGCCGCCTCTGGGTCGATGCCCAATTCCGGGTCATGCTTCTTCTGACGCCGGAACTGAACCATCTGCATCCGCTATCGGCAGTGGAGCCGCAGGAGTGCACGGAGATCACGGCGCAGGTCTTCCAGAGCCTCCGCTTCGACAGCACGTTCCGGATTCCGTCTTATCAGACCTGGCTCGACAGCCATGGCCATCGCGATGCCTTCCGCTTTCATCGCCGTTACCTCCAGCACCTCGATGCGCAGGCGCCGGGGCGCCGCTGGGTGCTGAAATCGCCGGACCACGTCTTCGCACTCGATGACATCAAAGCCGTGTATCCCGATGCGAAGATTGTATTTTTCCATCGTGACCCAATCAGCGTCCTGGCCTCCGTCGCGAAGCTCACCGAAGTCCTGCGACGTCCATTTGGGAGGGGTGTGGACAAGTTCGATATCGGAAATCAGGTATCATCGTCGTGGATCGACGGCGCGAACCGCATGATTCGCGCTGCCTCCGCGGACAGTTCCATTCTCCATCTGCACTACAAGGAAGTTGTTTCCGCGCCTATGAAGGCGGTGGAAACACTTTATCGCCATTGCGGACTGACGCTGCGCGATGAAGGCCGCTCGCGCATGGAGGCCTGGCTTCGGCGCTCCGGGAATGGCAATGGCCAGCGGCGCTACAGCCTGACCGAGTTCGGCATGGACGAGACCGGCTTGCGTTCGCGGTTCGCCCGTTACATGGACGTGTTCGGCGTCGCCCGCGAGTGGGATAACGCCCGGCCCGCCGCCCCCCTCACCGTGGCATGACAGCCGGGCGCATTATCGCCTTCCTGATTGGTGCGGCGATTCTCATTGCATTGACCGTCTATGCCGGCGCGGGCTCGGTCGTGCGCGCGTTTGAGGCGCTCCGTTTTACGGGCCTGTTTCTCATCGCACTGCTTCATCTGCCGGTCGTAGGACTTCTGGGCCTTGCCTGGTGGGAGATCGGCGGCGACTTTCCGGGCGCGAGCCGGGCGAAATTTGCCTGGGCACGGCTGGTGCGTGATGCGGCGGCGGAGGTTTTGCCCTTCTCCCAACTCGGTGGCTTTGTCCTGGGCGTGCGGGCTCTTCATCTCAGCGGCATTCGCGCCATCAGAGGCGCACTGTCGATGAGCGTCGATCTCGTGATGGAGCTGTGGGCCAAGCTCCCCTATTTTCTGACCGGACTTGTCGTGCTGCTGGCGATTGCGCCAAGTTGGCGCCTCTCGCGGTCCCTGCCGCTGGCGCTGGCGCTGACGGCGCTCGTGGTGGCGATCCCGATCCTGTTTCGGAGACGGCTGCGGCAGGCTCTGGAATCATCTGCGGTTGCGATTCAGCGGCGCTGGCCCAGCCTCGACGCCCGCGACGAAACCAAGCTGTTTTTCGACCGCATCTTCGCGCAGCGACAGCGCCTGTTTGCGGCCTTCGCCATTCACCTCGGCTGCTGGTTTCTGGGAGCAATCGAAGCCTGGGTGATCTTCGCTCTCATGGGTGTCCCCGTGAGCGCGGTCCAAGCCTTGGTGATTGACAGTCTGGTGATGGGTCTGAGGACGTTCGGCTTCCTGGTCCCGGCAGCGGCCGGCGTTCAGGAGGCAAGCTACGTCCTGGTCTGCGCCCTGTTCGGGCTGTCGCCGGCGATGGCGGTTGCAGTCTCTCTCATTCGCCGGGCACGCGACCTTCTGATCGGCGTGCCGATACTCGCGACCTGGCAATACCTGGAGACGCAAGCGGCGAACGGCGCCCCTACAGCCGATAATTGATCGAAAGCTCGCCGGCCGCCTCGAACCCCTTATTGGGTCGCGGTTGATCGTCCTGCAGACGCACGGCGACCTCGACCGACCAATTCTTCAAGGGCACCTTCAGCCGGGCCTCTCCGACATCGATCGTCACGGGCACCGTCGATACCCGGTTTCCCAGGCCGGATGCGGAGTATATGTGGCCGGCCGCGTTGGTCAGCGGTGATCCGACCCAGGCGCGATAAAGACTCAGGGAGTAAGTGACACTTTCCGGGCCCAACCAGCTCGCGTGGAAGGAAGCGAGCCGCGAATCGGTGTCCAAGCTTGAGCCCAGCGTGCGGCCCCGGTACTGCCAGCCGTCGACATACTTATAGTCGTTGTAAGTTATCCCGTAGAAGTCTTTGCCAAAGCTGAAAAAATTGTCCGTGGAGATCGTGTCGGCATATTCGGCTGTGAAGCGGACGGCCGTGTGGCGTATGGGGACCCAGAGGCTCGCTCCGAACAGATGGCTGGTGTCGGAATGGACGAAGGGGCCAGTGTCCCGGTTCATTTCCTGGTTGTAGATCTCGTAGGTGAACCCCTCGAAGGTATTGGTGTAGCGAAAATCGAAATCGGCCTCGTCTTTCGACTTGCTGGAGTAGGCGTTGCCATTGCGGACGTTGAACATCTCCGCGATCGGCTGGCAGGGATGTCCGGTGCCGCAGAACTCCTGCATCCTCGCAATTGCGAACTCGAAGCCTTTGAAAGGATTGAATTCGAATCGCGTGGCGTGGAAGATCGTGTTGCGCGCCAGACGGGGGTCATTGAAGATCCCAAAGAAATGTTCGTGGTTCCACGGTCCGAGCCAGCGCAGGATAGGCCAAGTCCACGGCTTGGTGCTGAGTCGGCGATAGCCGATCGTCGGGAACGGCCGGGCGTTGTTGGAGATCGATAGCGCCGTGTCCCAACCGGGGCCCCACCAGCGAGTCTGATAACCCACATAGAACGCCACGCCGCCGACCCGCTGCGCAATATAGCTCCCGTCCAGCATCAGCGTCTGGTGATCGCGATGGTTCGTAGTCTGGGCGCCGATCGAGATCCGGACGGCCATCGACTTGCCCACCCATTCCCCGGACACGGCGCCCTGCACCTCCTGCCGGCCCAGCGCATCGAAGCCGCGCACCGTTGCCGGCTGGTTGGTGAAGTCGGACGACAGATCGTAATTTGTCCGATCGGTCTGGACCTCGTGGCGGGCCATTGCTTCAACCCGCTCGGCGGCCTCGCGGACATATTCCGGCTGGCTCTCGAGATCGTCGACCTTCTCGAGGCTGGTGATGATTCCACCCCACGGCATGGGCCACTGCATGGTCACGTTGTCGATCAGCCCGGCAGCGGCGAGCACCTGGATGTCAGAACGCAACTGGATGTCGCCGACTTCCGCCCACGGCGTCGCGTGTGCGGGCAGGCTCAGCACGAATGCGATCAGAGCCACGCACGCCGCGAACGTCGCGCGCCAGCTCCTCCGAGTCGACTTCATGCAGCCCCCGTCCGATCGGGCAATGCCCGCCGAAGTACGCCCACCCTTCGCAACCTCCTGAGAGATAACCAGCTTTCGTTTGTTTGGAATCGGCTGTCAATTCCGAAAGCTGTGTACACATCGCTGCGCGTTATACGCGTGCGCAATGTCGGAGAAAGAACAACATCACGCAGCTACAAAGGTTTGTGCGCAACACGTTAGAGGCCGAGCCTATTAATCGGAATCACTCCGCGAAACGGCTTTGAGCAATTCTTCAAGTTCCTGCACTACGGCTTTGATCGGGTTGCAGGACTGTTCGACACGAGCCTGCACCAAACTGCCTTCGAGCGCGGCAATGACGAGTGTCGCCAAACGTTCTGCACGCGCCCTTGCGACTCCTGTGGATTCTAATTGTTCGACGATCGGCGCACGCCAGGCAGCGAAAGCTTCCGCACCGGCGCTGGCGACTTTTCTGTCGGCAGGTGTCGTTTCCTGCAGCGTGTCCGAAATCGGACTGCCATCACGGAAGTTCGATTTTGTCATCCACTTGCCGCGCAGCTTTGCGTAGCCCCGTACGAGCTTGGCCGGCGTCCGATGGGGTCCGAGCGAGCTCGCGCAATGTCGCCGTCACGGCATGGCCACCCTGCCGGACGGCAGCCTCGGCGATTGAGAGCTTGCCGTCGGGGAAGTAGTGGCAGTGCGATCCCTTGGGGGCGCCGCTCAGTGCGATGATGGGAGCTCTCGACCCCACACCAAAGATCGTCTGGATGAACGATTGGTCGTGATGCGGAAACACTATCGCCACCCCGGGCGCTCATCTAATGTTAGCCCCGACAGGAGGCGACCATGTCCAAATCCTTTCAGTTCTCTCTGGCACCGCAGAAGCTTTGGCAGGCGATCAATCCTTGGACATTTTATCAACAGGGGGCGCAACTCGGTTTCATCAACATCGATCTCGGACAGACCCCACATCCCGAAGTCGAGCAAGCCGTCCTCGATGAGGTCGGAAGCTATGGTCGCCAGCTCGGCCGTATCGGCGATGCGCTTGAAGTGCTCCTGAAGCACGTCAAGCTGAAGGATCTCAGCCAGTCGGAAAAGGACGCGCTCGATATGTTGAAGGGCCAGCTCGCGGCCGTGCGCCAGGTGAAGGAGCGCACATTGAAGTCCAACGGCGCGACCAAAAGATTGGCTCCCGCCGCGAAGGCGACATCGTCCTCCGCGCCGGCGCAGGGAAAGAACGGCCGCAAGGCGCACTGACGGGTTAGGTGCGGGGCGCAACGGCATGTTGAACATCTCCGGGGACCGGAAGGGCTCCGTGTAGCGATGGCGAGTGCGCAAGATGCTGCGCTCGTGATTGCAGGCGGCATCGGGAGCGCCGTCGCAATCGTTCATGGCATCCTTACGCAACGCCTGATCGTCAGGCCCTTGGGAGAGGCCGCCGCCCCGAAGCTCCCCCGGTCAACCCGGCGTCTTGGGGCAATGCTGGTACAGTTCAGCACCTTCAACTGGTTCATCGGAGGCCTGGCTCTGATCGCCGTGGCCTTCGAATCCGACAGCGCCGCCAGGCTTGCAGTCGGACTGTTGGTTGGGACCTCTTATCTTTATGGGGCGGTCGGCAATTTCGTCGCCACGCGCGGACGGCATCCGGGCTGGATATTCTATGGCATTGCCCTCGCGTTGATCGTCTACGCGCTGTACCGGTAAGACCATGTGCTTCCCGGCAATCCATCTGCTGGCGATCTCTGGCAGCCTGCGCCAGGCCTCGACCAACACGGCACTTCTGGCAGCCGTCGCCCACCTTGCGCCCGCGGGAATGACGATTGAACTTTATGAGGGCCTTGCCGCCCTTCCGCACTTCAATCCCGACCTTGAGATCGATCCACTCCCCCCTGCAGTCACCGATCTTCGCGCACGCATCGGTGCGGCCAACGGACTTCTGATCTCATCGCCGGAATATGCGCGAGGAATCCCCGGATCGCTCAAGAATGCGCTCGACTGGCTTGTCGGGAGCCACGATTTTCCCGAAAAGCCGGTGGCGCTGTTCCATGCCTCCGAACGAAATATCGCGTCTCGCGCAGCGCTCCAGCTGGTCCTCGAAACGATGTCGGCGCGGGTGATCGAAGATGCGACAATTACCCTTCCGCTCCTCGGTGCGCAGACCGACGCGCGCGCCATCGCAGAAAACCCGCAAACGGCTGAGATTGTCCGGACCGCGTTGACGGCTTTCGCGCGGGCCATCACGGTTGCCCCACCGGCATTTATATAAGGTGTGCGGCGGGCGCCTTGCGGGCGGCGACGGTGCGTAAGTCGATAGTTCGACGGCAAAAAACAGCGCGGCTCATTCGCGGCGATAACAATAAGGCGGCAAAAAAGCGCGAACAGTGCATCGCACTATTCGCGCGCCATGTACCTCAGATTTTGCAGCGCAGCGAAGTCAATGATGTGAAGAGTTCATGTAGGGCTTGACCTTAAGCAAAGGCGGAGACGATCTTGGTCTCCTCGGTGACGGGCGGGGTGGGACATGCTCAAAACTATCGATGCGACGAAGCGGCAATCGCGCGTGCGCAACTCGCTTTCTCAATATCGCGCTGGCACAGCGCTGAGCTTGTGCATGATCTGCGCAATGTCGCTCGCTGCGAAGCCCGCGATCGCCGGCGGCGCGCTGCCGACGGGCGGTCAGTATGTGGCCGGCCAGGGATCGATCTCCGGCACGAACAACGCGGTCACTGTCAACCAGACGACGAACCACGGCATCATCAATTGGCAGGGTTTTTCGATTGGCAACGGCAACACCGTTCAGTTCAACAACGGCAGCGGCGCTACGCTGAACCGCGTCACCGGCGGCAATCTCTCCCAGATCGACGGCTCGTTGAAAGCAACGGGTTCGGTCTACCTGATCAATCCGCAAGGCATAGTCATCGGTCCCTCGGGGGCCGTCGTGACAAACGGAAGCTTCGTAGCTTCGACGCGCGACGTCGCCAATTCCGCCTTCATGAGCGGCGGCGCATTTGCCGCGAGTGGGTCGTCGAACGGTGGCGTCGTCAATCAGGGTGTCATCACGTCCAACACGGGCGACGCGATCCTCGTGGGCAGGGTGGTTGCAAACTCCGGCAGCATCAGCGCGCCGAACGGCACCGTCGGCCTCGCGGCCGGCAATGAAATTCTGCTTCGCCCGGCCGGCAGCGATGCGCGCATCGCGATTTCCGGCGGCACGGGATCGGTCACCAATTCCGGCACGCTCAGTGCCGCTCAGGCCGAACTGACATCCGCGGGCGGGAACGTCTATGCGCTGGTCGAAAACAATGGGGGATCGATCTCGGCGACAGGCACCAAGACGATCGGCGGACATGTCTGGCTGACGGCTGGCGGGACGACGACCGTCACCGGCACCGTAGCCGCGACCAATGCGAACGGCACAGGGGGATCGATTTCCGTCAACGGCGCGAGCATCTCGCTGCAGGGCGCCAATATACGCGCAAACGGGCTGACGGCCGGCGGCACGATCACCATCGGCAACAGCACCACGCAATCCCTCAGCGCCGACGGCGCCACGACGCTTCAGGCTTCGGCGTTGTCCGCAGGCAGCGGCGGGTCCATCAGCGTCAAGTCGTTGAACACCACATTCGCCGGCACGGCCAACGCAAAAGGCGGTGCCCTGTCGGGCAACGGCGGCAGTGTCGAGACATCCGGAGGAATCCTGAACATCTCGGGCGCCCGCGTCGACACGACGGCGTCGCATGGCGCGACCGGCAACTGGCTGCTCGATCCCACGGACATCGATATCATCAGCGGCGGCGCCGATCCGATTGGCGGATCAAACATCGATCCAGGGACAATCGCAGCTGCACTCGCCACCTCGAACGTGACGCTCGAAGCGACGGACGATATTACGGTCACCAGCACACTCAACTACACGAGTTCGAACACCCTCAATCTTCTCGCGGAGAACACCATTATTGCCAATGCCGGCATCCAGAACATGGGTGCCGGCGCGATCAATCTGATCGCCGGCTGGAACGGAACCACGCTGCCGCCCTCACCCCTCACGGCGTCGGGCGTCTACGGCAATGGTAGCGGGAATATCGTCATTGGCGGCTCAGATGCGTCCGGAAATGTCAGCGTCGGCAGCGCCAGCGGCGTGACGACGTTTGCGGCCGCCAATGTCATTGTGGAAGCGGACAACGGCTACGCTCAGGCCGGTTATCATGGCGCCGGCGGCGGCAATCTTGTCGTCGACGCGACGCAGGGCGTTACCGTCACCGCGAACAATTTCGATGCTGAAATCGGAAACGGCGGCACGGGCGTCAGTGGCAATGTCGGCGGCAGCATCACCATCAGCGCGGCGGGCAATGTACAGGTCGTGGAAAATCCCGAGCGGATGGGCCCCGAACCCTTCATTGCAGCCATCGGCAATGTCAGCGACGACGCGGCCTCGTCGCAGACGGGCGTCATAACAGTCCAAGCGGGCGATCAGCTGAATGTGGTCGCGAACGGTATCGGCAGCCTTGCCTATATCGGCAATTTTTCGATTGCGTCCACAACGGGCGGCGCCACCGGCAACATAACGCTCACAGCCGGCACGCTGAACATCGTCGCAACAGACGAAGGCGCGCAGGCCGTCATTGGCGACGGCGGTAGATTCACCAATGCCGGAACGACCGGCGGCACGATCGCAATCACCGCGGGCAGCCTCAATCTCGAGGCGCCGACAAATGCGAGCGACGACAACGCCGGTCAGGCGCGAATTTCCAATCGCGGTTCCGGCACGGTCGACGGCGACATCAACATCAATGTCTCGGGCGACGTTTCTGAATTCGCCGGCGACGCAGGACTCGCCGACATCGGCAACGGTCAGTCCGGCTCCGGCCTCACCAGCGGAAACATCAATGTTCAGACGGGCGGCGCGATCACGCTAACGTCGACCGGCGCCGGCAATGCGCGCATCGGCACCGGCAACAGCACCACATCGAACATCACGGTCGTTGCGGCCGGCGATATCACATTGCAGACATACGCGGATTCAGACGGCACGACGACGGGTGGCGAATCCTTTATCGGAAACTTCCAGGGCACCGGCGGCCCGACCGGCGGCAGCATCAGCGTCATCTCAACGGGCGGCGGGATCGAACTCAACGCCAACGAAGCCCAGTCTCTCGACGAGATCGGCAATCCATCGGGCGCGCCGTCGGGAGCAGCAATCTCCCTCTCGAGCGCGAGCACGATACTGGTGCAGGCTGCGGGCGCCGGTTCGCTTGCCCTGATCGGCAACACCGACGGCGGTCCTGGTGATGTCAGCGGAAACATCACCGTCACTGGCGGCAGCATCAACATTCAATCCGATAGCCAGAACGCCGTCGCGACCATTGGCAATGTCACGACCGATCCGACGTCTTCCGTAAGCGGCGAAATCAACGTGTCGACTCCGGGCACTCTCAGCATTACAGCGAATGTTCCGGGCACACTTGCCTATGTCGGCAACCTCTCGACCGTCGACACGACAGGTGGCGCCACGGGCGACGTCACGGTCAATGCTGGCGGTACGGTGCTGGAAACGTTCGACGTGAACGCGCACGCGATCATTGGCGATGGCGGCCAGTTTACCAATTCGGGCCTGACCGGCGGCACGATCAACATCACGACCGGAACGCTGACGCTGTATTCGCCGACCAATTCAAGCGACGGGGCAGCTGGACAGGCGCGCATCGGTAATCGCGGCGATGGACAGGTTACAGGGGATATCGACATCACGACAACCGCCGGCGACAATGGCATGGCCAGCATTGGCAATGGGGACTTCGGCGCGGGCACGAGCAGCGGCGCTATCACTGTGGATATCGGCGGAACACTCACGCTGAGCGCTACCGGTTCGGGCGAAGCGCGCATCGCGGCGGGTTATGCGCCGGACACCAACATTACGGTGGTCGCAGCGGGAAACATCTTTCTATCGACCGCCGCTGACGCGGATGGAACGACGACAGGCGGCCTAGCCTTCATCGGCAACTTCGGGAATGACACCGTATCCTCGGGGGGCAATATCAGCGTCAGCTCAACCGCCGGCATGATTTCACTTCTGGCCGGCGAGGATCAATCAACGGCCGAAATCGGCGATTCGACCGGCCTGCCGACCGCCGGCTCGGTGACAGTGTCGGCGAACAACGGCCTCCAGATCATGGCCGATGGCGCGAGATCCATCGCCGAGATCGGCAACAGCGCCGACATGGGCGACGCGACAGGCACGGTGTCCGTGATGACCGGCGGCGACATCGATCTCGACGCCTCCGGCTTCAAGGCCGTCGCGGCAATCGGCAACATCGGGACCGGCAGCGCCTCGAACGAAAGCGGCGACATCGGCGTCACCGCGACCGGCAACATCTTCGTCAACGCGCTCGGTTTCGGCACGCTCAGCTACATCGGAAATCTTTCGACCGTCGCTTCGAGCGGTGGCGCCACCGGCAACATCACCGTCACCGCGAACAATCTGGTGCTCTACGCGGCCGACGCCGGCGAAGAGGCCATCATCGGCGACGGCGGCAAGTTCACCAACAGCGGTCCCACCGGCGGTCTCATCACCATCAATGCCGGCACGCTCTCGCTTGAGGCGCTTACGGCGACGGACGACGACGCGGCCGGCCAGGCACGCATCGCCAATCGCGGCGACGGCGCGGTCGACGGCGACATCGACATCACGACGACCGGCGACATCAATCTCGCCGCCGGTGACGGCGGCCTCGCCGCCATCGGCAATGGCGAAGGCCTTTCCACCGTGACGAGCGGCAATATCAACATCCAGGGCGGCGGGAATATTTTCCTCAGCGCCTCGGGCGTCGGCGAGGCGCGCATCGCGGGCGGTTTCGGCGCAACCTCGAACATCACCGTTGTGGCTGCGGGCCAGATCGACCTGGCGACCAATCCCGATTCGGACGGCACGACGACGGGCGCGCTTGCGCTCATCGGCAGTTTCCAGAACGATGCCGGCGCAGTGTCAGGCAACGTCACCGTCCAGTCGACGAGCGCCGGCGTTTCGCTGACGGCCAACGAAGATCAATCGACCGTAGAAATCGGCAATCAGTCCGGTGCGCCCTCCGGCGGCACCGTTTCGGTTTCCGGCGTCGGTCTCATCAATGTCACGGCCGACGGCACGGGTGCGGTGGCCGAGATCGGCAACAATGCCGACCAGGGTGATGCGACGGGCAACGTTTCCGTCAGCTCCGGTGAAGTCGCCGTCATCACCAACGGTCAGGGCACCTTTGCCGTCATCGGCAATCTGACGAGCGGCCCCACGTCGTCCTCGAGCGGCGACATCAGCGTCACGGCAAGCGTGCTCAATGTCGATGCGCAGGCGCTCGGCAGCCTCGCCTATATCGGCAACCTCTCGAGCGTGGCCACGACCGGCGGCGCAACCGGCAACATCACGATCAATGCGGGCAATGTCGGCCTCCAGGCGAACGACGGCAGCGAAGAAGCCATCATCGGCGACGGCGGCAAGTTCACCAACAGCGGCCCCACGGGCGGCCTCATTACCATCAACGCGAACTCGCTCGCGCTGCAGGCGCCGACGAACACTGTTGATCTCGCGGCCGGCCAGGCACGCATCGCCAATCGCGGCGACGGCACGGTCGACGGCGACATCGACATCACGACGGCGGGCGACATCAATCTCATCGCCGGCGACGAAGGCTTAAGCGGTATCGGCAACGGTCAGGGCGGCACGGGCACGACGGGCGGCAACATCAATATCAGCGCGGGTGGAAATATTTTCCTCATCGCATCCGGCGCCGGCAACGCGCGCATTGCGGGCGGTCTCAGCGCGGATTCGAACATCAGCGTCACCGCGGTGGGCCAAATCGATCTTGCGACCAATCCCGATCCGGACGGCACCACCAGCGGCGCCCTCGCCTTCGTCGGCAGCTTCCAGAATGAAGCAGGCGCCGAGTCCGGCAATGTCACGGTGCAATCGACCGCAGCAGGCGTTTCGCTGACGGCCAACGAAAACCAATCCACAGTCGAAATCGGCAATCAGTCCGGCACGCCCTCGGGCGGTAACGTGTTGGTCTCCGGTCTTGGGCTCATCGACGTCGTGGCGAACGGCACGGGCGCCGTGGCCGAAATCGGCAACAACGCCGACCAGGGTGACGCGACGGGCAATGTTGGGGTCAGCGCGGGCGAGGTCTCCGTCATCACCAACGGCCAGGCAGGCATCGCCGTCATCGGTAATCTGACGAGCGGTGCGACCTCATCGACGAGCGGAGACATCACCGTCAATGCGACTGTGCTCAATGTCGACGCGCAGGCGCTCGGCAGCCTCGCCTATATCGGCAACCTCTCGAGCTTGGCGACAAGCGGCGGCGCTACCGGCGACATCACGATCAATGCGGACAGTGTCGGCCTCTTTGCTGCAGACGCCGGCGAGCAAGCCATCATCGGCGACGGCGGCAAGTTCACCAACAGCGGCCCCACGGGCGGCCTCATTACCATCAACGCGAACTCGCTCACGCTGCAGGCGCCGACGAACACTGTTGATCTCGCGGCCGGTCAGGCACGCATCGCCAATCGCGGCGACGGCGCGGTCGACGGCGACATCGACATCACGACGACCGGCGACATCAATCTCGCCGCCGGTGACGGCGGCCTCGCCGCCAT
>Ga0335069_10002968_pt1 | contig 25835 bp, 19 predicted proteins | sample Lox_Sample_11_FD_206714 | JGI IMG/M metagenome (GOLD analysis project Ga0335069, IMG submission 206714) | Soil microbial communities from Loxahatchee National Wildlife Refuge, Florida, United States - Lox_Sample_1.1 | ecosystem: Environmental > Terrestrial > Soil > Wetlands | place: USA...
TCCGGTCCAGCCAAATCCAACCCTTATAGGTGCTATGCGCCCACTTGGCTGAGTTTTTCCGCTTGGAGCCGCTTCGATAGAAAGTTCCTTTGCCACGCTTATAAAGGTCGATCTCTTTCTTGACAATAAGCCCGTAGAGACGGCAGTGGTCCCGAGGAATGATTTGGATGAGTCTCATGCTGGGTTTCCTTTCTGCGTTGTGGCGGCAAGCTGGATTGCATCTGCCGGAATGTCGTAGTAGCGGGCCGCGACGATTTCGCGCTTGGCGTGGTCTAGGTGCTTCGCTGGATTCTGAATCATCACTGGCTCACGGTCGGGATTGTCGAGCGGATTCCAGACGACGTACAGCCAATAACTATCCCCTAGTTGCGTAGCCTTGTACCACTCGTTCGTCGTGAGACGCACGGGTTGCCCCCGCCGCCGACCTTTGACTTCTATGCGCCGAATGCCAGTGACCGGATCGCGGTAGCCAGTCTGGGCATCAGCCGGCCCGATGCTGCGAATGTCGAAGCCAATCTTCAGGTGTCCCACACGGTCACACTCAAACCCTCGGGTAGTCTCGTAGGCAATCACAACGTCCTCAGCGGCGATTTCGCATTGGCGACGGACCTCAGGGTCGAGATCATCGAGAGCGGAACCAATCTGCTCTTCAACCGAGCGGGTGCTGGGCAGCACGAGGGCCGTCGCGACGTGACGCACAGGGCCGTGTTTAGCGAGGTTAAGGCGCTGCAATCCGGCCAGACGCTCGGTACGCGTGCGCGTGAGATCGGCGAGATCGTTTTCGGCTCGCTGCCGAGCGATGGCAACCTCCGGTTCACGCATTTCACGGGCTCTCAGGCTCATCACACGGTCTTGGGCCGCCCGGACGCGGGCGTCAAAGGACTGCTGGAGGTAGTCCCGGCAGACCTGCACGAACTGTTGCCGTTCCTGCTGGCACTGCGTACGGCGCTCTGTCTGGTATGTGCTCTTGAGCATGTCGGCTGCCGCTGTAGCGTCCTCAGGCACCAGATTCTCCGGAGCGGCAGGATGAGCGGGTAGGTCGAGCAGGACATCAGCGGGGACAACAGTGAATCGCTCTTCTCGCTTGTCGAGTTCCTCCCTGACCGCAACCAGTTCTCCCAGCAGCGTCTGCGCCTCGCCCTTGGTGTTTTGGCCCTTGATACCCATTTCAAAGAAGTGCAGCTTGTATGGGGCTTCGCTGTTCGTGTCAACGAACACGCCCACACCTGCTGTGAGCGGAGCGAGCATTTCATTCAGACGCTCATCAACGGCAGCGTACAGCGGATGACCGGGGCCGATCAGCACGGCGTCAATGTGCTGATCCATTTCCAGATGTTCTTTGTGGAAGGTCACCTTCCGATAGGAACTTTCCGGCTTGCCCAACCGCCGAATCGTTGCCAGTCGGTCCGAGCGAAGATCAGCCAGAACGTGTTCAACTCGGTACAAGCCATCGGCGCGGGCCTCGACCTTCAAGCCAATCTCGCGGGCGGCGTTTAGGAAGTGCTGCTCGACGTAACGTGGCATCAGTCGCCGCTCTTCGGCCTCGGCGTTCTTAGCCTGGAAGCCAGAAAAATCCACGTTGGCCCGCGCCAGTGCGATGCCCGTTGCCTTCTCGTATTCCAGCAGCTTTGAGGGGTCAACTCGCTCAATCTGATCGAGGTATTCGTCTAGCCGCCTCGGATCGTTGGCCGCTTCACGCAGAATCTCCGGCAGATTGACATCGTTAAGCGACAGCACTTCGCCGATCACATCGAAAATGCGGTCTGCTAGGGCATCGCGCATCTGATCTAGTTTATGCAGGAGGCGCTCAAGGATGCGGCCCTCGATAATGGGCTGGCCCTCTTCGGACTCGCTGGCGACGAAGTTGAAGGCGTGCACATCGCGCTCTTGACCGATGCGATGGATACGGCCAAGGCGTTGCTCCAGCCGCGTCGGATTCCAGGGCAGGTCGTAGTTGATCATCAGGCGGCAAAACTGGAGGTTGATGCCCTCACCCGCCGCCTCCGTCGCGACACAAATCTGTTGCGAGGTACGGAACTCTTCCTGCGCCTTCTTCCGCTCGTGCGGGTTCATCCCTCCATGAATCTGGCAGGTGGTGTATCCCCAGCGGGTCAGGTGGTCAAGCAGATGGGTAAGAGTATCGCGGTGCTCGGTGAAGATGAGCAGCCTGCCCCTGCCATCCTTCAACTCGTTGAACTCTGCTTTGGCAAGGCAGTCGCGAAGAGCCGTGAGCTTGGAATCGTTGGCGTGGTCACGGACGCGGCGGGCCTGTGCAAGCAGTTCCCGAAGTGCGGCAATTTCGGCGCGAAGCTGGTCAAGCTCCATCGCCGTGGTGAACTCGTCAGTCAGGAGGTCGCGTTCCGAATCATCGAGGTCATCTTCGTCTTGCTCGCCATCCGTGATTCGGCCTTGAATTTGGGCTAATCTCTTCGTCCTTTGCGCTGGGGAAAGCGACTCCAACTCCTCAAGCAGTTCCTCTTGCTTCTCGAAACGGCGACGGATCGATTCGGCGATGGCCTGCGTTGAACTGGCGAGGCGACGCTGTAGTACGGTGCGTGCCAGTGCGACGCTCTGCTTCTTGCGTCCGCTCGCCTGCGGCAAAAACTCGTTGATATAAGCGGTTACGGCTTTGTAGAGATCAAATTCCTCTTGGTTGAGCCGGAAGGTCACGGTGTGAGCGTGGCGGTCTGGGAAAAGGCGCTGCCCGTCGATGTCCCGGAGGTCTTCCTTCAACCGCCGCAAAGCCCAAGGGCAATTTTCCCCAAGACTGAGAATGTCGCGCCTGATCTCGCCCGCGCGGTCGCCAACACGAGTAGGCTCGGGAAAGAGGTCAGGATCAATTAACCGCACGAAATGGCCGAAGCGGTCGTCATCACCGTGATGAGGAGTCGCAGTCAGAAGCAGCAGGTGGTCGGCGTCCGCAGCAAGTCGCTCCGCGAGTTGATAGCGCCGTGTCTTCTCGACCTCGTCACCTCGACCAGAAGAACGCTTGGTGTAGGCGCTGCACTTGTGTGCCTCGTCCACAATGACGAGGTCCCATCGCTGCTGCCATACCCGCTCGCGCACATCATCCTGCTTGGCGTAATCCAGCGACGCGATCACTTGGGTGGCACGCTGCCACGGATTCACGAGTTGCTGCTGGTCAACGGCAGAGAAGATCACCTCGAACGGTTCGCCAAACCACCGCAGCAACTCGTCCTGCCATTGGATCGTGAGCGGTGCGGGGCAGAGGATCAGGATTCGCTCAATCGCCTCGCGGAGCTTCATCTCCTTGAGCAGCAGACCCGCCATAATCGTTTTGCCAGCGCCAGGGTCATCTGCCAACAGAAACCGTAGCCGGGGCTGCGGCAGCATCTTCATGTAAACCGCTTCGATCTGGTGCGGCAGGGTTCGGATACCCGAGAGGCTCACCGCGAACTGGCGGTCGTGAGCATACGCAAGGCGAATGCGGGCAGACTCAACTAGAAGGCGCAGCTTTTCAGCGTCGGCGGGGTGAACCACCGTAGGCGTGACAACTGCCTGTCCGACAAGCGCTGCCCCTTCTTCAAGGGACAGAATCGCTTCGTCCGGCGTTCCGTCTGCCAGCCTTACACGGCACTCATAGCCGGAGCCAATGAAGCGGATTCCCTCCAGCGTAACGGGATCGAGGAAGTGTCCCGGCAGGTTCACTCGCTGACCGATGGGAAACTTCTCCGGCAGGATTTGCGGTGTGGATTCCGCCATGTGTCGCTGGGTTCCGGTAACTACTTAGGATAGAGGTGCCAAAAGACATCCTGACACAACTGGGACAGAGGTTCCACTGCCCGTTGCTTGACTCTTGTGCGGCACGGGGCCAGCAGAGCATACGGGTGCTTCGAGGCAACCACTTCCTAATGTGACCTGTGAACTCTCACGTTGCTCGGGAGACATGCTAGAATGGCGCGTTTCTATGCGGTTTGCCCTCTGATGTTTGCTTTCCTCTTGCAGTTTGGAGTTTGCGATGGCCGCTCCTTCCATTTCCGATCTCATCAAGCAAATCAAAGTGGGGGAACTTGTGCTTCCCGAATTCCAGAGGGGCTATGTTTGGACGCCCGACCAAGTGAAAAATTACGTCCGTTCACTTTACCGAAAATATCCCACGGGTCATTTCCTGATCTGGAAAACATACACTCCTCAACAATCGCGCGGCCAATCCCCGCCCACAGAGAATTCCTATTCTCGTCTGATCCTGGATGGACAGCAGCGACTGACAAGCGTCTACACATTGTTCGAGGGCAAGCCGCCGGCCTTCTACGAAGGAGAGACGCTTTTTTTTAATTTGTACTTTTACCTCCCCACTGAGGAGTTCGAATTCTATCAGAAGGCGAAGATGGCTAACGATCCGCTCTGGATTGCTGTCACACCTTTTCTGCTCAAGGGGATTAATGAGTGGCTGGCCGAGTCAGATCAACTCCCAGATGACCAAAGGGATTTGTACCTCAAGCATCATTTGGCAAAATTTAATAAGCTGGACAACATTCGAAATTACGCTTACCACCTCGATGAAGTCGCAGATAAACCAGTCGAAGAGATCGTATCAATCTTCAACCTGGTGAATTCGAGCGGGACCGAATTATCCAAAGCTGATTTAGCGCTCGCCCGCATATGCGTGGGCTGGCCCGAAGCTCGTGACACACTTAAGGGAGTACAGCAACACTTCGAAGCGGCGGGATTCCAGTTTAAGCTTGAGTTCTTCACACGGTGTATATCGGCGGTAGCGGTCGGAAATGCGTATTTCGAGGGCGGCTTCGATAAGGCGACCCCTGAATTGATACAAAAAGCATGGAGTGACAGTGAACGAGTCCTCGAATATCTGGTGAACATTCTGAGGAATGACGCTTACATCGATTCATCTGAAACGCTGAGCACTCCCTATGTTCTGCTAACGTTGGTTGTCTACCTCAGTAAGCGCAAAGGTCTTTTCAAGGATGATGCTGAAAAGCGCGGGTTTCTTTACTGGATGTATCTGGCCTTGATGTGGGGCAGGTACACCGGAAGCACTGATACGCAATTGCAGGCTGACGTGAATGTACTTCAGAGTGAGGACGTATTAAAGGACCTTTTAGGAAACATCTTGCAAGATCGAGGGCGACTCAAGGTTGAGCCACAAGACCTTGAGGGTCAAGGTACCCGGAGTCGTTTTTATCCGATTACTTATATTGTCGCCCGAAGTCGTGGTGCAGTGGACTGGTTTACCGGAGTCAAGATGTACAACAGCAACCTCGGCAAGAGCTATGGACTGGAGGACCATCACATTTTCCCCCAATCCGTTCTCTACAAGAATGGGTACCAGAAGAAAGAGTCCAAAGATCGGAAGATTGTCAACGATATGTCCAACCGTGCGTTCTTGACGAAGAAAGCAAATCTCCGTGCGTCGAACGCTCTCCCATCAAAATATCTTCCCGAGGTCCACGGGAAATACTCAAAGGCGCTCGCAGCGCAATTCGTCCCAAACAACCCGACGCTCTGGGAGGTCGACCATTATCAAGAGTTCTTGGCAGAACGGCGTAAGTTGATTGCGCAGGCGATTAACACTTTCTTGGACGGGCTTCTTGCAAAGGATGAACAGCCACTGCCGATAGATGAGCAGATCAAATCGATCATTGCTCGTGGGGAGAACGAGGGCGTCGAGTTCAAATCATCCTTGTGCTGGGACTATAAGACGGGCTCGAAGAACAAGACACTAGAGGCTGTAATCGTCAAGACAGTAGCGGGGTTCATGAACGGGAAAGGCGGAATACTCCTTGTTGGCATAGGACCAAGTGGAGAGATTCTGGGCCTTGAAAACGACTATGGTACGTTTAGCAAGGATGCAAACCGCGACGGATTCGAGCAGAAGGTCACGCACCTGCTAGCAAGCCACATTGGCAAGGAATTCGTTCCCCTTACACATGTCGGGTTTGTGTCTGTACATGATAAGGATGTCTGCTGGCTGCGCGTCGATCCTAGCCCCAAACCTGCTTACGTTGAGGCGGAAGACGACACGATGTTCTATGCTCGCCTCGGAAATACAACCCAGAAAATGAATCCTAAGGAAACGACGGAGTATATATCTATGCGATGGAACCACTCGTAGGAATAGTGCTGCCGCAGAATCATTTGCATGGGATGAACCTATGGAAAATACGGCAGTGACAAGGGACGAATGGAAATTACATAAGATGCCCAAGTCGCACGCGACAATCCCCGCTAACCGCCGTTTCTCGGCGAGTGAGATCGAGCGGATCAAACTAGGGTTTCGACCGGAGCAAATGGAGGACAGGTGGATCATTTATTACGAGCGGGAGCACCTCTCTATACACAGAAGCTGGACGGGGTACTGCATTTATGTCGTGCGTTTTGATGAGAGTGGTGGATACCATACAGCGCGGGAAATCCAGGCTAACCGCAACCCCAGGCAGTATGGCGTCAGCGATGATTCCTATGATTCGCAGATGGTGTTTTGGGTCATTGATTTTATTCTGCTCAAACGCAACACAGATATGCCTCTTCTAAATTCTTCGGATCGTTAGACAGTAAGATGGCTGAGGAATTGAATAAGCCTTAGCAGCCCCTCTGTGTCACGCTCACAATAGGCCAGCACCGCTTTCCGCTTCCGCTCGCGCTCGGCTGCGCCGCAGTCTCCACCGACAAGCGACTCCCAAACCAGTCCGGCAGCCTTCCCGTCCGCGACTGCCATGCTCTCGTAACTCATCTCTGGGATTAGCGCAGGGAGCACGGATTTCAGGGAATATGAGCCGCCAAAGGCCGGGTGATAGACATGGTCTCGGATGATTGGCAGCAGGTCCCAAAGTCGGCGCTGAATTCTCTCGATCCGTCCTGAAAACTCTGGCATCCACGCGGCAAGCTCGGAGAGCCGCTGGGACTCGAACTGTTGATGGTACACGATGATGCTGCCGCGGTCGCCGAGAGCGTCGCAAAGCGCCGAGATGAATGCCGCACGAGGATCGCTCTGGTCAGTCGCCAAAAATTCGAAGTGCTCGGGTGCTTCCTCCAGCTGCCGCTGTAGATGCACACTCCATTGGAATGGAATGTGGTCATATGGACGCATCCCCGAAAACCGAGGAATTGCCGGACTCACAGTCTCGAAGTCCATGTAGTACAGCGGGTACCTCAATTTTCTGAACACGTCACGAAGTTCTGAGGCAAACCACGGCTGCCCCTTTTGCATACAGGTGCATGCACGACGCAGCCGTTGCGGGAGCGGGTAGTTCTCTGGAATGTGGTTGATAGAATGGATGCCCTGCGCGACGAGTTTTGAGATGGTGCTTGCATGAATTCGAGGAAGGCGCAGGACGTGATCGTCAGGAACGGGTTCGTTGCAATGGTCGAAGAACTCGCAGGTCACTGGATAGTTGCACTGTGGTCCGGCGGGAATGCGAGGAGGCTCCGGCATCTGAAGGACACGAAACTCCGAACGAAGCTGAGCCGCAAGCTCAGACTGTATTCTTTGGACTCGTCGGGTGAGGTTCCTGATTCTGAAGAAGCGATGCGCGTCTATGGCTCCGCCATCGTAAATGTATTCCCGGTTCACATGCGCCAAGCAGGACGCAGCCAGATCGACCCCGGAGCGGGTCACGACCCTATGCTGGATCGCAACGTCTCCGACGTGATGGTCCCTTACGTCGGTCGTGGACTTCACTTCGATGAGCCGCCATCGACCGTCCCTACGTCGATGCAAAATATCGACGCGCACGAGCACGCCACCGTGCTCGAATGTGCCTTCAAAAATCGTCGAGACTTCGGGGTTCGCGATTAACTCTCGCGTTGCGCGGATCGCTCCATCCAGCCCGCTGTTGCTGCGAACTTCGACTCCACCCGGAAACAACTGGCGGGCAAGCAAGCCGACCTCGCGCCCCTGCTCGATGATCGCGTCGGCGGCATCGTCCGTCTCGGCAGCGAGTTCTGGCTCGTGAACCTGAAGGTAGAGGCGCTTCAAGCACTGGCAGCCCGCGAGAAACTTCGATTTGCTGAGTTTGATGGTCATCGCAGCGCCTCCACTTGCATCGCCGCCACTGACGCTTCAAATGTACCCGACTATGTTGCGCAGGATCATGCGTCAGCCTTCAGCTTGCTACCTTCCAGCAGGAGCTTTCGGAACTTGGCGTACAGCTTGTTCTGCTCCGGCGAAGGCTGCCCGCCGCAGAAAATACGCCATACCGCCTGTTCGGCTTGGTACATCAACTCCAGCCTATCCCACCACAGGCAGTTCATCTGGATGTCGGTAACTACGCGAGGATGTTCGGCTATCTTCTGGAACTCGCGCTCGCGGGTCAAAAAGATTTGGCACGCCTCCTCTAACAGGCGAGCACTCTCTGCACGCTCGAACTCTGCGATCTGCTGTTCGTCACTGATGAGCGGCTTGCCCTTCGGCGTATCTAGCTCGAACAGATTCGCTATCTTCGCGTCCAACTCATCCTCTTTTGTCATTCAGGCTCCTCATTCATGGAATCGGCGAGCCGTCGTCCTTCTACGATCCGATCTGTTCGTGACCATGTCCGACCGGACACGCTCCACAGGGCGGCGATTCCCGCAGGAGCGTAGGCGGCAAGCGGCAGCAGGCGCAGTGCTGTTGGAGACCGGGGAAGCAGGAGGATGACAGCGAACTCGAACGAGTAGCTTGTGAGCAGGGCAACAAACATCAACGCAGTAGACTTGAGGTTCGACATCACGTAGCCGCCTCTAGCGGCACGCCACGCAAGCACGTACTCCCTGCCCAACCAGAAGCGCGAGCCGATGAGCACTGAAACGAGCAGCGCCCAGACGGCGCAAGTCCACGGCGCGGCCCAGAAGAAAAGCTGACCGCCCAAGGGGTCGCGCACGAGCCAGAACGATGCGACGGGGAGGATCGCCGAGGCGACGACCAGCAGGATGAAGATGATGAAGAATTTCAGCACGGATTTCACGAGCGATTTCAGCATCGGGGTCTCCTTTCTTACGGCACCAGCAGGAAATTGACATGAAGCAAAATCGGGTGGTCAAGCGCACAGAGCCTTACCGTGTTGAGATCGGGCAGCGGCGTACACGGTTCCGACTGACAACCTCATCATTCCTGCAATCGTGCGCCACGAATGCCCGGAAGCTCGGAGTGAGTTGATTCGAGCAACGTCGACAGGTTTGGTAGGACGTCCGAGGCGCTTGCCCTTAGCTCTGGCGTTCCGGAGTCCCGCCCGCACGCGCTCGGCGATCAGATTCCGCTCCCCCTCGGCGACCGCCCCCAATATCGTGAAAACGAGCTTTCCAGTCGGTGTATTGGTGTCCACCTGCTCGCAGAGCGAAACGAACTGGATGCCGAGCGCGTTGAAGGTCTCAAGTGCCCGGCAAAGGTGGGACACCGAGCGGCTGAAGCGATCAAAACGCCAGCAGACCACCACGTCGAAGCGACGGGCATGGGCGTCTTCCATGAGACGATTCAGCGCGGGCCGCGAATCCTTTTTGCCGGACACACCGTTATCAACGTAGGAGCCGTAAATCTCCCAGCCCCGGCGTTGACAATAGTCGCGGAGATCCCGTGTCTGCATCTCTGGGTCCTGACCGTGGCCCACAGTCGAAACTCTCGAATAGACCGCTGCCAACATCTTTCGAGGAGTAGTTTCATCGCTTCGGACGACTTGCAATCCCACGTAGCCTCCCTTCGTGACCTAGCCGCCTGTAGAATCCGTTCAAAAAGCCTATGCGGGGCGATCAGTGAGCCGCTCCAGTCTCCGGTAGACCCGATCCCTTCTGGTGACCGGGACTGCCCGGAAACGCCCGTTCAGCTACCCACATCCAGACCGCCAGCGGAATTCGCATTCTCCTTCGAGCGGATTTGGGCACCACAGGCGGGACAACGGACGGGGAGACCGTCACTGCCGAAACTCAAAAGAGGTTGGCTCTCGCACACGAGGGCATACTGATCCGTCTTCTGACGGACGGTGGCGATGAAATGGAGGAACTGCCCAGAGCCTTTTGTCGGCAGGATTCCCGGTTTTGCCGAGAACAGCGATGGTGGTAGCTTGCGTACAGCCATGCAGCCTCCTAATCAGGTTGCTTCGGTCAGGGGCGTCGTCCGGGTGCGAACCGGATGACGCTCCGTTCACTTCAGTTCCTTGGCCCTCTCCTTAAGGTATCTGTCAACCGCGCGTCGTATAAGTTCGGCGACGGGAGCACCGGTCTTTTCGGACAGCGCCAGCAGCTTCTTGAGTTGCTCTTCTTTAAGGAAGAGCGCCGTCCGCTTCATGCACATATAGTAGTCTACAGGCATACATATGGCAATAGAGCTTTTGGCCTAGGACGGCCGCTAGTGCGGTTTCTCTAGGGGGGCTTCAGCCTCAGTTTCTCATGTGACAATCTGATTCCAGTTCGATGCTCGCAGAGTCTGCGCGGCCGCCGCTCTAACTCTGGCCTTCTCGGCGACGGTGAGATCGTCAGAAATGATGTTATTGGTATTCGCGGGGTCGACCACGCGGGCATTGGAGAAGGTATCCCGGAGGTATTCAAATACTTTCCACACGTTGGTCGACAAGGTTCCGTATTGCCCGGACAGGGCATTGATAACAGCTAATTCGAGGTAGAAAGAAGGGAAATCCAAGCCCTTCTGATTCCGCCAGAGTTTGAGGACCCTGGTTTCGGCCAGCCGGCCGCCTCGCATCACGTGTTGTATGTGCTGTGCCACATTTGTTTTCGTCCAGGTATCGGCTTTGCGGCGGTAGAGGCTGTGGTCGCTGCTGTAGGTGTCCTGACGTTTTGCCGGGACCAGGTCTACGGCGTACCCGATCACCTTCACGCTGATGGAAACGTTCTGGGGTTTAGGTGTGTAACCTTTCGTCGTCATTTTTCTAAAGAGGGAGTAATACATGTCTTTCAGCGTATCGGGGGTTTGCGGAGCCAACGAGATGAATAGGTCAATGTCGGTTCCGCTGTGATTTGCGGTTCCTTTGGCGAAAGACCCGCTTGGGTCTACACCTAGCAGAAAATTGCCCGCCCATTCTCTGATCGCGGGCGCGATGAGACTTTGCACAAGCCGCACTGGTGAATAGGGTCCAGTATCTACGGCCTCGCGTGCAAGGATTCGCTGCAAGTATTCGTCCGCGGTCATGAGGGGAATCCTTCAGGCCGATGGTGCGAGAACAGCAGCAGGCTGATACACACCGACCGCATCTGTCCCTATGTGTTCATAGGTTTGGATTGGGCCAAAGGTGTTCAATGTCTGGCCAATCATCACCGCAAGGCCAGCCGGCACGGCCAGGAACAGATGCACAGTCCCGCGCGGCTGAAGAGTGTCTCGGGCTTGACGCAATCCTTCAGCGATTACTCGTACAATGTCCACAGCCTGGCCCGGCGTCTCAATATCGTGCGGATAGTTGCCCGGCTTCGTAACGACCACCATGCCGCGAAACGCTGGAAGATGGGTGCGTGAAGCAGCGAAAGCAGGCTCTACGTTGGAGGCTACTGATACCAGCAGCGCGAGGTCGTCAGCGCTGACACTTCCGTTCGCAACCCGCGCGGTGAAGCCGGACGGTTCAAGTCGTTCATGTAGCGACCAGGTGTCCGGGGCACGCTTTGGCGAAATCTGCCGCCACGCGAGTGACAGCCGTCGCGTCGCGAGGAAAGCACTCCCCAGTGCCACGGCTGCAGGTAGCGCGCACAGACCTTCCGCAATGATGCGGCGTCCAGGCGCGTGCTGCTCGCAGGCCTGCGCGAGTGTTTCTAATGCTGGAAGCAGGTATTCTTTCCAAGCCTCCGGCGGGCTGGCCAGGCGACCAACGAAACGATGGGTCCAATCCAACGATAAGGCAACTTCAGGATCGAACGCCGGTTTTTTTCTGGTGTTGAGCACAAGCCGCAGCGGCTGACCCTCCGCCAGGTGTTTCGAAATTTCTTGGACGCGGCGTTTTAGGACTTGTCGGGCGATACTGGCCGCATCATGGGCCGAAATTGGATCTGACACTACCTTGCGCACGTTCCATTGGCTGAGATCATGGACCCCCAGATAAGTACCGGCGACACGGGTCACGTCAGCATAATCGAGACCTCCCGCCGCGACAGGCACCATAAAGAATCCATCATTCTGGTCTATCCGTTTCATGATAGCGGGCAACTCTGTGCGGGTGATCGTGTCCGACTCTTCAACGTCTGGCGTCAGCCAGCAGACTGCGTTTGCAGTGGTGTCGGCCGCAAGCGCTCCTCGCAAAAGTGCATCGGTATGGCCTTGATCGAGGTCGGTCAGGTCCTGCCAGGTAGGAATACCGACATCGTGCTGTGCTTCAATCAGAAGCCGCGCCTCATTCAAACGCGTTCGGCGGTAACTGAGGAAGGAGCGGCCCGTTGGATATGTCATCTTTTGTCCTTCCGAGCCTTCCATCATGAAAGCGGGAAATAGTCGCCGAGAACCTCGCGCCAGATTTGCAGTGCTTCGCCTTGCCGTCCCGTCTCCTCTGCACGGCGCGCCAGGGTGGCCTTGCGCTGCGCTTCCTGCAGCGCCTTTCTTGCTTCAGTTGCCAGTTGCGGTGTCATCTGGTCAGAAACAGGCGGCCCGAGGCCGGCAGGGTCTGGCCGCGTTCGTCCGACATTTGCTTCCATAGCGGCAAAGAAGTTGCGTATTTCGTCGGGATACGTAGAGAATGGCGCTTCAACAAGTTCCTCGGCCATTACCTCGATGAGGAAGGACGGCTTGATCGGCTTCCCGTTGGCGCGGTTCCAGCCTTTGGCCATTTTCACGAGCGGAACCCATCGCCCGTCGAGTTCCTTGTTCTTGGCCGTTGCCTGTTCCCGGTGCTTGTCCGGATTGGTCTTGATCCATGTGCCGTTCACTTTGTCGGGAATTTCATAGTCTCCGCCGCCGCACTCAAAGGCGGGCACGGCGTCGATGCTAAGCACTTTGCCGTCGTGGTTCTCGGGATAGTAGACCTTCTCGAATTCTACCGTGACGGAACGTCGCCCGATTTCCACCTGGCCCTGTTCCGGGAATTTTTTCTTCAGGCACTTTTCAAAGGCCTGCAACATCTCAATAGGCGGCTTGTCTCGCCGCCACTTTTCGTTGCCGCCAAGGACGAACATTACGTCAACATCTTTCAGGGGCTTCGTCTTCGTGTGACGTTTGTAAGACCCTGAAAGAAAATCGGTTTTTAGATCGAAGCCCTCACGGATGCACTCGCGAACATCCTTCTGGCGCCTTTCCGCGTCCTTGCGTTCCGTTTCGCCCAGCTCCAGGCGCTGGCGGAACTTGTCGAATGCCTGCGTTGTCGTGAGCATTGCATCTATCTCCAGTACGTGATGCCCGCCGTCATGTGGCTGGTGGCGATGACAGTACCGGCCTGACGTGCCGCCAGGCTCCCCGTCGACAGGAAGGAGCAGGGGACAAACCCGGAAACGTCCGGTGCGCCGGCGTCGGTGCACAGTATGACTCGGTAGGTGCAATCCCGAGTCGGGCGCGCTGATTTAGCGATGAGCTGTCGCAGGTAATTTTTGTCCAGCCACATATCATCGTCGACGCCTGATCCCGCATAGCCAATGGGAAATTCCCACCGAGCAGATGAAGCGCTTGCTCCGGGCTTGAAAAACTCGACGACGATGTTGTTCAGATGCCCGGACTGAAGCCACGTTTTAATGCCCCGCTCGATGGTTCCCCAGTCCTGCACGAGCTTGTCGGGGCTGATTCCGTTCTCGCGAATCACTTCCCGCAATGTGTTCCGCAGATTGTCGCTGAGAAAGACGATGCTGTGGGTCTGGGTAAAAGTCTGTGCATGAGCATATGCGTGCGTCGCCATGGCCGTTATCCTCCGAAGTCCCAGTTCACCAACAGATCTTTGCTGCTCTTCGCCGCCGCCACGTTCTGTTCTTCCTCGGCGCGGTCGGCTTCCGCAACGTCGAATACCTTGATGCGTGGGGATGTCTGGGATAACGATTCCTTCACCCAGTTGATGTTTTCGGCATCGCAGGGCACGTGCATCGTCCAGTCTCCCGCCGTGGGATTCCAGGTCAGCGGGTCTACCTTGGCGCCGTCCTCGATGGCGTTCATGCCATACACGCAGTAGACACGCAATTGCGGGCCTACTCCCTCGACCATGATGGCGCGGCTAGCCGGATGCTCATCAGTGATGATCGAACCCATAACACCGGCGGCATCTTTGAGCTGCTGGACATCGTTTGATCCTCGGCCAGTCACAAGGTCGATGATGCGCTGCCAAGTTTCACCGGCAGAACGCTGCGGAATAGAACTCACATCACGGCGAATTTTCATTTTGCCAACTCCTTCTGCGTTTTGAGTGCCTGCCGGAAGGCGGATTCGATCTGCGCTGTGGTCAGCTTGCCGGGGTCCTTCGCAGTTTCGATGTCCGACGCCATGGCCACGAAAATCTCCTTGCGGATGCGCCGGCCGTCGAGGCCCTCGGAGGTTTTTGCCAGGCGGGCAATGTCGGGCATAAGCGCACGCACACCCTTCCAAACGGCTTCGATGGCCTTAAACGAATCCGAGATGATCTCCCGGCGAGCCGCTTCCGTCGGAAGGCCGATCTCCTCAATATGGTCGGCGCGGGAAATTACGGCCCGGTCGAGGGCCTTCGGAAAATTCGTGGTTCCGATGAGCAGCACGTTCCTGTGGTCGCGGGTGAGTCTGTCTATGCCCGCAAGTGCTGCGTCCGTGGCACGGTGTACATCAATGGGATTGGCCTCAAGGCTGAGATGATGACGTGAAACGCAGAGAGTCTCCAGTTCATCGAGCAGGACGATGGCAACTCCGTCGATCGAGAGTTCAGGGATTGTCTGCTCAAATAGTTTCGCCACTGCCTGCTGGCTCCGGCCGAGCGCCGAACTGGTTAGTGCGTGTGGGTCGATCTCGATGTAAGTCGTTTTCGTCTTCGGAAGCTGCTTCGCGATCTGGTTGGCCAGCCCCCGGCTCAGCGTCGTTTTTCCAGTGCCCGGCGCGCCCATGAGGAGGATCAAACCGTGCAACGGCGCTGCCTCAAAGGGAAGCTTTTGCCGGACGGTTAGCGATAAAAGGGACTGGGCGAGAAGGCGTTCGTGGACCCCATCGGCCAGCTTGATAGAACTCCACGCCGATCCGAAGCCATCGTCCGGGAGGTGGCAGCGCCGTGCCACGCCCTCCGGATTGTCCATGGTATTGTGGTGCTTCGCCAATGCGAAACCTTTCAAAAATCGACTTGCTCGATTCTGACCTCCAGTTTACAATAAATACGTAGTCAGCACAAGTGTAAACCGGGAGGTGGACCGCATGATTGGTGACCGCATCAAACTCGCCAGGCGGAAGTCCGGCTATTCCTTGCGTGGTCTTTCCAAAGCCATGCACGACAGGGTTACGGCCCAGGCCATTGGCAAGTATGAGAGGGGAGAAGACGTTCCCAGTTCCGGCGTCTTGCTTGCCTTATCTGCGGCACTCGGCGTTTCGCTCGGTTATCTGGTCGATACTCAGGGCATTGAGTTGCGCGGTGTCGAATTCAGGACGAAGTCCACTACAAGTGCCCGTGACCGCGCCCACGTCGAAACCGAAGTGCTCGAATGGATCGAGCGTTACCTGCAACTGGGGCTCATCCTCGAAATTGACAGCGCGAAGTGGCATTGCCCCTTGGCCAAACCCCGCAAGCTGCGTAGTCCCGGTGAAGCCGAGCAACTCGCCGCAGATGTCCGGAATCAGTGGAAACTCGGACTTGATCCCATTCCTAACATGACGGAGCTTCTCGAAGAGAAGGGTTTGAAAGTGCTGACCGTTGCACTTCCTGCGCGGGTTTCCGGTTTCACCTGTCTTGTGAAGAGGTCCGACGATCAACCCGACTTGCCGGTCATTGTCGTGAATAATCAGTTCTCGCTTGAGCGGCGGCGCCTGACGCTTGCTCATGAACTGGCGCATCGCCTGATCGCAATCGACTGCCTTTCCGAAAAGGAGGAGGAGAAGGCTGCGACACTGTTTGCGGGGGCGTTTTTAATGCCTCGGGAACACCTTCTCCGCGAAGTGGGCAAGCATCGAAACGCGCTGGGCTACAAGGAGATTATCGGTCTCAAGCGGCTGTATCGTGTAAGTGGCGCGGCTCTTCTGATGAGGTTGCGGCAACTCGATGTCATCAACGAGTCAACGCTGATCTACGCTTTTCAGACAATCGCGCGCGGGTGGCGCACGCAGGAACCGGAAGAGCTTGAACCGCCGGAAATACGTGGGCAGCGCGAACGTGCTCTCCGTTTTGGCCGTTTATGCTACCGTGCGCTCGCGGAAGGAATGATTTCGATGAGCAAAGCCGCCGAGCTTTTGCGGCTCCCGGTATCCGAGGTCGAAGCCGGTTTGAAAGGGCCGCGAAAGTGGGATGAGGCTAATTGTCAGTGACGGTGGTTGTCTCATCGACCTCGCGAAAGCGTCACTGCTTGATGCTTTCGTGAAGCTGCCGTACAGGATTCTCATCCCGAATACTCTGTTCGAGGACGAACTGCTCAAACTCACAAACGCTCAAAAAAAGGCACTCGTTCGCGGAGGCTTAAAAGTTATCGATCTCCCCGGTGAACGCGTCCTTCGGGCGCAACGAGTTGTGCGCGGTACCCCGCAACTGTCGGTTCACGAGGGCTTCGCGTTCGCACTTGCTGAAACTTATGCAGGCTGCATTCTCCTGAGTGGACGTGGCCCCCTTAGCACTTTTGCGACATCGCATCACATGAAGGTTCATGGGGTCTTATGGGTTGTTGACAAGATCCACAGCAATAATCTCGGCACAGCAGCATCGCTTCATGCCGCACTGCTGCTTCTTGCGAATAACCCCGGCGTAAGGCTGCCCCGGCGAAAACTGACAGCCTCTATCAATAAGTATAACGGGCTACGTTGCCCGTGATAGCAGTTCAATTAGAGCACTGCCGCGTGAACGTTCTTCCGCTGCACCTCGTGTCTGAGTAGAGTTCAGTTCATGCAACATGTTAAAGGGTCGATATGGAGCAACTTACACAGATTCTTCATGACGCGACGGCAGCAATCGCCGCTGAGTATTTTCTTCTGCCGATTCATGGGGCAGGTCCCGTGTACCGCGAGCGCGTCTATTGCTACGAGCTTTACCATCAGATGAGGCTAAGGTGGCCCGACGATTCTGTGTACCGACTGAACGGAGAAGTGGACAAAATGGACCATCCGTACTTTCAGGACGGCGGAGAGCCCAAACCGGACCTCCTTGTACACGAGCCTGGGCACGGCAACAATTACGCCATCATCGAAGTCAAAATCTGCCACGCCGCCGCCGACGGCATCCGCAAAGACCTCCGCACTCTCTCCCGTTTCAGAAACGAGATGGGGTATCCGCGGGCCATCTATCTAATGTATGGAGGTGGTCCTGCTGGCATCCTCGCCAGGGTGCAGGAATGCGCCGTTAGCGTGCCGCAACTCGCGCCAATCGAGCTCTGGCTGCATGCGGCGCCGGCCGTGCCTGCAGCGCTAATCGGAAACATCGCTTGAGAGCTTCGGTAATCGCGGGGGTGACGCTGGAATTCAATTACGAAAGCTCCCCAGAAATCGCTATGCGTTCCTAAGCTTTTCCTAAGACTCCCAACGACAATACAAGTCTCAGATTATCCACTAACACTGGCAGGACCGTTTTTCCACTTTTCGCTCATTGACTGCAAAGAAGTTAGGTTTTACCAAGCACCCTAAGAAATTCCCAGTGGCGATGGACAGAATCCCCCCTTCTCCGCCATTTGCAGGACCTTTTGGCAAGAACTTTGGAACATCTTTGGAACAGGTAGGAGGCGCCAAAGCGGAGAGTGAGTTGCGGCTTAGCGCAGCCTTTGCAACGAGTTAGCTCGCTGGCAGGCACCCAGCAAAACGAGCTTGCAAAGCAGGTGCTCTCCCAGCTGAGCTACACGCCCGTTCCAGCAGCTCCATTATTTTAGGATACTTTGGGATTCGGTGCATCTGTGAGTACAGCCCATGTTCCTCCGCGGCTTATTTTTTGGCGATTTTCCACACTCACAAAGTGACGAACCAACTCGACCCCCAAATCGTTCTGGTCCAAAGGTGTCAGGCTTACTTCAGATGCACCTTTTCCTGCAGCGGCAAATTTCGCGAGGAGCCACCAATGAAGAGCGTGTACTCGCCAGGGAGCAGTTTCCACGTGTCGGTTGCTTCGTCGTAAATGGACAAATATCGCGGGTCGATATGGATCTCCACTTCGCGCGAGTCGCCCGCTTTGAGGGTAATCTTGTTCCAGCCGACCAAACGCTTCGGCGGCTCGCCGGCTTCGTGAGGCAAGGCGGCATACACTTCGGCAATTTCCATCCCCTCGCGGTGGCCGGTGTTCTTCACTGTGAAACGAACCGTGACAGAACTGGAGGTGTCCACCTTCAGGCCGGAATAGCCGTAGCTGGTATACGAAAGCCCATACCCAAACGGAAACAAAACATCTTTGTGTTCGGCGTCATACCATTTGTAGCCGACTTTCACGCCCTCATCGTAGTGGACATCAAATGTGGGCTTGGCCTCGCCGGTCTTCATCACCGCGGCGGGGCCTAACTGGTCCGGCCGTGGGACTGTCAGCACCGGATGAGGCAGGTCCGCCTCCGAGCGCGGAAAGGTGATCGGCAATTTTGCGGATGGATTCACGTCGCCAAACAAAATGTTAGCGACGGCGTCGGCACCTTTACTTCCAGCAAACCACGCTTCGAGGATTCCTTCGACTTTGCCAGCCCAAGGCATGGTCACCGCCGAACCGGTCTCCAGCACGACGATCGTGTGGGGATTCGCCGCCGCCACCTGCTCGATCAGCGCATCCTGATTTTCGGGGAGGGACAGGTTTGGCGCATCCATGTCTTCGCTCAACCATTGATAGACAAATACCACTGCCACATCGGATCTTTTCGCGAGTTCCGCGGCAGTGCCGGGATTCGCGCCGGAGTCGAACTCAACCGTGGCTCCAGAGACCTTTGCGCGAATGGCCTTGAGCGGCGACGTGGGGAACCACACCTTTTGCTGCCAGACGGGCGGGAAAGCGCCCTGTGGATCCACTTGCGCCGAACCGCCTCCGGAAATCATGCCTGTATCGGCGTGCGGGCCGATTACGGCAATCGAGTGAACCTTGTTCCGATCGAGCGGCAGCAAGCTGCCCTCGTTCTTCAGCAGTACCGAGCTTTGCTCCGCCATATGCTGCGCTACGGCGAAGCCGCCTTCGACGTCCACAACGCTCCTGCGGATGGGATAATCCACGATGCCGGCGGCAAACTCTGCACACAAAACGTGCCGGACGTGCTCATCGAGTTCTGCCATCGAGATTTTGCCGCCTTGCACTGCTTCTTTCAGCTTCGCCCCGTAAAAATCATCAAGCGGCTGCTCCTGATCGAGGCCCGCCGCCGAAGCCTTCACGGTGCTGTGCGTCCCACCCCAATCGGAAACAACGAAACCCTTAAAGTTCCAGTCTTTGCGCAGAACGTCCGTCAACAAATAGCGATTCTCGCAGGCATAGTCACCGTTGACGGCATTGTAGGAGCACATCACCGCAGCGGGATCGCCGGTTTCGACACCAATCTGAAAAGCCAGCAAGTCACTTTCGCGCATGGCCCTTTTACCGATTATCACGTTCACTTCGTTACGCCCGCTCTCCTGGTCGTTCAGCGCGTAGTGCTTGATATCGCCGATGACGTGCTGGGCCTGCTCGCATTTGATGCGATGGCCGACTAGTGTTCCGGCAAGAACCGGATCCTCACCCATGTACTCGAACGTGCGTCCGTTGCGCGGCTCGCGCGTCAGATTGACGCCGCCACCCAATGTCATGTTGTATCCCTGCGCGCGCAATTCCCTGCCGATCAACGCGCCATATTCGCAAGCGGCCTGCGGATCCCAGCTTGCCGCCGAGGCTATATTGGAAGGCAGCGCCGTGGAGTAGCGCCCGTTCTCCGCGCTGCTGCGCACGCCGTAGGCCGCATCGCTCATCTGAATCATCGGAATTCCCAGGCGCGGCACGCCGAGAACGAAACCCGCACCCCCATTTCCGAGGTAGGCGTGAGGATTCGGCGGGGCAGGCCAGCCGAGCATTCCATTTCCGTGGAGCAGATCTATTTTTTCGTCGAGCGTGAGTTCCTTCAACACCAGTTCCGCGCGCTGGTCGGGAGACAAGCTTTTATCCATCCACGGCTGTTGCGCGGGAGAGTTCTCCGCTCCACGCTTTGGCTTCGGATCAGCCGAGACTGAAACGCTCCCATAGCTAGCGTATAGAACCAGGATCAAGGCGAAGGGAAAGGCGCATCGCCAGCGGCAGGACACTCTCATCATCTAGGCTCCGAATAGCAGACTTGGCATCGCTATATTCTAGTGGCAGATGGAAAATCGGGCATGTCTTTTGTAAACGACACGCTCCTGGAAATCAAACTCGTCCGAATCACCGCCGGCCACTAGTGCCCGCATACGCTCGGCGCTATCCTAAGATGCATCTAATTCAAGTACTCCGTGCCTCTCACAGAGACAAATGACGCCTCGGGAAACCAATCTGACTCCCGGCTCCGCTCATCCAGAGTTGAGTGCATTTCATCCACCGGTCCGCGAATGGTTTGAAACGGTCTTCCCCGCTCCCACGCGCCCACAACGGCTTGGCTGGCCAGCCATCGCGCGAGGAGATTCTACGCTGATTCTCGCGCCAACCGGTTCCGGGAAAACGCTGGCGGCATTTTTGTGGTGTATCAACCGGCTGATGTTCAGTGACACACCGCCGGACGCGGAGCGCTGCCGCGTCGTGTACATTTCTCCCATCAAGGCGCTGGCGGTGGACGTCGAACGTAATCTACAGGCGCCACTGGTGGGGATCGCACAGGCCGCCCGCCGGATGAATTTCCCTTTTCACGAGCCTTCTGTTGCGATTCGCACCGGCGACACACCGCAGGCCGAGCGAGCGCGATTTTCGAGGCACCCCAGCGACATTTTGATTACCACGCCGGAATCTCTGTATCTCATGCTGACTTCCGGCGTGAGAGAGATGCTCCTCTCGGTCGAAGCTGTCATCGTGGACGAAATCCACGCGCTGGTGCCGTCGAAGCGCGGATCGCATCTGGCTCTTTCGATCGAACGCCTCGAACACCTGACCGGGCGAAAACTGCAACGTATTGGCCTTTCTGCGACTCAGCGCCCCCTGGAGGAGGTGGCCAGGTTCCTGGGAGGTTGTGTAGCAACAACGACCCCAAAGCAAGCTGGCGCGGAGTCGGGCGAAACTGATGCCTTGTCGGAATTCGCCTCACCGGAATTCGCTCCGGTGTATAGGCCCGTGCAAATCGTGGACGCCAGCGAGCCGAAACGATTCGACCTCCGTGTGCAAGTACCGATGGAAGATATGTCCCGGTTCGATACGGTCGAACTACAGCCAAGCGGACACGCGCATGGCCCTGCGCGTCCCTCCATTTGGAGCGCGATTCACCCGCAGTTGCTGGAATTGGTTCGTTCACATCGTTCGACGCTGATCTTTGTGAACAACCGCAGGCTGGCCGAGCGCATTGCCGGAGCGGTAAACGAGCTTGCCGAGGAAACGCTATTGCGCGCGCACCATGGCAGCGTAGCTCTCGAACAGCGGAAGGCGATTGAAGACAATCTGAAGCGTGGCAACATTCGCGGCCTGGTGGCGACTTCCTCGCTCGAACTTGGAATTGACATGGGCGCGATTGATCTGGTCGTGCAGATCGAGTCGCCGCCCTCCGTGGCCAGCGGGATGCAGCGCGTCGGCCGTGCCAGCCACAACGTCGGTGCGGTCAGCAACGCAGTGATCTATCCGAAATATCGCGCGGACCTGCTTGCCTGCGCGGCCATCACAAAAGCGATGTATGCGGGCAACGTGGAGTCCGTGCACTATCCGCGAAATCCGCTGGATGTGCTGGCGCAGCACATTGTCTCCCTGGTCGCAGTAGAGTCCTGGCATCTCGAAGATCTTTATGCCCTGATCCGTTCCGCGGCACCGTTTGCCGGGCTGACGCGGCCGGTCTTTGAAAACCTGCTGGACATGCTTTCCGGCCGTTATCCCTCGGATGAATTCGCAGAACTCCGGCCGCGCATTACCTGGGACCGCATCGGCAACCGGCTAACGGCGCGGCAGGGCGCGAAACGCATCGCCATCCTGAATGGCGGCACCATTCCTGATCGTGGACTTTATGGGATGTTCCTGCTGGGCGCGACGAAGGGAGCACGTGTCGGCGAGTTGGACGAAGAGATGGTCTTCGAAAGCCGTGTGGGAGACACATTTGTGCTGGGTGCCACGACCTGGCGAATTGAGGAGATTTCTCACGACCGTGTGCTGGTATCCCCCGCACCCGGCGAACCCGGGATGATGCCGTTTTGGAAAGGCGAAGCTCTAGGGCGTCTTGCGGAATTTGGACGACGCATCGGGGAACTAACCCGCGAATTGCTCACGCTGCCACGAACGGCCGCGTTTACCCGCCTCGTGGAACAACACAGCCTGGATGCGAATGCCGCGGAAAATCTGTTGCGCTATCTCGAGGAACAAGTTCTTGCGACGCAGCGCGTGCCCAGCGATCAAGACATCGTGATCGAGGTCTGTCGCGATGAATTGGGCGACCGGCGTATCTGTGTAATGAGCCCATTTGGCAGCCGCGTGCACGCCCCCTGGTGCATGGCTGCAGTTGCCAAGCTGCGCACCGATCGCGGGCTGGAGGTTCAGTCCATCTGGTCGGACGACGGCTTCATTCTGCGCATTCCGGATAATGACGATCCCATCGATTCGGACCTGCTCCTCCCCTCGCCACAGGAATTTCGGGACCTGGTGATGCGCCAGATCGGTTCGAGCTCGCTGTTCGCCGCAAAATTCCGCGAAGCGGCAGGACGCGCGCTGCTTTTGCCGAAGCGCCGGGCGGGCCAGCGTGCACCACTCTGGCAATTGCGGAAGCGCGCCTCGGATTTGCTGGCGGTGGCCGCCAGATTCTCGTCGTTCCCCTTGATCCTCGAATGTTACCGCGAATGCCTGCGGGACTATTTCGACATGCCCGCGGCGCTGGAAATTCTTTCGTGTATCGAGCGCGGCGAAATTCATGTGACACGCCTGGAATCGGAAAGACCCTCTCCATTTGCCGCTTCTCTGCTCTTTTCGTACGTGGCGAATTACATCTATGACGGCGATGCGCCGCTGGCTGAACGCCGGGCGCAGGTGCTTTCGATTGATGCTTCGCAACTCCAGGAGATTCTCGGCGACACCGACCTCCGGGAATTACTGGATCCGGCCGCACTGGAAGAAGTCGAATCGCGGCTGCAATTTCTCGACCCCGAATATCACGCGCGGCATGCCGACGGCTTGCATGATCTCTTGCTCAAGCTCGGAGATCTTTCGGCGTCGGAAATTGTGCTGCGCTCTGCCGGCCCCGAAGTAGCGGAGAGCGTAACGGAGTTGGTTAACGCACGTCGCGCCGTTTCCGTACGCATTGCGGGCGCGAGCCGCTACATTCCGGTCGAATACGCTTCGCGCTATCGTGATGCTCTCGGTGTTCCGCTGCCTCCCGGCCTCCCGGATATTTTCCTGGAACGAACCAAAGACGCGCTTCGCGAAATTGTTCGCCGCTATGCAAGGACGCACGGCCCCTTCACGACGCAGGAGGTTGCGGCTCGCTATGGGCTCCTGCCGGACGCGGTAAGCATCGTGTTGCGTGCTCTCTATGGGAGCGGGCAAGTGCTGGAAGGCGAGTTTCGCCCGCGTGGCGTGCATCACGAGTGGTGCGATCCGGAAGTGTTGCAGCAGCTCCGCCGCAAAAGCCTCGCGCGCCTGCGCAAGGAAGTGGAACCCGTGGAGCAAGCCGTGTTCGCCCGCTTCCTGACACGGTGGCAAGGTGTTGCCGTGCAACGTCGCGGCATGGACGCTTTGTTGGATGTAATCGAATCACTGCAAGGCGCGGCTTTGCTGGCGTCGGAATTGGAGCGAGAGATTCTGCCTGCGCGTTTGGCGGACTATCGCACCGGCGATCTGGACACGCTGATGGCTGCGGGCGAAATCGCATGGGTTGGTCTGGAGCCTGTCGGCGACCGCGACGGACGGATCGCACTTTATCTCACGGATTCGCTGCCACTGCTTTTGCCTCCCGACGAACTGCGGGCTGCCGGGCCTGCGTTCTCCGAGCGCGCACAGAAGATTGAAGACTTTCTTCGTAAATCGGGGGCATCGTTCTTTGCGCAGATTCATGCGGCTCTAGCTGGATTCCCTCGGGACACGCAGGACGCGCTTTGGGAACTGACGTGGGCCGGCCGCGCGACGAACGACACACTTCATCCGCTGCGCAGCTTGCTCTTTCCGAGTGATCGGAAGCGCGATCGGTCAATCCTGGCCGAAGGCCCACCAGGCTCGCCGGAACTGTTGCGGCGGATGCGCTCGCGCGCTTCGGCCGGCGGAACCCCGCAAGGACGCTGGTCGCTGGTGCGGCAGCGTATCGTGACACCCCTGACGGTGACTCAATGGAGCGCCAACGTTACGCAGCAATTGCTGGCGCGACACGGCATCGTGATGCGCGAGACAGCGCTTGCGGAAGACATTCCCGGCGGATATCCGTCCATTTATCCGGCGCTGAAGACAATGGAAGAGAGCGGATGGATTCGCCGGGGAATGTTTGTCGCGGGATTAGGTGCGGCGCAGTTTGCCATGCCGGCGGCGGTTGAAATGCTGCGGACACAGCGCATGGATCCGGCGGCGCCGGAAGCAATATTTCTTGCGGCGGCGGATCCAGCGAATCCTTACGGGACGATTCTGCCTTGGCCTCGATTGCAAGCGGGCGAGGAGACAGGCGCGCGTGGGATGTCGCGGACGCGCGGCGCGGAGGTGATTCTGGTAAATGGACTGCTGGCGGCCTTTGTGCGGCGGCAGAATCCTTCGCTGTGCGTTTTTCTGCCAGACAGCGAGCCGGAACGCACGCAGCTCGGGCCCACGCTGGCGCACAAGCTGGCGGAGCTTGCGGTGCGCTGGCAGGGGCGGCGTTCGGGAATGCTGATTGGGGAGATTAACGACGCACCGACGCGGGAACATTTCCTGGCGCAATTCCTGTTGGATGCGGGGTTCCGCGATTCCGCGCAAGGCTTCCAGATGAGGCGCGTTGCTGCGATAGCGTCGCTGCCGGTTCCTGCAGAAGGGGACGAGAGCGACGAGGACACGGGGCAAACGGAGACGGCCTGAAATGCAGGCCGTGAATCAGAAAACATTTCCTTTGTCTGGTGTTGCCGGTGGCTTTTTGGCGGAGTCTTCGACGCGCTGCAGGATCTTCTGCAGGTCGGCGTGCGAAAGGTAGTGACCGTCCACGATGACGGCGGCGATTTTCTGCGTATTGGCGATATCCTTGATCGGGTTGTCTTCCAACAACACAAGATCGGCGAGTTTGCCGCGTTCCACCGTGCCGAGATCGCTTTCCTTGTGAAAGAAGAGGGCCGGATTCAGCGTGGCGGTTTGCAGGGCTTCAAGCGGGGTGAAGCCCGCCGCAACGAAACGCTGCAATTCCTCATGCAGGCTGAAGCCGGGAAAGATGTACACGCCTGGCGGCGTGTCCGTGCCAGCAAGAAACGGGACCCCTGCCTTGTGAAGAAGTTGAACAACTTCGAGCTCTTTTTCGACGAATTTGCGGCGCGTGGCAAGATCGTCGGTGTTGAATTCTGTTTTGACCTGTTGGGTAAAGGTTCTCCAGGTCTTGTTTTTCCATGAATCCGGGACGTATTTGGCGCGCGCGTCTTTGCTGAAGTCGGTGACGTCGAGCAGATTTCCCCCGCGTTCCCAGACCAGAGTGGGACACTGCCAGGTCTGATTCTTGGCGAGGAGCTGGGCGAGAGCTTCGGCGCGAGCCGGATCGTAGGAAGCGAGGAATTTGGTTTCGGACTTGTCGCCCTTAAGAAATTCATCTTCGAGCGG
>Ga0335069_10002969_pt1 | contig 25828 bp, 25 predicted proteins | sample Lox_Sample_11_FD_206714 | JGI IMG/M metagenome (GOLD analysis project Ga0335069, IMG submission 206714) | Soil microbial communities from Loxahatchee National Wildlife Refuge, Florida, United States - Lox_Sample_1.1 | ecosystem: Environmental > Terrestrial > Soil > Wetlands | place: USA...
GAACCACTCCCGGAGGCGCCGCGTTCCGCGCGGCCCTCGCCTCCATTGCCGCCGTGACCGCGTGGGCCTGTGCGGGCGAGGGCCCCGCCGTCGAGGCACGCTCCCAGACGATCACGTTCGCGCCGGCTCCATCACCCGGGGTCAACCACACCTCCGTGACGGTTTCGGCCATTGCCAGTTCGGGCCTTCCGGTCACCTACAGCAGCACGACGCCGTCGATCTGCTCCGTCGACCGCCGCACCGGAGTGGTGACGGCGACGATGGCAGGAACATGCACCATCGCGGCCAACCAACCGGGAGACACACGCTACGCCCCTGCCCCGCAGGTCGCCCAGGACGTCACCTTCGTCCTGGGTGATGTACTCGCCTTCGCGCCGGCGCCGATCATGAGTCTCTACGATCGGGCGACCGTCACGGCCGTGGACAGCTTCGGCCTCTCCGTCAGCTATGCCACCTCGACGCCCTCGATCTGCTCCGTCGAAGGCTCGACCGGCCTCGTGATCGCGCTCTCCACGGGCGATTGCACCATCGTGGCCAGCGCCGGGGCGCTCGAGGAGGAGCAGACCATCCCGATCTCCGCTCCATCGGGAACGACGACGCCCGGCGCGCCCGCCAGCATCGCCGCCAGCGCCGGGGACACCCTGGGTACCGCCACGATCCGGATCGGCGCCACCGCCGCCGGCGGCAGCCCGATCACCGAGTACTCCGTGACCTCGAGTCCGCCCGGGATCACGGCGAGCGGCCCGGCCTCGCCGATCAGTGTCACCTGTCCGTCCTCCTGCGCCGGATACCGGTTCTCGGTGACCGCGACCAACGCCGTCGGCACGAGCGTGCTGTCCGCAGCGGTGGACGTCATCACCCAGTACCGAATCGTCGCGACCTTCCACGAGCCCGACACGCAGCCCAACGATTCCGTCTTCGTGGGGTCGTTCACGCTCGACGCCACGACCGCTGTGATCTCGGGGCTCCGGGGAAGGCTGAGCGAGGCGATGACGGGCGGGGCGACCCCCTTCCCGAACGACACCATGACCTGGCTCTCGCTCGAGCACCAGCTGTCCTCGGTACCGGTCACGCTCGGTGGGGTCAGCGGTGCGCTCGTCACCACTTTCCTGCTCGACACGACCGACACGCTCTCGAGCAACCCGACCTTCGGCGGCACCGACGGATGGGCACCAGGCACCGGGATGGGCCTGTACTTCGGCTACCCGGGCGCCAACCCCGGAAACGCCTACGCGAGGATCTTCGTGGACACGACGAATCCTACGGCGACCCCGTCGCAGGCCCAGCTCGACAAGCTGGCCTACGCGGACTGCACTCCCGGCGGGATGATGGGAGCGTCCTGCATGACCGGCACGACGCTGGCCGGATACGGCACGCTCGGGACGATGAGCGGATATCCGGTCTCTCAGACCACGACGAGGCAATGAGATGCTGCGGGCGCGGAACATCGCCATCGGGCGGCTCGCCGCCGCCCTTCTCACCCTCCTCCTCTCGGGAGTGCCCCGCGTCGTGGCGGTCCAGGCGCCCGCGGCCCACCACCGCTGCGCCTGCCACCACCATCCCGGGCAGGAGTGCCACTGCGCCCTGTGCCGTCGAGCGGTGACCCCAGCGCATCCCTCCTCGGTCAGGTGCCATGACCCGCCGACGGAGCGTGCACCCACGAGAAGCGACTCACCCCACACGACGCCCTGCTTCGAAGGCACCTGTGGAGGAGGCTCCGGCCCGACGCTCCTGAGCCCGGCCGGCGTCGATTTCTTCTGCCCACCGCCAGGCTCAGGGGTCCGAGGGCCGTGGGGCGGGCAGGAGCCCTGGCCGACGGTTGCATCCGGCGAGACCGTGGAGCGGCGCGAGCCGGATACGCCGCCTCCACGACGAGTGACCGGGTGAGTCGGTCCTCGCTTCAGCGGCATCCTTCTTCACTCTTGACAGTACGAGGAATGCAATGAGAACGACGAACGTGATCTTCACGGGGGCGATCGGCCTCCTTCTGCTCGCCTGCGGTGGCAGCAGCGGCTCCAGCGACAGCGCGCCCAGCGCGCCCAGGGACGTCAGCGTCGGGGCCGGCCCGGTGGCCGGAACGGCGCTGGTCAGCTTCTCTCCCCCCGCATCCGACGGGTCCAGCGCCATCACCGGCTACACCGCCACGGCGGACCCCGGCGGCATCACTGCGAGCAATGCGACTTCTCCCATCCTGCTGACCGGTCTCACGCCCCAGACCGCCTACACGTACAGCGTGGTCGCCAGCAACGGTGTGGGACCATCGACGAAGGCGACGACCGGTGCCCTCCGGTTCTACTCGGTCGTCGAGACGTTCCACGAGCCGATGACCCAGCCCAGCGACACCATCTTCACCGGCACCTTCACCTTCGACGCAACCAGCAAGGTGGTGTCGTCCCTGATGGGATCGCTGACCGAGTCCATGACCGGGCCGCCCATGGCCACCGTGTCGCTCGACTACCAGCTCGCGTCCACATCCGTCACCCTCGGCGGTGCGGACGGGCTCCTGGTGACCACGTTTGCGCTGCCGACCACGAACACCTTCGACCCTTCCGGCTTCGAGCCAGGTGGCACGGAGTACTACGGCCTGAGCGCCGGCGCCAAGAATCCGATGATGGGAGGAGTGGGAAACGCCTACGCGATGATCTTCGTGAACAAGACCGATCCGACGACCGCGCTCGTGCAGGACCAGATCGACGGGCTCGCCTACGCGGACTGCACCGCGGGCGGGATGATGATGACCACCTGCATGACCGGAACGACCGAGGCCGGATACGGACAGAAGGGGACGATGGACGGGGAGCCGGAGTCGCAGGTCGTGACCGAACGATGAGGTTGTGAGGCCCCTGCGACCGTCCACCTCAGCCGAACGAGGAGGCCGTCGAGGAGCGCGTTCACGCGGCCCGGTCATCCGGCCAGCCGCCTCGGACGGCGGGACCAGGTGGCCGGGCCTCGCTTCAGGAGGCCGGGGGGCACGCGCCTGGCAGACCTACCTGAGCTGTGCGATATGCTCACGCCTTCCTCACCTTGATGACCCGATCACCTTCGGCAGACCTCACGGTCACGCGGTAACCTTCGACCTTGGTGACGGTCGCCTCGATGAGGTCCATGCCGCAGTGGCACTTGCCCGGCTTTGTCCCGATCGTGTCGCAGTCACACTCCTTGCCACAGCCGCAGACGAACACCTTGTCGCCGACCTTGGACGGACTCCCGCCAAGGCTCGAACCGGCCGGCCGCGAGCTGGCGTAGTCACACTATGGGAGCCCTTCGCCCGTGGTGGCGGGAACGACCCGCCCGTACCGCACACCGCGCGTGCTGACGAGCCCGTCGCCCATGGCGATCACGTCGCGCGCCTGACCGCGTAGGACGACCACCTCGAGACAGTTGTGCGCGTCCATGTGGACGTGCAGGCGGGCGAGAAGGTGTAGAGGCCCGGGTACTGATCGTCGTTCAGCTCGTCGGGATCCGGGATGTCGCTCAGATTGTCCATGCTGTGTGCTCTCCTGCGCGCCGTTTCCATCTGTACGGCGCCACGTCGACTTCCTGTTCCGACCCAAACGGGGCCAGTCTGGGCATTCAGCCTAGGCCGGCGTTCTGACGGTGATTCTGCACCGCAGATTGCCGCTGTTCGGTGGGACCGTCGCGGATGCGCCTTCCCCGCAGGGAGGGAGAGCTGTTCCGCTGCGTGCCCTCCACGCCGTCATCCCGGCGCGGCTGTGCATCCTGCGGCAGGCCGCGTGTCACGGGCAGCGCACCCGCGACACCTGGCGAGGGCAGGCCGCGATCTTCCCCACGTGCGGAGCGTGCCCGCTCGGCCGGGCCGTCCGCCGGTCGGTCCGCGGTGCCGTCGGGCCGGGCGCCGTGCGCACGCGAGCGGAGCGGGACGAGGAGCTCGCGGCCCGGCGGCATCTATGGCTCGTCGGCTTGCTTGACCGGGTTCCATCCCGGGAGTGGAACCGCTGGCTTGCCCCGGCAGGCTTCGACGGCCCACCTTGGGCTACCCCCTTCTCCAGAGCGGCGCTACGGAACATGAAATGAGGAGCGCAGACTGGTGCTCGCTGGGCGGCAGGCTGGGGCTCATGGCGCTCGTGAGTTTCGGCCCTCTGGGCGTGGGAGCCACCACAAAGCTGTCGTTGACCCTCGCGGTGGACCCGCCGGATCCGAGCCCGAACCAGGTGGTCTCCCTAACATCGACGGTGACGGACGAAGGGCCCGACGCCGTCCGGCCCGTTCGGCTCCACCTCCAGTCGAGTTGGACGCTGCAAGCCCAACTGCCGCCCGGATGCTGGGTCGACCCGATTTGCCAAGCCTTCCCCTGCGATCTGGATTCCATCTACTGCACCATGGGGGATCTTGGGCCAGGAAGTACCGAGTCCTTCGCGTTGCAGTTCGAACCGATCGTCGGCCTTGCGGTCAAGGCACACGTCACGGGCCTTGTTTGCGAGGTAGATCCCGCGACCAGCTTCTGTGACTCCTCAGTGGACGGGGACCAGGCGGAGGTCTGGGTTCCCCCGCAGCCCGCCCAGTCGATGGGCGGTGGCGGGTGCTCTACCGGGGCCGCCTCCGCCCCGAGCCTGCTGGCTGCGGTCCTGGCGCTGCGCCGCAGACGGCGGTGCCAGGGAAGAACGGCGAGCGGGGGATCATCCGGCCCATAAGACCCGCGGCATCTCGATGCGCCGGATTCAGGGGCGGGGGGGTGGAGACTCCGCCTTGCCTATCCGAAACGGCGGAAACGCTGCGAGAACGAGGGGCCCGGGTGCTTTGACAACCTCTCTTGCAGGCCCCCGATTTGAACCTGCGACTCGGGCCAGTTCGCTGCCGGAAACGCCGGGATTCGGCATGTCGGCGCCATGTGCAGACTGTCGCCGCATTTCGGGAGGCCCCTGAGCACCCCGTTTTCGGCGATGCTACGTCGCCCGAGAAGCGAGCGGAGGTGGCACGAGTGCAACCCGAGCGGCGCGGCCAGGCGGCAAGCGCGTGAGCCTTGCTCGCCGCGGGGACGTGGACCCGCTCCTGTGCCGGCTGGAGAGCCTTATGCCCGCGTGAGCCGCGGCGAGATGAGGAAGCCGAGCGCGGGAAGGCGCACCGTGGGGCGGCCCGAGGGCCGCCCCACGGTCGCGGCCGGTTACGCGGCGTTGCCGCCGGCCTTGCCCTTCGGATCTTGGCGGAAGGCCACGAAGTCGCCGGGGGTCCCGTTGAACTCGAGGCCAATGGTCTTGCCATCGGCGCGCAGGAAGGCGGTGCCGATCTCGAGGTACTGGGTCTTCTCGTTCTGCTCGCCCTTCACGGCGCGGAACATCTTGTAGACGGTGACCTGGGCCATCTCTTCTCTCCCTGTGGTGGGTGCGGCTTGATTGCCGCCCTCACCCGCCGTTGGGGCGGCAATCAGGCCGGCTTCCCAGAGCGAGGGGGTCGCGCGGATCGCGGGGCGGAGGCTTCACGGCATTCGACCGTGACAGCGAGGCTTCTGGAGCTGGCGCGGTCGAGTGCGTCCGCCCCGCAGGCCTTCCGCACGAGCCCCGAGCGACCATGGGGAGGGAAGAGATGGCACGCAGCGACGCCTAGCGGATGTCCTGTGCCTGGGGGTGTGGAGTGAGATGGGGACGACTGCGGCGAGGACACCCCCTCGCTGTGCGGATGGCTGAGCGGGCACGAGGGCCGCGCCCGCCGGTCGGACCCTGGTGCCGGGACCCGAAGGGCGTGGACGGGAACGTATCGAATGCGCGGGAGGCGGTGCGAGGCGACCCGACGGGGCCACTCCCGCGAAGGCGCATCGGCGATGTGCGCGGGGTGGGTTCTTGCGCAGCGAGGAGGCTCGGGACGGGCCGCCTCGACGCGGCTAGGTACACGGTGGCCTAGTACTACTCGCTCACATTTCTTGACGGGGATCGGGAAGTTTGATCTGGGATGAAACGGCCTGTCAACGGAGTCAGTACGGGTCGCAATTTGGCAGTGTCTCTTCCTCTCTTCTTCTGGGGTCGTGAGAAGGTTCGAGCAGTGGGCGTCCAAGGCATTCAGCGACGACGAGTCACTCTGGGATTCGCGGGTTGCTTGAAGCAGAGCCGCATGGCAGTGAGCCGTCTGGAGCTACCTCGGTCTACTAGAGCGCGGGTTCGGGTCCGAGGACGCTACCGCAGAGATCAATCGAGGGTTCTCCTTTCGTGGCCCCGGTCGCCCACTGCTCGGGCCTCCTCACGTTGTTCCTTGGGTGTCATGCGGCTACCGCCATGGTCCAGACGAAGCCACAGAGCTCGCGGGCCAGCGCCACGACAGCAGTCTGGCGAGACTTCCCTCGGCCGACGAGGCGAAGGTAGCGCTTGTGGAGTCGGGACTGGGCTTTGCGGGCCACAGCGACACGCGTAGCTGGCTGTCCCTTCAGGGAGTGATGAACACGGTGGCTCGCCACCGGCGGCCGACAGTAGTGCCAGGCTGCCTCAATGAGAATCCGACGAGCGTAGCTGTTACCCGTCTTCGTTATCCCACCCCTGCGCGTCGTCGCCCCGCTGGAGTGCTCACTGGGAACAAGCCCCACGTAGGCCATTAGTTCACGGGGATGCTTAAAGCGTCGGAAGTCCTGAATCTCGGTCAGCAGAACCATCGCAGACAACGTCGCGATCCCACGAAGGCAGGATAGCTTCTCCACGTCCTCTGCAAACGGCGGCTGGGCGGCGACCGCAGAGATCTCCTTCTCGAGGTGTGCGCGACACGAATCCTGATGGCCGACCGCCGCCAGGTAGTGAGCGAAAGCGAGTTGCTCCGAGGGCCGCTCGAACGCCTGCGAGTCCAGCCAGCGGTGGTGTTGAGCGGTCCAGTGGGTACCCTCTCGATACATGCGTCCGTGACGAAGAAGGAAGTTGGTCAGCCGATTCCGTGCACCAGCCAGGTCTTTGCGCACGTCCTCCCGGGCGCGAACGAGATCCCGAACGGCCTCCTGGTCAGGTGACGGCACGTGGATCGGCGTGAGCTCGCGGGCCCGATCCAGCCGCACCAGCTTCACTGCATCGCGGCGGTCAGTCTTGATCCGCTCCCCGGGCTTCCGCGGAATCAGGCTCGGGGCAACAACAACGCACTCGACGCCCATCGCTTCGAGCTGGCGCTGAACCTCGAACCCGCAAGCGCCCGCCTCGTAGCAGCACCGAAGGTCCCACGCCTCGGCGAGCATCTTCCCGAACGCCTTCTTGATCGCTTTCGGCTCGTTAGGGATCTCCCAAACGAGCGGCGTGTCACTGCTGGGCCGCAGCTTGGCTATGGCGATCGAGTCCTTGTGGACGTCCAGACCAACGTGCGTCATCTTCATCATGGCCGGCTCCTCCGCTTGCGGCTCTGGCCGCGTGGTTTTCGCCGATCACAAGGCTAACCCGCGCCATCGCGCAGGTAGCCGGCCGTTTCATCTTGTCTACCGTCGACATGAAACCGCGCGACCTGAAGCGGCTCGACCGGGAGCTGAGGGAGTACACGCAGTCCTTGATCGAGGGGATGGGGCGCCCCGAGCGGCGGCAGGCGATGGCCGACTACGTGACCGGCCTGCTGCTGGACGGTGACCGGAAGAGCATCGAGCCCATGGCGAGCCGGCTCGTGGACGACGCCGCTGAGATCCAGGCGATGCGTCAGCGCCTGCAGCAGTGCGTGACGGTCAGCCCCTGGTCGGATGAGGAAATGCAACGCCGGCTGGCGCGCAAGATCGACGCCGAGCTGCCGGCGCTCGAGGCACTGGTCGTCGACGACACCGGGTTTCCGAAGAAGGGAAGCCACTCGGTAGGTGTGCAGCGCCAGTACTCGGGGACGATGGGGCGCAAGGACAACTGCCAGGTCGCGGTCAGTCTGCACTTGGCAGGGGAGCGCGGCAGCGCATGCATCGCGATGCGGCTCTATCTCCCGGAGTCATGGACGGTGGACCGCGATCGGTGCCGCGCGGCCGGCGTTCCGGACGACGTTCTCTTCCAGAAGAAGTGGGAGATCTCGCTCGCGCAGATCGACGCTGCCTTGGCCTGGGGGCTCCCGCGTCGCGTCGTGCTCGCCGACGCGGGGTACGGCGACGTGACGGAGTACCGCGACGGCCTCGTCGCGCGAGGGCTCGACTACGTGGTCGGGATCAACGGCGTGCAGGTCCTCTGGCCACCCGGCGCTGCGCCGATCCCACCACCGCCAACGCGGCCTGTCGGTCAGAGGGGGATGACGCCGAGCCGTTGGAAGACCGGCGAGCAGAAGCCAATGACCGCCCTGGCGTTGGCGCTGTCTCGCGGCCGGGCGGGTTGTCGGACCGTATCGTGGCGAGAGGGATCGCGTGGCCGCCAGAAGTCCTTCTTCGGCGCGATCCGCGTCCGCTGCGCACACCATCACCTTCAAGGGAAGCCGCCTGGGGACGAGCAATGGCTCCTTTACGAGTGGCCTTCCGATGAGGAGGAGCCAACCAAGTTCTGGCTCGCGACGCTGCCTGCTCGCACGCCAGTGAAGGACCTGGTACGTCTGGCGAAGCTCCGCTGGCGCGTCGAGCGCGACTACCAGGAAATGAAGCAGGAGATCGGCCTCGATCATTTCGAGGGCCGCGGCTGGCGAGGATTTCACCACCACGCGACGCTATGCGCTGTCGCGCACGGGTTCCTCGCGCTCCGCAGAGCGCTTTTCCCCCCGGAAGAGGACGCCCTGGACCCTGCCTGACGTTCGCCGGCAGCTGCAGCAGATCCTGCTGCGGCGGCTTGGCACTTGCCCACTCTGCCGCCAGACAGTCGATCCTAGGAACCCGCCGCGTGGCCCCTCGCGGATGTGATCAGGTAGTACTAGCTCTCGTGGTTGCGCCGGCGGTGAACGATGGGCGGCCGCGCCGTAGCGATCCCGCGCGGCGTCGGGGAAGTGATGCCGGGGGGCAGCGCGGCGGTGCGGCTGGGGTCGAACCAATGCCGCTCGCGGGGGTCCCATCGCCAGCCGCCGGTCTTGAGCGCTTGCAGGACGTTCGGCGGTGGCCTCCGCTCGAACCGAAGCGCCGGAAGGCCGGAGGAGGTGATGAGTTGCTCGGGCTGGAGGTTCTTTGCAGTGGAGGCGTCACGCTCGCGGGCGACCGTCAAGAGGTGTCGCCCGCAGTGAGTGCAGGTCTCGTCGCCCATGGACGCGTCTCCAGCGTACACAGGCACGATGTCGCGGGCTTCTCCGCGCTTGCTCGCCTCGCAGGCGGGGCAGGTGGCGTCGTCATCGGCATCTCCCGAGACGACGGTCATGACGGTGGGGATGGTGAGGTTCAGTGCTTCGGCGATCTTCTTCGGTCTGGTATGGCACTCCCAGAGCCCGAAGATGACCCTGCGGAGGTGGTCCGGGACGTGAGCGCGGTTCTGCCGGCAGATGTGCGAAACGCGCTCGCCGGTCAAGGGAACCGCGGCTCGAAGGCAGTCGGGGCAGACGAGCTCATCGGCGAGGCTCCAGCCGATGACGGTGAAGGGGCGGAGCGGCTTCGTGGTCGCGGTGGCCATGTCACGCCTCTTCGGGCTCGTCGGGGTCGAAGGCGGCGACGGAGGTGACGTGGAGCTCGGGCGGGTGATCGCAGCCGCACATCGAGCAGGCGACGTATTCGACCTGGAGGTCACTGAAGATGGCGACGATCTCTTCGTGGATGGTGGGGTACTCCGCTTCGCTCGGAATCAGCATGGTGAGGTCTCCCTGTGAGGCGGCACCGCGCCGCCCTCACCCGGGTAGGGGCGGCGCGGTGTTGCCGTGGAGCAGCGGAGCGGCACCTGTGGGAGGTCCGGCGCGCATTTGGCGCCGACCGTGACACCGAGCTTCTTGGAGGTGGCGCGGTCGGGCGCCGCCGGGCCCCCGGCCTAGAGGTGCCGCGAAGCCGCGGACAGGGTGACCTCACGTGAGTCCGATCGAAGTGGCCCTCACGAGCCTCCGAAGATCGTCGTCCCGAGCGACTCGTCGACGGTGTCGAGCCTCTCGATGGCGCGGACATCATCGCACCAGGGCGCGAGAGCTTCCCGCGGCACCGCGATCCCGAGTCCGAGGATGCTGACGTTGCGAGTGCGAGCGCGGCTCCGAATCTCCTCCGCCGACGTGGGGTCGCTCTCGCCGTCCGTGACGAGGACGACGTCGGCCCGCCGCCGAAGCTTCGGGTCGTCCGCGAGCTGTAGGCCTCGCTCCAGGGCGCGGCCGATGTCCGTGCCCCCGTCGCACGCCACGAACAGAGCCTCTTGGGGGAGGTCCTCCCCCGGCCGCACCACCGCCTCGAAGCTCACCCGGGCGTTGAAGTGGACGACGGCGAACGCCCGCCGCTCGGCGGCAGCGTGCTCGAGGAGGGCGAGGGAGAACGCCGTCGCCCACACGTCCTTCACGCCATCCATCGAGCCGCTCTTGTCGAGAAGGAGCACGAGCGGCCCGCGGCCGAGGGTCTTGGTGCCGACGAGCTGGTACTGGAGCACCTGGCGCTCGAGCAGGCAGCGGAGGAAGTCCAGCCGGCGCCGGGGGTGGCGCAGGCGGGCGAGCTCGCTGGGCAGGGCCCGGGCGAGGCTGTCGCCCTGCTCGACGTCGGTGATCTCGTCGGTTCCGTGCCGGACACGGTCGCGCCGCTTCCCCGAGGCGATCCGCTTCATTCGCCCGGCGAGGAGGGCGATCTCACGCAGGCGCAGGTCCTTCCGGAGCATCGCCCCGAGGGTTCGGGCGGGTGCGTTCTCGGCCGAGCAGTTGGCCACCTCGGCGGTGCCGGGCGCGCGGACCCGGAAGGCCACGCCGGAAAGGCCGGAGAGGGCCTCCCGCAGATCCTGCACGGCCTTGCTGGCGGCCCGGCAGGCCGCGCTCGCCGGCCGCCGGATGCTCTCGCGGATCTCGGTAGGAGGCTTATCAAGCGTCTCCAGGTAGGGCCGGAGCTCCTCCATGACCTCGTCGACCGCGGCGGCGGCCGCTGCGGCATCGCCGCGGCACTCGGCGGCGAGTCGCTGGAAGGCGGGAAGTTGCTCGAGCGCCTGGTGAACGCTCTCCGCCCACGCGACGACCGCTGGCGGCGCGTCCGTCTCGGTGCGGTCGAGCTCGCCGGCGTAGAGCCGCTCGGCGATCTCGTCCTCGAGCTGGTCGAGAGGGAGATCGCGAGAGGAGGGGAGGGGCCGCTCGCGGTGCTCCCGTTGACGGATGACGTGCCACTTCGGGACCTCGAAGAGGATGCGCTTCATGGAAGGTGACCTCCTGGGCGGCGGGCGAGGGGGTAACGACAGGGAGAGCGCTTCCCCCTCGCCCGAGCCGCCCGGTTAGCGGATGGCAATCCCGAGCCCCCGGGCCAGGCTGCGCGCGAGCTCCTGGTGGAGCTGACCGATCTCCTGTTGAGCCTCGGTGATGGTGGCCTTGGCGCGCTTTCCCGCTCCGCTGGCGAGGGCGGCGAGCTTCTTCCGCTGCTCATCGAACTCCTGAATGGCCCGGGTCGCTGCGGGCATGTACTCCTCGCGTCCCTTGGCCTGGCGGACGCCGGCGATCCGAGCGGCGGTCTCCCGCGCAGCGTCGAGGACCTCGCGCGCCTGGGCCGAGACGGGGTCGGCCTCCTTGCCCACGATTCGGGCGACAACGGGGCGCTCCTTCGGATCGCGCCACAGAGAGTCCGCGAGGATGAGGAGGTCCTCCGGGCAGGTTGCCGCCTCGCCGGCGAGGTAGGCGTTCGCCTGGACGGCGCGCAAGGTCTTCTTCCAGCGCCGGTCGGAGACGGCGATGCCCTCGCTCCGCGCCGACTCGCGGATCGCGAGGAGGGCGTCGATGGTCGCGTCGGTGACGGCCACGGCGCACACGTCGCTCTGTGCGGCCGCGAGGTCGGCGAGGCTGAGCTGCGTCGCGATGGCCGGCTCCCCCGAGGTCACCATGGCGCGAATGGCCGACGGGCGAAGGAGGTACGCGACGTCGTAGCGGAGGAGGAACCGGTCGAAGAAGGCCTCGAGTTCCTTCCCGTCGGGGAGCTCGTTCGATGCGCCGAAGAACGAGACGAGCGGGACCTTCGTGGCCGCCCCGTCGTTGTGGAAGACCCGCTCGTTCACCAGGGCGAGGAGGGAGTTCAGGATGGCAGAGTTGGCCTTGAAGACTTCGTCCGCGAAGGCGAAGTGCGCCTCCGGCAGCTTGCCCGCGGTGATGCGCTCGTACCGGTCGTGCTCCAGGGCCGAGAGGCTCACCGGCCCGAAGAGTTCCTCGGGCGTCGAGAACTTGGTGAGGAGCCGCTCGAAGTAGGTGCCGCCGAAGGCCTGTGCCAGGGCGCGGACGATGGCGGACTTCCCGGTGCCGGCGGGGCCGAGGAGGAGCACGTGCTCGCCGGCGAGGATGGCGCAGAGGGCGCCGTGGATGACCTCCCTGCGCTCGTAGAAGACCGAGTTGAGCTCGGTCTCGAGCTGGGTGATGGACGCGAGGGTGCTATGGGTGGCGGTCATGGCTCGGCCTTTCGATGGTCAGAGGGAGGCGGGATGGAGGAGCCCATGCACGGTGGCGGAGAGCTCGTTGAGGGACGTTTCGAGGTCTGAGACCTGGACGTTCAGGACGCTCTGGTAGAGCTGGGCCTTGGCGCGGAGGTCCTCGAAGGTCTCGAGGCGGCGGACGAGGGTGAGGGTTCGGCCCGGCGGCTCGTCCACGAAGGCCTTGATCTCGGCCTGAAGGTCCTCGATCTCGCGCTGAACGGCGGAGTGGGCGGCGGCACCGAGAGCGGCGTTGCCCTCGGGGGTTGCGTGGATCGGCACGACGTCCATGCGGGACCGCCCGATCCGCGCGAGCGCCTCCTGCAGGCGGCGGACCTCTCGCGCGTAGGGCGCCGGTACCCAGTAGACGCCGCCGTGGTCGCGGAGGGTGACGGCCGCGAAGCTATCGAGCGCGCGGAGCACAGCCCTGCGCACGTCGTCGGGCGTGTGCACCTTGAGGAGGCCGGCGTAGGCCTCCGAGATCGCCTGGACGAGCGCGTGCGCGGGCGCGTCGGTCTCGAGGGCGCCGGAGCCGCCGCGTCGGAGGGAGACACGGGCCTCCTGCGTGTGCCGAACGTTGCCCGATGCGTCCTTTTCCTCGCGAACGACGGCGAAGACGAGCTCGCAGCCGTCCTCCTTCCCCAGGCGGACGAGGTAGTCCGAGCGACCCACCGCCTGCTCGCGGCAAGCGGTCTTGAGCGCCTTCTCCGGGGTGGGGGCCTCGGGGAGGAGAGTCGCGGAGAGCCCGGCGCTGGCCCAGACCTCGGCGAGCCTGGTGACGCTGATGCGAGCCTCGTCGAGAGACCACCAGAGGAGGTCTCCGACGTGCTTGCCGGCAGTCTGGATGTGAGACTGGATCTGAGCCAAGGCCTTCATGGTGTTCTCCCCGTGACCTGTCGAGCGGCGCCGCGCCGCTCCGCAGGGGCGGCGGCGCGGAGCCGCCCGCAGATGGCGGCGATTACATCCGCCTCCACCGGCCCGCCTCGACGTACGAGAAGTAGCCTTCGGAACCGATCACGAGATGGTCGCGCACCATCAAACCGAGAAGCTCACCCGCGGTCCGGAGCCGCTCCGTGAGCAGGTCGTCATCGGGGGAAGGGCTGATCGATCCGCTCGGATGGCAATGCGCCAGAACGACTGAGTGGGCGTTCACGCGTAGTGCTGAACGGAAGAGGTCGCGGGGAGGGACCGGGCAAACGTGGAGACCACCCTGCGCGACCATGATGGACTTGATGAGCCGGCCACGGACGTCGAGGCAGACGATGTGGAACTGCTCTTGGTCCGAATAGCCGATGTGCTTCAGGAGCTCGTAGACCCTGCCGGGATCGAGGACCCGGTCGCCGCGCCGAGGCGGCGCCCACCCGGACCGGCGGCCGAGCTCGAACGCGGCCGCGAGCGCAGCCGCCCGGCCCGGCCCGATGCCAGGCACGGTCTGGAGCTCCTGCACCTTCGCCCAAGCAAGCTCCTGAAGCGGGGCGGTCTCGAGAAGGGCCAGGGCGGCCTTCGCCGTGCCGCTTTCGGTCGACCTCGCGCCGAGGAGGACGGTCAGGAGCTCGAGCTCGGTGAGGGCCGCAGGACCGTGGGTGTCCAGTCGTTCGTGAGCTATCGGGAGTGACCTCAAGGCGGCCTCCGTTCAAGAGAGCGGCTCCAGCGCCGCGCGCAGAGTGCGGCGGCGCTGAAGCCGATCGGACGTAGAGCCCGTCGAAACGGGACGGCCCTCGGTCACTCGTCGAAGAGGATGCGGTCGAGCTCAAGCTCGGCGGCAGCCACGGGGGCGGGTGGGAGGACGAGCGGTGACACCGAGAAGTCGCCGGTCAAGCGCGGCGGATCGAGGACGGGCTCTGGCGGTGAAGCGTCTGGGGAGGAGGGGGACGTCGAAGTTATCTTCTTCGTGCTGCGCTTGCCTCGCGGCATCTGGGGCCTCCAGTAGGCGGTGGCAGCGCGAGTCAAAGCGTCCTGGCCCGCGCCTCACGAAGCGGGGCGCGGGCCAGGAGGCCGCGTGTTGCCCGAGGACCCTTTAGGTCCGGGCGCTGTGCAGGCGATGCAGGGAGGCACCGCCGGCCGCCGATAGGGACCTTGGCTTCCAGCGGCAGTGCCTGCCCCGCCCTCGGCATCAGGGGGGCGCTTCGACAGAGCTCCCCTTGCGACTTGCCTGGGAGCTTGGTTGCATGGCAGAGTACAATACGTCATCGCACTTGGAGTCTCGGCCACATGGGAGGGGACCAGATGATGTCCAAGTCGCTCGCCTTGATGATGCTCTGGGCTGCGCCGTGGAGCGCCCTCGCGGCACAGAAGGCTGCTCCGGCGAAGGACGCGGCGACTGAGGTGCGAACTCAGACGCCGCGCGCCAAGCGCGAGATCGTCCTCGACGAAAAGGATGAGAGCAAGGTCATCGCCATCTACACGGCGCGGAACGTGCTCACAACGGTGGAGTTTCCGGACGAGCTCGTGGCTCAGCCGCGTTGCGGTAGCTGCGAGGCCGATGAGGGGGCGCCAGGCGCCGCCCGTTATCGGCTTGGCTACTCCATCCAGGGCCGGTACCTCACCGTGCGCCCCAACCCCGAGGTCCGCCAGGGGAATGAGGACATCTCCAACATCCTCGTCCGGCTGGAGCACGCGACCCTGACGCTGGTTCTCATCCCCGGGGAGGTGGCGAAGGCCGATACGCGCGTCGTCCTCGGCTATCCAAACCGGGTGGCGGAGAGCGAGTACCTCCGCGTGGAGCGAGGGAAGATCGAGGCGGAGGCCAACGAGCGCGTCGAGAAGATGTACCGGAACCGGCTGCACCAGGTGTTGCTGGAACCCCACGCCTGCCGTTCCTCCACCACGCGGAACCGGTACGACGACATCGTGCTGGAGATGCGCGAGATGTGCTACTTCGGTCGGGACGTCTTCTTCACGTTCCAGATCGAGAACCGGGGCTCGACGCCCTTCGAGACGGGAGCGGTGACGGTCGACAAGGGGGTCTCCGACGGCCAGGAGGAGTCGAGGACCGTGAAGAGCGACCGCCCGGAGGTTGGAGTGGTGGGGGTACATCTGAGGGACAACGAACAGCTTCACGGGCCGTACACGCTTACGGTTCGGGAGGCTGGCGGCAAAGAGCGGACGATCTCCGTCAACCGGTTGGAGTTCTGACGGCGAAGGCAGTGGCCGACGGCGAGAACAAGGGGGAGTACACGTACGAGGGGAACGAACTCTCCCTCGACGGCAAGACTCGCCCGCGTCCTGTCGTGCCTCGCCTGCCGGCCGGCGGCACCGTCAAGAGCGAGGAGGGTCTGCGCTTCGAAGTGATCCGCTCCCTTGGCGAGGGCGGGATGGGAGAGGTGTATCTCGCCCGCCAGGTCGGCGCGGAGGGCTTCTCGAGCTTGGTCGCGCTTAAGTGCGTACTCGGCGATGAACAGAACGAGGAGGACGCGAAGCAGCGCTTCGTCTCGGAGGCGAAGATCTCCTCGCGCTTCGAGCACTCGGGCCTCGTGAAGGCGCAGAACCTCGTCCGGATCGACGGGCGGCTCTACCTCGTCCTCGAGTACGTGGACGGGACGAGTCTCCGCGTCGTCAACAAGACCGCCGCCGAGCTTGGCCGAAAGCTGCCGGTCGAGCTCGGCTGCTATATCGGTCAGTGCGTGGCCGAGGCGCTTCACTACGCCCACACGCTGCGGGGTGGCGAAGGAGAGGAGGAGGACTGGGCCTTGGTACATCGTGACGTGAGCGCCAACAACGTCATGGTGACCAGGCAGGGCTTCGTGAAGCTCCTCGACTTCGGGGTGGCCTACGCCCGCGTGGCGCACCGCGAGCGGACGAGGACCGGCCTGATCTGCGGGAACTACGCGTACCTGAGCCCGGAGCAGGCGGCCGGGCGCCGGCCCGAGACCGGCGAGATCGACCGGAGGTCGGACCTCTTCAGCCTGGGCCTCCTCCTCGTGGAGATGCTTCGTGGCGAACGGGTGTTCGAGGCTCCGGACGACTACCAGTACGTGCAGGCGATCGCCGAGTGCTCCCGGGAGAGGGTCCAGGCGGCGACTGCGGACCTGCCCCCGGGGCTGAGGGAGATCTGCCGGCGCCTTCTCGAGAAGCGCCGCGAGGACCGGTACCAGACGGCTGACGAGGTCGCCCAGGCGCTCCACGACGCCCTGGTGGATCGCGGGGTGAGCTACGGGCCGAGGGAATGCGTGGCGAGTCTGGTTGAGCTCGGCGTCTTGAGCCCGTCCCCGGCTGTTGCGAGCCGCACAGCCTCGGTACGCGCGTACCGACGTCGGCGGCGCCTGCGGTACGAGTTGGTAGCCGCCACGGCTCTCGTCGTTGGCGCCAGCCTTGGGCTTTGGACAGGGCTTGTCGTGCCTCATCGGGCGCCGCCGGTCACCTCTCCGGCATCGGAACGAAGCAAGGCAGGGATCGCAACCACGGGCGCTCCCCCCGCGGCAGGGCCACCGCTGGGCTCTCCGGCGGCCGGCTCTGCGCCGGCGCCGGCGGCCGAGCGAGGCCCGGTCGCACCCACGCCAGCGCCCACGGTGTCCGAGCCTATCGCCAAGGCCGCAACGCCCGCCGGACGAGCGGACAGCTTCGACTGGCCTGGAGGCGTGCCCGTTCGCAAGAAGCGCGCGCCCGGCGCCTCCAAGATGCCGGAGACTGCGCCGGCTGTATCGCCCGCCCAAGCGGCGAAAGCCGCCGCACCTCGGGAGGCGCCGAGCCAGGACGGGCATATAGCTGAGCCGGCGGCGACGCGTGACGCAGGAGCGAACGCTCCCGGTCACCTTTCCTCGTCGCCCGATGGCACGAGCGCGCGGCAGCTGACTGCGACGTTGCCTCGCGGGACCGTGCTACGTGCTCGTCTTCTGAGCGATGCGGCACTGTCTCGCCGCGGCCTCGTGGAGGGGATCATCACCGAGGAGGCCACGGCCGGGAACACTGTGGTACCCAAGGGGGCGACCGTGACGTGCCATACCGGAAGCGTCACCGGCGGGCGGATCGAGCTCTTGTGCAACGAAGCGAAGTCGCACGAACAGACCTGGGCGTTCAACGCGGTGGCGGTGGGCGAGGACGATCGGTCCGGGCTTCACATGGTGGACGGAAGGGTCGCGTCGGGCACGCGCTTTGCGGTGTACGTCACGACCTCGGCGGTCGTGGAGTAGGGGAAGACGAAGGGATGCGTGGGAGGATCTGTGGGTAAGACGGGCTTCAGGATGAAGTCGCTGCGCCTCATGCAAGCGGAGATATCGATCATCGATCGCGCGTGTGCGGCCCTGGACATCGACCGAGCACGGCTCATGGCCGACGCCTCGTTCTTCCACGCGATGCGTCTCGGGGTGCAGTTCAGCGCCGATCCCCCGCGTCGACTCAAGGAGTCCTGGCCGTACGTTCCTCCCCGGGGAGATGAGCCGACCGGGGTCCGGGTCTCGATCACCATGGACATCCTGCTCGACGAGCTGGTGGCGCGTGCGGCCCGCCTCGTCCACACGAGCGAGCCATCGTTCATCCTGGGATCGACGCTCGCCTACATCGGTCGCCTGCAGAAGTGCTTCACGGGTGAGAGCTGCCCGACGCCGGAGGAGGCCGCCGAGAAGATCCGGAAGCTCCGCGCGATCCGGATCCCGGCGCAGTACGAGTACCGCCGCGACGTGAAGAACTGAACCCGTCCACGGCAGCACAGAGGAGTGCGCCGCGAAAGCCTTCTCGCGGGCGCCTTCCCGACGCACGTGCGCCATCGCGGCATCCCCGACGGGTGCCGACGGTGGCCGGTTGACGCGCGCGGCGACTGATGTTAATAGAGCGAGCATGTTTTCATATGTCACACCTTCCACGATGCGCCTGGGAGGGCGGCCTCGATGCTGCTCGTCGCTCTGACGGTCGCCGCGTGCGGTCTCACCGGACCCGCCGCGACGATCCTGGAGCGGATCGTTCGAGTGGAGTCGGGCGGTGAGCCCCTGGCGCTCAACGTGAACGGCGGGTTCGAGCTCGTCCGGCAGCCGCGGAGCTGGGAGGAAGCGGCTGCGATGGCGAGCTGGCTCCTCTCCCACGGGTACAGCTTCGACGCGGGCCTCGCACAGGTGAACAGCGCGAACTTCGCTCGCCTGGGCCTCACGGCAGAAGCGGTCTTCGACCCCTGCACGAACCTACGCGCAGGCCTGCGGGTCTTCACGGAGTGCCAGGCCCGGGCCGTGGAGCGCTTCGGGCGGGGCGAGCGGGCGATGACCGCCGCTCTCTCTTGCTACAACGCCGGCGACTTCGATCGGGGCCTGCGAAACGGCTACGTCACCGCGGTCCAGGGAAGGGTGAAGTTGCCGGGCTCGAGCTCCCTGCCAGCGAAGAAGAGCGAGGCATACCTCCCCCGGCGAGCAGGGGACGTCGCCGCCCTCGGAGAACGCACACCGGACGTGTTCGGGCAGGTGGCAGGGCGCTAGGAGGCGCAGCTCAACGCGAAGGAGAGACGAGTATGGGCTTCAGCGCTCGCCAAGAATGACCCGCCTCGGCTCGGGAGAATTGACCCCCTGACGCGAAGTGAGGCGACTGCGGCGGCGAGACCGCGGGAGGGCGCGACGGCGTAGAGGGGAACCTGCGACGGGGCGACGATGCCGGCATGGCGGCCAAGAAGCGCCCGTGTCGGGAGTGCCTGAGGTGGTTCACGCCGGACGCGAGGGTGGGAGAGCGGCAGCGGACGTGTTCGAGGACGGAGTGCCAGGCGGCGCGCCGGGCGGCGACGCAGGCGGCGTGGCGGACGCGGCACCCGGACTACGACCGGGCGAGGCGGATCCAGGAGCGGGCGGCGGCGGATGCGGCCGGTGAGGTGGTCGCGCTGTCGCGGGCGACGCGGCCGCTCGATCGACTTCCCTGGGACCTCGCGCAAGACCAGTTCAAGGTCCAAGGGGCTGAATTCCTTTTGGGAATGAGCCGACTCCTCCGGCGGCATGCGCAAGACCAGATAGAGGCCCAAGTGGCTGTTATCGCGGGAGGATCTCCACGACTCCCCCCGCCTGGGGCGCAAGACCAGATCCGGGATCGGTCATCGTCGCCGCGCTGATGGAGGGCGAGCGGGCGCGATGGATCTCGAGTTCCACCAGATCGAGTTGCGGTACGAGGCACTCCGGGCGCGCAGCGCGTCCCGCGAGGCGCGGCTCCTCGCGTCCCTCGCCCAGGCCGGTCAGCAAGCGCCGGTGGTTGTGGTCACCGGTGGTGAATCGGGTCGCCACGTCCTGGTAGACGGCTACAAGCGCGTGCGGGCGCTGCGGCGGCTGGGGCGCGACACGGTCCGGGCCATGGTCTGGGACCTGGAGGAGGCGGAGGCGCTGCTCCTCGATCGGCTCATGCGGAGCGGGGACGGGGCCGGTGCGCTCGAGGAGGGCTGGCTCCTCGCGGAGCTGCGCGACCGCTTCGGGATGACGGTGGAGGAGCTGGGGAGGCGCTTCGACCGGAGCGCGAGTTGGGTGAGCCGGCGGCTCTCGCTGGTGAGCGAGCTGCCCCGGGAGATCCAGGAGCAGGTGCGCCGGGGCGAGATCGCGGCGCACGCGGCGATGAGGCACCTTGTGCCTTTGGCGCGCGCCAACGCAAGCGTTGCGGTGCGGCTCGCCGCAGCCATGGGGCCGCATCGGCCGACGAGCCGGGAGGTGGAGACGCTCTGCGCGGGGTGGATCTCGGGGAGCGCGACGACGCGGGAACTGCTCGTCGAGGACCCGGCCCTCTACCTGCGAGCGCGGGCACAGGCGCTCCGCCCTGCCGATCCGGCCGAGGCGGGACCGGCGGCGGTCCTGCTCGCGGACCTGGGCGCGCTCGGCGGGGTGGCCCGGCGCGGCGCGCGCCACCTGCGCGAGGGACTCCTCGCGCGACTGCTTCCGCCCGAGTGCGAGGAGGTGGCGCGGGCGCTCGCCCAGGCGCGCGCCGACGTGGAGCAGCTCGTCACCATCTATGAGAAGGAGGCGCGGCATGCTCGACCAGACGACGCGGGCGGCGATCCTGCGGCTGCGCCTTGAAGGACACGGGACGCGGAGCATCGCGCGGGTGGTCGGGGCCTCCCGGAACGCGGTGCGCGAGGTGCTCCGCGGCGGCACAGCCGAGGTGCCGCACCTGGAGCGGCCTGAGCTGGGCGATGCTCATCGGGCCGAGATCGCCACGCTCTACCGCGACTGCAAGGGCAACCTCGTTCGCGTACACGAGAAGCTCAAGGACGGCGGCGCGACGCTCTCCTACCAGGCGCTCACCGCTTTCTGCCGCAGGCACGGCATCGGCCATGAGCCAGCGAGGCCGGCCGGGCAGTACCACTTCGGCCCCGGGGAGGAGATGCAGCACGACACCTCGCCCCACGACGCCAAGGTCGCCGGCAAGCTCCGCCGTGTCCAGACCGCGAGCCTGGTGCTCTGCTATTCGCGGATGATTTTCATCCAGTGCTATCCGAGCTTCACCCGCTTCGCCTGCAAGCTCTTCCTCGCTGATGCGCTCAGCTACGTCGGCGGCGCCGCGCGCCGCTGCATGATCGACAACACCCACGTCGTCGTCTTGCACGGTACCGGCAAGGAGATGGTGCCGGTGCCGGAGATGGCCGCCTTCGCCGAGCGCTACGGCTTCGCCTTCGCCGCCCACGAAAAGGGCCACGCCAACCGCTCCGCCCGCGTTGAGCGCCCCTTTGCCTTCATCGAGAACAACTTTTTGGCCGGCCGCGAGGCCCGCGACCTCGATGACCTCAACGCTCAGGCCCTGGTCTGGTGCGACAAGGTCAACGCCGCCCACCGTAAGCACCTCCACGCCTCGGCTCGCGAGCTCTTCGCCCTTGAACAACCTCACCTCCTCCCGCTGCCGATCTGGGTCCCCGACGTCTACCTACTCCACCACCGCATGGTGGACGTGGAGGGGTACGTCTCGGTGAATGGCTTCCGCTACTCCGCACCCTGGCAGCTCATCGGACGGCAGGTCGAGGTGCGCGAGACGAAGGCGGAGGTCCAGATCTTCGACGGGCCCCAACTCGTCGGCGCCCACAAGAAGGCACAGGACCTCGGTCAGGGCCGTGCCACCCTGCCAGAGCACCGGCCACCGCGTGGCCAGGGTGGACCCGCAGCGCCAGTCGTCGAGGAGCGGCAGCTCCTCGAGGCCGCCCCCGAGATCGCCGGCTACGTGGCCGCGCTCAAACGCCGCGCCTCTGGCCGCGGCACCGTGGCCCTGCGCCGGCTCCAGCGTCTCCTGCACGAGTACCCGCGGCGACCCGTGATCGAGGCCGTCCGCGCCGCCGAGACCTACGGCCTCTTCGACCTCGATCGCCTCGAGCGCATGGTCCTTCGGGGCATCGCTCGCGACTTCTTCCCGACCGGCGGCGCCGGCGAGGGCCACGGCGATGAATGATGAGATCGAGCAGCTCCTCAAGAGCCTCCACCTCTCCAAGATGGCCGAGATCCTCGACGAGGAGATCGGCCAGGCGGAGAAGAAGGACTCAAGCTACCAGGAGCTCCTCGCCGTGCTCCTGCGCGCTCAGTGGCATCACCGGCAGGAGACGGCGCTCGCCTACCGCATCCGCCGCGCCGGCCTCCCCGAGCAGTGGTCGCTCGAGTCCTTCCCCTGGAAACGTCAGCCCGGGGTCTCCCAGCGCCAGATCCGCGGCTTCGCCGAGCTCGACTTCATCGCCAAGGCCGAGAACATCGTCTTCATCGGCCCCACCGGTGTGGGCAAGACCGGAATCGCCTCCGGCCTGCTCCTCAAGGCGCTCCAGAATGGCTACCGCGGCGTCTTCCTGCGCGCCCAGGACCTCTTCGACGAAATGTACGCCTCCCTGGCCGACCGCTCCTCCCGCAAGCTCGTCGACCGGCTTGCCCGCGTTCATTTACTGGTGGTGGATGAGATGGGGTATCTCAATCTCCGACCCGAGCAGACCAACATCTTCTTCAAGCTCATGGAGGAGAGGTATCGACGTTTTCCAACTATCATCACCACGAATCTTGACTATGAGGAATGGCACAACTTCCTCGGCAACAAGGGACTCGTCACCGCGCTCCTCAGCCGGCTGCGCCACCAGTGCCACACCGTCAGGATCGACGGACCTTCCCTGCGCGACCCCCAGAGCTAACGGCTGTCGCTCTCCTCACCAGCGCCGGCGCCACTTGTCCCGATAGCTTGGCGGATCGGGGATCGGCTCCTTCGGCGCGGCCGTGCGCTCGGCGACGAAGCTGCTCGAGTCACCGTCCTTGATCCGGAACGTCCCCTTGAGCTTGCCGTCCTTGCCCAGCCTCACCGAGCCCGACCCGGACATCTGGTCGTACTCCCACGCCCCCTGCCAGGTGAACGAAACGCCTGTCTTCGTCGGCCGGGCCTTCACGTACGCCAGTAGGCAGTGCATCCGAAGCCGGTCGTCCTCGCCAGTGAGCGAGAGCAGCGCCGTGCCCAAGAGGTCGAGGCCATCGCCGTCCCACTCCGACGTCTCGGCGATCCGCCACCAGCCTGCGATCTCCGTGGGAAGCATCTCCATCCTGCGAACTCTACACGTCCGCCGCGCACTCGACGATCCTGATCACAGGCCGGGTCATTCCAGCCGAGCGGGAGTGGGTCACTTCTGCTGAGCGGCGAAGGGCGGCGACACGATCCGCGAGGCCGTCGGTCGCCGTACGTGCGCGACGTGGCGAGGTACCTGTCTCATAATGTTGCCGTCGAGCCAGGCTCCTGGCCGCCTGTGGTTGGCCAAAACCCGATCGCGAAACCGGTCGGAGGGTGGGTCGACGGGAGTGCTGACGAAAGAGGCGGTGTATTGGGGGCGCAAGGGTCAGTCGGAGCTGCGAGAGCACGTCGACCTGGCGGGCGATCGCGGTTCGACTGTGCTTTTGGGGAGAAGCTACGCCGCACAGCGGGTGTAGCGGTGGTGGAGGCCTCCGACCTCGGGGAATTCCACGACGCGTCCGAGTTGTGGTGGCTCGATCGGCCGGGTCTGGGGCGTGTCCTTCTCCAGGGAGAGGTGGGTGCGCGAATGGTGGTAGTACCGGAAGTAGCCATCCAGGCACCGGCGGAGATGGTTCTCGCCCAGGACCATGACGTGGTCGAGCAACTCACGGCGAATCGAGCCGATCACCCGTTCGGCGTAGGGGTTGGAGCAAGCTGTCAACTACGCCGGATGGGAGCGGACCAGCGCGACGTTTTCGGGTGACGCATCCGTTCCATCCGCTGCGCGGCAGTGAATTCGATCTGGTGGTCTACCGGCACAACTGGGGGGAGGACCGCGCCTACTACCACGACGTGGACGGTCGGCTTCGGTCGATTCCTGCGTCGTGGACAAGCCTTGTGGGGTCGGATCCAGTGGTTGAGTTGGGGTTAGGGCGCTCGCCTTTCCGGGCGGTGGATCTGATCGAGCTTCTGGAGTTGCTGGAGAGAAGCGGGCGATGAAGCCCGCCGGGGAGGCTGGGGGGCCGGGCAAGGGATGTAAGGCAGATTATGCCGAATATGTAAGCTGGATTTCGCCGAACAGGTCACTCTGGATTGCAGCGACGCACACGTTTGTGGTCACATATTGGCCGTATTACAGCCAGTCAGCAAGATGTTGCGACCGGCCTGGACTTGACGGGTTAGCTGGATTGGGCGAAAATATACTTACACAAGGAGGCTACGGACTCCCATATGGCGCGCCTGACCCCCACCGATTCGAAGACCAAGGCGCTGCGCTCCCGCGGCTGCCTGCACCCTCGCCCTCATCAGGTAACCGACCTTCTCTTCCTCAACTCGGACTTCTTCGACGCCCGCGATCTGGTGCAGGTCAAGTACGAGATGTTGCGCCACGCTCGGGTCGACCAAGCTCCGGTGGCCGCCTGCGCTGCTGCCGCGGGGTTCTCCCGGCCGACGTTCTACGAGGCAAAGGCGGCTTTCCAACGAGCGGGTGTGCAGGGGCTGGTCCCGGCGAAGCCGGGACCCCGTCGCGCCCACAAGTTGTCCGACGAGGTAGTCGACTTCCTACAGAAGGCTGGGACCACTCGGCCGGCAGAGCTGGCAGAACTGGTACAACGGCACTTCGGCCGGACGGTCCACCCGCGCAGTGTCGAACGGGCTCTGGCTCGCCGGGAAAAAAAACGGCCACGCTCCCCGCGCTGACCATCGTGCCGGAAACGATCGTGGAGCGCTACGAGGCTCTTCGAGCAGCGGTACTCGCGCAACGTACCAGCATCGATCGCCAGGGGCTGGCGCTCCTGATGCGCGAGGGGATGGCCCAGTGGAGCTCCGCGTGGGCGTCCTGCGCCCGACCGAGCCCACTGGCGAGCCGAGCTTCCTCGACCTCGCCCGAGGCACTACCCGAGCATTCCGAGGCGGGCGAACTCGTCCAACTGCTCGCCTCGATGGCGCTGACCCGCCTGCAGGAGGAAGACCATGATGACGGAGGCACACTCGAAGGTCACCGCCAGCCACCTGAGGCGCGACGCCTACCTGTACGTCCGCCAGTCAACGGTGCGGCAGGTGTTCGAGAATCAGGAGAGCACCAAGCGGCAGTATGCGCTCAAGCAGCGTGCGGTCGCACTGGGTTGGCCGCTGGAGCGGGTGGTTGTGATCGACAGTGACTTGGGCCAATCAGGGGCGTCGTCGGTGGACCGCGAAGGCTTCCAGCGCCTCGTCGCCGAGGTGGGCATGGGGCGTGCCGGCATCGTACTCGGGCTCGAGGTGTCCCGCTTGGCGCGCAACTCCACCGATTGGCATCGCCTGCTGGAGATCTGCGCGCTCTCGCAGACGCTCATCCTCGATGAGGATGGCCTCTACGACCCATGCACCTTCAACGACAGACTTCTGCTCGGGTTGAAGGGGACCATGTCAGAGGCTGAGCTCCACGTCCTGAACGCCCGTCTGCGCGGTGGCATCCTCAACAAGGCACGACGCGGAGAGCTTCAAGGTCCTCTGCCCATCGGTTTCGTCTACGACCCGCAAGGGCGCGTTGTGCTCGATCCGGACACTCAGGTGCAGGCGACCTTGCGCCACTTCTTTGCAACGTTTCGGCAGACTGGCACTGCTCGCACGACGATCAAGGTACTTCGCGAAGAGAAGGTCCTGCTACCTCGCCGAGTCCGCACTGGCCCGCGCCGTGGTGACTTGGTGTGGGGTCCCCTCAATCACTGGCGCGCGCTACAGCTGCTTCACAACCCGCGCTACGCCGGCGCTTACTTCTATGGACGCCATCGCTCTCGCAAGCTGGCCGACGGCACCCTGAAGATCGAACTCCTCGGGCGCGACGAATGGCTCACGCTACTGCCCGGGGCCCACGAAGGCTACCTCTCCTGGGACGAGTTCGAGAACAATCAACGCCAATTGCTCGAACACGCGCAGGCGCAGGGGGAGGATCGGCGGCGCAGTCCGCCACGCGAGGGCCCGGCGCTCCTGCAGGGTCTGGTCCTCTGTGGCCTCTGCGGAACGCGCATGACCGTGCGCTACCACCAGCGCTCGGATGGCCTGCATCCCAGCTACGTCTGCCAGCGCGAGGGAATCGACCGGGGAAC
>Ga0335069_10002970_pt1 | contig 25823 bp, 24 predicted proteins | sample Lox_Sample_11_FD_206714 | JGI IMG/M metagenome (GOLD analysis project Ga0335069, IMG submission 206714) | Soil microbial communities from Loxahatchee National Wildlife Refuge, Florida, United States - Lox_Sample_1.1 | ecosystem: Environmental > Terrestrial > Soil > Wetlands | place: USA...
CCGCCTTGGCCACCTTCTCGCCGAGGTAGTCCTCCGCCGCCTGCTTGAGCTTCTGCAGGATCATGGCCGAGATCTCGGGGGGCGAGTAGAGCTTGCCCTCGATCGAGACCCGTGCGTCGCCGTTCGGCGCCTCGACGACCTTGAAGGGCACCATCTTCTGCTCTTCGGAGACCTCGCCGTACTTGCGGCCCATGAAGCGCTTGATGGAGAAGACGGTGTTCTCCGGGTTCGTCACCGCCTGGCGCTTCGCCACCTGGCCGACCAGGCGCTCGCCGTCCTTGCCGAAGGCGACGACGGAGGGGGTCGTCCGACCTCCCTCGGAGTTGGGGATCACCTTCGGATCGCCGCCCTCCAGGACGGCCACAACCGAGTTCGTCGTCCCCAGGTCGATCCCGATCACCTTGCTCATCTCGATTTCGCCTCCGTTTGCGGACTCGTCGGTGGGCTCCCCGTCAACCCGGGTCCCCACCGACGCCTGGATAATAGGCATCTGATTAGTTGTTGTCAAGCAGGAAAGCTGAGTCCATTACGCTCATATTAGATTGCATTGGAACTTCTAGGGTTAGCGGGCAGATCGGCGACACGCGTTGCGGGGGTGCTGTCGCTCTGCTAGAGTGCCGCCCGCAGGACGAACCCTTGACGAGCTCGGACGATCCCTCCGCGCCGCCCTCGCCCTCGCTGCTGCCGCGGCACCTGTGCCGGGTGATGGGGCTCAACCAGAACTACACCTCCCGGTCGGGCACGACGTACCACGTGCAGGTCGAGGACCGTGGGCCGGTGTTCGACGACGCGAGCGAGTCCTGGGTCCGCAGGGTCAACGTCATCGCCTACGCGAACTATGGCGAGCCCACCGCGCGGATCGTCTACGGGCGGGACCACGACCTGCCCGACGTACGCACGCACTCGCACAACCGCGAGGTCGGGCGCCGGGTCCAGGAGCTGGCGGCGGAGGTGGTGGGGACGCTCGAGGAGCGCGAGCAGCGTCAGGTCGCGCGCATCCAGAGCCTCCTTCGGCGGTACTACGAGACCCGGGACGAGGCAGCCAAGCAGGAGTTCGAGCAGGAGAACGCGGTGTTCCCGCTGGTGTTCGCGCGCGCCTTCCAGGAGCTGAAAGCGGAGCGCACGCGGACGGCCGAGGCCGCCGCAGCCGTGCGCCCGCCCGCGGCTGGCCTGGCTCCGGCCCCGGAGCCGGACGACATCCACTACCCGCTGGACGCGGCGCTGCGCGACCTGGTCCTGGAGATCGAGAGGATCGCCGGCGAACTCCAGCGGGACATCGAGGGGCTCAGGGCGCGGGGCGCGGCCGACGACATCCTGCAGTCGACCGTCGCCAAGCTGGTCGCCCGCGCCCGGGAGAGCCTCACGCAGCGCCACGGCACCGAGTTCGCGAACCGTCACCTGGAGATGACCCGCAACAGTCTGGTGACCGCGTACCGGCAGGTGCACGCGCGGCTGGCCCGCCTGAGCCGGCCCTAGTCGGGAGAATCCTCCTCCCGGGGGGCCCGGGCGAGGGCGTCCTTCAGGTTGTAGCGGAGCTCGGGAGCGACCCGGGTGAGCCGCATGCCGTCGGTCCCGCGCAGCTGGCAGGCGAGGCCCGAGTGCTCGGCCGCCTCTCCCGGGCGCCGGTAGCGCACCTCGCAGTCGCGGCACTCGGCGTTCCAGCAGTAGCGGCCGCTGCCGACGTCCTCGCAGGCGTACTGCAGCTGGCGCAGCAGGGTGTTGTTCTCCGGCACGTGGAACACCCGGCCCAGCACCACCAGGCGCACCAGCTTCTGCCACGGCTCGTACGGGTCGGACACGCCGGAGACCTCCAGCCCGCGATTAGAGCACGCAGGCCGCGGCCTGTCGACGCAGCCGCCGCTGCTAGAATCGCTCCTGCCGGCCGGAGGCTCGGCGTGGAGCGGAGCTCATTCTGAAGATCGCGTTCATCGGCAGCCACGGGGTGGGCAAGACGACACTCTGCTACGACGTGGGCGCGGCGCTCAAGAAGAAGGGGGTCCACGTCGACCTGGTGAAGGAGGTGGCGCGGCTGTCGCCGCTGCCCATCAACCGCCAGACCTCGCTGGAGGCGCAGATGTGGATCCTCACCACCCAGATCGCCGAGGAGATCCGCTCGGCCGCCCACCACGAGGCGGTGATCTGCGATCGCAGCGTGCTCGACAACTACGCCTACCTGGTGTTCGCGGCCGGCCGGCAGCGCTGGCTGGAGCCGCTGGTGAACCGCTGGATGAAGGGCTACGACCTGCTGTTCAAGGTGCCCATCTCCGGCAGCGCCTCCGCGGACGGGGTGCGGGACACGGACGAGTTCTTCATGCGGCAGATCGACCGGCTGGTCGACGAGCTGGTGGAGGAGCGCCACCTGCCTTGCGAGCGCCTGCCGGTGGGACGGCGGGACCAGTGGGCGGAGCTGGTGCGCGAGCGGGTGGCGCAGCTGCCGGCCTTCGCGGAGCGACTGTTCTGATCGGCGGGCGGCGACAGAGGAGAACGGGAACGGAATGAACGAGCAGGCGGCGCACGGGTTCCATCCTTCCACGCGGGCGTTCCGGATGACCCTGCTGGTGTTCGTGGGACTGCTGACCTACGGCAGCTACTTCGCCTACGACGTGGTGGGCGCGCTGGCCCCCACCCTGATGCGCGCCTGGCACACGAGCCAGGAAGGCATCGGCTCGCTGTACACCGCCTACTCGGTGGCGGCCATCTTCACGGTCGCGCTGGGCGGCTACCTGGCCGACCGTCTGGGCACCCGGCTGGCCGGCATACTGCTCGCGGCGCTGGTGGCCCTCGGCGCGGCCATCGTGGCCCTGGCCCCCGGTCTGCCCCTGGCGATGGCGGGGCGCTTCCTCTTCGGGGCCGGCTCGGAGTCGCTGATCGTGGCGCAGAGCGCGATGCTGGCCCGCTGGTTCCGCGGCAAGGAGCTGGCCTTCAGCTTCGGGGTGACGCTCACGCTCTCCCGCCTGGGAACCCTGTTCAGCTTCAACTCCGCCTCGGCGACGGCCAGCCTCTTCGGCTGGCAGGCGGCGCTGTGGGCGGCGGTGCTGCTGTGCGTGCTGAGCCTGCTGTGCGCGCTGGTCTACTGGGTGATGGACCGTCGCGCGGAGAAGCCGCTGCAGCTGCAGGAGGCCGGAGCGGGCGAGCGGATCGTGCTCGCCGACGTCCGCCAGTTCCCGGCCTCCTTCTGGTACGTGGTGATGCTCTGCGTCACCTTCTACTCGGCCATCTTCCCGTTCACCGCCCTCTCCACCGACTTCTTCCACGAGAAGTGGCGCCTGCCCCTCACGGTGGGCGGGGGCGGCAGCTTCCTGGCTCAGGTCTTCAGCGACTTCCTGCACATGTTCAGCACCGCGCCGGGGACGACCAGCATCATCATCTTCGCCTCCATGTGCCTGGCGCCGTTCGCCGGCGGGCTGGTCGACCGGGTCGGGCGGCGGACCACGCTGATGGCGCTGGGCGCCTTCCTCATGGTCCCCTGCTACCTCGTGCTCGCCTTCACCGCGGTGGCGCCGCGGTGGCCGATGATCCTGCTGGGCGCCGCCTTCGTGCTGGTGCCCGCCGCCATCTGGCCCTCGGTGGCCCTCATCGTCGACCCCAAGCGCACGGGCACCGCCTACGGCCTGATGACGATGGTCCAGAACATGGGGCTGGCGCTCTTCCCCTGGCTCAACGGGCGCCTGCGGGTGGCCACCCACGACTACACCGCGAGCATGCTGATGTTCGCCGGCCTGGGTGTCGCCGGCCTGGTGTTCGCTCTGCTGTTGAAGGGGGCCGACCGCCGCGCGGGCGGGGCGCTCGAGCGGGGGCACGCGAGGTCGTGAGCCGGCGCGGCGGCGTCCTCGCGCTCGCGCCTGGGACGGGGTGCGGAAGGTGCCGCCGCCGGACCGGGCGGCGCACGCCGCGTAGCGGCGCCCCGCGGTATCCTCTACAGCCATGACCCTGGTGGAGAGGATCACTCAGGACCTGACGGCCTCGATGAAGGCCCAGGACGCCGCCCGCACCAGCACCCTGCGGATGGCCAAGGCGGCGCTCAAGAACCGCGAGATCGAGAAGCGCGGGACGCTCGAGGACGCCGAGTCCCTGCGCGTCCTGCAGGCTCTGGTGAAGCAGCGCGAGGACTCGGTCGAGCAGTTCCTCAAGGGCAACCGCCCGGAGCTGGCCGAGAAGGAGCGGGCCGAGATGGCGGTGCTCCGCGCCTACCTGCCGGCCGAGGTGGGCGAGGCGGAGATCGCGGCGGCGGTGGAAGCAGCCGTCGCCGAGACCGGCGCCAGCTCGCCGAAGGACATGGGGCGGGTGATGAAGGCGGCGCTCGCCGCGCTGGCGGCCGGGGGCAGGCCCGTCGACGGCCGGCGCCTCAACGAGGCCGTGCGGCGGAAGCTGGGCGGCTGAGGCCGGCGCGATGAGGGACGTGGTCCGGCGGGTTGGCCAGCGCTTCGCCATCGGCTTCGAGGGGCACACGGTGTCGGCGGACGCGCGGACGCTGCTGCGCGAGTTCGGGGTCGGGTCGGTGATCCTGTTCGCCCGCAACGTGGACGGCCCGGAGCAGGTGGCGGAGCTGGTGCGCGAGCTGCAGGAGGCCGCCCGCGACGCAGGTCAGCAGCAGCCGCTGCTGGTAGCCGTCGACCAGGAGGGCGGTCGGGTGGCCCGGCTGCGCGAGCCTTGGACGGTGTGGCCGAGCGCCCGGGCCGTCGGCCGGACCCGCTCCGCGGAGACGGCGCAGAAGGTGGGTGCCGCGATCGCGGCCGAGCTGCGGGCCTGCGGCATCGCAGTGGACTTCGCACCGGTGGTGGACGTCGACACCAACCCCGACAACCCGGTGATCGGCGACCGCTCCTTCGGCGACGACCCGGACCTGGTCGGCCGTCTGGGCGCGGCGATGGTGAAGGGGCTGCAGGAAGCCGGGGTCGCCGCCTGCGCCAAGCATTTCCCGGGGCACGGCGACACCGCGGTCGACTCGCACCTGGAGCTGCCGGCTGTCGACCACTCGCGGGCGCGGCTCGCGGACGTCGAGCTGCGCCCGTTCCGCGGGGTGATCGAAGCCGGGGTGGCCATGGTGATGACCGCCCACGTGCTCGTGCGTGAGATCGACGACAGCCGGCCGGCCACGCTCTCCGAGCCGATGGTCGGCGGGCTGCTGCGGAAGGAGCTGGGCTTCGACGGGGTGGTGGCCACCGACGACCTGGACATGCAGGCGGTGGCGAAGCACTGGCCTGCCGCGCAGGTCGGGGTGCTGGCGGCGCAGGCGGGCTGCGACCTGCTGTGCTGCTGCCGCAACCACGACGCGCAGGTGGCGGCGATCGAGGGCCTGATCCGGGCGCTCGAAGCCGGCGAGATCCCCTTCAGGCAGGCCGAGGTGTCGGAGAAGCGGCTGCGGAGGCTGAAGGAGCGCTTCCTGCTCGGCTACCGAGACCCGGACCCCAAGCAGGCGCGGGAGGCCGCCGGTCGGGTCGAGCACCGCGCGCTCGCCGAAGAGGTCCTGGCCCGTTCCGGGTTGCGGGCCTGACGTGACCCAGCGACCCCGTGGCCTGCGGCCCGGCGACCGGATCGGCGTCGCCGCGCCGGCCGGCGGGGTCGATGCCGAGCGCCTCGCGCGCGGCGTGGCCGAGCTTTCGAGGCTCGGGTTCGTGGTGACCGTCGCGGACGGTGTCCTGCAGCGCACCGGCTTCACCGCCGGCGGCAGCGAGGCGCGGCTGCGCCAGCTGCACGCGCTGTTCGCGGACGAGGAGGTGGGCGCGATCGCCTGCGCTCGCGGCGGGGCGGGCCTGCTTCACCTGCTGCCGCACCTCGACCGCGAGCTGCTGCGGTCGCACCCGAAGCTGGTCCTCGGCTACAGCGACATCACCCTTCTCCACCTGCTGGTCGGGCAGCTCGGTCTCACCAGCCTGCACGGGCCGATGGTGGCCCGAGAGCTGGCCGACGGGGAGGCTGCCTACGACCGGCAGAGCCTGCTGCAGGGGCTGACGGGGGAGGGCGGGTTGTGGGCGAGCGGGCCGGGGCTGCAGCCTCTGCGCGACGGTTCGGCGGAGGGCGTCCTGCGGGGGGGCTGCCTGTCGCTGCTGGCCGCTGCCGCCGGGACGCCGTGGGCGCTGCGCACCGTCGACGAACCGACGATCCTGTTCCTGGAGGACGTCGACGAGCCGCCGTACCGCGTCGACCGCATGCTGCGCCAGCTCCGGCTCTCGGGCGCCCTCGTCGGAGTGCGCGGGGTCGTGCTGGGGGAGATGCGCGGCTGCCGGCCCGCCCCGGACGCGGGCTACACGCTCGAGGAGGTCGTGCTGGAGGCACTGGCCGGCCTGGACGGGCCCGTCGCCTCCGGGCTGCCCAGCGGCCACGTGTCGTCTGCGAACGCGACCGTCCCCCTCGGCGTGGCGGCCCGGCTCGTGTGCGGAGACGGCGAGGTGCGTCTGGCGGCCTGCGAGGCGGCGGTGCGATGAAGGTCCACCTCTCCGCGGTCTGCGGCACGGCGATGGCGTCGCTCGCCGGTCTCCTGCGCCAGCTCGGCCACGAGGTGACGGGCTCCGACCAGGACGTCTACCCGCCCATGTCGACGCAGCTCGGGGCGCTCGGCATCCCCATCCGCTCGCCCTACGCCGAGGCGAACGTGCCCGGAGACGCCGACCTGGTGGTGATCGGCAACGCGCTCTCGCGCGGCAACCCGGAAGTCGAGGTCGTCCTGGAGCGCCGCCAGCCCTACACCAGCCTGCCCGCCCTGCTGGCCGAGGAGTTCCTGCGGCCGCGGCGGTCCCTGGTGGTCGCGGGCACGCACGGCAAGACGACCACCAGCAGCCTGCTGGCGTACCTGCTGCAGCGGGCCGGTCTCGAACCCTCGTTCCTGATCGGAGGAGTCCCGCTCGACTTCGAGCGCAGCTACCGGCTGGGCCCGGGCCGCCATTTCGTGGTGGAGGGCGACGAGTACGACTGCGCCTTCTTCGACAAGCGGCCGAAGTTCGTGCACTACCTGCCGCAGGTCGCGGTGATCGGCAACCTCGAGTACGACCACGCGGACATCTATCCCGACCTGGCCTCGGTGCAGCTCGCCTTCGTGCGGCTGATGCAGGTCGTCCCGCGCAACGGTCTGCTGGTCGCGGGCGCCGAGAGCCCGGCCCTGCGCGAGGTGCTCGCCCAGGCGCGCTGCCCGGTGGAGACGTTCGGACTGCACCCGGAGGCCGACTGGCGGGCGGTGGATGTGCGGACCGATGCCGACGGCTCGAGCTTCCGCCTCCTCCGCCACGGCCGGGACGAAGGCGAGATGCGGCTGGCGCTCGCCGGCGAGCACAACGTCCGCAACGCGCTGGCGGCGCTGGCGGTGGCTGCGGCCGAGGGTGTGGAGCCGGCGGAGGCGCGCGCGGCCCTCCTGGCGTTCCGCGGGGTGAAGCGGCGGCTCGAGGTCGCGGGCGTGGCCGGCGGGGTCACCGTCTACGACGACTTCGCTCACCACCCGACGGCGGTGGCGGCGACGCTCTCCGCCCTGCGTGCGAGCGCCGGCGGGGGCCGCCTGGTGGCGGTGTTCGAGCCGCGCTCCTTCACCTCGCGCACCCGTGTCTTCCAGGACGAGTTCGCCCAGGCGTTCACGCTGGCCGACGAGGTGGTGGTGGCGGCCGCCCACCTGCCGGGCAAGGTACCGGAGGGGCAGCGGCTCTCCGAAGCCGGACTGGTGGACGGCATCCGGGCGCGGGGCGGCCGTGCCGCCTTCGTCCGGGAGGTGGATGCGATCGTCGCCCGCCTGGCGGCCACCCTGCACCCCGGCGACCGGGTGGCGATCCTCTCGAACGGCGGCTTCGGGGGCATCCACCAGAAGCTCCTGCGAGCCCTCGACCGGGACGAGGCCCCCGGCCGCTGACCGCGGCGTCCGGCGCCGGCCTTTGGTCGCCGGTTCAGCTGTGCTATAGATAGCGCCGTTCTCCATTCAGCCGCTCTCATCCGTACCGGAAGGGGCGTCGTTTCCGCGTCCACGAGGAAGACGCCATCGTGGTGTCGCTGGAGTGGGGGAGGACCGCCGATGAAGCGTGTGCTGCTGACGGTGCTGGGCGTCCTGGTGCTGGCCGTCCCGCTGCGGGCGCAGGATGCGGCGCAGGCGGCCACCGGGAAGACGGACGACACGCAGAAGGAGGCGAAGAAGGAGGAGCCGATACGGCGCACGGAGGAGGTCGTGGTCGAGAGCGCCTCCAAGGTCGAGACCACGATCGTCAACGCACCGGCCACTCTCAGCGTGGTGACCAGCGAGCAGCTCGCCGCCTCCCCGGCCCGGAACTACGCCGACCTGTTGCGGTCGGTGCCTGGCATGAACGTGATCCAGATGTCCGCCCGGGACGTGAACCTCAGCACCCGGCAGCCCACGGCGACGCTCAGCAACTCGCAGCTGGTGCTGGTGGACGGCCGCTCGGTGTACCTGGACTTCTTCGGCCTGGTGCTCTGGGACTTCGTGCCGCCTCCCGGCTCCAACGACATCAAGCAGATCGAGGTGGTGCGTGGACCCGCCTCCGTGGTGTGGGGTGCGAACGCGCTCTCGGGCGTCGTCAACATCATCACCAAGCCGCCCCGCGAAAACCCGGGATTCGGCCTCAACCTGGCGGCGGGCCTGTTCGGACGGCAGGGCGGCTCCCGCGAGGGCGAGGGCAACGGCACCCAGTACAGCGGCAACTTCATCTACTCGGCCGTCGCCGACGACACCTGGTCCTTCAAGCTGTCGGCGGGCTACCTCAACGTCGACCCCTACTCTCGGCCGACCGGCGCGGTCCCGCTGGGCTGCCACCCGCTCGGCGCGAACCCCTGCCGCGACGCCAACGGCAACGCGCTGCCGGGAGGCTTTCCCACGGGCGGCGCCCCCTACCCGAAGGACCAGAACGGCGGCGGCAACTTCGCCAACAGCGGCACCAGCCAGCCCCGGGCCGACCTGCGCATCGACCAGGACCTGAAGGGCGGCGGACGCATCACCTACGAGGGCGGGTACGCGGGCACCGAGGGGATCATCCACAGCGGCATCGGGCCCTTCGACATCCAGAGCGGGTCGTACATGGCCTACGGCCGCGCGCTGTACACGAGGGGCGCGCTGCGCCTCTCCGCCTTCGGGAACTTCGTCGACGCCAACGCGCCGAACCTGCTGGAGACGGACCCGGCGACCCTCAAGGCCGTGGTGCTGGGCTTCAAGACGCAGACCTACGACCTGGAGGCCGGGAACTCCACGGTGCTGGGCGGCAAGCACGTGCTCACCTACGGCGGGAACTTCCGCCGCAACAACTTCGACATCACGCTGGCCCCCGACGCCCAGGACCGCAACGAGTTCGGCGCCTACCTGCAGGAGGAGTTCTTCGTCCAGAAGTTCCGGCTGGCGCTCGGCGCCCGCACGGACAAGTACAGCAACATCGACCACTGGGTCTTCTCGCCCCGCGTCAGCGTCATGTTCAAGCCCACGCCCGAGCAGTCGATCCGCGCCTCCTACAACCGCGCCTTCCGCTCGCCGTCCGTCATCAACAACTACCTGAACCAGGACATCTTCGGTCCCACGCCGATCGACCTGCGGCCGCTGGCCGCGGCGGCGCCGGCGCTGGCGCCGCTGATCCCGAGCGAGCCCTTCCTGCTCACGCTCAACACCTTCGGCAACCCGAACCTGAAGGAGGAGCACGTCGACGCCTTCGAGCTCGCGTACACGGGGACGCTGGGGGGTAAGACCACGGTGGGCGCGGCCGTCTACCAGAACGACCTCGACAACGACCTCAACTTCACCTACCTGCTGCCGACTCCGGAGAACCCGCAGGGGCTGCCCGGCCTCGAGTACTACTCGCCGACGAACCCCGCCCAGGGCGTGGGCGTCGTCACCGGCACTCCGGTCACGCTCAGCCCGGTGCTGATGTTCGCACTGGCCCACCTGCCGGCGCCGTACGGCCCGGTCGAGCTGCCCTACAAGGTGGCGACCTACCTCAACCTGGGACCGATCCGCTACCGCGGCTTCGAGGCCTCGGTGCAGCACCGGGTCAACGGCGAGTGGAGCCTGTTCGGCAACTACTCGTGGCAGGGCACGCCGAAGGTGCTCACGGCCGCCACCGGTCAGATCAGCTATCCGATCGACGAGGTGACGGTCCCGGCGAAGAACCGCTTCAACGCCGGCGTCTCCTACAACGGGCGCCGCTTCCTCGGCGACCTGAACCTCAGCTACTCCGACAAGGCCTTCTGGAACGACGTGCTGAACGAGCCGTACTGGGGCTACACCGACTCCTACACCATGCTGAACGCCACCTTCGGCGTGAAGCTGGCCGACGGCAGGGTGGGGTTGAGCCTGCGCGGGACGAACCTGCTGAACCAGGACATCCAGCAGCACATCTACGGCGACCTCATCCGCCGCTCGGTGGTGGCGGAGCTGCGGTACTTCGCGAAGTAGCCCGCTGCTGGCCGGGCTCGAGGGGGAGATGGCACCGCGGCCGGAGCCGGTGGCGGTCGTCGACATCGGCTCCAACTCCGGGCGGGTGATGGTGTACCTGCAGGAGGGGGCCGGCCAGCTGCGGATCCTGGCCGGCAGCCGCGCCTCGTTGCGCCTGGCCCGGGGCCTGGACGCGAGCGGGCTCGTCCCGGAAGCGGCGCTGGAACGGGCGTTCGAGGCGCTGCGCGACTTCCGCTCGATCGCTCGCGGGTCGGGCGCGCGCGGCATCCTGGCCGCCGGCACCTCGGCCCTGCGCGACGCCGCGAACGGGCCGCCCTTCGTGGCTCGCGTGCGCCGGGAGCTGGGGATCGAGATCCGGGTGCTCTCGGGCGACGAGGAGGCCCGCTACGGGTTCGTGGGCGCGGTTGGCGGGCTGCCGGTGGACCACGGGGTCTTCTTCGACCTGGGCGGCGGCAGCCTGCAGCTCTCGGGCTTCCGGCAGCGGCGGCTGCAGTCCGCCCTCAGCCTCCCGCTGGGCGCACTGCGCGTCTCGGACCGCTTCCTGCGGTCCGACCCCCCAACGGCGCGTGAGCTGCGGCGGTTGCGTGAGCACGTCCGCCTCGCGCTGGAGGCGGCCGGCGTCGGGCGGCTGGCCGAGGGCGGGGAGGTGGTGGGCACCGGCGGCACCGTGCGCAACCTGGCTCGGGTGGACGAGCGCGCCTCGGGCTACCCGATCCCGAGGCTGCACGGCTACGTGCTGTCACGCCGCCGGCTCCACGACATCGCAGGCCGCTTGACCGCGCTTCGGCTGAAGAAGCGTGCCCGCGTGCCCGGGATGAACGCCGATCGCCGCGACTCTGTCGCGGGCGGCGCGGTCGTCCTCGACGTGCTGCTCGAGATCCTGGGAGCGGACGAGCTGCTGGTGTCCGGCCAGGGCGTGCGGGAAGGGCTGGCCCTCAGCCTGGGAGACGGACCGGGCCTGGAGCCGGCGGACCGCGTCCGACAGCGGGCGGTCGAGGCGCTCGCCGGGCGCTTCGCCGGCTGGTCGAAGGACCGCGCCCTTCGCCGCGTCGCCACGGCCGGGGCCCTGCTGCGCGGAGTCGAGCCTGACGCCCTGGCCGAGCAGGCGGAGGCGCTCGCCCACGCGGCCTGCCTGCTGGATATCGGCCGTACGGTCGATTTCTTCGACCGCCACGAGCACGTGGCCGACCTGGTGCTGGCCACCGACCTGGCGGGGTTCTCGCACCGCCTGGTGGCGCTGCTGTCCGCCGTCGTCCGCAGGGCTGGCGACGAGGACGCGCCGGCGCGGTCGCTCGCTCCCCTGGTGCGACAGGCCGACGAGCCGCTGGTCGCGCGCACTGCGGTGCTGCTGGCCCTGGCCGACGAGATCACGGAACGCTGTCCGCCGGCCTCCGAGCCGGCCGTCACCTGCCGGGTCAGGGGAGACACCGTGGTGGTGCGGGTGGCGGCACTCGCCTCCTGGGGGCCGCGACGGATCGACGAACGCTTCCAGACGGCGTACGGCAGGCGACTGCGGGTGGTGCCCGGGTTCGTCGTGCCTGACTAGCGCGCGGCGGCGGCCGGCGCGAGCGTGCGCTCGAAGTGCGCGAGGAACGCGCGGTCGCGCGCCAGGCGGTCCTCCTTCGCGCCGAAGCCGTGCTTCTGGCCGGGGTGCAGGTCGAGAGCGCAGTGCCGGCCGGCCTTGACGAGCGCCGCCACGAACTCGACGCTGTTGGCGAGGTGGACGTTGTCGTCGGCCGTCCCGTGCACGATCAGCAGGTCCGCGGTCAGCGCGCCCGCCTGGTTCAGGGTGGAGCTCGTCTCGTAGCCTCTCGGGTTGGACTCCGGCGTCCCCAGGTAGCGCTCGGTGTAGATCGTGTCGTAGTTGTGCCAGTCGGTCACCGGCGCGCCGGCCACGGCGGAGCGGAAGACCGAGGGCGCGTGGGTGACGGCATAGAGAGTCAGGTAGCCGCCGTAGGACCAGCCGGTGATGCCGATGCGGCCGCCGTCCACGAAGGGCAGCGACTCGAGGTACTCGATCCCGGCGAGCTGGTCCGCCAGCTCCACCCGGCCGAGGTCGTGGAAGATCGCCGACTCGAAGGCGGTGCCCCGTCCCGCGGAGCCGCGGTTGTCCAGCGACCAGACCAGGAAGCCGTGACTCGCCAGCAGCTGCTCGAAGGGCGACACCGCGTTCCAGGAGTTCGTCACCACTTGCGCGTGGGGGCCGCCGTAGACGTTGACGATCACCGGGTACTTCGCCGCCGGGTCGAAGTCCGAGGGCTTGAGCAGCGAGCCGTACAGGGTCGTCCCGTCCTTGGCGGCCAGCTCGACCAGCTCGATGCTGGCGTGCTCGAAGTCGAGGATGGGCGGGTGGGCGTTCTCCTCGATGGTCAGCCGCCGTGTCCCGTCCTGGCTGCTCACCCAGAGCTTCGGCGGCGTCTTCGTGTCCGACCAGGTGTCGGCGTAGAAGCGGCCGTCGGGAGAGACGACCGTGCGGTGGGTGCCGTCCTCGCGGGTGAGCCGGGTGCGCCCCGTCCCGTCGAGGCGCACGCGGTAGAGGTGCCGCTCGCGCGGGTCCTTCTCGGTGGCGGTGAAGTAGACGAACCCGCTGCGCTCGTCGAGCACCAGCGGCGATCGACGAGAGGCGAACGAGATCTCGGCGTCCACCATCCACCGCCCCTGTGTCATCGCGCGGCAGGAGCCGGAGAGGTCGCACAGGTACAGGTGGGCGAAGCCGTCGCGCTCGGAGATCCAGACGAAGCGCTTGTCGTCCTTGAGGAAGCGGGGCTCGCCGAAGGTGTTGAGCCAGGTCTTCGAGCGCTCGGTGAGCACGGTGCGCGGCGAGGCCAGCGGCTCACGGGGCGAGGAGGGGACCGGCAGCAGCCGCAGCTCCAGCTCGTTCTGGGCGCGGTTCAGCCGCTGAAAGGCGAGCTGGCGCGAGTCCTGGGAGAACGCCAGCTGGGGCAGCAGGTAACCGTCCTCGGAGGAGACCGGCGGGAGCAGCCGCTCGGGGCCGGCGGAGCCGTCCCTCTCCAGGCCGACCACGCCGACGCGGACGCTGGCGTTGGTGGCGCCGGCCTTCGGGTAGCGCTGCCAGAAGACCTCGTTGCGCACCGGCAGGAAGTCCACGATCGGGAAGGTCGGCACCTTCGACTGGTCGAGCTGCAGGTAGGCGATCGCCCGCGAGTCGGGGGCCCAGGCGAAGGCCTGGCCCGAACGCGAGGCCAGCTCCTCCTCGTACACCCAGTCCAGCCGGCCGTTCAGCAGGGTCTCGGAGCCGTCGTGCGTGAGCCGCGTTTCGCGTCCGCTCACCACCTCCACCACGTAGAGGTCGCTGCCGCGGACGAAGGCGACGCGCCTGCCGTCGGGAGAGGCCTCCGCGTACTCCTCCTCGACGCCGGGCGTGCGCACCAGCGGCCGCACGGCGGCGGAGGCTGTGTCCACGGTGAAGAGGTCGCCTCCCGAGGGCACCAGCAGCGTGCGGCCGTCCGGCAGCCAGCTGGCGTCCCGCAGCCGGAGGGGCGAGGGCTTCTCGCCGGGGGTGACCAGCTTCTGTCCGTCGAGCAGCAGCGTCTCGCCGCCCCGGCCGACCGTGTCGAGCGCGTACAGGCTCGTCGCCTGCTCGCCGGCGCGGCGCTGGTAGGTCAGCCGTCGGCCGTCGGGGTGCCAGGCGAGGGCGCTCGGCAGCGAGCCGGAGAGCGGCGGCTGGGCCGAAAGCCGCTCGACGGTGAGCTGCGGCAGCCGCTCGGCACGGGTGACGGCCGAGCGACCGGCCGTCAGGGCCAGGGCGCCCGCGAGCAGCAGCGGCCAGCGCCGGCTCATCGGCCGCACCGCGTCAGAACAGCGTGTAGATGAAGGGCGCCACCGCGGAGCCCTGGGTGAAGACGACCAGCAGCCCCAGGAGCGCCAACATCAGCACGATCGGGCCCAGCCACCACTTCTTGCGGACCTTCATGAAGGCCCACAGCTCGCCCAGGATCCCGATCTTCTCCCTCGAACCCTCGAATGCCATCCGTCTGGTCTCCCGGGCGGCAAGTCTACCGCAGCCGCCCTGCTGCCGTGTCGCGTCAGTCCAGCTCGTAGAGCGAGCGCCAGTCCACGTCCTCGCGCAGCGGCGGCTGCTCCTTCTTGTCGAGCAGATGGTGCCCCATGACCAGCCGGTCCATGTTGGTCCGCATGAAGCACAGGTAGGCGTCGTGCGGCGTGCAGACGATGGGCTCGCCGCGCACGTTGAAGGAGGTGTTGATGATGACCGGCACGCCGGTCAGCCGGCCGAACTCCGCGATGAGGTCGTAGTAGAGCGGCGCCTGCTCGCGGCTGACGGTCTGCAGCCGGGCGGAGTTGTCCACGTGGGTGACCGAGGGGATGCAGCGCCGGCCCTCCCGCACCTGGGCGACCAGCAGCATGTAGGGGCTGTCGCAGTCGATCTCGAACCAGTCCGAGGCCCTGTCCACCAGCACCGAGGGCGCGAAGGGCCGGAAGCCCTCCCGGAACTTGATCTTCATGTTCAGGGTGTCGCGCATCTTCGGATCGCGGGGGTCGGCCAGTATGCTGCGGCCACCGAGCGCCCGCGGCCCGAACTCCATCCGTCCCTGGAACCAGCCGACCACCTCGCCCTCGGAGATGAGCTTCGCCGTGCGCGCCACGAGATCGGCGTCGGCCAGGGTCGTGTACTTGGCGCCGGCCCCCTCCAGGTAGCGGGCGATCTCCGCGTCCGAGAACTCCGGGCCCAGGTAGGCGTGGGTCCAGCCCGCCGCCCGCGGCTGCTTGTGGATGGTGTTGTAGAGGTAGTGGGCGACGCCCACGGCGCCGCCCGCATCCCCGGCCGCCGGCTGCACCCAAAGCTCCTTGAAGGGCGTCTCCCGGATCACCCGGCCGTTGGCCACGCAGTTGAGGGCCACGCCGCCGGCCATGCACAGCCTGGTGAGGCCGGTCTCACCGTGCAGGTGCCGGGCCATGCGCAGCACGATCTCCTCGCAGACCTTCTGGATGGAGGCGGCGATGTCGAACTCGCGCTCGTTCATCCAGGTCTCGGGCTTGCGCGGCGGTCCGCCGAAGAACTGGTCGAAGGCCTGGTTGGTCATGCGCAGGCCGTGGTCGTAGGAGAAGTACTTCATGTCCAGCTTGAACGAGCCGTCCTCGTTCACCTGGACCATGTCGCGCATGATGCGGTCGAAGTGCACGGGCTTCCCGTAGGGGGCGAGGCCCATCACCTTGTACTCGGCGCTGTTCACCTTGAAGCCGAGGTAATAGGTGAAGGCGCTGTAGAGCAGCCCCAGGCTGTGGGGAAAGCGGATCTCCTTCAGCATCGTGATGTCGGCGCCGCGGCCGACGCCGTAGGAAGCCGTCGCCCACTCGCCGACGCCGTCGATGGTGAGGATGGCGGCCTCCTCGAAGGGGGAGGGCAGGAAGCAGGAGGCCGCGTGGCTCATGTGGTGCTCGGCGAAGTAGATCGGCCCCCTGTAGGGCCTGAGCTCCCTGCGGATGATCGAGGGCACCCACAGCTTCTCCTTCAGCCAGACCGGCATGGCCCTGCGGAAGGAGCCGAACGAGCGCGGGAAGGTCGCGGTGTAGGTGGACAGCATGCGCTCGAACTTCAGCAGCGGCTTGTCGTAGAAGCCGACCGCGTCGAGCTCCTCCGGCCGCACGCCCGCCTCCTTGAGCACGTAGCGGATGGCGTGGACGGGGAAGTCGGAGTCGTGCTTCTTGCGGGAGAAGCGCTCCTCCTGGCCGGCGGCGACCACCACGCCGTCCCTCAGCAGGGCGGCGGCGGAGTCATGGTAGAAGCAGGAGATCCCGAGAACGTGCGTGGAGCGGGCGGTCATCGGATCAGAACTGGTGGCGTGCGGCCTGCTCGGGGCCGAGGGGATTGGGCTGGTGGGTCCGCCAGAACGAGCGCTCCGGCAGGAGGCGACGGTCCAGGGGGTCCTTTCCGACCAGCCGCTGCACCAGCCCCACCGGACCGACGGAGAGGGCGTAGACGACCGCCAGCAGCACGGCGGTCCAGGCGGCGCCGATCGCGTCGAAGAGCGCCGTCCAGCCGCGGTACACCCGCGACTTCGGGGCATACCGCCGGAGCAGGAGCTCCGCCAGCACCACGACAACTGCCAGGGCCAGGATCTTGAGGCGCCAGGGCAGCCCGGCCAACCGGGCGAGGACATCGTGCGGGCTCAAGTGTCTGATCGACCTCCGGATAAAGGCCGTACATGATACGGCCCGCGGCTGTGACCGTCAACGCAGGGGGGTGACGGAAAGCGGGCCTATAATCGCGCCGCATGAGGAAGGACGGCCGCAACGATGGGCCGAAGCCGTCCGACACGAAGCCGCCTGAGACGAAGGCGGCCGAGCCGCGGTCCGACCTGCTGCGCGCCCGCCTCCGCCGCTTCACCGACCAGGTGGCGGCCGCGGGGAAGGCCCCGGCGCTCTTCGAGCTGGAGATGTGGCTGCGCAGCTTCGAGCGCTTCTTCCGCATCGGCGGCCAGCCTCTGTCGGATCGGGAGACCCACGCCTTCGCCCTGCGCAACTGGTCGGAGGAGCTGCGCCTCGTCGACCACGCGCTGATGCGGGTGGTCCAGCTGGCGACCACCATCCTGAGCGAGGAGCACGTCGACCTGACGCGGTTCGACCGCTACGTCGAGGCGAGCTTCGCCCGCGACGAGGGGCTCGACCCCTACCTGGAGAAGCTGGTCCGGCATGCCACGCCCGAGGCGGCGCTCACGCTGCTGCGCGAGGCCTTCGAGGACCTGCACCTCCTGCTGGTCGATCTGGTGCGGCTCTCGCGGCTGCCTTACACCACCTTCCAGGCGGTGGGGAAGATCGTCTACCGGGAGGTGCGGCGCAGCGACCTGGTGGCGATGATCATCGACAAGAAGTTCAAGCCGGTCCACGACCGCGTCCGCAACCGCCGCATCAGCCGGCTGATCCGCGCCATCCCCGACCCCACCGACCGTCGCCAGGCGGCCAAGGTGTTCCTGGAGCTGTTCCGGCTGCTGCACTACCTCGAGTACACCGACCCCTCCCGGCTGGCGGACAGCCAGCTGCGCGACACCGTGCTGCCCTTCGCGCTCGTCACCTCCGAGAGCCGCCTGCTGCTCAGCTACATCGAGAAGAAGGTGCTGCGCGGCCGGGAGATCGTGCGCATCGTGGACCAGGTCTACGACGCCTTCGTCTACTGCATCCCCCTCGAGCTGCGCAAGGTGGTGAACACGGAGCTGAGCGACATCTCGGTCGCGCGCCAGTCCGAGAACGTGCGTACCCGGGTGGAGAACAGCCACGGCATCCTCAAGGACTGCTTCCAGCAGTCGGTGGTGCAGCTGGCGCAGGCCTTCGACCCGAACATCGAGGGGGCGCGCATCTTCCCCGACTTCATCGCCCGCCGCGAGCAGTCGCTGCGGCTGCGCGACGCGCTGGTGCAGGTGATCCGGGCCCTGCGCGCCTTCCAGGCGGCCAAGGACGACGGCTCGGCCAGCCGCATGAAGGACGCCATCTCGGCCTTCTACGACCACCACATCAAGTACCTGATGTACCGTGACTGGTCCGGGTTCGAGCTCTTCTACATCGAGATCCTCAAGTGCGGCAGCGTCTCGGCGCTGGCGCACATCGCCCACCGCTTCGACACCTTCCTGGTGACGCTGCTGCGGGAGGTGCAGAAGCGCTCGCTGCTGCAGGGCGCCCCCGACCGCGAGGACATCCGCGACCTGATCGGCCCGTGACCGTCGAGCTGCCGGACCCGGCCACCGTGCGGACCCTGCTCCTCGACGTGGGCGGCGTGCTGGTCCGGCCGGGCTTCGGCCGGGTGGCGGAGGCGCTGCGGGCCCACGGGGTCGAGGCCGGCGCCGAGGCACTCGCCGCCGCCGAGAACCCGGTCAAGAGGCAGCTCGACCGCCCGCCGACCGCGGGCCGGGCGACCGACGAGGAGCGGGGCTGGGAGTACTTCGACGCGATCCTGGAGCGGGTGGGGGTGCGGCCCTCCGCTGCCACCCGCGCCGCCCTGCTCGAGCTCAAGGCCTGGCACGACCGCCACAACGCCTGGGACGACGTCCTGCCCGGCGTGCGGGAGGGGCTCGCCTGCTTCCGGCGGCTGGGGCTGCGGATGGCCGTCGTCTCGAACGCGAACGGTACGGTAGCGGCACTGCTGGAACGGCTGCGCCTGGCCGCGTACTTCCAGGCCGTCGTGGACTCGGCGCTCGAGGGTGTGGAGAAGCCGGACCCCCGGATCTTCGAGATCGCGCTCCGGCGTCTGGGCGCCGACCGGGACACCGCCCTTCACGTCGGGGACATGTACGAGATCGACGTGGTGGGGGCCCGGCGGGCAGGGGTGCGGCCGGTGCTGCTGGACGCCGAGGGGCTCTACCCGGAGGCCGACTGCCCGCGGGTGCGGGCCCTGACCGACCTCTGCGCTCATCTGCTACACTCGCCGCCGGCACGATGAGCGCCGCCGAACGCGACCCCTTCGCCCGCTTCCTGAAGCACTTCCCGAAGGGGACCGTCCTCTTCAACGAGGGGGACGAGGGCGAGGACATGTACATCATCCGCACCGGCCGGGTGGCCATCAAGAAGCGGGTGGCGGACGGCGACATCACGGTGGCCGTGCTGGAGAAGGGCGACTTCTTCGGCGAGATGGCCGTGCTCGAGCGCATCCCGCGCACCGCCGGGGCCGAGATGGCCGAGGACGGCGACCTGATCGTCATCGGCAGCGACGTCTTCGGGGACATGGTGAAGAACAACCCCGAGATCGCCGTGCGCATGCTGCGCAAGTACTCCGTGCGGCTGCGCGAAACCACCAAGCAGTTGGAGACGCTCAAGCGGGTCGAGGCCTTCGCGGCCCCGCCTGCGGCGGGGATGACGATCGAGCGCATCCCCGAGCCGGCCCGGGTGGGGTCGACGGCGACGCCGGCCGGCCGGCCGGTGGAGCCGGTCCCCGCGGCCCGGGTGGTGACGGCGCCACAGGCGGCGCCCATCCCGGTGAAGGCCGGGGCGCAGCCGGGGGCCAGCCCGCTCGCCTTCTTCGTCTCCAACGCCAGCGGCAACGTCTTCCCGGTGCTGAAACCCGACTCGCTGATCGGCCGCTACGACTCGGTGACCGGCATGGCCCCCGACGTGGACCTCACGCACGAGGACGCCTCCCGCAACATCTCGCGGCGGCACGCCCGGTTGCTGATCAAAGACGGCCGCCCCTACGTGGCCGAGGAGATCGGCACCATGAACGGGACCTATCTCAACGGCCACAAGCTGCCGACCGGCGTCCTGACCGTGATCAACGACGGCGACCAGCTGACGTTGTGTCGGCTGACGCTGACCTTCCGCCTGCCGGAGCGGACTCCCTAGACGGCCTCAGTCCGGCGCCCGCCGGCTCTCCCGCAGGGCGGCCTCGAGGGGCCTCGGCCGCCAGCCCAGCTCGCGCCAGGCCCGTCCGGAGTCGAGCGACACGTCCCCGGGCCTCGGGTCGGGCCCCGCGTGGTCGGCCTGGCGGGCGGGCGTGAGGACCGTCTCCGGGAGTCCCATCGCGAGCGTCACCCGCAGGCCGAGCTCGTAGCGCGACAGCCGCTCGGGCCCGCCGAGGTGGAAGAGGCCCGCAGCACGCCCGACGAGCAGCCGTCGACAGCCGTCCGCGACCGACGCGGCGTCGACCGGCGTGCGGTACTCGTCGGTGAACAAGCGGACCGGTCGGCCAGCCTGCAGCGCCCAGGCGATCGACTCGCTGGCCGTGCCGCGGGGGCCGTGGCCACGGCCGACGACGAGCGCCACCCGGGCGACCGCTGCCCCCGGGCAGGCGGCGAAGACCGCCTCCTCGCCGGCGCGCTTCGTCCGGCCGTAGACGCCGAGCGGCGCCGGCGGGACCGTCTCGTCTGCGGGCGCCTTCGTCCCGTCGAACACCAGGTCGGTCGAGAGCGCGACCAGCCGGATGCCCCGCTCGCGGCAGAGGCGGCCGAGGCGGCCGGGCAGCTCGGCATTCGTGCGCTCGGCCTCCTGCGGATGGCGCTCGCAAGCCTCCGCCCGGCCGAGCACCGCCGCGTGGAGCACGGCCTCCGGCCGGGTCGCGTCGAGCAGGCGCTCGACCGCTCCGTCCTCGGTGAGATCGGCCTGGACGGAGCGCGGCCCGGGCGGCGGGGGACTCCGCCGGTGAACCGCGGTCACCTCGAGGCCGGCCTCGTGCAGGAGCGCCGTCAAGCGCCCGCCGAGGAGGCCTCCGGCGCCGGTCACCAGCACGCGCACGCCGTCACTCCGCCATCACGCGCCGCCGTTGACGCGTGTTGTGGTCCGCGAGGCGGAGCAGCATGCGGGCGACCGTAGCCGGCGGCCGACACGCCGTCAAGGACCTCCGGGTGGCAGCCTGGCCAGGAGGACGCAGCGGGTTGGCCGATCCACGGCTGCTAGAATCCGCGAGGGATGCCGTTCATCACCTTCGAGGGAATCGAGGGCTGCGGGAAGAGCACGCAGCTCGTGCGTCTGGCGCAGCGGCTGGGCGGGCGGGCGGTGGTCACCCGGGAGCCGGGCGGCACCGCGGTCGGTCGCCGCGTGAGGGACGTGCTGCTGGATCCGGCGAGCCGCGGCATGGCGCCCGTGGCCGAGCTGCTGCTGTACTTCGCCGACCGGGCGCAGAACGTGGCCGAGGTGATCCGGCCGGGGCTGTCGGCGGGCAGGGTCGTGCTGTGCGACCGCTACGTCGAGTCCAGCCTCGCGTACCAGGGCTACGGCCGAGGGTTGCCGCTCGACGCGATCCGCAGTCTGGCGGCGCTCGCTACCGGCAGGCTGCAGCCGGACCTCATCGTCCTCATCGACGTTCCCGTCGCGGTCGGGCTGGCCCGGGTCGGGCGGCGCGGCGCGCAGGACCGGCTGGAGTGCGAGGCCGCGGCGTTCCACGAGCGCGTGCGCGCGGGGTTCGGGTCGCTGGCGGCCGAGGAGCCGGAGCGCTGGTTGCGCCTCGACGGTACCCAGCCGGAGGACGCGGTCTTCGAAGGCCTGCTGGCCGGGCTCCGCCAGCACGGCCTGGGGATCGACCGGCCGTGAGGCTCGACCAGGTCCACGGCCACGATCGGCTGAAGCGCATCCTGGGACGGGCGCTCGAGCGCGACCGCCTGCCGCCCTCGCTGCTGCTCGCCGGGCCCGACGGCGTCGGCAAGAAGACGCTGGCGCTGGCCGTGGGGCAGGCGCTCCTGTGCGAGCAGGCCCCGGTGGCCGAGCCGTGCGGCGGCTGCCGCATGTGCCGGAGGATCGAGTCGGGGCTTCACTCGCTCGACGACCTCCGCCAGCGGGCGGACCGGAGGCCGGACGAGGACACCTGGCGCAACTTCCGCGTCCACCCGGACCTGGTGCTGGCGGAGGGCTGGTGGCTGACCAGGACCGGGCGGCCACGGCCAGAGCCGGAGATCCGCGTCGACCAGGTTCGTGACCTGATCTCCGAGATCGCGGGCGCACCGTTCGAGGCCCGCCGCCGGTTCTTCGTCATCGACGATGCGCACACGATGAACGAGGCGGCGCAGAACGCGCTGCTCAAGAGCCTGGAGGAGCCGGCGCCGCGGTCGCACGTGGTGCTGGTCAGCTCGGCGCCGCTGGGCCTGCTGCACACCATCCGCTCGCGGTGCCAGCTCCTGCGCTTCGGCCCGCTGCCGCGCTCGGTGGTGGCAGGGCTGCTGCACCAGCGCGCCGGCCTCGCCGAGGACGAGGCGCGGCTGCGGGCCGGCCTCGCCGGGGGCAGCGTGGGCGCGGCGCTCCAGCTCGAGTCCGAGGCCTACCGCGACGCGCGCGAGCGCCTGCTGAGCCTGCTCGAGTCGCTGGACGGGATGTCGCCGCTCGATCGGATGCGGGCCGCGCAGGACCTGGAGCAGTCGGAGGCGCCGGCCCTGTTGCTCACGACGCTGCGCTCGCTGCTGCGCGACGTGGCGGCCGCCCGCGCCGGCGCCGACCCGGCGAGCCTCGTCCACGCGGACGTCGCCCCCCGGCTGACCGCTCTCGCCCTGAAGCCGGTGGCGGCGCGCGCCTCCGAGCTGGCGGAGCGGGCCGCTCAGGCACGCGGCGCGGTGCGCGGTTTCGCCAACAGGCTGCTGACCTTCGACGTGCTGGTGGACGCGCTCGCCGGCGACTGAGAGGGGGCTCATAGAATCCTTGCGCCTACGAGAGCCGCTGTGCTACTAGATACGCAAAACCCGCCGCTTCGAAGGGCCGCCCAAGCTGCGACCCGAAGCCCGGGCCTGCACCGGGCCGGGCGAGCGCCGACTGGAGAGGTCGATGAATCGGAAGCTGATCCGTCCCGACCTGACGGAGATGAAGGAGCACCGGCACACCACGGTCACCACACCGAAGTACTTCCGCCAGCGGCGCGCGATCCCGCCCGATCAGACGAACGCCGAGGGCAACTACTACCTGAAGCAGATGGCCAACCACACCCGCATGGTCATCCTGCTGAAGGACGGCGAGGAGATCCGCGGCACCATCGAGTGGTACGACCGTGTCGCCCTCAAGGTCCATCGCCCCGACGCTCCGAACATCCTGCTGTTCAAGGACGTCATCAAGTACATGTACAAGGAGAACGAGGGCTTCGGCGGGCCGGACGAGGACGAATAGACCGCATTCACGAAGCAGGGCGCCAGGCACGTCGGAGAACTCGAATCGTCCAGGACCTCGTGCGCCAGTGCGTGAGCCCGCAGGGAGCCCACGGCTCGCAGGTCCCTGAGAAAGGACCCCCCATGAGAAACCCGGCCCCTCTCGGTGCCGCGTTCGTGGTCTGCGTGGCCGCCGGCGCGGCGATCGGCCTGGCCGGCGAGCCGGACCCGAGCTGGATCGAGCACGACCGTGCGCGGCCGCAGCCGCCTGTCGTCACCCCGGCGACGCCGAGCACGCAGGAGCAGGCGGGCAAGGCGCCGTCGGACGCGGTCGTCCTGTTCGACGGCAGGGACCTCTCGCAGTGGGCGAGCAGCGACGGCAGTCCCACGAGGTGGATCGTCCGGGACGGCTACATGGAGTGCGTGAGGGGCAGCGGCTACATCCGCACGCTCCAGAACTTCGGCGACGCCCAGGTCCACGTGGAGTGGGCGACGCCGGTGCCAGCCAGAGGCGAGGGACAGGGGAGAGGCAACAGCGGCGTCTTCTTCGGACTGGATCGGTACGAGGTGCAGGTGCTCGACTCCTTCGGCAACGCGACGTACGCCGATGGCTCGGCCGGGTCGGTCTACGGCCAGTATCCGCCGCTGGTGAACGCCAGCCGCCAGCCGGGGGAGTGGCAGACCTACGACATCGTCTACACCGCGCCGCGTTTCGACGCCGACGGCAAGGTGCGGTCGAAGACGCGCCTGACGGTGTTCCACAACGGAGTGCTGATCCAGAACGACGTGGAGCTGACCGGACCGACAAGCTGGCTGGAGCGGGCGCCCTACGCACCGCATCCGGAGAAGCAGCCGATCTCGCTCCAGGACCACGGCAACCCGGTCCGCTACCGCAACATCTGGGTTCGCGAGCTGGGCAGGCCGGGCAGGAAGGAGTTCACGTTCGGCCCGCAGCTGCTCGCTGCCTACGTGGGCAGGTACCAGTCACCGGCGGGCCCGACGATCGACGTCGCGCGCGAGGGCGACCACCTGACGGCGACGCTGGCGGGGGTGAGGTTCGCGCTGTTCGCCGAGTCGAAGACGAGGTTCTTCGCCAAGACCACGGACGTCCAGCTGGAGTTCGGGACGGGTCCGGACGGCCGCGCGGACCAGGTGACCTGGTCGGTGGGCGAAGGGGCCAACGTGGCGAAGGCCGTGAGATAGGGGTTAGCTGGGCTCGGAACGGATCGCTTCGGCCTCGGCGACGAGGTCGGCGTGCAGCGGCAGCTTCGACTCGGCAGAGGCGGCAGCCAGGAGGACCAGCTCGCGCAAGCGGCGGACCTCGGCGACGTGCCGGAGGAGATCCCAGGCCAGGCTGGTCTCGCCCTCGCTCACGCCCGGCATTCCTGCGGTCAGCGCCGCTGCCACGCTCTCGACGTACTTGAGCTCGACCTCGGTGATGCGCCCAGGGACCATGCCCGGGATCCTGGGCCCAACCCCGCCCGGGGGCGACCCTATCTTTCGATCGTATCGGCCGGTGGCAGCAGCGTGGCGATGAGACCGCTCCCTGCTACCATCGCCCTTCCAAGGCCATGGACAAACAGCGAGCGGCGACGACCAGGCGGCAGCCCAGCTCCCGGACCTGCTTCGTCTGCGGGCGCGAGAACCCGGTGGGTCTCAGAATCCGCTGGGAGCAGGACACGGAGGCCCGCGAGATCCGCGGGACGGTGACGCTGCCCGAGCACTTCAACGGCTACCCGGGCGTCGCACACGGCGGCATCCTGGCCGCCGTCCTCGACGAGACCGCCGGGCGGACGGTGCTGGCGGAGGGTGACTTCGACGCGCTCATGGTGACGGCGAAGCTCGAGGTCACCTACCGGCGACCCACGCCGACGGGCGTGCCGCTGCTGGTCACCGGCCGGCTGCTGCGGCGCAGCGAGACGCGGGCCGAAGCGGAGGCGGAGCTGCGGCTGCCGGATGGCACGGTGGCCGCCCGCGCCTCGGCGCTGCTGGCCCGCCCGCCGGAGGAGATCCGGGAGCGGTGGGCGGAGGAGCGGCGCCACTGGCGCGTCGACGAGGACTGACGGCTAGGCGGCGGCCTCGTGCTGCCGCTTGCGGTCCGCCACGATCGCCGCGAACGCGGCGGCGTCCTTGCGGAAGAGGGTCTCGACGTCCTTGGTGTGCCCGAAGACCGCCCAGGGGGCCCGGCCGGCGGCGTAGCGCAGGATGTCGTCCACCTCGGGGTCCTTGGCCTTGATCTCGACCGCGCCGCCTTTGCAGTTGAGGACGGCGACGTAGTCCTTGCCGACGGGGATGAGGTTGACGCTCTTCTTGATCACCTTCTTGTACGCCCAGAGCAGGTCGTCGAGGCGCAGCACCTGCAGGCTGTAGAACGCCTCGTTCACCAGGTAGTGGTCGGTGATCGAGGTGCCGCCCTGGCGCCGCCACCTCTGGGCCAGCTCGCGCTCGATCTCGGCCGAGACCGCCGCCAGCTCGCCCCAGGTGGAGGCGCGCCGGACCAGCGGGTCTGAGCTGGGCTCGCCGAGCTTGCGCCAGGCCGACCTGGAGACGAGCGCGATCACGATCAATGCGACCAGCCCGACGGCGATCGACCAGTACCCCGGGGTGCGGAAGGAATCGGTCTCCAGGTAGTAGGGGTAGAAGCGCCCGCGGTTGGCCTGCATCTTGGGCGTGCGGAACAGGTGCTGGTCCAGCTCCGGTGGGATCCTCTGCAGCGAGCCCTCGGCCCGGTTGGGCGGCTCGCCCGCGCTCTTGACGATGAGGTAGCGTGAGCCGGCGAGCAGCGCGTAGTAGCGGGCCTTCAGAGTGCGGCCGGTTTCCCTGCCGTGCTCCTCGCGCACCTCGTAGAGCTCCACCCCGGTGTCGACCGTGCGCGTGCCCGCGACCTGGACGAAGTAGCGCGGCGCCTGCTCCGGGTCGCTGATGGCCGCGAGGTC
>Ga0335069_10002971_pt1 | contig 25821 bp, 27 predicted proteins | sample Lox_Sample_11_FD_206714 | JGI IMG/M metagenome (GOLD analysis project Ga0335069, IMG submission 206714) | Soil microbial communities from Loxahatchee National Wildlife Refuge, Florida, United States - Lox_Sample_1.1 | ecosystem: Environmental > Terrestrial > Soil > Wetlands | place: USA...
CACTTCAGTGTTCCGATATTGTCCGCCTCTTCTTCATGGCAGTTTCTCTTACAGCGTACCAATCCTGAAGTTTTGCAGTCAATCCTGCAATCAAGAATGTAGGAACTATGATAATGATCAGGAAATGAAGTACTGCTTGCAGTGAGAAGCCGAAAGGCAATCCGAAAAAACTGAGGATTACGAGATACCCGAAGTAATATACCAGAAAGAACTGAAGGGGTCTTTGCACCCATCCGCCTGTAAATGCATCTTTTGTCAGGCAATAGAAAAGAGGGATAACAGCACCGTTTACCGCGAGCGGAACAAAGAATCCGGCATAGAACCATCTCACGGCATTCCCGGGGATATCAGAAACAAGCGACACAACCGGATCAACGAGAACGGAAATGAGAAGATTCGTTGCAGGATACAGGATTAAGCCCGCTACTGAAGCTATAGCCAATCCCTTTTTGTTAAATCTCATCTGATTCGATTTGATTTCTCTTCTATCAGCCACGACTCCGAGAACCATGCCTGTAATAATAAAGTTTATGAGATCGGCAGCGGTGATAAGATACGCTTCGATCTTATAAGGCGTCAGCAAATCGAATTTGCCTTCGAAATCAAGGCCAATGATGTCAAGAATGAGGCCGAAGCCAACACCAAAGGCGACAAGCAGCCCATAGAAAAGTCCGCGCGTATATCTTCTCCTTCCGGGAAGTGCGTCTTTGATAATAAAATAGACCGCGGCCATCAGAAATCCCGTTGAGAAGTAAAAGATTGCTACTTCAACGAGAAAACCCATCGCAAGCGGCTGCTTGTGAAGGAGCAGAATCGCCTTTGAGCGCTGAAGAATCATACCTTCTATGAGCAGATAGAACCCGATAAATATGCATTTCCACAAAGTCTTCATGTCAAACCTTAGATTCATAGACTCCCTCCTGGTTCTTTATGGGTTGTGGTCCACGCAGAGACAGAATAACGCGGGAATACTAAGAAAGTTTTGCGGAGATGAAAAAACGTGTAAGATAGATGTAAAAGATTGTAGAAAGTGGGAACAAGACGGCGCGCACGCGTCCGGCTTGTCTGGAGATCCTCAATGGGTCAGCGCGTAACGTGAAACATCCCTATGACGGATCCCCTGGCCGCATTCATACAGATCGCCCGATATGGTTATGCTCCCGAATTCTGTGCCGCCGATCATTCCGGCTGTCAAGGGGAACGATGTTAAGTTTTGGGGAGCCCACCTGCAGGTCAAGGAAGTAGCGATTTTTCCTTAGCCACGCAATAGAAAACCACCGGACTGTCGCAGCCGATGTCCGGTGGTCTTTTGGTGCCCCCCCTTTCCGTTTGACTGGAAAGAGGGTGAGGAAGAGGAAAACCTACGTCTAATATAGTGCAGTCTCCCTGCACGTCAAGGGGCGAGGTAGGGATACTTCCTTCCGCTTTTACAGAGCAGGTTTCATTTTCTATGGTGTCCTTGACAATGCTATTCCCATAACCGCTACAGGAATGGGGATGGGTTCGTCCGGTTGCCTAAGCCTGTCCGGCTGTTGACGATGCGGTTATTCTCTCATATACTGATAGTGGGCTAACCGGAGATGGACGGAAACGAAGACATAAAACTCCTCCTCGCGGAGGAACAAACCCTTCTCTCGCGAGAGAGAACCATGCATTCCTATATGCAGACAGGCCTTGCATTCACTTCCGTCGGCCTGCTGATCATGAAGTTCCTGGGCGGTATTCCTTATATATGCGCAGCCGGGTTCTTGATCCTCCTCGGGGCTCTCCTGATCCTTGAGTCCGTAAGACGGTATGTGCGTTTCCGGAGAGCCGTGGCGAAGCTCAGGCGAAAAGAAACGAAACTCGGATACGATATCGGGATGATAAAATGATTCTCAGTCCACTTCAGTAAGAGTGAAACCCAATCATCTGTATGAGCCACGATTATCAGACGAAAGCTGCAATAATAGAGTGAGAGTTAATTTTGTTTGTTTCCCGGGCTAGCATTTCACAAACCTCCGCGCTCTGCTGCGAAGCCTTTTTGGCTAAAAATTTGTGCTCGATAATCTCGGCCATAAATTGCCTCTTCTTACTCGATACTCTCTATTCCCGGCATAACATAGGTTCCATTCAGAATAGCCTGTCCCGGCTGATAGGCCCGAAAGGAGACACGAAATCTCCCGGCTGGAGTTGGCAGCCAGTTCGATTCTTTTTCCCTGCCCGGAGAGTTCCGCTGCATATAAATATCCAGGGAGCCATCCGGGTTAAACGTAAGTCCCCTGGTCCGATCTCCAATAGAATACCGATGGATAGGATTATCCGCAAAAAAACCTCGTTGGTCCGGCATTATCTCATACATGGATAGAGACCAAAAGGCCTGAACCGGCGGAAGCTCGCCTCTATTGAAATGCAGACGGTACCGTTTTTCACCGCTTAAGGGGTTGCCGTCTCTATCCCTTTGGGCGCCAAAGTAGTAGGCTTCTTTGGGTTCAAGGGCAAACAGGCCTACCAGGGCGACTGCCGCCCGGAGCTGGTAGTTCTTCCCATAATTGCCGATTTGCAGCGATGGGTAGTTCCATCCTTTTTCAAGCCGCGGATTTTGCGGAAAGCCCCTGCGTATTGCCTCGGATGCGTCTGCCATGGCCTTAAGGATGATCCGGCGCTGTGCGGGGTTAAAACGATCAGGATCAAAGGTCTGATTGGGACCTACGCCGATCTTCGCAAAGTCAGCCATCAAAGGCGCTTCGTCAGCGGGCGGAGGATTCTCTGTAAGCCCCAGATTGACAATCTTAAAGAAATTCCATGGATCTTTGGGGTCCGGCGCACATGGAGGATTCGTAAGCGGGGTAGGTGGTTTGTGCACAGCGGTTTTGGTCCACACGGACAGTGGCGTCAGCCCGTACTGGTCCTGAAGCCTGCGTACGCTCGGCAGATCTCCCTCACCGTCCACGAGAATCCGGCCAAGCAGGTAGACCGCATTGGTTGGGGACTTGATGACCGTGAGCCCGGGAGGAAGGGGACCCTCCCATTGAGGTCCCACAACCACATAGTCCCCCGCCTTTGTCCCTGTTGCCCGGCGGCCCACATAGGCAAAATTATTTGTGTAGAAATCCATGAAGGCCATGGAGTAATAACGGCCAGCCGTGTCGGGAACCGATAGTATAAGTGGTTCTTCAGAAAGATTAAGCCAGGCGCTCGAATACAAGGTGTCGTTGTTCGGCGCAGTCACAGTGCGAAAAGTATGATCCCCGAGTTTACGTGCATGTTCAAACTGGTTGAAGCCTCCGTGTGTAGGGTTTTTTAAGCCGTAGATCGTCATATAGCGTATCCGGTACGTTTCATAAACGGGGAAGGAATAGACGTACGCCTTGTTCGCGAGCGCCGATAGCTCCCGGTCATTCAGATCGCTCGCCTTAACCGGCGTGATTCCAACAATCCCACTTATAGCCCATCCGATGAGAAGAAACGACCACCTCCTCATTTCCCGTCCAGCACTATGCATGGTTTTCTTCTCCTTTTTCTGCAAAATACCCAAAATTATAAACCAAAAGGGGAATAGTAAACAGGGAGTTTTTGGAAAGAACGGAAACCGGTTAACTGGAGAGGCGCCCAACTTAAAAGCAAAAATGGTTTGAGATCGTGTTACATGAGATCATATTTCTCGACTTTCCATCTTTCTATTTTTTCGAATGCATCATCGGCGGCCTTCAAAAGCGTATTCATATCCACCGGCTTTACGAAGAAGTCATCAAACCCGGCGGCCCGGCAGTCCATAAGATTGTAGAAGTTTGTGTAACCGGTGATGGCATAAATTACCGCAATGAGATTGTCTCTCCGTATGCGCTTACAGAGCGTTATTCCGTCCATATCCGGAAGCTTGAGGTCCAAAAACATTACCATGAATGCCTCTCTGCCGAGCATGATCAGCGCCTCTTCTGCGGTTTTGGCGGTGGAAACCGCATACCCTTTCATCTTGAAGAACTCGGCCATAATCTCGAGGATCGCTACTTCATCATCGACAACCAGGATCTTTTTTGCGTTCATAGTCTCTCAATCCTTTCTATGCTCGGCTATCGTTGACCACCTTCGTCTATCGGATCTACGTCGGTAATCCTGATGCTTCCCACATAATCACGGCTTGAATACTTTTCCAGACCCATCAGTCTCTTCGTGATCGCTCCCATCCTGTGTATCTGGCCTGTTATCTTTTTGGTTATGTCGTTTATTCGGCTGTCCTCGGATATTTCGGACAATAACTCGGTGTAGCCGATGATTGCCTGAAGCGGCTGGTTGAATTCGTGACAGATCGTGCCCGCCATCTCGAGCGCAGCTGACAGTTTCTCGCTGAGCTTCTTTTCTTCTTCTGCCCCTTTGTGCTGGGCGATGTCAATGATGATACCTCGGAAACCGGTCAACTCACCGTCCTTTGTCTTGCGGGTCAAATGAAAGAGGGCGGGAAAGGTCGACCCGTCCTTGCGTAAAGCGGTATATTCCTCGGCCCCCATTTTCTCGCCCTGTGTCCTCTTGGTAAATCTTTCTATGCACCGTTGTCTGTCCTCGGGGGCAATGATTTTGAGGCCGCTCGGCTTTAGCTTTATGTCCTCAGAAGAGTATCCCAACAGATCAAACATCCTCTGATTGGCATAGATGATCCTGCCATCCGTGTCGAGTTCAAAAACTATCTCAGGCAGCATTTCCACGAGGTCTCTGAAGCGGGCTTCGCTGTCGCGCAGGGCCTCCTCCGCCTGTTTGCGTTCGGTAATGTCACGCGCTATACCCATTATTTCTATGGGATCGCCTTGATCATTGCGCAGAAATGATCCCTTAATCTCCGCCCACATGGTCGATCCGTCTTTACAGAGCATTTCCAGTTCCATGACCCGGGTCCGGTTAGGGTCTGCCGTTTTCATCCCGTCGAGCTCCAATTCCTCCCGAAAAAGACGCTTTACAGATTCTACGCTCTCAGGCTTCATGAAACGGGCGATGGGCGATCCAATAAGTTCTTCCGGATGAAACCCCCTTACGCGCGTGACCGAGGGGCTGACGTATTTGTATCTTAAGTCCAAACCGTGAACGTAGATTACGTCCGTAGCATTATCGGTAAGCATGCGGTACCTTTTTTCGCTCTCCTGTAAGGCCTCTTCGGTTCGTTTACGTTCCGTAATGTCACGCATGGCGCCGACTACGTATCTTTCGCCTGTAGCGTCGATATACAGCGTCTTTGTGGTCTCGATGGTGCGGATGCTGCCATATCCGTCCGTTGCCTGTTCTTCGCTGATATTTTTCTTTCCGGTTTCAAAGACATAGGCGGCCCGCGCCCTCAAAACGTCGGCCTGCTCCCTGGGGAAAAGATCGTACTGGGTCTTTCCCAGCCACCGCTCCGACGGTATACCGGACTGTTCGCAGAGTGCGTTGTTGACGAAAACAAACCTGTACTCCCGGTCCACAATGAAGACAGGGTCTCCTATACAGTCAAGAATCGATTTGCAATACTCAAAGGGTTCCACGAGATTTATCCGCCTGGCTGCTGGTTTCTCATTCCTTGTTTGGTTGACAAGTCGGGATAGACTGGAGAAATGAGCTCTTGAGCGTATCTTCTCTGTTGTCATACCGCGTCGGTTGCTCCGGCCGTTATACTATTATCGGCATAAACGTACAATCAATAAGGAGGCAATACGCGGAAAGGTTTGCGAGCCCGATAGGCGCGCTGCGAATATCAGATCTCACGGATGAGACCTCGAAGCGCAAAGGTGCGTTTGAGGTGAAAGGCCTCGCGGTCGGGACGCGAAGCGCCACGGGTGGTCCGTCTCCCCTGTTACCTCGTTCTCAAGGATTCTACAATATTCATGCGGGCCGCCCGGAAGGCCGGCAGCACGCCGCCCACAAAACCCATAGTGAGGGCGAAGGCGAGAGCTTTACTCACGATGCCCGCTGTCATGGTGAAGCTGAATGCAAGCTCGGAGAAGGTCTGAAAATTGAGCGTTGAAACAGTGAAAAGCTGGAGAAAGGAGGCCGCGAAGATTCCCGCGAGGCCGCCCGCTAGCCCGAGCAGAAGCGCTTCAGCCAGGAAGGCGCCGAGGATACTCATCTTCTGAAAGCCGAGCGCCCTCATGGTGCCGATCTCCGCGACCCTGTTGGCCACGGCCGAATACATAGTGATCATGGCGCCGATAATGGCGCCCAGGGAAAAGATCAGGGTGACCGATATGCCGAGTACATTAAGGAACTTGGCCATCATCTCGGACTGGTCGAGATAATAACGGGTTTCCCGTTTAGCGTCAAGAGTTAGCCTGGGATCAGTCTCGATCCTCGCTTTGAGTGCGTCGAACTGCGAGGAGCCCCTGAGCCTAAAAAGCAAGGAAGAATAGACCGGCCTCTTGAAGGCTTGCATGAGCTCTTCCCCGTCTGCCCAGACCTCGGAGCTGAACCCCGTGTTACCTGCGTCGAAGACCCCCACCACGCGCCAGTCACGTGTGCCGAAATGCAACGTGTCTCCGAGATCCGCCCCGTCGAAGCGTTTGGCAATGCTCGAACCCGTGGCAATTTCTGTAGAACCGGCCCTTGGCATGCGCCCCTTTATCAGCCTTACCTGGGGTCTTAACGCAAGGGACTGTGGACAGATGCCCCGGATGGTTACATTGGAGGTTCTTTGCGTGGCGATCTTGGGAAGGCCGATGAGGACGACGAGCTCCTTGGCGAACAATGGCTTGCCATCTGCGCCTGAGGCCACGCCCGGGTCTGTTTCGACAATGGATGCCTGGCTGCGTTCCACCCCGCTCTGTACCTCTGACTGGGAAGATTTCCTGATGACGACCACGTTATCGTATGAGCCCGTGTCCACGAGTGTTTTTTTGAGCCCTTCGGTGAGCATAAGGATGGTGGCAAAAACGAAGACCACAAGGGCCATGCCGGAGACCGTAAGAATCGTGGTGAGTCGTCTTGTTCTCAGATTCCTCAAGCTGTACGAAAAAGGTACCATGGTTATTCTACCATCCTGAGCCCATCGGCAATGCGGATCCTGACGGACCGTACCGCCGGAACTATGCCTGCAAGGATTCCCACCGCAAGTGAGAGTGCCACATCGAGGTATATTGTCTTCTGCGCTATGTTGAAAATCGGGAAGTATTGACCCACACTTTTTGCGAACGCTGCTTTGGCGGGAAACGTGGCTGCCACTCCGGTTGCGCATCCGATCATAGTGATGATCATGGATTCGCCGAAGATGAGTGCCGCTATGTACCATCCGCCAAACCCAAGCGTCTCGAATATGGCATACTCGCCCGTGCGTTCCCTGGCAGACATTGCCATAGTGTTAGCAACTACGGCAAGGATGATAACGATGACTACGAAGGAGACAAGTTTGATGGCGGTAATGATCGCATCGGACATGGCAACGAAGCCCAGCTGAAATGCCTTTTCGGTCTCCGTCAGCGTCTCGGCAAGTGAATTTTGAAAAGTCCTGTCTATGTCGGTAGCGATCTCGGCTGCCCGATCCGGATTACTAATACCCACAAAATAGAAGCCGACCTGATCGGCCCTTGAGGGCGCTGACTTTTTCAAGGACTCGTTTAAATAGTCAAAGTGGAATATAAATTCCGATTCGTCGGTGTTTTTGTCTTTGCCCTGATAGATCCCCTTCAAAACGACGGTATCACCTATCTTCCAATTAAAGCGTTCTGCAAGCTTGCGGCCACAGACAAAACCTTTACGGTCCCTGAGAAACGCCTCCTTTTCGGTGGGTGAGAGCACGTACTCGGGGTAGATATCAAAAAAGGTCGATCCGTCCACGGCGAAATTGGCAAAGAAGTTTTTTTCGTCGATATAGATGCCGCCGAACCAGTAGCCGTATGAGACGGTCTTGACCCCGTCAATCTGGCGGATTTTATCCTTGTAGGATAGCGGCAGGGGAAAGATTATCGAAGTGGCGCTCCGGGTAACGAGACGATACGAAGATGAAGCCTGAACTCCTGCATACCAGGCGTCAACCACGGTGCGGAGCAGTCCGAAGGCGAGAATGGCAATGGCGATGCTCAAAATGGTGAGGCCCGTGCGGAGTTTGTGACGGAAGGCGTTCTTATAGATGATCTTGAGAAGTCGCATCGTTCAAAACACCCTTGTCAAGCTGCCGCATGACATGCGCCTTTCGCGCGGCCCGTGGGTCGTGGGTAACCATGATGATGGTCTTTTGCGATTCCATATTGAGCCTGTCCATGAGTTCCATGATCTCTTCGGCAGAGTGTCTGTCCAGATCTCCCGTAGGCTCATCGGCGACCAGGATGGCCGGATCGGTAACGATGGCCCGCGCGATAGCCACGCGCTGTTGCTGACCGCCGGAAAGCTGTCCGGGGTAATGGTCCATCCTGTCCGTGAGATTGACCACCTTTAAGGCCATCTCCACGTGTTCCCTTCGTTCCGAGCGCGAAAGAAAAGAGAGCAGCAGGGGAAGCTCCACGTTCTCAAACGCCGTCAGCACCGGTATGAGATTGTAAAACTGGAAGATGAAACCCACGTTCAGGGCCCGCCAATGGGCGAGTTCTATCTCCGTAAGGGTTGTAATATCGACGCCTCCGACTTTTATCACGCCGCTATCGGGTTCGTCGATACCCGCGATAAGATTGAGCAGGGTGCTTTTGCCCGAGCCCGAGGGCCCCATGAGGGCCAAGAATTCGCCTTCCGCTATATCGAACGTAATGTTCTCAAGCACGGGCACAATCTGGCTCCCTCGCCAGTAAGACTTATAGAGGTTTCTCACTTCGACGATGGGAGATCCGGTTTTCATCTACCGTTCGGGGATCTTGATGCGGGCGTGATTGGCAAGACCTTTCGGCGGGTTGAGCACTACCTTTTCGCCCGAGACCACACCGCTCGCTATTTCTGTCATGTCGCCGAGCGGCGCGCCCAATGATACCGGGGTGAGCTGCGCCCGGTCCCGTTTTACCACAAAGAGGAACTTCTTCCCTTGACGATCCACAACTGCACTGGAACTTACCGCCGTTCTTGATTTTTCCTCTTCCTTCTTCACCTCCCGTGAGAGAAAGGCGACTTTCGCCGACATCTCGGGGAGTATTCTGCCATCCGGCTGATTGAAGCCGACTTTGACCATGACCGTTGCCTTGCTTCTATCCGCCGTGGGTACAATCATGTGAATGGTCCCGGCAAAACGGGTATCAGGGATCGCATCAAGCTGGATCTCGCAGGGCTGACCGGATTTCAATCGCTCGATATTCGACTCCGAGACATCGGCTTCGACCTGAAGAGAATTCATATCGGCGATAGTGACCACGGCCGATTTGGCGTTTGCCGCTGCGCCGATGGGTGTCACGATATCGCCGACATCCGCATTCTTTGTCAAGACCACGGCGTCGAAGGGGGCGCGAACATAGGTGTAGCTCAATGAAACATCGATACCGATGAGCGCGGCCTCGGCCGCTTTGATCGACGCATCTGCACTCGTGAGGCCGGCCACGGCCTTCTTAAAGCGGGCCTCTGCGGTGTCATAATCGCTCTTTGCGATGAGTTCTTTCGCGATCAGCTGCTTTTGTCGCTCGAATGAAACCTGAGCGTCGTTCAACTCGGCCTTCGCCTGGTCGTAGCCTGCGCGCGCCACATTGAGGTTTGCCACGGCCTGTTTGCGGGATGCCGTAAGATCGTCATTTTCGAGCTGCGCGATGACCTGATTCTTCTTTATCACGCTCCCCTCTTCAACGTAGAGTGCCACGAGCCGCCCTGTTACCTTTGCCGCTACGGAAGATTTTCTCTGGGGCACCACATAGCCGCTGGCATTGAGAAGGGTGAACGTCTGTGAAGGATACGCCTTACCCACGGTTGCCACCTCGACCTGTATGGCCGGAGAAAAAACGCCTGAGACGACAAGCGCAAGTACAAGCGCGGCCAGGCTGAGAGCTGTAAGAAGATACAAAGGCTTTCTCTTCCTTTTCGTCTTAAACCCCTGTCGGGATTTATCTATCTTGAGCTTTGAAAGGTCGTCTGCCATTATTGTATAGCCTGAATCACCAAAGGTTCTCTATGTTAAACAACCAAAAGCTGCGCTGTCAAGAGACTTTGTTTTTGCGTGAGACTTTTGACGCATCTTTGGTCTTGATAAAATCTTCTTTTTCGTTGATAATAAAGGGTATGAAAAGATGGTATGTAGTGAGCACGAAACCGCGGAATGAAGAACGGGCCGCGAACAATCTCAGGGGCGGTAATATAGAGGTGTTAGCGCCCAGGATAAAGTTCAAACGGTATAAGGAGGGCAAGTTTGTCTACATCGTGGAGGCCATGTTTCCCGGCTACATCTTCGTGAAATTTCACCCTGTGGATGAATTCCGACTGGTAAAATATACGCGGGGCATCAAAACCATCGTCAATTTCAACGGAAGGATCATCCCCCTTCAGGACGAATTGATCGAGTACATCAGAAGCAACCTGGAAGAGAACGGAGTGGCAACCATACAGAAGAAGGAGTTTCAGAAAGGCGAGAAGATCATCATCCAGGAGGGGCCTTTCAAAGGGTTCAGCGGCATTTTTGAAAAGGAGCTGGACAGCAAAGAGCGCGTTGCCATACTGCTCGACGGCGTGGATTATTGTGCGCGGATGGAGATCGACAGAGAACTCGTCGCAAGCGCATAGAGGGCATCATCGACATACACGGTAATACCCAGGGGCTCAACCACCTCATCAAAAGAAGGCTCCTCAATCTTTACACAAGACGGGTACAACCAGCCGAGATCATCTCCTTTGATCTGGCCAAACAGATCATGGACCTTTCCAGGGAGATTTCGAGGCAGATCGGCCTTGTGATCAACCGCAGGGGTCTCATCGAATACGTGATTGTCGGCGACAACCACCGGATCGAACTGCCCCCTCTCGCCACGGAGCGAGTGGGCAGGGCCCGCTTCAGGGGTGTCCGCTTCATTCATACCCACGTGAACGGTGAATACCTTTCCAAGGAAGACCTAAACGATCTCGCATTGCTTAAGCTCGACCTTGTTGCCTCCATCACTCTCCGCCGGGCAGAGAGATATTATACGATCCACATCGGTTACCTGGTCCCCGAGAACAGGGAAGGTAAGATCTGGGATTTCATGGAACCTCAGCCAATTGAGGACCTCGATGTGGATTTCACCGGTTTTATCACCGACCTGGAGAGCGAATTTGTCAGGGAGCGGGGCAGATTCTATACGGTGCGTCGCGGCGAGGACCAATGCGTGATCGTCTGCGTGGTCTTTCCCGGCAGAGATAAGCATGTGGGGGAGAGAATTGCCGAGATGGGAGACCTCTGCCATTCGGCGGGTATGCAGGTGCTCGACACGGTTGTGCAGAGGCCGAAGGAGCTAAACCCGAAATATCTGATCGGCAAGGGCAAGATCGAAGAAATTGTGATGAAGTGCCAGCAGATCGGCGCCGACCTTCTTGTTTTCGACGAGGGGTTGACGCCCGGTCAGATAAACAGCATCTCTCTGATGACGGAGCTCAAGGTTATTGATCGGAACCAGCTCATTCTCGACATCTTTGCACGTAAGGCGAATACGCGGGAGGCCATGATCCAGGTTGAACTGGCACAGCTTCAATACATACTGCCCCGCCTTGCCGGAAAGAACACGGCCCTTTCGAGACTCACCGGCGGGATCGGTGGACGTGGCCCCGGTGAGACCAAACTCGAGGTGGATAAACGACGCATCCGCGATAAGATCTCCTTTCTCGAAAATAAACTCATTGAAATAAGAAAGGTACGAGAGAAGAAGAGGGAGCGAAGGCGTTATTCCCATCTTCCCATCGTTTCCATCGTGGGTTATACCAATTCCGGCAAATCCACGCTTATGAACCTTCTCACGAAAAGCACGGTGGAAGCGGAGGACAAGCCTTTCAGCACGCTCAATCCAACTACGAGGACCATCAAATACCCTGAGCGGAAACCGATCATCATGACCGACACGGTGGGATTCATCAATGAGCTTCCTGAGGTGCTCCTTAAGGCCTTTGTGGCGACCCTGGAGGAGCTTGAAGACGCGCATCTGCTCTTGCATTTGGTGGATATCAGCGCACCCGATTTTGAGGAGAGGATTCTTGCTGTGGAGGATATCCTGAAGAGACTCAATCTGGGCCACAAGAAAAGGCTCATCGTCCTAAACAAGATCGACAGGGCCGACAGGGCGATCATCGGAAACATTGAAAAACGATACGATGCGGTCTTAATATCATGTATCAGGAAAGAGGGCATTGAAAGGCTCATGAACAGAATCGAATCCATGCTGGCCACACAAAATCATGCGGATGTGGGCGCGTTAGAGCCATCGTTCGGATAGATTGATTTTTTCCGCCGACTTCTTTACAATCATAGCGTCTAACATCATATGAAAGGGTAGAACGGAGGTATGCACGTGGACAGACAGACTGAAGACGAGATGGAGCCGCAGAGCGCACTGATCCTGGGCAAGTTAAAAGAGCCTGCACGCCTTGATACTATAGAAAAACTGGTGGGATTCGTATCGCGCCTGACGAGGGAGCACGGCTATAGCGACGAGAGGATTGTCGAAGTGGAGAAGGCATTCACGGAGGTTGTTTCGAATATCGTCAACTACGCCTTTCGGGATGTAAGTGGTGACATAGAAATATCGTGTACCCTTGACAGGGTCGGCCGGATGGTCTTCAAAATCATCGATTGGGGCAAGCCTTTCAACATGCTCCTTGCCAGCGACCCTCTGTTCAAAGACGAATTCGTGGAAGAGGGTATGCCTCAGCCCTCAGCCCGTCTCATAAAAAAGCTTGCTGAGACCGCTGAATACCAACGCCTGGATAATCTGAACTACTTCTATATCACCTTTTCTCCCGTGACCAAACAAAGGTAGCGAACGGACATTTTTCTCGGATCCCGCAGAACGCCTTTCAAGCAGTGCGCCCTGGCTCACCTCAAAGCCCCGGGGAGAAATTCGTTGCGGCGTCCCATCCTTTCCCCTGTTATGGACTGAGTGTGATTAAGAGTCACGGCAGCAGCCGGTACGGAAGCGCACGCGAGGTCCATTCGCTTTTGGGGTGCTCTTTAGTCAATCTTTCGTAGGCTCTCTTGAGACCTGAAACGTCGTGGGCCGTCTTGTAGCCGCATACCGCCCGATAGAAAATCGCCTCCGGCGCGGCAAAGCTCTGGGGGTAACTGTTGATTATGGTCTCGAGATGCTTGATAGCGGGATCGAACTGTTTCAGGTCTATATATGCCCTGGCCATTCCCGCGAGGATCGTGGGTATGAATTCTTCGGGCGCAATAAACCCCACGGTGCGGGCGTGTTCCTTGCCTTCCCTGTCAAGAATAATAAGCGTGGGCGTCCACCTCAGGGTGAAATCTGTTGCTAATGGTTCGGCGTCAGCCGGGACCCTGACCGGAACCACGGTTTCGGTAACAAATGTTGATACCCTGGTGTCGGGATACGTGACCGCATCCATCTGCTGACAGCCGATTCAGCCGGCTTCAAAGAAATCGAGCAGTACGAGTTTGTTTTCCGATTTTGCCCGGGCCACTGATTTCTGCATGTCTGTTTCCCAGATAATCGAGTAAGCCATAGTTAACCTCCTTTGATCGGAATGTGTGCTACTTACACAACATATAGTCATTATTCAGGCGCGGGGCAAGAGTGGCCGATATATCTTTACATATCAAAACGAGTGTGTTAAAAATTGCCCTAAAGGCTGCACTGACCAACCTTTTTTTAGCATGGAGGCGCATGATTACCGGCATTGGAAGTTTTCCTTTCACGAGCGTGGACGAGGCGATCGACCTCATATTCGATACCTGCAGCCAGATACCGTTCTGGCCTCAGCTGCCTCAGCGCTCCCCGCTCGAGAACATGTACACGACCTTTCTCGAAGGTGTGCCCTGTCTGGTTGCGGATGAGAAGAGAAATACAACCTTCATGCATACGGAACATGTGGACGGCATCGAGAAATTTTACGAGGATGTGGCAAACGATAATATTGAAGCATTTCGTATCACGGAAAAGGTGGCGCCGGGGTTCTACCGGTTTCTCGATCGGCTTGAGGAAATACGAACAGGCGTCAAATACATCAAATGCCAGCTTACCGGGCCCTTTAGCCTGGGTCTTGGGCTCAAGGATGAGCGCGACAAGCCCATCATATATAACAATGCATTCTACGACATTATAAAGAAAGCTATTCGTCTCAAAGCCAGGTGGATGCTCAAGATGCTCAAGGCCGCCTATCCTGAGAAGGAGATTATTATCTTCTTCGATGAGCCGTACATGGTTTCTTTCGGTTCATCCTATGTTTCGGTTTCCCGGCAGGAGGCCACTTCTATCTTCAATGAGGTCCTTCAAGGACTCGAGGCTAAACGGGGCGTCCATGTATGCGGAAACACAGACTGGTCGGTGCTGCTCAATGCTGACGTTGATATGATAAACTATGATGCCTACGGGTATCTCGATACGATCTTCTTCTACGCCGAAGACTTGGGCCGCTACCTGGCTAAAGGAGGCTTAATCGCGCCGGGCATTGTCCCGTCATCGGAACAGGTCATCGACACCTCGCTCGACGATGTACTCAAGCTCCGTTCCGCCTTTATACGTGAAATGGGTAAAGTGAGCAGGGAAGCCGCCTCAAGGGACCACATCTTTACAACGAGCTGCGGTGTCGGAAGCCTGACAAAAGAAGCGGCAACGCGAGCAATGATGCTCTTAAAAGAACTCGGATAGTGTCATTTCTTACCTCTTAGTTCTCTCGCCTTAGCGATACATTTTGATGCTTCCTCATCTCTTCCCAAGGCTTTAAGGGCATTCCCCTTCGCATCCCATGCATCGGCATAGTCTGGTGAAAGTTCTATAACTTTATCAAAAGCAGAGATGGCTTCCTCGTACCGTCTCAGTTGGGTTAAGTTATATCCCTTCTCGCCATAGGCTGCTGCCCAATCGGGTTTTGCCTCCACTGCGCGGTTGAAAGCGTTGTTCGCCTCGTCATACTGCTTGAGATTCTCGAGCGCAAAACCTTTCATATACCAGGCATCGGCATAACCGGGCATAAGCTCTACGGACTTATCGAGAGTTGTTACCGCCTCCTTATAGCGTTTCAACCAGGTTAGGCACCGCCCCTTCTCATACCAGGCCATTCCCAGGTCGGGTTTTAGTATTACGGCTCTATCGAAGGCTTCGATTGCCTGATCGCATCGTTTCAGGTTTTCAAGTGTGGCGCCTTTCCCGTACCATGCATCCGCGTAATCGGGTTTCTGCGCTATGACCTTATCAAAAGCGTCGAGCGCTTCTGCGTATCGTTTCAGATTGAGAAGCGCATACGCCTTTTCCACCCGAAACATCTGGTTATCGGGTTCGTAGCTTATAAATCTATCGGCCTTCTTCAGCTCCTCTTCGTAGCTTCCCCGAACGGAGCAGCCCTCCACAACCCGTTTGCCGCTCTCCTGGTCAATAACGAACCCATGATACCCTGAGCCGGACTCTGATTTACCGATCACATACTCATGTCCAGCCTCGGCGGCGAACCTCAACAGTCAATTCTCGGCGGACCCAACCAGCACACTCCCCGGTATCTCCATGTACGATATTTCAACGGTATGAACGCCGGGTAAAACGGCAATCTGCCGGCTTGTCGGTTCTATGCCATCACAGCGTTCAATGCGGATCTCCCATCGGCCCCTGATCAGGGCTGTTCTATCTGACGGCAGATCCGGACCCGCGTATCCTTTCATGGGTGTGGAACAGGAATTCATGAGGAAGATACAGGCGCCTGCGATGAACAATTCCATGGCCAGGGAATATGCATATTTCATACATTTCTCCTTTCGTGCCCCGGTGCAGGCAACGATTTCATGGGTAGACGCTCGTTGCGCTGCACCTTGGTCAGCGTAAATCAATTCACGCGATCGCCAATCGTCTCTTGTTGTTTTCCACATTATACAAAGAAATGGGCCAAACGCAAACAGATTTTGCGCGCAGAAGATCTGTTCTCGCCATGTGCATAGGGGATCGGCCCATATTTACGTGTCATTCTCAGCTTTTTTCGACTATACTGTCTTCCGTGAAAGTGCTCCTCGTACAACCTCCTATCGAGGATTTCTACGATACGCCCATACGGACATATCCACTCGCGCTTCTCTATCTTGCCGCCGCCATCAAGGATGTCTGTGATGTGTCCGTAGCCGATTTCAGAAGCAACAAGAAGAGGATGCTCAAGGCGCATCCGTTCCCCGAACTCACAGCTTTCTACCGTCGCGATGCGTATACACCTCTGTCCCTTTTTCACTCCTATTATCGTTTTGGCATGAGCCGGGAAGAGATAAGAACATACATGCAAGAAGACAAGCCCGATGTGGTAGCCATATCATCCCTGTTTACCACCTATGCCGAGGAGGCCCTTGATGTGGCGGCTATCGCGAAACAGATCGATCCGGCAATCGTCACGATCATGGGTGGAACCCATCCGACTGTCTTTCCGAGGCACTGCCTCAGCTCTCCTTTCGTCGATTATGTGGTCCGGGGTGAAGGTGAGACGCCCCTTAATGAGCTCATCGGCGCGCTTGATACCGGCGAGAGAGGCTTAATCCGTATACCCGGGGTCTGTTCTAAGGACCGGGCCGGCATGCATATCTCTCAAATCTCTTTTGAGGATACGATCGATCTTACCCCAGAGAGGAGACTCATCAATAGCCGGGATTACCGCATCGCCAGGCACACATACTCGTTCATGCTCACATCACGGGGTTGTCCCTTTCATTGCGCTTTTTGCGGCAAGCCTCCTGTGCCTTACAGACGACGCGAAATAGGAAGCATCGAGAAGGAGATAGAGGATTGCCGTGGGCTTAATATCAGGGCTATCGACTTTGAAGACGATATGCTCAATCTCGACCTTAAGTCTTTTCGGAAGGTCCTGGAATTATTCCAGGGTACAGGGATAGAGCTCTCCGCAATGAACGGCCTCTACGCAGGCACCCTCGATAAAGAAACGCTTGAACTCATGTATGACGCAGGCTTCAGACGTCTCAATTTCTCCCTCGTTGACGCGTCTCACGCGGTTCATCACGCACAGCAGAGGGTATTTCCCGCACATTTCACTGATCTTCTTTCCTACCTCGAATCCTCCCCCTTTGTTGTGGAGGCCCATTTTATCCTCGGCCTTCCCGGACAAAGACACGACGATATCATCGAGACCATGATCTTTCTCATGGAGAGACGCCTTCTTGCCGGACCGAGCGTATACTATCTCGCGCCCACGAGCCCTCTTTTTCATGATTCGATAGGCGGTGACTGGGAGAGGTACCTGAAAGTCATGCGGTCGAGCGCGCTCTATCCATCAAATCCGCTGTTTCCGAGAGAGACGACCGCGACCTTTGTGAAGCTTACGCGATTCATCAATATGGTGAAAGGCATGGTTGATCGGAATCCCGCCATGGAAAGGCTAAGCGACATAGCTGAGACAGAATGTATCCCCGAACGAGAGCACGATGTCTATATCTTGAAGAGTCTGTTATCAGGGAAGCGATTTATTAGCTATGACGTGAGGCGCAATGAGTATGTAGAGGAGCCACAGGACCGGGATCTCGTCTCTTATTTCTTCAGAAAGATCCATGGCAAAACTATCCGGGGTTTCAAGACTCCGAACAGGCTTACGGTCGATATCTGAGGCAGAACGAACGGCAGGGCCCGGGTTGTGGTTAGGCAGGGACGATCTACACTACGAATTCCACGGGGTATTTTGACTTTACATTGCAGTATTTGTTTTTCTGTGATAATCCTCTATAAAGAAGGGTCACTTTGAGACATGCCGCATGCGTGCGGTTGATATTTAGGCGGATGCGGGGCACCTTGAGCCTTGACGAATTTTCACCCGGCAAGGGGAAGTTGCCGGCAATTTTATTGATTTAGGAGGATGCCAGATGAAGAACAAGCTGTTTTTTGTGATCGTAATCCTTCTTTTTGTTGTGAGCTGCACAACCATGAATGGGTTCAAGCCCGAGGCGGGCGGCAAGGCATCACCCTTAACCGAGGCCACCCCGGCCAGGGCTTTGGTGGCCTGCAACGATCTTCCCAGGGTTTTCAGCTATACAAATACGGTTATTTCCTCGGTCTCTCAAGTGCCAGCGGGCACGCTGCGTATCCCCGGCATCGCCGAGGCAATGCCGGAACACTGTGTGGTCAAGGGCAAAATGAACGAGCGCAAGAGCCCTGTAGATGGCAAGATGTACGCCATCGGCTTTGAGATGCGCCTGCCAACATCCTGGAACGGCCGTTTCTTCTACCAGGCAAACGGAGGACTCGATGGCATGGTCATCAACGCTTACGGCGACGTGTTGAGTGGAGGTCCGACCTCCAACGGGCTTCTCAAAGGGTTTGCCGTCATCAGCTCGGACGCGGGCCATCAGATGGAGCAGGGCCCGATCGGTGGCGGCCTCTTCGGACTGGACCCGCAGGCCCGCCTCGACTATGGATATAACGCGGTGGCAGCGCTCACCCCCATGGCCAAGAACCTGATCAAGACATATTACGGCAAGATGCCCGATAAATCGTACATTGCAGGCGGCTCCAACGGCGGACGCCATACCATGGTGGCTGCGGCGCGCTATGCCGATCAATACGACGGGTACCTTGCGGCGTCGCCGGGGTTTAACCTGCCCAAAGCGGCCATAGCACAACTGTGGGGGGTTCAGCAATATGCCCCCATATCCAAAATATCTCCCGCCACGGGCAGGCCTGATGTGGCCACGAGTTTTTCACAGGCCGACCTTCAGCTCGTGTCCGATAAGATTGTGGCTAAATGCGATAACCTCGACGGTCTCAATGATCATATGGTCAGTGACGTCAAGAAATGTCAGTCGGCGTTCAATATCGCGACCGATGTTCCGACCTGTTCGGCAGCGCCCGACGGCACCTGTCTCACTGAAGCGCAGAAAAAGGTGCTCGCAGCGGTCCACACCGGCGCGAGGAACTCGGCGGGACAGCCGCTGTACACGAATTTCTTCTGGGACCCCGGCATCGCAAGCGCGAACTGGGGCTTCTGGAAATTTGCCAACAGTACAGGCCCCCGTGATCCGCTTGCTGTGGGTTTTGTTTTCATGACGCCTCCCGTTTCCCCTTCAGTGCTCAGCGGTACGGGAAATACGCTGATCGATTTTGATCTCGGATTCAATATGGACACCGATGCGCCTAAGATCTATGCGACAAGCAGCATCTATACAGAGTCGGCCATGTCCTTTATGACGCCCCCGGACGCAACTGTTCTATCAGGATTCGTTGCCAACAATAGAAAGATGATTGTCTATCATGGAGCCGCCGACCCGATCTTTTCGGCGAGCGATACGATCAACTGGTACGAAGATTTCAAAGCGCGGTACGGACAGAAGGCATACGATATGATCCGCTTGTTCGTTGTCCCGGGCATGGCTCACGTGAGAGGAGGCCCATCGACCGATCAATTTGACCTCACGGATGCCCTTGTGGACTGGGTTGAGAAAGGGATTGCGCCGGACAGTGTGGTTGCGCGGGCACGGGGCAAGGGGGTCGTGGCGGCCGACGTGGTAAATGCTGAAGTGCCTGTTTCATGGTCCCCCGGGCGGACCCGACTATTGTGCGCCTACCCTGAAATACCCAAATATAAGGGGAGCGGCGACACTGAAGCGGCATCGAGTTTTTCGTGTGTGGTCCCGTGACCGGATATCGGGCGTAGGCGAGGTTGACCTCGCCTACGCATAGAGAGTGAGGTAGCCTTGCAATAGGCCCTGTTTTCTGCTATTCCTATTCGGTCATGCAGAGTTTTTTCGGTCTTACGCTTAAAGACCTGGAAGCGACGATCGGTGCGGCGGGCCGGGAGAAATTCCGGGCCCGGCAGCTCTATACCTGGATCTACGCAAAAAGTGTCTTCGACTTTAACGAGATGACGGACATCCCGAAGAGTCTTAGACAGGTCTTTCGGGACATGTTCTCCGTGGAATTGCTCGAGATCAAGGAGGTCCTGCTCTCAGGCGACGGTTCCCGGAAGTTTGCCCTTTCCGCGGCCGACGGTCACATTATTGAAAGCATCATCATGCCGGAGAAAGAGAGGAACACACTCTGCATATCCTCACAAATCGGCTGCAGAATGGGTTGTAAGTTCTGCGTAACAGGGAAGATCGGCTTTAAACGCAACCTCACCGCGGCAGAGATCGTGAATCAGGTTGTGACAGTCAAAGAGTATTTGAAGGGATTAGGCGAGGGGAGGATCACGAATATCGTGTTCATGGGCATGGGCGAGCCTATGGATAACCTCGATAATGTTGTGAAAGCGCTCACCATTCTCAAGGAATCCATAGGACTCGATTTTTCATACAGGAGGATCACCGTCTCATCAGTAGGTCTTTTGGACGGCATCAGGACACTTCCCTTAAAAACCGCAAGTATCGCTTTATCGCTCAACGCAGCCGATGATGAGACCCGGTCGCGCCTCATGCCTATCAACAGGCTCTATCCCATTGGCCAGATTGTCGATTACGTCCGGTCCTTTCAGGGCCCGAACAGGATAAGGACCACTTTCGAATATGTGATAATAAAAGACGTCAACGACTCCCCGGAAGACGCCCGACGGCTCGCGGACCTTCTGAAAGGGGTTAAGTGCAAGATAAACCTTATTCCATATAATACGTCGCCCTATCTGGAATTTATGGCACCGGATGCGAAATCGGTCACCATGTTTCACGATTACCTTTACGGGCGGCACTTCACCACAATGATACGGGATTCCCGGGGGCAGGACGTGGCGGGCGCCTGTGGGCAGCTCGGTATGCGATACCTGAAAGGATGTGAAACATGAACTTCCAACTTGAGATAGTGAGAAATGGAGCGAACAGATGAAAGGCAGATTACCGGCATACAAACGATCGTTTTTTTCGAGTCCCGAGCGCAGCGACGGGTTGCAACTCACCATGATGTGTGATGGCAGCCTTGTCTACACCGATTTCTTCGTTGACCGGCGTTTTGAAGGATACAAGAATGTTGTGCATGGCGGCATGATTTTCGGCGTCCTCGACAGCATTATCTGGTATGTGATACTCCTGGAGACGAAAAAGATGGCCATGACGAGGAAAGTGGAGATGGAGTTCTTAAAACCCATTGCGTGCAATATTCACTACAGGGCGCAGGGCAAGTTTGTCCGGATGGAGAAGAAAGACATTCACGCAACCGCCTGGGTGGAAGATGGAAACGGCGAAATATACGCCAGGATGAATGCGGTCTTCAGGGAAGGCAAGAAGATCGATCTTCAGGGGGTTGCGAACAGAATGGAACTCGACACGGCAACGCCCGAAATGAGGGAGTTCTTCCTCTCCCTCGGAAGGCAGGATTAAACGACATGGGGCAGGTCTTCGAGAAGAGGGTTCTCACGGGCTCTCTTCAGATGTCTGAGGATGCCCCGTCATCCCTCACTTACTTTTCTGGCGATTAACCGGTCGGGATCCGGGAAATCGTAATTCAGGAGATCTTCCGGCCGTACCCATTTCACTTCTTCATGATCTTTCAGAGTAATTTCTCCTGACACGTGTCTCGCCCGGTACGCATAGAGTACGATGGCCGACTCACAATTAAGCACGTGTTTATTGAGCGAAATAAGCGGCCCTACGTGGATCTCGATATCGAGTTCTTCGCGGATTTCCCTTTTCAGGCACTCTTCAAGGGTCTCATTATCTTCGAGCTTTCCGCCGGGAAACTCCCAGGCGTAGCCCATGAAAGGGGTCTTTCTCCTGGCGATGAGGATCTTGCCGTCCTTCTCGATCACAGCTGCGGTGACGGGAACATACTCAGGGTTTGTCATAGCGAGAATGGTGCCTCACTGTTCGGCGGCTTTCATGCTGCCGGCGAGCATACTAAGAAAGTCGGTCAGCGATTTTTCGCCGTTTGCCGCATCGCTTAGCAAATAGGTAATTCTTACCTTCACGAACTGGCCTTTATAACCGGTCAAATAGAGATGGGAGACGCGTTCATTACTATCCTGGGTAAAGATCATCCTACTGTGGAGGAAGGAGTAGGCGCCCACTCGCACCGTCTCTTTTGGCAACTCCATGACAATGTCTTTGTAGATGCCCATTTTTTCCACCGCGTAAACGTCACTGACGGCCTGTTCAAACTGCGCGGAGATGAGAGGAGCTGCAGCGCCGGTGGGGACGGATCCCTGATCCAGGTCGTAGAGGAATACGTCAGCCTTGAAGGTTTCAGCGCGATACATGATGCCCACACCGAGCCCCGGGCTCTCCTTTTCATAGTCCCTTACGCTGACAAGTTTTGCCTGCCCCACTGTATCGGGAAAAATAAGACCTGTCCCCGGGTGTTGATAAGCTAAGGCACCTGCCTTTGCGTTAGCTACACAGCATATCAAAACCAGGATAGTCAAGACAGATGAACGTCGCACAGCGGAGCTTTTCATGGAGGCGCTCACGGATCATTGTAGAAGACAAACTGAACAGTGTCAATCTCTTTATGCTGTTTAAGGGTTTTTTGAAAATGAACACACGAATGCTGCCGGGGTATGCCAAGCGTAAGCGTTCCAAAGGGGCGAATATTCGCGGGAACTTGCCTGCGGCGGCGATTATACGTACGCTTAAGCATTTCCCCCGGCCGCATAAATTTTGGGGTTGCCGTTGACACGCGGCCCGATGTATAAAGAAGAAAAGGTCTGTTACTTCGATTCGGAGGGCATGACATATGAGCGTCTACAACCTGGTTTCTGCCGGTGGTATTGTTTTCTTCATTGCCTTTTTATTTCTCTTTTCTCAGAGTAGAAGGCGCGTCAGCTTCAGGGTGATCTTCTGGGGTATCGCATTGCAGATTCTTTTCGCCCTGTTCGTTTTTCTTTTTCCGCTCGGGGCTAAGTTCTTCCTGTTTCTGAACGACGCAACTATGAAGCTGATCGACAGCGCGTTCGAAGGCATCAGGTTTCTTTTCGGGCCTCTCGCGACGGCCCCCGGGGAGGCGGGTTCGCTGGGTTTTATCCTCGCCTTTCAGGCACTGCCTTCCATCATATTCTTCGCTGCCCTGATGGAACTACTCTATCACGTGGGCCTCATGGAGAAACTCATAGACGTCTTTGCCCGGATATTCAGAATGGTAATGGGTATCAGCGGGGCCGAGTCGCTCTGCGCTTCGGCCCAGATATTTCTTGGGATTGAATCAAACCTCACGGTGAGGCCCTATCTGAGCAAGATGACAAAATCGGAATTGCTCGTTGTGCTCACAACCGGTATGGCGACGATCGCGTCGAGCGTGCTCGGCTTCTATGTTATTATCCTCGCCGGTGTTTTTCCAACCGTGGCCGGCCATCTCATATCGGCATCCATACTCCTTGCCCCCTCAGCCATCCTGGCAAGCAAGATCATCATACCGGAAACGGAGATTCCTCTGACGCTCGGAAAGGTCGTAAAGGTCGAATATACAAAGGCCGATAACGTGATCGAGGCGATTATAAACGGGGCCATGGCAGGGGTCAAGATGGTCGTGGGGATCGGCGCTCTGCTCATCGCATTCATCGGGCTCGTCTCTCTCGTGGACGTTGGCCTTCTCTATGCGGGCAAAGGCCTCGGGTTTCTCTTGAAGACTCCGGTGGATATCACCATTAACCATATTCTCCAGTATGTCTTTTATCCGTTCACCGTGGCTATGGGGGTTCCCCCTGTGGATGCGCCGGCTATAGCCAAGATCATTGGAGAGCGGATTATCATGACTGAGGTAAAGTCATATCAGGACCTGAGTCTCATCATGAAAGAGGGAAAGATAGTCTATGAACGGAGCGCCGTCATAGCCACCTATGCGCTCTGCGGCTTTGCTCATGTACCCTCGCTTGCGATTTTTGTCGGCGGTACCTCCAGCCTGGTTCCGGAAAGAACCAAGGACATTGCGATCCTGGGACTCTGGTCACTACTCGCGGCAAACGTCGCCTGTTTTATAACGGGCGCCGTTGCCGGCCTGTTCTATACCGGCGGTGGCGGCATACTTTTGCATCCATGAGCAGAGGAGCGTTTCTTCCGGCGGGCCTGCGTTTAAGTCCGGTGAATCAGTGCCGGTTCGATACCCACACCTTATGGGCGGGCACCCATGTGCCGTTCACATACTGGCCAGGCACTTCAATCCACTCTCCTGTGGCGGGATTGGGTGCTGCATTTGAAGTGGCGGCCGGATCGGGTGATGCGTAAGCCTGGTTCGGCACATACACGGGCTGCGGATTAACATAGACGACGGTCGGTGGAGGATAAGCGTATACAGGGGCCGGATAAGGGTAGTAATAATATGGACGAGCTATGGCGGTGCCGAGTATGACTCCGCCTATGAACGCACCGGGTGCGTACCAGCCGTAATGATGTCCGAAGTGACCCCAGGCGTGACTACTCGCGGGCAAAAAGAGCACGGCCACAATCAGGACGACGGCTACGATTATTGAAACGTGGCGTCTCATACAAACCTCCTTTAGCGCGCTTAAGCGTGTGCGCCATACCTAATTATATCAGATAAAGGCAAAAAGAAAAAGAAGAGGCCTCTTTCATTACCCTGGCCTATAGACCCAACCTTTGTCGCTTCGCCTCGATATGCGCCATGATGCCGTCCACGGCCTTGGTATAATCCGTTTCGACGTTTAAGACACCGCCCGTCAGGTCCTTGAGGTCCGAGGTCAAAAGCCTCACGAGATTCGGTCCCCCGGTGACCGTGGGCACCGGGTTGACGTAGGTGTAAAGACCGAGGGCCAGCGCGAAAATAGCGTCGATCGTCGCCTTCTGTTCCATATACTCAGGCGCCACGGCGGCTACGGGGAGGTCCGGGATGGCGATGCCTGTGGCATTAGATATCAAGAACAGAAGGTCGGCAAGTCGGCCCGTATCGGTGCATGTACCGAAGGAGAGCACCGGGGGGAGGGAAAGGGTGTCGCATACCTTTTTCAAACCTTCTCCGGCAAACTCCTTTGCATTGGGGCTCGTAAGCCCTGCAACCTGCATGGCCCCGTTTCCGCACCCCATGGAGAGCACAAGCACATCGCGCTTGATCAGTTCCTTGGCAATGCGGACACTATGGATGTCTTGCCCGACGTCGCGTAGCGTGGTGCAGGAGACAAGACCGGCGATGCCCCTCACCAGACCGTTATTTAACGCGTCGAAGAGCGGGGTCAGGGTGCCGCCCAGGGCGTCGAGGATACTTTCCGATGAAAAGCCGACTGTCGCTTCAGTAACGGGCAGGCCGACTACCGCCTCCACCGTGGATCGCCTCTCTTTGAAATTGGCTATGGCCATCTCAAGAAGGACCGCCGCCTGCTTTTCCGCTTCCTGCGGCACGTATTCAAGTCTGTCGGTGACGCCTTCAAAGACCACAAGGGGGCTTACCGCAACGAGCTTGAATCTGTATTTCTCCGCGTACTTGGGATCTATGGGCATGGAACAGTTCATGTCGCAGGCAAACAGATCCACGCATCCGCTTGCAAGCACGGCTTCCTGCATGATCCAGTTGCCGGTGAAACCATAGAATACGTCATCCATGGCCCATCGTTGGATCATCTCCTGACCCGTCTCGATGTTGGCGATAACGCGAAGTCCTTTGGCGCCTGCTATCTTCGCTTTTTCCTGCCAAGCCGGTTTTCGCGCCAGTTCAACCATAGCGAACCCTAAAAAAGGTTCATGGCCGTTCGGGAGCACGTTCACATAGGTGGGGTCGAGAACACCAAGATCAACGCGCATGGTGTGGGGCCTCGGTATGCCGAAGAGAACATCCTGGCAGTATTCGTTGACGATCTGACTCTGATAGGCCATGGCAATGCCGAGCCGCATAGCTTTCAGGGCGAGGCTTGCGTAATAGCCGTCTACATTGGTGAGACAGGAGCTTGTAG
>Ga0335069_10002972_pt1 | contig 25815 bp, 24 predicted proteins | sample Lox_Sample_11_FD_206714 | JGI IMG/M metagenome (GOLD analysis project Ga0335069, IMG submission 206714) | Soil microbial communities from Loxahatchee National Wildlife Refuge, Florida, United States - Lox_Sample_1.1 | ecosystem: Environmental > Terrestrial > Soil > Wetlands | place: USA...
CCCTGTCCGTGCCCGGCGAGCCGCTTGTCGCGATCGCGACCGACCCTCCCTGGGTGGAGGGCGAAACACCGAAGCGGAGCGTTTCCCGCGAGTCTCTTAGAAGGCGCTCGCCGCCCCGATGACCACCGTGATGGGACCTTCACCTTAAGAATTCGGGTCTTGGTCGGGATCGGGGAGTTCACGGCCGGCGAAGACCGGGCCATCCTGGCAGTCGGCCAATCCGCAAAGGAGTGGGTGGTCGATCCGTCCGGGAACGCGGTGGCCCGGGCACCGGGGCTCGCCCCTGCCTTCCCCCGGTGATCGACGAGGCCGCAGGGGCGAGGCTTCGGGGCGGCCTGTGCGACCTCCTGGAGGCGCCGTCCCCACCATTCATTCGATCTCGGGATGCCAAGTGCCTTGGGGGATCGGGCCTTGCGGCCCGGCAAGGAGCGCAGTTTCATCCCGGCGATGTGGGCGATGACGAAGCCGGCCTTGCAGGGCGGCGGCCCGCCGGAGATCTTCCGCGAATTCCCGTTGGCGCGAACGGCCGAGCTCCTCCCCGACGCATCCGGCACGAAATATGCCCGCGAGACGTTGTCCGAGGCGGTCTGGAAAGCGCGCGCCCAGAAGACGCGGGTCGTCCCCGCCCGACGGCGGGGGCCGGTAGACGGTCCTAGGGCCCCGCGAGAAGGAGCGATCCGGACTCGCGTCGGCAGTTTGCCGGGTCGCGTCATCTGACGCGACCCGGTTTCGGCTCGCAGCGGTCGAGCAGCGGTATTCTTTGGTCGGTCGCCGTCGTTTGTCGCGACGCGGTTGTGGCGGGGAGCGGTCGGTTCGGCTTGACTGGGACCTGGGAAAGCGCGTATTGTCGCACAATTCGCAATTCATTTCGGGAGCTGCAAATTTTCTCCAATGCCCCGGTAGCTGGGCAGCCTCGGGGCCTTCCGCGGGCGGTTCGCGGGGCTCGCGAACGGCGCAGTGCGCGGTCGTCGCTACGACCGCTTTGATGATAGGGAAGTGGTGCAGCGTCCGGGCCCATGGGCTTCTCGGCCCGGCGCCCTCTAGAAGCAGAGGGGTTCATCCGACGAGAGGTACACCGGCAGAGGAGGAGTCATGGAGTTCCTGAATTCGGTAGACAGCGCAGTCCATTGGATCCTGAACCTGGGTCCATCGGTGATGCTGCCCATCATCCTCACGATCTTCGGGGTGATCCTGGGGCAGAAGTTCGCGAAGTCCTTCCGAGCCGGCCTCACCATCGGTGTTGGCTTCGTCGGGATCAACCTCCTCATCGGCCTCTTCTTCGGATCCCTGGGGCCGGCCGCCCAGGCCATGGCCCAGGCCACGGGTGCCCATCTCGAGATCGTGGACGTGGGCTGGCCCATCGGGGCGGCCATCGCCTTCGGGACACCGCTCGCTCCGGTGATGATCCCCATCATCCTCGTCTTCAACTTCATCCTCATCGTCATCGGCCTGACGAAGACGATGGACGTCGATATCTGGAACTACTGGCACCTCATCTTCGCGGCCTCCATCGCCTACTACGCGTTCAACAGCGTGACCATCGCCATCATCGTGGGCCTCGTCCACGCGTTCATCGTCTTCAAGCTCGCCGACTGGACTGCCCCCACGCTCGAGCACCACTTCGGGCTGAAGGGCATCAGCCTGCCCCACGCCGAGACGGTCAACTTCGCGCCGGTCATGTACTTCCTGGACAAGATCTGGTCGAAGATCCCGGGCCTGTCGAAGGTGAATGCTGACGCGGAGGCGATCCAGAAGCGGTTCGGCCTGCTCGGCGAGCCGCTCGTGATGGGCCTCGTCCTCGGCATCGTCATCGGCGCGCTGGGCGGTCAGGGTGTCGCCAAGACCATCACCCTCGGCGTGCAGATGGCGGCGGTGCTCGTCCTCCTCCCCCGGATGGTCTCGATCCTGATGGAGGGGCTCATCCCCTTGTCCGAGGGCGCCCGTGAGTTCCTGGCCAAGCGGTTCCCCGGCAAGGATCTCTTCATCGGCCTCGACGCCGCCATCGTCATCGGCCACCCCTCGGGCATGGCCGTGGCCCTCGTCATGGTCCCGATCACCCTGATCCTCGCCATCATCCTGCCCTACAACCGGATGATGCCCTTCGCCGACTTCGCGGTCTTGCCCTTCACGATGGTGTGGGCGGTCGCGGCCTCGAGGGGCAACATCGTCCGCGGCATCATCAACGGCGTCTTCACCATGCTCATCGTCTTCTTCATCGCCACCGAGCTCGCCCCGCTCATGACCACGATGGGCAAGGCGGTGGGCTTCAACTTCCCCGCCGGGGCGACCGAGATCTCGGGCATCGACGTCGGCTCGCACCTCTTGCTCTGGATGATCATCAAGATCATCGACTTCAAGAACAACGCGGGCTGGGCCGTCGTCGGCCTGGTCGTGGCGGTGCTGTACGGCCTCATCTGGTACTGGGTCCGCAACGACATCCGCACCCAGTACAAGGAGCAGATCGCGGAGGCCGAGGCCGAGGCGGCCGCCGCTGCCCAGGCTCAGGCCCAAGCGGCCAACCAATGAGGTAAGGGATTAGGGGCCGCTCGCCGCCCCGGCGGCGAGCGGCCCCCGACGCAGAGCGGGTTGGTGGAGGTGCAGGGTGGAACGGAAGCCGCTCGTCCCCCAAGAAGGCGGGGAGCGGGTCTACGTGCAGCAGAGGTACTGGATCGGGACCCTCGGGCCCCTCCTCGTCCTCGTGGCGCTCCTCGCGGTGAGCGTCATCCGGCTCGCGACCGGCTCCTCCATCCGGCTCGACAACTATGTGGTGGTGGTGATCCCGGTGGTCCTGCTCGTGAACGTCATCGGGATGCGGCAGCCGCGGCGGATCGTGGACACCCAGGCCGCGCTCGTTCTCGAGGGGATGAGGCAGCGCCAGGTGTTCCCCTGGAATGAGATGACCTCTCTCAAGGTTCGGGAGTTCGCCTTCACGGATCGGATGTACCTGCGGATCGAACCGAGCGGCCTGCTGTCCGGAGCCTGCTGGATCGACCAGGGGAAGTACCCCCGCTTCGCGGAGCTCAGGGAGAAGCTTCTCGCCAAGGAGCGAGAGCTCCACCCGGAACGTGCCAAGTTTCAGAAGACGGCGAAGCGGGCTCCCCGGAAGAGGACGAGATGAAGGCTGCGGTCTATCGCGATCCAGAGACGCTCACCTACGAGGAGATCCCCAAACCGAGCGCCGGGAGGAACGAGGTGGTGGTGCGCCTCGCCTCGGTGGGGGTGTGTGGAACCGATCTCCACAAGATCGTACACCGGCTCGTGCCGGCCGGGTCGGTCCTCGGGCACGAGGTGGCGGGGACCATCGCCGAGGCGGGGACGGGGGTGACGGGCTTTCGGGTCGGGGACCCGGTCTACTCCGGACACCACGTCCCCTGCTTCACCTGCGAGCACTGCATCCGCGGTCATCACTCCTTGTGCGCACAGTTTCGGGCGACGAACTTCGAGCCCGGGGGGTTCGCCGAGTACTTCCGGCTCTCCGAACTGCACGTGAGGAACAACCTCCGCAGGATTCCCGAGGGGGTGAGCTTCGACGAGGCGGCGATGGTGGAGCCGGTGGCCACCGTGGTGCACGGGATGAAGCGGGTGACGCTCTTGCCCGGCGACACCGCTCTCGTCATGGGGGCGGGGCCCATCGGCGACATCTGGGTCCAGGTGCTTCGCTTCCTCGGGGCGGGAAAGGTGATCGTCTCGGACGTGGCCGAGGCCCGGCTCAGGAAGGCGATGGAGGTGGGAGCCTCGAGCACGGTGAACGTGGCCAGGGAGCCGCTGCGGGAGCGGCTAAAGGATCTCACCCAGGGCCACGGCCCCCACGTGGTGGTGGTGGCGGCGGGGGTCTCGTCCCTCCTCAAGGATGCGGTGGACGTGGTGGCCCCGGGGGGGCAGGTGGTGGCCTTCTCCCCGCTCGGAGAGGCGCAGCCCATCGACGCGAGCCGCTTCTTCACGGCCGAGCTCAACATCGTGGGCGCGTACTCCTCGGTGCCGACCGAGTACGGAGTGGCCATGGCCATGATCGCCCAGGGGATCGTCAAGGTGAAGCCACTCATCTCCCACCACCTGCCGCTCTCGGCGCTCGGCTCGGCCGTCCGGCTGGCGACCGACCCCTCCGCCGAGGTGCTCAAGATCATGCTCCACCCCGCAGGAGAGTGAATGATCTCCCTCTCGGGAAGGAACGTGGTGGTGACGGGCGCCGCCCAGGGAGTGGGGCGGGGCATCGCCGCGCTCCTTTCGGCGAGCGGAGCCCAGGTGGCCCTCCTGGACGTGAGTTCGGACGGACTCGCCTTGGCGGTGGAGGAGCTTCGTCCCACCGGTCGGGTGTTCGGGGTGAAGGCCGACGTCTCCGACCCGGGCGATCTGGAGCGCGCCCGGGAGGAGGTGAACCGCCTCTTGGGCGGCCCGGTCGACACCCTGGTGCTGAACGCCGGCGTCTCTGAGCGCTGCCCGGTGAGCGAGATCACGGTGGAGGGTTGGCGGCGGGTCCTGAGCGTGAATCTGGACGGGTGCTTCTACACCTTCAAGGCTTTCCACCCGGACCTGCGGGCCTCGCCCTCCCCCCGCAAGAGCATCGTGCTCATCAGCTCGGGGAGCGCCTTCACGGGGACGGGCGGCGGAGCGCACTACGCCACCTCCAAGGCCGGCCAGCTCGGGCTCATGCGCGCCCTGGCCCAGGAGCTCGGGCCCCTGGGGATCACCGTGAACGCGGTCGCCCCGCGGACCATCAACGTCGGAATCCTGAACAGCCTCTACCCCACTGCGGAAGCCCAGGATCGGCTGATCGAGAAGATCCCGGTGCGACGTCTCGGGACCGAGGCGGACGTGGCCGAGGCCGTGCGGTTCCTCATCTCCGACGGGGCAGGCTACATCCACGGCACGACCCTCCTCGTGGACGGTGGCCGCGGACTCGGGTAGGAAGTGGGGGAGGGCTTTCTTGGACGCCTGAGGGAAAGCTAGGTGTCCTGGGGGACGGTGATGAGCAAGACCATCCTGATCGCAACGGGCACCTCGATGAACAAGCGGAACCGGGCGGTGAACACGGTCGTCGAGTTCCTGAAGAAGAAGGGGATCGGCGACGTCAACGTGGTGGCCGACAACGCCTACACTATGAATCTCGCGGCCATCAAGCCCGACGTCATCGTGCTCATCGGGCCAAAGACGTTCACCACCACCGCACCCATCCTCGACGGAACCGCCTTCGTGACGCAGATCGCCTCTCAGGTGACGGAGACCTGCGAGAAGATCGCGGCGCTCGTGGCGCCGAAGTGAAGCCAAAGGCTTTGGCCCTCGGGTGAGCAGAGCGAAGGGGCCCGGTGGCCGGGGTGCACACGGGCGGGTGTGCCAGAGGGTGGTGAACGCGCTGGCGACCCTCTCGGCGCGGAGCGACGGGGAGGGCGTGCCCAAAGAGATCGGTTCGGGCGGAGGCCTTCGACACCTCTCCGAGTCGGTCGCGACCACAGTAGGCGGTCGATAGCTGTTCCCCCTTCGGGCCGGCGCGGGTTCGGGAAAAACAGGGCCGGCGACCCGAGCGGCAACGCGATAGGCTCCCTCCTTGACTCGCGCCCCAGGGAAGGGGGGGAGGCCGAAACCATGTCCCTCTACCAGTATCTCAGGCCGAACGGGCCCTCCGGCTTCGGCTACGGCTCGACCGCCGCGGAGGTGTCCGAGGGGCTCTCCCTCGCCGGGAAGACGATCCTCCTCACCGGGTGCAATTCCGGGCTGGGACAAGAGACGCTGCGAGTGCTCGGCCAGCGCGGCGCTCGGGTGGTGGCCACCGCCCGGACCCTCGAGAAGGCGAGGGCCGCCTGTGCCCTGCACCCGGGCTCCACCGTACCCCTTGCCTGCGAGCTGTCCGATCCGGCCAGCGTTCGCTCCTGCGCCGCCGAGGTGAAGCGGTCCTCCCTCCGCCTCGACGCGGTCATCTGCAACGCAGGGATCATGGCCCTGCCCACCCTGGAGCGCGCCCAGGGGATCGAGCTACAGCTCTTCACGAACCACGTGGGTCACTTCCTGCTCGTGACCGAGCTCCTCGATCAAATCACAAGCGACGGTCGCGTGGTGGTGTTGAGCAGCGAGGCGCACCAGCGGGCGCCGGAGGGGGGAATTGAGTTCGACAACCTCTCCGGCGAGAGGGGTTACCAGGCCTGGACTGCCTACGGGCAGTCCAAGTTCGCCAACCTGCTCTTCGCGAAGGAACTGGCGCGACGCTTCGCCGGAACCCGGCGGACCGCGAACGCGGTCCACCCGGGCGTCATCCGGACCAACCTCGGGCGCCACATGAGCCCGGTCGCCCGGTTCGTTTTCGGACTGGCCGGGCCCATCGTGCTGAAGAGCGTCCCCCAGGGTGCTGCCACGCAGGTCTACGCTGCCGTCCACCCGGCGGTGGCGGGCATCTCTGGGGCGTACCTCGCCGATTGCAACATCGCGAAGTGCCGGCCGGACGCCGAGGATCCGGCGCTCGGGGCAAGGCTCTGGCAGGTCACCGAGGAGATCGTGGCCCGCCTTCCCGCCGGGTAACCCCGGGCCCTCCCCTTGGGAGGGGTGGCCCGCGAGCCGGGATCGTCCGGCGGCGGCCGGAGGCGCCAGGCGATCCCGGGCGCCTCGCTATTCGCGGAGGGCTCCGGGGAAGAGGACGTTGTTCTCGAGGTGGATGTGCTCCATGAGGTCGGTCTCGAGACGTGCGAGCCCCTGGTAGAGCGCGCGCCAGCTGCCGCAGGCCTCGGGGGGAGCGACGAGATCATTCGTGAGCTCGCGAGTCCGAGACAGGCTCGCCCCGTGGTCCTCGTGCTCCCTCATCATGACCGAGATGGGCGTTCGGGCGTCGGCACCGCCTCCGGCGCGGATCAAGGGGAAGAGGATCTGTTCCTCCTTGTCGAGGTGGCTCTCGAGCGCCGAGAGCACCTGGCCGAGGTGGGCGGCGAGCCCCCGGGGACAGGCGGGCTTCTCCGCGTGGACCCGTTCCACCTTCTCCGCCAGCGCGAGGAGCCCGGCCACTTCGTCGCGGAGCCCGGCGTGATAGCGCTGCAGGATGAAGTCGATGAGCTCGCTTGAGGGCCGGCCGGCCCAGCTCGGTAGGGAGCTTTGCGAGGAGGCGCGTTCGATCTCCTCGGCCAGGGCCCCGGGGTCGATGCCCTTCTCCACGCATGCCTCGGCGAGCGATCGCTGGCCATGGCAGCAGAAGTCGAGCCGGTGGCGGGCGAACACCCGAGCGGCGGCGGGGAGGTCGGTGGCGATCTTCTTCAGGGTCGAGGCGGACTCGATCACTTGACGCCTCCCGCTCGCCGCCTTCGGCCGGGAGGGCGAGTTCCCCCCCTGGTCTTTCGGCCGGGCCTGGGCCTTCCTATCCGGGGATGCTCCGCGGCCTCGCGGATATCCGAAAGCGTGGTCTTTTCCAGAAAACGCAGGTACGCGGCCTTGGCGGTGGCCCAGGCGGAGTGGGCCGAGCAGGCGCCGTCCTCGCGGCAGGGCTGTTCCGGTCGGAGCAGGCACCCCGGCCGGACGCGCTTGCCCTCGATGGGCTCCACGATCTCGATGAGCGCGATCTTTGCCGGGGGCCGCGCCAGCCGGTACCCGCCGCGGGCGCCGCGGCTCGCGCTCAAGACGCCGGCGCGCGCCAAGGTGGCGAGGACCTTGGCGAGGTAGGGAGCCGGGACCCCGACCTCGGCGGCGAGCTCACGGCCGAGGGTGGCCTCTTCCTCTTCGCGCGCCGCCAGATGGGCGAGGGCCCGGATCGCGTGGGTGGAGGTGGCGGTGAAGACCATCCGGAGCCTTCTAGTAATTATGGATAGACATATCTATAACTCGCTGCGAGAATAGTGGCCGCTCGCGTACCTGTCAAGCGGGAGGTCTCATGACGGAGCGGATCGCCAAAACCATCTTCTGGGTGGGCACGCTGGTGTCGCTGACGGTGTTCTTGGTCATGACCGTGCACACCCACCGCAGCTTCGACGCCCTCACCCACGCCGACGCCCTCGACGAGAAAGTGGTCTCCGGCAAGCACGCCTTCGAGCGCCACAACTGCAACGACTGCCACACCATCCTCGGCTTCGGGGCCTACTACGCCCCGGACCTCACCCGCGCCTACGCCCGGCTGGGCGAGGACGGCGTCCGGCGGCGGCTGGAGAGCCCGGAGGTGGTCTTCGCCGACTCCTACCGGAAGATGCCGCAGCAGCACCTCTCCCCGACCGAGGTCGACGACCTCCTGGCCTTCCTGCGCTGGGTCTCCCGGATCGAGAACCACGACTGGCCGCCGCAGGACTCGCCCCACCGCTGGAGCCGGTCGACCGAGCGGATGCTGGCCGGCGCCGCCCTCTCGCCCGCCGCCGCCCTGGTCGAGCAGGAGAACTGCCTCGCCTGCCACTCCCTCGGAGGCCAGGGCGGAGAGAGCGGCCCCCGCCTCGAGTGGATCGGAGGGCGCAGGGACGCGGCCTACATCGCTCGGTACATCGCCGACCCCGAGGCGGTCTCCCACGGTTCGCGCATGCCTCCCTTCCAGGGGCTTTCGGAAGGGCAGCGCCTCATGATCGGGGAGTTCATCGTCAGCCTCGCCGCCCAGCGGAGCGTGCCATGACCTACAAGAGCCAGCGGGTTGCCTACCCCTATTTCGTCTTCGCCCTGCTCCTCTTCGGGCTGCAGGTGGTGGTGGGCCTGTGGGTCGGGCTTCAGTACGTCATCACCGTGCCCCAGGCGGTGGTCGACGTGTTCCCCTTCGCCACGAGCCGCGCCATGCACACGAACCTCCTCGTGCTCTGGATGCTGCTCGGGTTCATGGGGGCGACGTTCTACCTCGTGCCCGAGGAGGCCGAGTGCGAGCTGGCCTGGCCGAAGCTGGCCATCGCCCAGCTCGTGATCCTTCTCCTCACCGGCGTCACCGCCCTGGTCGGCTTCCTCTTCGGGTGGACGCGGGGGCGCCCCCTGCTCGAGATCCCGACCGTCCTCGCATTCGTGGTGGTGGTGGCCGCGCTCATGTTCCTCGCCAACGTGGGGGTCACCCTCTTCCGGGCCCGCCGCTGGAACGCGGTCCAGGGCTCGCTCCTGGGCGGGCTCGTCTTCCTCGCGGCCATGTACCTCTTCGGCATGCCCTTCTACCGGAACCTGTCCATGGACTGGTTCTACTGGTGGTGGGTCATCCACCTCTGGGTCGAGGGGGCCTGGGAGCTCATCGCCGCAGCGATGGCGGCGTTCATGCTGCTGAAGCTCACCGGCGTCGATCGCAAGGTGGTGGAGAAGTGGCTCTACGTGGAGCTCGGGTTGTTCCTCTTCACCGGCATCGCGGGGACGGGTCACCACTACTACTGGCTCGGCGCCCCGAAGGCTTGGCTCTGGATCGGCGGGATCTTCTCGGCGCTCGAGCCCTTCCCCATCCTGCTCATGCTCTGGGACACCTGGCGGAGCGTGAGGGAACGCCACGGGCGGCTCGAGCCGGCTCTCACCTGGCTCTACCTGGGGGGGATGGCGGTCCTGCACTTCATGGGCGCGGGCCTGTTCGGCTTTGCCCACACCCTGCCCCAGATCAACTACTACACCCACGGGAGCCAGGTGACCGTCTCCCACGGCCACCTCGCCTTCTTCGGCGCCTATGCGCTCCTCAACCTGGGCTTCTTCTACCTCGCGGTTCCGCGCCTCAAGGGGTTTCGGGAGGGCCGGTACGACGAGCGCCTGGGCCGTTGGGGCTTCTGGCTCATGACCCTGGGCGTTTTGGGCATGAGCCTCGCCTTCGCGGTCGCGGGGGTCTTGCAGACGTACCTGGAGCGGATTCGCGGCGAGCCGTACATGGTCGCCCAGCAGCCGATGCGCTTCTGGATGCTCGTCGTGGTCCTGCACGGACTCATCGTCGTGGCCGGCGTGGTGGTCACGGTGGTGCACCTCCTCACCTTGCGTCCCGAGCCGGCGGAGACGGAGCGGGCCGAGGCGGGGGAACTCGTCCCGGCGAGAGCGGGCATGGGCTCCTGACCCGTGCGAGGACCTCGAGGCGTCGGCCATCGCGGCAGCATCGGGTCACTTCGATGCGCTGAGGCGGTGGCCGCGCCTCGACACAGACCGGGCCCCGTGATCTCCTCGAATCGTCATGGACTCCGGAATCGCAGGGAGCCCGCGCGATCGTATCGTCCTGATATTGAGCGCCCCCGACGGCTTCGCCCTCGCATCCACCAAGGAAGGAGCGCCCGGGTCGGCATCGAGTGCCCGATCCGGCCCCGAAGCAGGGACGAGATCGGGATACGAGAGCAGGGTCACGGGCTCGCCGTCGCCGCTCTCGGGTCAGCAGCGGCTATCTTGCGGAGGGGTCGGCGAAGAGGACCGAAGCCCGAAGGCTGGAATCCAAGTCGGGCCCTCGACCCCGGGGGGCTGCCTCTTTGGCGAGGGGATCTGAGTGGACCAGCCGTCAGCCGAGGGAAGCCGCGGCCCGGGCAAGGATAGAGTTCGGCTCTTCGGCCACTGTCGAGGCCGCGGGCGTGCCGCGGGCTCGGCCACTAAGGAGGAGGTCGGGAGGTCCTCCGTGCCCATTCCTCTCTCGACCGAGCCGTGGCCCGACTTGCCCCTCTCCTCTTGGCGCAAGACGCGCGACACCCTCCACATGTGGACCCAGATCGTGGGGAAGACCCTGCTCGCGCGTGCGCCCGAGCAGAACCACTGGTGGCACACGGCGCTCCGCGTTTCCTCGCGCGGCCTCTCGGGTCCGCCGGTTCCCTGCGGGACCCAGGCGCTCGACCTCGAGTTCGACTTCGTCCAGCATGTGCTTGCGATCCGGACGAGCGACGGCCACGCGACGGCGATGCCACTCGCCCCGCGGACCGTGCGGTCGTTCTACCAAGAGTACGTCGGGCTCCTCTCGGCCCACGGCGTCGATGTCCGGATCTGGACGACGCCGGTCGAGGTGCCCGATCCCATCCCCTTCGACCGGGACGAAGTCCATCGGGACTACGACGCGGAATGGGCCAACCGCTTCTGGCAGGTCCTCCGTCGCTGCGACGCGGTGCTGAAGGATCTTGCCGGGTCCTTCTGCGGCAAGCAGAGCCCCGTTCACTTCTTCTGGGGCAGCTTCGACCTCGCCGCGACCCGGTTCTCGGGACGCCGTGCACCCCCGCGGCCCGACGCCGATCGAGTGACGCGGGAGGCCTACTCCCACGAGGTCCTCTCGTTCGGCTTCTGGCCGGGTGGGGCCACGGCCAACGGCGTGGCGGTGGACGAACCCGTGATCTACGCCTACGCAGCCCCGGAGCCGAAGGGATTCCGGGAGGCGGCGATCCGCCCGGCGGCGGCCCGCTACGATCCCCGCCTCGGCGAGTTCCTGCTGCCTTACGCAGCGGTCCGGGCGGCCTCCGACCCCGCGAAGGAGGTGCGCGTCTTCTGCGAGAGCGTGTACGAGGCTGGCGCAACCCTCGGGGGCTGGGATCGAGCTGTTCTCGAGCGAAGGTGACGAGGGAACACGCACCCGGCTTGACCCGCCCTCACCGACGAGGCGCACCGAAATGCTTTCAAGGGCTCAAGCCCTGCCTCGAATTGATGACTTTGGCGGAGAGCGCCGTGCGTCCTCGGCTCAGCGAGCCGTCGGGCAGTCGTCCTTGAGGAGGCGGCGGATCTGGCCGGAACTCGGCCGTACGTGTGACGGTGCACGTCGAGGGCGTGCATCGCCTCCACCCGCACGACCTCTCCTGCCACATCGCGCACCTCCTGCGATGCCCGAGGGCGTCCGGGCGAGATTTTCGGCGACCTCCCTCCGGCTTCCGGCAACGGTCCTGTACTCTTCGTGGAACGTGCCCTCGCCTCCTTTTGCGGAGGGTGGAGCGAGAACGTGAGAGTGAGCGTGGGAGCCCTCGTGGAAAGTGATGGCAGCCAGGACGCCCCAATGGTCCCCCGAGCGCTTGGGCCCCGGCGGCGTTCTTGTGGTCTTGCGGCGCTCGGGGCGCGGCTCATGCCCCTAAGCGGGGGCCTTGTCCCCGGCGAAGAGCCGCGCGGGCCCTCTCCCAGAGGGAGAAGCGTCCTTGAAGTCCCGGGAGCTTGTTCCGGAGCCGGAGGGGCGTCTCGCCCGTGGCCCGTGGTCGATCGACGAAGGCGCTTTGCAAGGGGCCACTCCCGCCTTCATTCCAGGGCCTCGTCGCCGTTCCTGGATGGACCTCGTTCCCGTCCCTCGGGACGCCGGCATCGGCCCCTTCGGGCTGGCGTCTCTCGAGAGGGTAGAGGAGGGGGAGACGGATGGGCCGCGCATGCAAGGCTCCCAGGCAGAAGGCCAGGAGCCCCAGGACGGCATGGGCCCAGCCCAAGAGCGGGCGCCACGCCTCGGAGACGAGATAAGAGAGGGCATAGCCGCTTGCGGCCATGATCGCCCACAGGATGCAGAGCGAAAGTCCGCTCGTCCGCTGGCGTCCGCTGCGCCAGCCCTGGGGCACGTGCCTCGCAGAAATGGCTCCGAACGCGAACAACCCCGAGAGCACGGCCAGGCCGTGCCACCGCATGAGCCAGGCCTCGAGGGGGCTGGGGAGGTTCCCCGCTCCCGAACCCCACAAATAGTGGAGGGGAAGCCAGGCCGCGCCGGAGAGAAGGAGCGACCAGACGGACCCGAGGAGGGTCCGGCGCTGCCATCCCGGGAGCGGGTTATAGGACCGGCGGTCCTTCATCCTCGCTCCCGCGGTTCCGACCCGACAGAGCGGCATCGTGCACAAAGGCGAACGCCTGGTGAGAGGAGATGAGCGGGTGATCGCAACGGCCCGAGAGTGCGACCACCTTGGTGAGCGCGTCGCTCCACAGGCATCGCGGAGAGAGCACGCTCACGTGGAGGCCCCGTGGCCGTCCCCCTGCGAGGCGGGCCCGTGCGGTGGGGGCGAAGTCGCTCGTCGCCAGGGCCCCTCGGCGGAGGGTGAGCCAGGGCCAGGCCCCCCCACCGCGCTCGTCGCGGAGGCACACCCGCAGCACGACCCCCTGGGTGCGTAGATCGCCGCCGGCGTTCACCCAGCACGATGCCCGTCGGCCAAAGCTCCGGGCGCGAGCGGTCATGGCCTCGAGCGCGCGGTCGACCGCGTACCCCTTGGCCACTCCGCCGAGGTCGAGCCGGACGTTGGGCGCATGCTTGCAGAGGAGAGCGGCTCCCCCAAGACGGCCGAGCGACCAGTCGCTGAGCCCGGTGCGGCAGGTGACGTCGAATAGGCCGTCGGTGGCCCGAGAAAGCCGGAGGGCCATCCGCAGGACCCGGGCCGTGTCGACGGTCACGGGGAGGGTGGCGCCCGCTCTCGCCGAATTGAACCGGCCCACGTCGCTCTCCGGGAGGAAGGCGGAGGTGGCCTGCTCCACGGTGCCCAGGGCCTCGAAGCCCGCGGCGAGAGCGGCGAGAGCCCAGGGAGGGGGGCGAGCGGGATCGGCCCCGGGCAGGAGGATCCCCAGCTCGACGAGCGTCCCCAGGGCAGGGCGGGCCCGACGCACGACCGTCTTCACTCGAGCTCCCCCGCGCTGCGCAGCTCCTCGACCACGGACGCGATCCGCCGTACGCCTTGGGTGACGTGGGTGCAGGAGAGGGTCGCTCCGCTGATGTTGGCGATGTCCTCCCCCACCTGGAGGGAAGAGGTGGCGCGCTTGCCCACGAACTGCCTGCGCCAGGCGGGGAGCCGGACCTCCTGCCCGTGGCTCTCGCGGTAGGAGAGGATCTCGATGGCGCGGATGACCGCGTCCGGCCCGAGCCCGACCGCGTAGGTGATGCGCTCGAACTTGCCGATGACGTCGTCCACCACGACTACCCCCAGGAGCTCCCCCTCGCTCCTCGCGAGCCGCAGGTCATAGCTCGTGCGCCGGAGCGGCTCGCCGAGCCGTTCTTCCACCGCCCGCTGCTGTTCGACCGTGAGCATGACCTGGCGCATCTCGAACGTCTTGGCCCCGGAGAACATCTCGGACTGGACCTGCTCGGGAGTGAGATAGTCGACCGCGAACACCGGCGCCGGGGCCACCAGGGCGGCGGCCGGCGCGAGCAGAGAGAAGGACAGCCCCCGAAGGATCATCAGAAGCTCCACCCGAGCCCGAGGTCGAGCCGATCCTGATCGTGGTTCTGGGGGAAGCTCTGCACGTCCGCCTTCAGGACCACGCCGCCGGCGAAGAGGAAGTTGACCCCCAGGGTCCCCACCTCCTGGGTGGGGAGGGGGGCGGGCGGTGGATTCGGGCCGAGCACGGCGTAAGAACCGCCGGTGTTGAACTGCTCGTACCGGACAAATGGGGTGAGCGATCGATCCCCGGAGGACCAGACGCGGTAGGCCGCCTGGACGTACCAACCGGCGAATTCGGCGGGGATGAGCACCGGCCCGGTGAGCAAGGCGTTGAGCTCTGCCGTGTGTCCGATGGTCCCGCGCGCATACAGGGCCGAGAGATCGAGGCGGCCGGGAGCAAAGCGCAGGTGGGCGTCCCAGAGGGTGATGAGCGCATGGGGCACGCCGGCCACGTCCTGGCTGCCATTGCCCGCGAACAGGCAGGCCCCCAAAAGAAGCCCGGGAACTCCGCGCCAGTTTGCGGCGAGGTGGCCGGCCAGGCCGTGCGCGACCGCCAAGGCGAGCTCCTGGTGCACGGAGCCGAGCGGGGAGAGCTGCCCGTCGGTCGAGTTCGAGTCCCACTTCCCGAGATCGAAGCTGGTGGTGAGCCCGACCTGGAGGGTGATCCCCGAGCCCAAGATCCCGATGGCCTGGAGCCCCCCCTCGCGCCAGGTCGTGGGAATGATGGCGGTCTCGACGAAGTTCCGCTCCACACCGTAGTAGGCGGTGGGCTCGTGGTTCTCGTTGAGCAGGCCGATCGGAATGAGGAAGAGCCCGGCCCGGCCGCTGAAGGTGGCACCGAACGCATACTCCACGTACCCCTGCTCGACGTCGACCTCTCCCGGATCCGTCTTGGAGGAGACCGCGTGCTCCACCTCGAGCTCGGCGACCATCCTGGTACGCTCGTCGAAGCGGTGCTCGAGCCCGATCACGAAGCGAGCCAGATCCGCGACCGGGTCGCCGTGCCTCGGAAAGTTGAAGTTCACCTCCCCGTAGCTCGACAGGACGGTGGCCGACTCCGCCTTCGGCTCCTCGTCCGCGCGGGCCACGGAACACGCCACTAGGAGAGCGAGCGCGCGAAGGAGCGCCCCGAGGCGACGGCCTTTGCGAAAGGTCCGTCGAGGGATGAGGTCCGGGCTTCGGGGCATGGGCTTCCGGGGGCCGAGATTCTGATATCGAGACTCAGTATCATTTGCACCTTACGACCGAATGCTCCTGCGCGTCAAGGGAGCCCGAGAGGTCGGCGAGTCGAACTCGATCCCGAGGTTGGAAGAACCGGCCGCAGTTCGGTTCCCCTCGCTGGCCCCCCCTGTGAGGCGAGAGCGCGACCTTGACCTGGCATGCTGGCGCCCATGAGCACCGAAGGCGGGTTCCGGACCGTTGTAAGACGGCGCCGGGGCGAGTACGGCATCGACGGATCTATATGGGGGCTCGTCGCCTTGGGCGCGTCCGGTCTTCTCCTTGCTGGCTTCGCCGTGAGTCACGCCGTGGGCGGGCGTGCCTTCCAGGCGGTCCGCGAGACGGTATTGAGTCTCGTCCTGCTCGTCACCCTGGCGAACTACCTGTATGCGACCAGATACGGGAAGTTCGCTCTCTGGGCGGACCTGCTAGAGGCTCTGCCGCTGCGAGGCGACGAGAGGGTGCTCGACATGGGCTGCGGACGGGGTGCGGTGCTCACCCTGGTCGCCCATCGGGTCCCTCGGGGCAGGGTGGTCGGGCTGGACCTCTGGAGAGCGAAGGACCAGTCCGGCAACGCGGTCGAAGCGACGCGGCGGAACCTGGTTGTGGAAGGGGTGAACGACCGCTGCGTGCTCGAGACGGCAGACATGCGGGCGATGCCCTTCCCCGACCGGGCGTTCGACCTCGTGCTGAGCAGCCTCGCAATCCACAACATCCCCGGTCGGCGGGGTCGGTTGCAAGCGATCGACGAAGCCGTGCGTGTCCTGAAGCCGGGGGGGCGATTGGTGGTTGCCGATCTGGGGTGGACGGCGTCCTATGCCCGGCGACTGCGCGAGCAAGGTATGACCGAGGTGGACCGCCGCCACCAAGACTGGCGTTTCTGGTACGGAGGACCGTGGTTGGCGATGGTTCCGGGGGTGGTCACGGCGACGAAGCCCCTTTGAGCCGAGGGTCGATTCCCTCCAAGGCCGATAACGAAAATCGGTCGCCCCCGCGTGCGGGAGAGGACTCATGGCCTGGGGAGGCCTCCTCGAAGGAGGCCGGCTTGCTCGCCGGCGACGCTCGCCACCGCCTGGGCGGGGGTCTTCACTGAGAGGGAGCGCTCTTGCTCCCCCGGAGCGGGAGCGGCTCGCCTTGCCGGGACGGGCGCCCGAGGCCGCGGCCGGGGCCCGCGTTTCCAGGGCTCCATTGCCTCCCCTAAAGCTTGCGGATGGCCGCGGCAGGGCGCTTGGACGACCGGGCTGCTCGGGCTCGCTGTCCGGCAAGGCTTCTCACCCATCGACGCCGCCCGCTTCCGAAGCGGTTGGTTGGGTCGTCCTGTCCCGCGGTACGCTACCCTTCACGCTCGAGACCCCGTCGGCGTCGATCCGGGAGAACCCATGCGCATCCTCCCAACGTTCCCTGAGCCCTTCCGCCACGAGCATCCGCCGGTAAAGAACGTGAACGCCGTCCTGGAGGTGGACCTCACCTTCGGCGAGCGGTGGCGGACCGCGTCGCCGCCTACGTCGGGTCATGGTCCTTCGTCCTGGGGCAGACCATCGTCATCGCCGCATGGGTCGCCGTGAACCTCGTGGCCTGGGCGGCCCATTGGGACCCGTACCCCTTCATCCTCTTGAACCTCTTCTTGTCCCTCCAGGCCGCCTACACCGCCCCGCTCATCTTGATGAGCCAGAACCGGCAGGCCAGGAAGGACCGGCTGGAGGCGCACAACGACTTCGAGATCGACCAGAAGACGGAAGAGGAGGTACGGGCCATCCTCGACCACCTGGACGCCCAGAACAAAGCCCTCGCGCTCCTTTCCCGGGAGGTCGAGATCCTCGGTGCGCAAGTAGCCCCGGGAAGACGGGCTTCCGGGCACTAGGCCATTGGGTAGGGACGAAGACGAAGAAGGGGCCTTGGGCGCCGGATCGCGGAGCGCCCGACGACGCCAGCCGGACGGCCAGGGCGAGAAGGAACGGCTCCGCGGGGTGCCTCAGGCGGAGGCGACGGTGCCGGCGCGGGCGGCCCTCTCTGTTGCCGGTTCGCTGCGGGTGACGCGGCTACAGAGGGAGAGGGACGGATCGAGGATGAAGCGGAGGACGAGTTTCGACCACGAACGGTGGTAGTGAAGCGGCTCGTACAGCTCGGGCGCCATCCGCCTCAGGGCCGGTAGCCGCGACCACGGTACGCGCATGAGATCGTGGTGCTCGTTGTGATAACCGACGTTGAAGGCGACCGCGTTCAGCGGACCGTAGTAGGAGAACGTCTCCTGGTCTCCGGGGAAGGTGAGATAGTGCTCCTGGATCCACCGGCCGCCGACGGGGTGGAGGCCGATGGCGAAGATGCTGGAGAGGAGCAAGAAGCCGATGGGCTTCGCCCCGCCCAGCGCCACCACTGCGGCGATCAAGAGAAGCTCGACGGCCAGGTTCAGGACGTACCAGCGGTCGATGAGCTTGATGCGCCTCAATCGCGGCACGCGCAGCGACTGCGCTGCGAAGTAGAGCAAGAGCCAGAGAGCCTTGCGCCATGAGGAGTTGCCGACGAGCCGGGCCTCGAGGGGGCTCGCGAGGTCGGCATCGAGCTCGAAAGTCCCCTGGTAGGCGTGGTGGAGCAGGTGGTACTTGCGGAAGGCGATCCCGGAGGGGAAGAGGATGGGCAGGTTGGCGACGATCGCCATCCAGGCATTGGCGACGGGGGAGCGGAAGATGAGGTTGTGGGTCGCCTCGTGGATGAGCACCCACAGGGCGTGGTCTGCGAGGGCGCCGACCGCGTAGGCGACGATGAGGATGAGCCACCAGGGGCTTCCCCGCAGCAAATAGGCCAGCCCGAGCTGGAGTGCGACGATCCCCACGAGCCAGACCGCCGACGAGGGGGTGTGTCCGCACAGGTTCCTCGCCTCTGGATGAGCGGCGAGCAGGGTGCGGGTGCGCTCCTTGTGAGGTTCGGGGTAATCCGCGTGCCGCCACCGGAGCGGGGTCGAGGAGGGGTCCACGGTCGGATACTGCATCGCACCGGACCGAGCTTCCACCCTCCTGAACGGCCCCAATTGAGTTTCGGTCGGGCGACGCGGGCGGCGAGTGTCCCAGACGGGCCGTCGAGCGGTCGCTTCAGCGCACGGGAAGTCCGAGGCGGCTATTTCCACGGCCGGGTTCGGGCAAGCGGCGAGAAGCCGGTGGCGACCTTCCCTTCGGGAGTTCCTTCATGTTCTGGCTACAGCCCCGCGAGAGTTTGGCGGCCCCAAGACGCGGGAGCCCGCGGATGTTTCGGGTGGACTGGGTAGAGGCGTACCTGTCCCGCGTCCGCCCCTGGCAGGTGCTCGCAGTCTGGGTACCGGTCTCCCTCTGGTTTGGGCTCCGGGCGGTGCGCGCGCCGGGAGTGGGGCTGGTCGGGGCGCTTCTCCTCTTCCTCGGAGGTCTCTTCGCCTGGACGCTCCTCGAGTACATCGTCCACCGCTGGGTCTTCCACTTCCTCCCGGACAGCGGGTCCGAGCTGCAACGGGACCTGTCGTTCCTCATTCACGGCGTTCACCACGATTGGCCGTACGATCCGGACCGCTTGGTCATGCCGCCGGTCGTGTCGCTGCCGATCGCGATCGTGATCGGGCTTTCGATGCGCACGGTGATGGGCCCGAGGCTCTTCCCCGGCCTCTTCTCCGGGCTCATCGCCGGCTACCTCTGGTACGACATGACCCACTACGCTGTGCACCACCTGAAGCAGCGCACGGCGTTCGGCAAGCTGCAACGCCGGAACCACCTCACCCATCACTTCACCCAGCCCGAGGCGCGCTACGGCGTGACGACGCCGCTCTGGGACATTGTCTTCGGGACACATCCCGCCTCGACCCAGCCGGCTCGTGGAGGCCGCGCCCGGCCTCCCGAGGCTGAGGCCGAGGGGAGCTGAGTGGGGGCCTTTGGCTCGCCGGGCAGGCGGTCCGAGCCTGGGATCGCGGCCAGGGCACTCGGGGCGAAAGCGGGACCCGAAGGCGCTCCTGCCGCCACGATCGCAGCACCGGGCCACGGCCGGCTAGGACAAGGGCCTTCGAACCTCTTCGCCACGGCTCGCCACCTGCTCGCTTCTGGGCAAAAGGGGAGTTCGGGACTCGACGATTTCCGCGGAGGAGCAGGAGGGAACAGAAGGTGCGCCCGCGAGGGTGCCGCGCCGCGAAGGGCGCGGCCCTCGCCGCGTGCGCGCAGGTCGGCCGGGCTGCGGGGGACGAACGGCGGTCGTGGCCCAGGGAGGCTCGTCGGCCCCGATGGCCTCTGCGCATCGCCGCTTGCTCCCCGGGCTCTGCCATGGAAGCATCGCCCATTTCCGAGGAGCCATGAGCACGCCCGAGCCCCGGATACCCGATTCACCGCCCGCGCCCCCGGGGCCGCGCACACCCGAGGATCTCGAGCGGCACTGGTTCGAGCACGTGTACGCCGGGGACCGGGTGCCGCAGCTCACCTTCCGGGCGGTGGTGATGGGCGCCCTCTTGGGCTGCGTCATGGCCTTCTCCAACCTCTACGTCGGCCTCAAGGCCGGGTGGAGCCTCAGCGTCGCCATCACCGCCTGTATCATCTCCTACACCGTCTTCCGCATCGTCCACGCGGCCTTCCCGGCCCACGGTGCCGCCCGCCGCGGACGGTTCCTCGGCTTCTTCGACCGGCCCGACCCGGGCGAGGTCTCCATCCTGGAGAACAACTGCATGCAGTCGACGGCGTCGGCCGCCGGCTACTCCACCGGGGCGACGTTGGTCTCGGCCTTCCCCGCCTACCTCATGATCACCGGCCACAACCCACCCTTCTGGACGGTGGTCGGGCTGGTCTTGGGCACCGGGCTCCTGGGCGTGTTCTTGGCCGTGCCCATGAAGCGGACCATGATCAACGTCGAGCAGCTTCCCTTCCCTTCCGGCACCGCCGCCGCCGAGACGCTCCGCTCGCTGCACGGAGCGGGGGCCGAGTCCCGGAACAAGGCCCGAAGCCTCTTCACCGCCATGGGGCTGGGGGCGCTCGTGGGCTGGTTCCGAGACGGGATCCCGAGCTTCATCCCCACCTACCTGCCCCTGTCGCAGATCGCCACCCGCCTGGGGCTCGACCGCCTGGCGCTGCTCACGAGCCCGGCCGGCTACACTCTCACGGTGGAGGCCTCGACCGTGTTCGCGGCCGCCGGCGCCATCATGGGGATCCGCACCGCGGCCTCCATGGCTCTCGGGGCGGTGGTGAACTACGGCATCCTTGCCCCCCGCCTGCACGAGATGGGCGTCATCGGCAAGCTCGGGTTCCGCGGGATCGTGAGCTGGTCGGTGTGGGGTGGCGCCTCGCTCCTGACCTGCGCGGCGCTGACCAGCTTCGCCTTCAGCTGGAGGACCATCGCCCGCGCCTTCAGCGGGCTCTCCACCCTCCTCGGTCGTCGAAGCAGTGCGGCCCACCAGGATCCGATGGAGCGGATCGAGGTCCCGGGGTCCTGGTTCGTGGTCGGCGTGCTCCTCGCGGCCGCCCTCACCTTGGTCCTGAACCGCCGGGCCTTCGGCATTCCGATCGTGCTGGGCAGCATCGCCGTCCTCGTCTCCGCGCTCATGGCGGTGGTCGCCTCGCGGGCCACGGGCGAGACCGACACCACGCCCGTGGGCACCATGGGCAAGGTCACCCAGCTCCTCTACGGCGTGCTCATCCCCCAGAACGTCGCCGCCAACCTCATGACCGCGAGCATCACCTCCTCGTCGGCCGCCAGCTCGGCGGACCTCCTCACCGACCTCAAGTCCGGCTACCTGTTGGGCGCCAACCCGCGCAAGCAGTTCCTGGCGCAATTCTTGGGCGTGTTCGGCGGCGCCCTGGTCGCGACCTGGGGGTACTTTCTGCTCGTGCCCGACGCCTCGGCGATCGGAGGCGACCGGTTCGCCGCCCCGGCCGCGCAGGTGTGGAGGGCGGTGGCCGAGCTCTTGGCCAAGGGAATCGGGGCGCTGCCCCCCTACGCCGGCGTCGCCATCGTGGTCGGCGCGGTCCTCGGGGTGGGGACGGTGTTCGTCGAGAAGGCAGTGCCGGCGCGGGCGCGCAAGTGGATCCCCTCGCCGGTGGGGTTCGGCATGGCGTTCACCTTCCAGGGCTACACCGCCATGGCCTTCTTCTTGGGCGCACTCCTCGCCTGGGGCTTCGCCCGGAGCCGGCCCCGGGCGGCGGAGACCCACACCATTCCCATCGCCTCCGGCCTCATCGCCGGCGAGTCCCTGGTGGGCGTGGCGGTGGCGCTTCTCCAGTCGCGGGGGCTCCTGTAGGCCCGCCGTGGCTCTCCCCTCCGTCCTCCACCACGTCGACCTCCGGCTCGCCGACGTCGACCGCGGCCTGGAACAGGCCATGGCACTCAAGGTCGCGCGCCATCCCTCCGAGACCATGGAGCGGGTCTGGTTGCGCATCCTGGCGCTCGCCTGGCAGTGGGAGGAGGGGATCCGGTTCGGCCCGGGCCTGTGCGATGCCGAGGCCCCGGACGTGCTCGCCACCCGTCCCGATGGTACGCCCTCGGTCCTGGTACGGGTGGGCAGGCCGGACGCCGACCGGGTGGCCCGGGACCTGGCCCGGAGCGCGGGGGCGAGGGTGGCGGTGCTCTTCGACGGACCGCGGTGGATGAGCGCGTTCGTTGCGGAGGCCGAGGGGCGCCGGCTCGGTCGCCTGGCCGAGGCTCACCTGGCGGCGGTCGACCCGCCATTCCTCGCCGCCCTGGCGGGCAAGGATGACCGGAGGTGCGGCTGCGATCTGACGCTCGTAGGGGACCACGTCTACCTCACCCTGGGCGGGGAGAGCCTCGACGGCCCCCTCCACCGCGGGTCGGTGCGGGCCAACGATGCGCTTCCCGCCCGATAGTCGACCCACCGAAGCCGGTCCGCTCGTGCCGCGCTCCCATGCTGGAAGACCGATCGTCCCAAGTTCGTAGAAGGAGGGGACAGCTCATGAGGAGGCGCGAAGGACCGGTTCCCCACCCGGTGGTGTGGGGAGTGCTCTTCCTGCCGTTCGGCGCCACCTCGGGCTACGTATCGGTGACCCTCGCCTTCGTGGGAAGGCAGCGGGGCCTATCCGACGGAGCCATCGCCGGGCTGGTGGCCACCTCGACTCTTCCCCAGGTGTGGAAGTTCTTCTGGGCCCCCATCGCCGACATGACCTGGAAGCGCCGCAGCTGGCACTTCTTCGCCAATCTCGTGAGCAGCGCCACGCTCGTCGCGGTGGGTCTCGCGCCCCTCGGACCCGGAAGCGTCGGGTCCCTGAAGGCCCTCATCTTGGTGAACGGCCTGGCCGTGTCCTTTCTGGGAATGGCCACGGAGGGGCTGCTCGCCCACACCGCGACCCCCGAGCAGCGTGGACGCGCCTCGGGGTGGTTCCAGGCTGGTAACTTGGGCGGAGTGGGCATCGGGGGTGGGCTCGCCCTGGCGCTGGCGACGCGCATCGGCATGGCGGGCGCGGCGGTGGCCCTGGGTGTCGGCCTCTTGTGCTGTTCCTTGCCCCTGCTCCGCATCGGGGAGCCGGTCCGGGAGCACCGAGGGAGCGCCGTTCGGGCGGTGTCCGAGGTGGGGCGCGACTTGTGGCGTACCGTGCTCGCCTCGCGCACCGGCGTACTGGCGCTCATCCTCTGTTTTTTGCCGGTGGGTGCCGCCGCCGCTTCCAACCTGTTCGCGGCCATCGCCGACAGGTGGGGGACGTCTTCGGACACTGTCGCCCTCCTCACGGGACTCATCGCGGGTGTGGTGTCGGCAGTGGGATGCCTCGCGGGAGGTTGGCTCTCCGATGCGATGGATCGCAAGGTCGCCTACGCGGTCACCGGCTTCTTCCTGGCGGCCGTGGCCGCGGGCATGTGGCTGGCGCCGCGCACGCCGGTAGCCTTCGGCGCCTTCACCCTGCTCTACAATCTCGGAAGCGGCGTCGCCTTCGGAGCATTCACCGGGTTCGCGCTGGAGGTGATCGGGAAGGGAGCGGCCGCCACCAAGTACAACGCGCTTGCTTCGCTCTCCAACCTGCCCATCTACTACATGATCCTGGTCGACGGCTGGGCCTCCGACCGCTGGGGGGCGGGCGGGATGTTGCTCATGGATGCGGCGACCGAGATCGCAGGCGCCGTCGCCTTCCTCGGCCTTGCGATGGCGTTAGTGGGATGGAGACCGGGGTTGGCGTCGGGGCTCGGGTCTCGGCGAGCGCCCAAGGTACCGGCGGGGGGATGACCGAGGAGGCGGAGCGGAACGGAGCCGAAAGCTCCCGGTTTTGGACCGAGTCGGGCCCACGGCCATGAAGTCCCTGCCCGACGCCTGCGCGAATCGCGAGAAGGGCCCCTGGCCAAAGCTCAAGACCCGCGGATCTGAGCGCCGCTCAGCACTCGAAGACGACCACCGCGATGCCCCGCGGCGCAGCTCGAAACGCTCGTGGGAGGCGCCGGTGAGGGCGTCCCGTCCCCGCCACCCGGGTGAGATGGTGCGCCCTTCCTCCCCGTGGTTCAGCGCGATCAGCACTTCCCGGCTGCGCCTCTCCTGGGCCACCCGCCGGCAGAACTCAACGCCCGGGGGCGGCGGTCCGAAGGCCGGGATCGCGCCTGCGCGGGAGGCGAGCCTGGCCAAGAGCGCGCTCATGAGTGGCCCGTCGAGCCAGGCCCCGAGCATCGTCACGCGCCCAGCGCCGAGGGCGTGCGTCGCGCAGGCCACCTTCCCGTCGAGCCAGCCGCCCGCTTGGTCGTAGCGTAGCAGCACCTCGCACGACCCCGAGATCGGCTCTAGCCACTCGGCCCAAACGTGTGCCTCGCCCGTTCCGGCCGGCCCGGCGACGCGCACCGGTCGCTCCAAGGCGTAGAACTCGGTGACCGTTGCCGGCGCGAGCGCGGCCAGCGGGCCCGGTGGGGGCATGGGGTGAAGCGCATCGTCGAGGTCCTTCAGCGCGGGCTGCGCCCCGGCGAGAGGTCCTCGACGGGGGGCTCCTGGCTGCGGCGAGGGGCGCCGGCGCCGAGGAACTTTGTAGGAGGCGTCCCGCAAGACCTGCGGCAAGCGCCCTCTTGAGGATCGACGGGGGTGGCCCTCCCCCAGCATGGCGCTCTTCCTGAACGGAGGGAGGGGGGCTGGCCCGGCGCTTGAGCCGCGTCCTGTGGGCGGCCAGGGCCGCGCTTGTGAAGCGTCTGGAATCGCTCCCTGCCCGTGGCTAGCCCGAACTTCCTTCGGAAGTTGGGCTAGCAGGGGGGGCGCCAGCTCGAGAATCGTGGCGGCAACGCTCGTCGGGGGTACGATCGCGCCGTGGCCGTGCCGCACCACGTCCTCCTCGTGCCGGGGTTCTTCGGTTTCGCCACCCTGGGGGACTTCGCCTACTTCGCCCACGTGCAGGAGCTCCTCGCCGAGGCCTTGCCGCAGGCGGGTGTACGCGGCGTGGTGGAGGTGGTCGGCACCACTCCGACCGCCACGCTTCAGCGGCGCGCCGCGCTGCTCGCCCAGGCCGTCTCGCGCCTCCTCGAGGCCGGGCCGGCGGAGGTGAGCGTGGTGGGCCACTCGAGCGGCGGCCTCGATGCACGCCTGCTCGTCTCGCCCGGCGTCTCCCTCCCGACGGAGGTGGACGTCGAGCGCTGCGCCCGGGCCGTCCGCGCCGTGGTGACCGTCTCGACGCCGCACCGGGGCACTCCCCTCGCCGACGCCTTCGACACGCTGCTCGGGCAGCAGCTGCTCAAGCTCCTCTCCCTCGCCACCATCTACAGCCTCCGCGCGGGGCGGCTTCCCATCGGCGTCATCCTTCGGCTGGCGCGGTTGATCGGAGGGCGTGACGCGCCGCAGACGGTGCTAGAGCAGCTCTGGGACCAGCTCCTGCGCGACTTCTCGCCCGACCGCCGCCGGGCGATCGAGGGCTTCTTCGGAGAGGTCGGAGCCGACCTCGGGCTCGTCGCCCAGATCACGCCTGCCGGTGCCGCCGCCCTCGATTCGGCGACGCCGGATCGCCCCGCCGTCCGCTACGGATGCGTCGTGACGCGGGCGCGCCCCCCGGGGCTGCGCTCGTTCCTCGGGGCCGGCGTCGATCCGTACGCGGTGGCGACCCACGGGCTCTTCGTCGCGCTCTACCGACTCGCCGCGCGCTCGCAGCCGGATCTGCTCATGCCGCCCGCCCCGGTGGCGGCGCTGACCCGGGCCTTCCGGCGCCCGGTGGATCACCACACGAACGACGGGATGGTGCCGACGCTCTCCCAGTTTCGGGGCGAGCTCATCCGTGCGGCCTGGGCCGACCACCACGACGTCATCGGCCACTTCCATCACCCGACCCACGTGCCGCCCCACTTCGACTGGGTGGCCTCGGGCTCGCGCTTCAGCCGCGCCCGCTTCGAGTCGCTCTGGCGCGAGGTGGCGGTGTTCGTGGCGGCGGCCGGGCGAGGGCGCTAGCTCGGGCAGGGAGGGCCCCCGGAGGCGAACCCTGAGGCGTCGAGAGCTGGTCAACTGGCCCTCGGGCGCGCAAATGAGTCATCCCGCGAGGAGCGAAGCCACCTCTCCCCGAATTGCCGGGCCGGCTCCGCCAGACCGACAGGCTCCGGCCCATAGATCTCGAAGTGTATGATCGGGCTCACCATGACCGGGCTCGTCCTTCGAAGGAATTGGGGTGTCTATCCAGAGTGAACCCGGAACCACTCGCGACCCTGAGAAGCGGCCTTGCGAAGCTCGGCGGAATCCGTTGTGACCTTCATGGGT
>Ga0335069_10002974_pt1 | contig 25814 bp, 20 predicted proteins | sample Lox_Sample_11_FD_206714 | JGI IMG/M metagenome (GOLD analysis project Ga0335069, IMG submission 206714) | Soil microbial communities from Loxahatchee National Wildlife Refuge, Florida, United States - Lox_Sample_1.1 | ecosystem: Environmental > Terrestrial > Soil > Wetlands | place: USA...
TGCGGACGGCGTTCGAGGACCTGGGGCCCACGTACATCAAGCTCGGGCAGCTGATCGCCTCGAGCCAGGGGCTCTTCCCGGAGCGCTACTGCGCCGAGTTCCGCAAGTGTCTCGATCGGGTGCGGCCGTTCGACTACGCGGACGTGCAGCGCATCCTGCGCGCCGAGCTCGGACGCGACCCGGACGAAGTCTTCGCGTCCATCGACCGCGAACCGCTCGCTTCGGCGTCGATCGCCCAGGTGCACGCCGCGCGGCTGCTCGACGGGCAAGAAGTGGTCATCAAGGTCCAGCGCCCGAAGATCGCCGCCATCGTGGAGGCCGACCTGCGCGTCCTTCGCCTCGCGGCGCGCGCGTTGGCGCTCTCACCGCGCGGGGAGCTCGCGAACCCGGTGGGCATCGTCGAGGACTTCGAGGCGAACATCCGCGAAGAGCTCGACTTCCGGCGCGAGGCCGAGAACATGGCCGAGTTCAATCGCATCATGGCCGAGCACGGCCAGACGCAGGTGGTCGCGCCGCGCGTCGTGCCCCAGTTCACGACTGAGCGCGTGCTCGTCATGGAACGCTTCTTCGGTCACCGCGTCGACGACGTCGAGAAGCTCAAGGCGGCGAACGTCGACGGCGAGGAGAAGCTGCTCGCCGGCATGCGCGCGTGGTTCCAGTGCATGGTCCTGCACGGCTTCTTCCATGGCGACGTGCACGCGGGCAACCTCATGGCCCTCGCCGACGGACGCATCGGTTTCCTCGACTTCGGCATCGTCGGGCGTTTCCCGCGAGAGCGCCGCGAGCAGGTGACCGACTACCTCATGGCGTTCGCGACGGGTGACTTCCGCAAGCTCGCCGAGGTCATGGCGGCCATGGGGGCCGTCGGTGGGCACGTCGACCTCGATGCGCTCTCGAAGGACCTTGCGGCGGCGTACGAGCCGCTCCTCGCCAGCGAGCTCTCGGCCATCAAGTACGCCGACCTGATCCCGGCGATCCTTCGGACCGCGGTTCGCCACGGCATGCGCATGCCGCGCGACTTCGTCCTCGTGACGAAGCAGATGCTCTACTTCGACCGCTATGCGAAACTTCTCGCCCCACGGCTCAACGTGTTCAAGGACCCGCGGATTGTCTCTGCGATCGCGATGGACGTGATGCAGGCCCGCATGCAGGGGACTTGAGTCTGGAGCGGGCACGCGGGTTGCTCTAGACAAGCGACGTGACAACCTTGTCGCGCCCCCTCGGCGTCTTGCTCGCGCTCCTCGCGCTCGCCGGCTGCTCGTCCTCCAACGGAGGCAGTGCTTCGCCGGAAGGGGGCGCGCCGCTCGACGGCGCTACGGACGGACCGGGGCCGAACGACGCCGGCGCATCCGGAGAGGGAGCGCCCGCCGAAGCGGGTGACGCCGACGCGGGCTTCGTCGAGGCGCCACACGCCGCGCTCCCCCAGATACCGAACAATGGCGGCCCCGTGGTCGCCGCGCCGAAGCTCGTGACCATCACGTTCGCCGGCTACTCGCAGGACGCGACGATGAAGTCGTTCGCCGACTGGATCGTCGGCTCGAGCTGGTTCACGCAGGTCGGTCACGACTTCGGCGTGGGGGCCGGTACTCACGTGGCGCACGTGGTGCTGCAGATGACGGCACCCACGAGCCCGACCGACCTCGATACGCAGGCGCTGATCGAGCAGAAGATCGGCGACGGCACACTGCCATCGCCGTTCGACGTCGACGGTGGCGCCGACGGGGGCGGGGGCGGCGGCGACGCCGGCTCCGGGGTGGCCGGCGGATACGTCTACGTCCTCTTCTACCCGCAGGGCACGACGGCCGGCGGGTTCCTCGGCGGGGGCGACACCTGCGCGGACCTCGGCGGTGGCTCCTTCATCGGCGGCTACCACTGGGAGACGCAGAGCGGCGCGTACCACGTGCCGTACGCGGTGGTGCCGACGTGCAGCGACGCGAGCGGCGTGGAGGGCGCGTCGGACCTCGAGGCGTCCGCGTCGCACGAGATCATGGAGGCGTCGACCGACCCGTTCCCGTACACGAGCACGGGCTACGCGCTCACCGATCCGAGCAACCCCTGGACGTACACGGACGGCGAGGTGGCGGACCTCTGCGAGGGGCAGACCCTGCAGCAGAACGGATTCACGGTGCAGCGAATCTGGTCGAACAGCGCTGCCGCCGCCGGCACGGCCCCGTGCATCCCTGCGCCGGCGGGGGGCTTCTACGACGTGTCTCCGTCGCCGAACACGACGCAGATGGTGGCGGCCGGCGCGAGCACCACCTTCACGCTGACCGGCTTCTCGACGGCTCCGATTCCGCCCTGGAGTCTCACGACGTTCGTCGGATACGGCACCTTCGTGCCGACCCTTCAGCTTAGCACCTCCACGATCGGCAACGGCCAGACGGCGACGCTCAAGGTCACCGTGCCCTCCACGGCCGCCTCTCAGGGCTACGCCTCCATCTTCGTCTCGTCGTCGCGCGGGCTGAGCGACTTCAACTACTGGCCCGTCGCCATCGCAGTGCCGTGACGGTGCGCGCCGCCCATCAGGGCGACGTCCCGGCCGCGGACGCCCCGACCCACGCCTCGATCTCGTCGCGCGCCGCCTTGAGCCGGGGGGTCTTCGGCGCGAGCTCGACGTAGGCCGCGAGAGCCTGCCGGGCCAGGTCGATCGCGCGCGCGTGTGCGCTGCTCCCGGCCTTGCTTGTCGCCCACAGCGCCTTTGCCGCCGCGAACTCGAGGTCCGCTCGCATCGTCGGGGCGAGCTGCGCTTCCTTCGCCGTCTGGAGCGCATCCTCGAGCACCTCGAGCGCCTCCGCCACGTCGTGATGATCGAGCAGCGCCTTGCCCAGCTCCAGTCTGGCCGCGACGACGTCCGGGTGGACCGCCGGCAGGTCCTGCAGCTCGGCGGCCAGCGCTTGCCGGTAGTGCGGGATCGCGCGCCCTGGGTGGCCGGAGGCGGCGTCGATCATCGCGGTGGTCTCGAGCACGTCGGACTCGTCCGCGCCCAGGGACTGCGCCAGCGCGAGCTCGGCGCGCGCGGCCTCGTAGCGCTTCGCACCGACGAGCGCGAGCGCCGTGTAGAGATGGTCGCGCGACAGCAGCGCCGGATCGTCTGACGCCACCTCCTGCATCGCCTTCAGCGCTTCGCCGCAGGTGGCGAGGGCGGCGTCCGGGTCCCCCGAGTCGATCTGCGCCTTGCACTCGTACATGCGCATCTCGAGCGTCCGCGGGTGCGCGGGGCCGAAGAGCTTCAGGGAGGCCTCGAAGCCCCTGTGCACGTAGTCCAGGCCGCGCTCGTACTGCCCGGCATCCACGGCGGCGAGCCCCAGGGTCGTCAGCTCCCACTCGTCGAGAGGCCGCGTCGGCTCCACGAGCGCCGCGTGGTGCTCGAGGCACTTGAGGCGGTCCTGGAGCTTGCCCAGGTTGTAGAGGGCGACGCACCGCGTGTGATCGAGGAAGCTCTGTAGCTTCACGTCGGGCGCGCCGCGGTCGATCGCCGACTGCGCGACGGCGGCCCAGACGTCGAACTCCGCGGGCTGGTGCGCGTAGATGTACTCCTGCGCCAGCCTCGCCGCCGCGAGACGGAGCACACCGTCGTCCCGCGACGCCAGCGCCTGGTCGAAGGCGTCCCGGAACGCGGGGATCGACTTGTCCTCGGCCGCGAGATCCGCGTAGGCGCGCCCCCGCCAGAGGTTCACGCTCGCCAGCAGCGGGACGAAGCCGACGGGCTGCGCATCCGAGAGGAGCGCGTCGCCCTGCGACGCCGCGTCCGCCGCCTTGCCGACCGCGTAGGCGGCCATCACGCCCGCGAGGCGCTGCTCGAGCGCATCCACCTGCGAGCGCACCGCCGGATCGCGCGGTACCGGGACGGGCGCGCGCAGCGCCGCCACGTCGGTGCAGTCGTCGATCGACGAGAGCGACTTCGTGGCGTTCGGGGCCTCCTTCACGGTGTCGGCGTCCGCGCGTCCGAGCACCTGGACGAGGGCGTCCACTTCGCGCCAACGCTGCTCGTAACACGCCGTGCGCAGGTCCAGCGCTTCCTCGGATTGTTCGCCGCGCACGCGCGTCGCCGTGCAGGCGTCGTCCGCGCCGCGCGCCAGCTTCGCCGTGTACTCGTCGAGCGCTTGCGACACCGAGGTGGCGGCGGCATCCGCGTACGGCAGCTTCGTCGCGGCGAAGGCGGTGCGCACGCGGTCTCGCCCGCGCGCGCCCCAGACGGCGTCGAGCCGCGAAGCGCCGCCGTGACACATCGCGCGCGTGTCGCGCGTCGGACGCGCGAAGCCCACGGCGATCGCACCCGCCGCGAATACCGCCGTCGCGACGACCCCCGCCCGGCGCCACGGTCGCCACGGGTCGCGCCGCAGCTCGGCGAGCATCGCGTCCATGCTCGGCCAGCGTTCCGCCGGATCGTGGGCAAGCGCCTTGAAGACGATGCGCTGCACGTGACGCGGCACGCCCGAGTTCCGGGGCGGCGGTGGCGGCTTGACGACTGTCGAGTCCGTGATGGACAGCGTCATCGTCCTTTCCAGCGACCCCGCCGCACGTCGCGCAGGCGTCTCGAAGGGCCGCTTGCCGAACAGCGCCTCGTAGAGCGTCACCCCGAAGGCGAAGATGTCGGCGCGCGCATCGACCGGATCGCGCCGCACCTGTTCGGGCGCCATGTATGCGGGCGTCCCGATGAGCTGGTCCGCGCGGGTCACCAGCGCGTCGGCCGACGCGAGGGCGCGTCCGGCCGACGAGGAGGTGAGCGACGGCAGGCCCTTGGCCGACGACGACGAAGAGGGATTCCTCGACGAGGGAGTGGGGGACACCGAGGAGGGAGGGATCGAGTCGATGGGGTTCGACGGCACGATGCTCCCGTCCAGGACGCCCGCGAGGCGCGCGAGGCCGAAGTCGAGCACGCGCACGCGCCCGTCGTCGCCGAGGAGCACGTTGTCCGGCTTGAAGTCGCGGTGGATGAGGCCACGGGCGTGCGCCGCGGCGAGACCCTGGCCCGCGTCGATCATCACGGCGAGGACCTCGCGCCAGGCCGGCTTGCTCCGCAGCCACCTGCGCAGCGTCTTGCCCTCGACGTACTCCATGGCCACGAAGGCCTGGCCGCCGACCATGCCGGCGTCGTAGACCGGCACGACGTTGGGGTGCGCCAGCGCCTGGGCTTCGCGCCGGAGCCTTCGCGCTCCCTCCGAGCCGACGCGCACGCGCATCAACTTGAGCGCCACGTCGCGGTCGAGCTCCGGGTCGTGCGCGAGGTAGACGTAGCTCATCCCCCCCTCGCCGATGACGCCCAGGATCTCGTAACGGCCGACGCGTTCACCGATGCCGAGGTTCGGGCCGGCCTCGCGTGCGGCCTCCCCCGATTCGTTTCGGTCGGTGGGCTCGCCCGAGCCCGCAGGCTCGTCAGGCATGGGGTGGACCCATGCCCGCAAGGATACGCCGCAGCGCATCGGGCAGGATCACGTACGCCGGGTATGCGCCGAGGACGATGGCGTCGCCCCCGGTGATCGGCACGGGGTCACGCGGCGTCAGCTTTCGCGAGTTGACCCAGGTGCCGTTGTGCGAGCCGTTGTCGCGAATGCGCCAGCCGGCGTGTGGCGCGGCGGCGGGATCGTGCTCGAGGACGGCGTGCGTCTTGGACACACTCGGGTCGCGCAGCACCACGTCGCACGTCGACGCGCGCCCGACGAAGATGAAGTTCTCGTAGGGGTTGCGTCCCGACTTGATGAGTGGGGCGACGTACGTCTCGTCCAGGACGACGTCTTGGAGTGAAGGGAGCCCCCGCACCGCATCCCGCGTCGCCGTCCGGAACTCAGCTGCCGCAGCGCGTGCGGCCCCGTTCAACCCCACGAGAAGCACGGGAACTGTGAGCGCCTGGAGCTCGGCGGCAGCCTCGGGCAAACGGAGCTCGGCGACGCGCTTCACAACAGTTCATGGTCCGCGTTGCAGCCGAGCCCGTCAAGTCGCTACGCAATCGTCGGAAGCCGGAAGACGACCTCGGTGCCCGCTCCTTCGGAAGTCACCTCCACGCTTCCGCAGCACGCCTCGACCACCGCCTTGCCGATGCAGAGGCGCAGGCCGAGACCCCACGCGGCCGGCGCTTCCGGCACCGTGCCGCGATCGAAGGGATCGAACATGGCCGCCGGGTTGGCGACCTGACCGTCGCGACGAACTCCGATCGAGAGGCGGCCATCCCCTCTGCCCCGCGTCCAGACCCGGACCGCGCTCGCGGCAGGCGCAGCGTCGATCGCATGCGAGATCACGCTTCCGATCGCACACTGCAGCCGATCGGGATCGACCCACGCAGTGCACGGGGGCGCCGTGAGGTCCGTACTCACCTCGATCTTCTTGGCGCCCGCCTCGCTCGCGCATCCGTCGACGGCCCGTGCGACGATCTGCGTCACTTCCATCGGCTTCTTCTCGAGCTTGAAGTCGCCGTTGACGATGCGAGCGACGTCGAGGACGTCCTCGATCAGTCTCGCCTCCTGCATGACCTTCGACCGGATGAGGGTCAGCTTCCGGCGGACCTCCTCGGGAAGACTCTCGCGTTTCTCGAGCACCGCCGTGGCGAGCAGCGCCGGCGTCAGAGGCGTACGAAGTTCGTGCGAAAGCGCCGCCAGGAATCGCTCGCGACTCTTCGTCGCCTTCTCGGCAGCCTTCTTGGCCCGCTCGAGCTCCTCGTTCGTCTCGCGAAGCTCCCGTTCGAACTGCATCCGGGCGGTCATGTCCCGCGTGACCATCACGCAGGCCAGCCCTCCCAGCCAAGGTGCGCCCGCGCAGCGCGTGTCCACGTCGAGACGGTCGCCCTGCTTCGTGAGCATGCACCACGTCCTCAGGTCGCGTCGTGCCGCGTCCTCGAGGAATCGATCGGCGTCTCCCGGCAAGAAAAGCGCGTCCAGGCGAATGCCCTGGACCTCGTTGGCGTCGTATCCGAACGTCTTCAGCGCGGCATCGTTCGCCGCGAGGATGGCCCTCGTCCTGTGATCGAAGATCCAGATCGGCTCCGGATTGCGCTCGAAGAGAAAGCGGTACTTCCGCTCGGAGACCGAGATCGCCTCTGCCATGCGATTCATGCTGCGCTCGGAGCGCCGGCTCGTCCCTACGACCGTGCTCTCGATGATGCTCGCCATGACGAATGCGGCTAGTGCGATGCGCTCCCTCGGCGTCTCGACTTGCAGGGAACCGATGGGGTTCAGGAAGAGCAGCGCGACGGCGCAGGCTGAGCCGACTGCCGTGAAGATGCCCGGACCCGTGCCGCCGAGCCATGCCGCCGCGAGGACCGCCATCGGAAACACGAGCAGGCCGATGGCCCGCAGGCCCAGGCCATTCGTGAGGCCAAGCGCAACCGCCGTCGCGAGAGCCGTCAGGGCAATCGCCGTCGCGTACCTGCGCAACAGGTCGTGCGGGACCAGGGCGGTGCCCATGCCCCCGGCTGTGGCGAATGTCGTGCCGGTCGCGCGAGAGCTCGAGGCGTGACCCGGATTGCGCCTGCTGCTTCGAGATCCCAGATTCCGCTCCATGCCGTTGCCTCACTCCATGTTCGAGCCGCGCACCTGGAACATGGTCGCGCCCGGGTACGCGGCAGAGATCCCGTCGACGTTCTCGAGCTTCGCCAACGATGCCCTCGCGCTCGGGTCCCTGCGCCCCGGCGAGCGCGTGCTCGACGTGGCCACGGGGCCCGGGACGCTCGCGGTACCGGCGGCCCGGCTGGGCGCGCGTGTGACGGCGATCGATTTCTCCCCCGAGATGATTGCCGAGCTGCAAGCGCGCGTGCGACGCGAGGGCGTCCAGGGCATCGAGGCCCGGGTGGCCGACGCGACCGCGCTTCCCTTCGAGGACGACGAGTTCGACGCGGTCTTCTCCATGTTCGCGCTGAACCTCATGGCGAATCGGGGTGCTGCGTTCCGCGAGATCTTGCGCGTGCTGCGCATGGGTGGGCGCGCGGTGGTCGGCACACCCGGAGACCTCACGCAGGACGCTGCGTTCGCCGAGATCCGCGACATCGTGTCGCGCGCGCTGCCTCAGCTCGACCTGAAGATGGATCTCCCCCTGGCCGAGCCCTCCGCGCTCATGGACGAAATGGTCGCGGCGGGATTCGCGAACGTCGAGGTGCGTCGCGTGGCGCGCTCCTTCACGTACCCGTCGGTCGGCGTGCTCTGGGCCATCGCGAGCCGCGCTGCAGCCCCCGTGGTGCTCGTGCGCGCCGTGACCCCCGAGGCAGAGTGGTCACGCGCGTCGGAGACGATCGTGCGGGATCTCGAGCGGCGCTTCGGCTCGGGGCCGCAGCAGGTGGAGCTTTCCGTGAACCTCGCCCACGCCGCCAAGGAGCGCATTCACTAGCGCTAGGGGTAGCCCACACCGCGCGCCTGATGCACGACGCGTGAGAAAACGGTCGCGGTGGCCATCAACAGGGTGGCGGCGAAGAGGCTGATCAACACGATCTCCAGTATCGACCCCATGTCCCACGGGGCCCGGCGCAAGCCGCATGCCTCGGCGCCTCGGCGACCCTGAGCCTGGAACGAGGGAGACGCCGCCCCTAGATTCGCGAGACCATGCCCGACGCGTTCTACGAGGCTCTCTCGGATATGCGCTTCCGTCCGACGAGCGCCACGGTGGGGCCCTGGGGCCCGACGCTCTCGCACGGGAGCCCGCCCGCGGCGCTGCTCGTGCGCGCCATCGAGCGGGCGTTCCCGCGGGAGGACGCGCGAGTCGCGCGCATCACGTACGACTTCTTCGGCCCGGTCCCGGTCGCCGAGCTCGAGGTGGCGACCGAGATGGTGCGGCCGGGCGCGCGCATCGAGCTGTCGCGCGCTCGATTGTCGAGCGGCGGCAAGACCGTGATGACCGCGTCCGTCTGGCGCATCGCCGTGGCGTCCGGCCGTGTTCCCGAGATCGGCGACCCGCGCCCCGTGCCCGCACTGCCGGCGCCGCAGAACCTGCCGCTCTTCGTCGACGTGCCGACCTTCGGCTACGGCGAGGCGCTCGAGTGGCGCTTCGTCGAAGGACGCTTCGACGCGGTGGGCCCGGCGACCGTGTACGCGCGTCCCAAGCTGCCGATCGTCGCCGGGGAGACCGTCTCGCCCATCGGTCGGCTGCTGCTCATGGTCGACTCGGCCAACGGCGTGAGCGCCGAGCTCCAGCCTTCGCGCTTCACCTTCGTCCCCGTCGAGCTGACCGTCAGCGTGTTGCGCCATCCGAAGACCGCATGGGCCGGCATGAGCGCGAAGACGACGATCGATCCCGACGGGGTCGGACACACGCGGGCCGACCTCTTCGACGAAGAGGGGTACCTCGGCACGGCGGTCCAGACGCTCTTCGTCGCACCGCGTTGACACCCCGCGCCCTTTCCCCTAGGTGCGGGTGAACGCCGATGGCCGCCTCACGACCCCTCACGCGAAGCGAGTCGGGCAAGGTCCGGCGCGTGGTGGTCGTCGGAGGCGGGCTGGCCGGGCTGATGACGGTCATCAAGCTCTGCGAGGAGGGCGTGCCTGTCGACCTCTTCTCGCTCGTGCCCGTCAAGCGCTCGCACTCCGTGTGCGCGCAGGGCGGCATCAACGCGAGCGTGAACACCAAGGGAGAGGGCGACTCGCCGCAGGTGCACCTCGAAGAGACCGTGTACGGCGGCGACTTCCTGGCCAACCAGCCGCCCGTGAAGGGCATGTGCGACGCGGCGCCCGGCATCGTCTACCTCCTCGACCGCATGGGCGTGCCGTTCAACCGCACGCCCGAGGGGCTGCTCGATTTCCGACGCTTCGGCGGGACGCTCTTTCACCGCACCGCGTTCGCCGGCGCCACCACGGGGCAGCAGCTCCTCTACGCGCTCGACGAGCAGGTGCGTCGCTGGGAGACGCTCGACGTCGAGGACGACAAAGGTGAGCGCGTCCCCGGCGAGAAGATGGTGCGGAAGTTCGAGTTCTGGGACTTCCTCGCGCTCGTCCTCGACGACACCGGCGTCTGCCGCGGGATCGTCGCGCAGGACCTCAAGACCATGGCGGTTCGCTCCTTCCCCGGGGACGCGGTTTGTCTCGCCACGGGCGGCTGCGGCATCGTCTTCGGCAGGTCCACCAACAGCGTGATCAACACGGGCACCGCTTCGAGCGAGGCGTACCAGCAGGGCGCCTGCTACGCGAACGGCGAGTTCATCCAGGTGCACCCGACGGCGATCCCCGGCGCCGACAAGCTGCGCCTCATCTCGGAGAGCGTGCGCGGCGAGGGAGGTCGCGTCTGGGTGCCGCGCGACCCGAAGGAACAACGCACCGGACGCGACGTGCCCGAGAGCGCACGCGATTACTTCCTCGAGGAGAAGTACCCCGGGTACGGCAACCTCGTTCCGCGCGATATCGCGAGCCGCGAGATCTTCAAGCGGTGCTTCCACGACAAGCGCGGCATCTACAACCGCGAGACCGGGCGCAACGAGAACGAGGTCTACCTCGACGTCACCCACATGCCGCGCGAGACGCTGCGCAAGAAGCTCGCTGGCGTGCTCGAGATCTACGAGAAGTTCGTGGGCGAGGACCCGTACAACAATCCGATGCGCGTCTTCCCCGCCGTGCACTACACGATGGGCGGCCTGTGGGTCGACTTCGAGCGCGCCGAGAACGGGTCGCTCGTGCCCGGTTCGCCGCGCAACCAGGCGACGAACATCCCCGGGCTCTATGCCGTCGGCGAAGTCGAGTACCAGTACCACGGCGCCAATCGGCTCGGCGCCAACTCGCTCCTGTCGTGCATCTACGCGGGCATGATCGGCGGGCCCGCCATCGCGAGCTACCGCAAGGGCCTCGGGCGCAGCTCGTGGGACGTGCCGTCCTCCGTCTTCGACAAGGCGCAGCGCCGCGAGGAGAAGAAGTTCGAGGCCATCCTCGCGATGAGCGGCGACGAGAACGCCTACGCGCTCCACGAGGAGCTGTCGGAGACGATGCTCCGCGACTGCACCATCGAGCGGCATGACGCGACGCTCGACACGGTCGTCGCGAAGATCGAGGAGATCGCCGAGCGATCGACGCGCATCGGCGTGACCGACGGGTCGACGGGGCGGATGAACCAGGGCGCGCAGTACGTGCGTCACCTGCGGAACATGATCGTGCTCGCGCGGGTCATCGCCACGGGCGCGCGACGGCGCGACGAGTCACGCGGCGCGCACTTCAAGCCCGAGCGCCCCCAGCGCGACGACGCGAACTGGCTGCGGACGACCCTCGCGCTGCACGAGCCCGGCGGCGAGGGCGCCGCTCATCGTGCGGCGGTGCGCTTCGTACGCGAGATGGACTACGAGCTGCTCGGACGGCGCATACACGTGAGCGACGCCGTGGACGTCTCGCTCGTCCGCCCGCGCGCACGCAAGTACGAGACCGCGGGGGCGACCCATGGCTGAAAAGCGTGATCGCGCCAGCCCGGCGAGGGCCAGGACCGTCAGGCTTCGCGTGTTGCGCCAGGACGCGCCGGGGCAGAAGAACTACTGGCAGGACTTCGAGGTCCCCTGGCAGCCGCACATGAACGTGATCAGCGCGCTCATGGAGATCCAGAAGCGCCCGGTCACGGCGAGCGGCGAGAAGACCACGCCCGTCGTCTGGGAGAGCGTCTGCCTCGAAGAGGTGTGCGGTGCGTGCACGATGCTGATCGACGGGCACGTGCGCCAGTCGTGCAGCGCGATGATCGACCAGATCGCCCCGCTGAAGGAGGGGCATTCCCGCGTCATCGAGCTGCGTCCGATGACCAAGTTCCCCGTCGTGCGCGACCTCGTCGTCGACCGATCGCGGATGTTCGCCGATCTGGTGCGCGTGAAAGCGTGGATCAACCTCGACGGGTCGCACGAGCTCGGGCCGGGACCGCGTCAGTCGCCAGAGAGCCAGGAAACGGCGTACCCGCTGTCGCGCTGCATGACGTGTGGCTGCTGTCTCGAGGCGTGCCCGCAGATCAATTCGACGAGCGACTTCGTCGGCCCCGCGGCGATCAGCCAGGTGCTCCTCAAGAACCTGCACCCGAGCGGCGCGATGCACGCTGCCGAGCGGCTCGACACGGTGATGGGCGACGGGGGAGTCGAGGGCTGCGGCAAGGCGCAGAACTGCGTAGAGGTGTGCCCGAAGGAGATCCCGCTCGTGGACTCGATCGCATCGGTCGGCCGCGCGACGACCAAGCGCATGCTGCTCGGGTGGCTGGCCAAGGAGTAGGGCAAGGAACTTGGCCCCGCCGCTTCACGCCTGATAGCGGATGTGCGCATGCAGCCGGATATCCTTCAGGTACCGGGCGAGCGCCGCGCGATCCCACCGGACACGCGGTCCTTCATCGAACGAGTGCGCGACTACATCGATGCGCTGGGCCGACCCTCGCTGCCGGTGTGGGCGCGCGCCAGCGGGCCCCACGTGCTTCTCAGCTTGTGGCAGGGAGACGCCTTCGCGCGTCTGACCCCGCTCGGCGGTGGGCAATACGGGCTCGCGTTCCGCGCCGTCGAAGCGAGGACGACGCACACGAACGCGTGGGAGCCGCTTCTCCTCGTCGACGAGCTGGCGCAGGTGGTGGAGCACGCGCTCGTCGCGGTCGACGCGATCGCCGACTGACGTGGTAGCCTCGGGGGCGTGCGGTCGGCCCTTGCTCTGAGCGGCTTGGCGGTGCTCCTCGTCTGCGCGGACGCATCCGCGCAAGCGCAGCAGCCCGAGCTCACGCAGGACACCAAGATCGACTTCTCCACGAAGGCCGAACCTGGTTTGGGGCAAGGGGCCCAGACCACCGCGACGGAACAATCGACGCTTCCAGAGCCTCCCGCCGAGGCGCCCCCGGTGCGTCCGCGACACAAGGGGCTCGTTCTCGAGTCGACCGCCGGCATGCTCGGCTTCGCCGGCAACTTCCGCCACGTCGCACCCCCCGCGTTCTGGCTGCACACCCAGCTCGGCTTCGAAGTGCTCCGCTGGCTCATGCTCTACGGCTCGGCGGAGCTCGCGATGACCGACACGAGCGAGGCGGCCGATCCTTCGCACGCGATGGCGTTCCCCATCTGGGGCTTCGGCGGTGGCGCGCGCGTCACCATTCACGCGACCGATCGGGTCGCGTTCTTCGTGCAGGGGGACATCGGCGCACTCACGGCCTACGTGCCGCACGAGTCTCTGGCCGTCCTGGGCTACGCGAACGCCGAAAGTCTGCACCTCGCCGTCGGAGGGCGCGTGGGGGTCGAGTGGTACCAGATCGATCGCCACATGGCGCTCGTGGCGTCGGGCGGCGCTCGCGATGCGACGGGGTTCTCTCGGTCGATCGGTGGGGGCGATACCCCGATCATGTGGGATGCAGCCCTGGGTCTTCGCTACACCTTCTGACAGCCGCCCAGGGCGAACTTTGTCCACGGCGCACGGCGCCTGAGGACGCAAATTGTCATTGTCGCTTCAGTAAGCCACCCGCAAACCCGAATGACCTCAAGGCTTCCGGGACGGGCATGCGCCATGCTTTCGAGGGGAGAGCTGGGCGGTACGTACGTACGGATGTCCAGCGTGTGAAACGATGCCCGGAGGAGGGCCCCGAGTGACGGCGATGACGACTCGACACAGGTTGACGCGTCGCGCCTTCACGCTCATCGAGCTGATGATCGTCGTCGCAATCATCGGCGTCCTCGCCGTGCTGGCCGTCTACGGCGTCCGCAAGTACATCGCGCACACGAAGACCGCGGAAGCGCGCAACGCGCTCGGGCGCATGGCGAACGCCGCGGTCTTCGTCTACGAAAATGAGCACATGGCCGGCGTCGTCTTGCCGGGGGGCCAGTCGGCGACGCTGTCGCGCATGCTCTGCCCGTCGGCGTCCCAGCCGGTGCCCCAGTCCATCGGGCTGGTGCAGGGCCAGAAGTACCAATCGGCCGTGTCGGACTGGAACACCGACGCCGCCAGCAACGGCGGGTTCAACTGCCTGCACTTCACCATCGATCAGCCGCAGTACTACATGTATAGCTACGCCCTGAGCGGCTCGGGCGGCAACCCCGGCGACTCCTTCACGGGCACGGCCAACGGCGATCTGAACGGCGACGGGATCCTGTCGACGTTCTCGCTCACGGGACAGATCAGCGCGAACTACGCCTGCAACGTCGCGCCGAACATCGTGGAGATCAACGGCGAGGAGTGAGCGGCGCGCCTTTCGGAGCGCGCCTCGCTGATCGGCGACGTATCGCGGTACGCTCCCGCGCATGTTCCACGCTCGCCGGTTCGCGCTGATGCTCGTCGCTCTCGTGCCGCTCGGCTGCGGCGTCTCGCGCGAGGAGTACGCCGCGAAGTCTCAGGAGGCCGACGCCGCCAAGGCGCAGGCCGCGGCACTCCAGCAGCAGGTGGCGAGCGATGCAGCCGAGCTCGCGCAGCTCAAGAGCGCTCTCGGACTCGCCCAGTCCCAGGCGATGACCGACGAGCAAAAGGCGCAGCTCGAGGAGGCGCAGGAGCGGAGCAAGCTCCTCGCCGATCTGCAGTCGAAGTTCAAGAGCATGATCGACGCGGGTCACCTCAAGGTGACGACCCGGCACGGGCGTGTCGTGCTGCAGCTCCACAACGACGTGCTCTTCGACACCGGCGAGGCCGACGTGAAGCCCGCCGGCAAGACGGCGCTCTCCGAGATCGCGTCGACGCTGCGCACCGTCGGCGGAAAGCGGTTCCAGGTCGCGGGGCACACGGACACGCAGCCGATCACGACGGACAAGAAGAAGGAGTTTCCGACAAACTGGGAGCTCTCGACAGCGCGCGCCATCGCCGTCGTGAAGTTCCTCGTCGAGCAGGGCGTGGATCCATCGCACCTCTCGGCGGCCGGATACGGTCCGTACGATCCCGTCTCGCCGAACTCGACGCCGGACTCGATGGCGAAGAACCGCCGCATCGAGATCACCCTCGTACCCCAGGTCGCCGATCTGGTCGCATCGGCGGCGGCGAAACCCTGAGTCCTCGAGCTCCTAGTGCGGGCGGGGGAAGGGCCCGAGGTCGGCGCCGGTCGGGGCGTAGATGCGCGAGCACGAAGGCTGCGAGGCTCCCGTGCGCGACACGCGCACGCACACGTTGCCGTCCGACGTTCCTACCGCGCCGAAGTAGGTCGAGGCGACGCGCTCGCACCCGGGCGGGGAAGCAGCACTCGAGCCGACGTCGCAAGTGACCATCCAGCGCGGCTCGCCCGGCTCGATTCGGCTGGCGCTGCCCAGCACGCGCGCCATGTCCACCACGAGGGCCTGCTCGCACCCGAGCTGCCGCATCTCGGCGGTGCCCTTCGCGTTCATGCCCTCCGTGGCGGCCGTCACCCCGCGGTCCGGTGCTGCCGCCGTGGGGCCCCCGGCGGAGCCCTTGCTGCACCCCCGCAGGAGGACCACGCCGCCGAGGACCACCGCGAGGACCAGGGCGCCGCTGCCGATGCCCAGGGCGAGGGCCGAACCTCGGTTCATACCCCGGAAGACCTACGACACTGGCGTGACACACGCTAGCCTGACCCTACATAGGTCACCATGAGGCTCGTCCGGGTCGCCCTCGCCAATGTCAACGCGACCGTGGGGGCGACTCGGTCCAATACGGACCGCGCCATCGCGGCGGCGCGCGCCGCGGCGGCCGACGAGGCGACCATCGTCGCCATGCCCGAGCAGGTCATCGGCGGTTATCCGCCCGAAGACCTCGTGCAGTGGCGCGGCTTCGTGGAGGCACAGCGCTCCGAGCTTCGCCGTTTCGCGCGCGAGACGGCGAGCCTGCCGTGCGCTTCGGTGCTCGGGCTCGTGTGCGCGCGGGGTCCACACCTCTACAACGTGGCGGCGCTGGTGCACGCCGGGCGCGTCTGGGGGATGGTGCCCAAGGAGAAGCTGCCGCTCTACAACGTGTTCTACGAGGCCCGCACGATGGCGCGCGGCGCGGCGGGGCTGCACGACACGGTCGACGGCGTCCCTTTCGGCGACCACGTGTTCGAGCTCGACTTCGGCGTCCTCGCGCTCGAGGTGTGCGAGGACGGCTGGTCCCCGGATGGACCCATGCGCCGTCGCTCCTACGCGGGCGCGGAGCTCGTGGTCAACGTGAGCGCGTCGCCGTTCCGCGTGGGCATCGCCGAAACGCGTCGCGAGATGATCGCCACGCGCGCGGCCGACTGCCAGGCGACGCTCGCGTACGTCAACCTCGTCGGGGCCAACGACGGCCTCGTGTTCGACGGAGGCGGGTGGGTCGCCCAGAACGGGCGCGTGCTCCTCGAAGCAGCGCGCTTCCGGGACGGCGTGCAGGCCGTGACGGTGGATCTCGATCGCACCGCGCGACTTCGCACGGAGAACACGACCTGGCGCGAGGACCAGGCCGCGTTCGCAGCGCTGGCGACGCAGACCGAGCGCGTGCGCGTCGAGGCGCCGACGGCGTTCACGAGCGCCGCCAAGCCGCTCGCGTTCCCGGCGCCGCCCAACCGGAGCTTCTTCCTGCCGCAGGCCGCCCCTGCGCCCTCGGCGCGGGACGCGTTCTGCACCGAGCTGCTCGATGCCCTGGCGCTCGGGGTGGGCGACTACTTCGAGAAGAACGGGTGCTTCAAGACGATCGGCGTCGCCCTCTCCGGCGGTCGCGACAGCTTGCTCTGCCTCGCCATCGCGCGGCGATGGATCGACACGCGCTGGGCGTCCCTTCCAGTCGACGAGCGTCACAAGAAGGCGCGCGAGATCCTGCGTGCCTTCTTCATGCCGACCCGCTTCTCGTCGAAGGAGACGCGGGCGGCTGCCGAGCAGACGGCGAAGGACTACGACGCGGCGTTCGCGGTCGTGTCGATCGACGACGCGTTCGAGCGCGAGGTCACCGCCCTGGCCGGCATGCTCCAGCCGGGCGAGACGCTCACCGAGCTGGCGCGCCAGAACGTGCAGGCGCGCATCCGGTCCGAGCGCATGTGGACGTGGGCGAACAGCGCGCAGGGCCTCTTCCTGCAAACGAGCAACATGAGCGAGAAGGCCGTCGGCTACGTCACGATCGGCGGTGACGGCGAGGGCGCGCTCTCGGTGATCGCAAACGTGCCGAAGACCGTGGTCAACTATCTCATCGACTGGCTCGCGGAGACGACGCGCGCCGAGGGCATCAGGCTCACGCTGCTCAAGCCCGCGAGCGCCGAGCTGGCTGCCGACCAGGAGGACGAGCGGGAGCTCATGCCGTTCCCCGTGCTCGACGCGTGCTTCGCGCTCTTCGCGGGCGAGAAGATGAACGAGGACGAGGTCGCGCGCGCGATGGTGTCCATCTTCCCGGAGCACGACCCGAAGCAGCTCACAGACTGGGTCGGGCGCTTCGTGCGGCTCTTCACGGCGTCCATCTACAAGTGGGTGCAGGCACCCATCTCGCTTCACGTGGGCAATCTCGACCTCGAGCGCGAGCGCGCCCTGCAGCTTCCCGTGGTACAGCGGAGCGAGTGGCAAAAGCGGTGATGCGGGGAGCGCTCCTCGCCATGGTGGTGGCGACGGGCAGCTGCGACGAGTTCGGGTCCGTCGGCGATCCAACGGTGACGCTGTCGTCGGCACACGCGGTCGTCGTCGTGCACACGGGCCGCTTCGGGCTGGAGGTGCAGGATCCGACCACCGGCAAGACGGTGCTGTCGACGCTCGACGCGCCGCTCTCGGTCGCGAGCGATCCTTCGAACCCCTACGGGCCGCTCGGTGCCACCCATCGCGTGCAGACCATCAAGCCGCCGCTCGTCATCGAGGGGTGGGACCACACGGTGGGCCAGGACGATCCGTGGTTGCACGCCGCGCGCGTGACGAGCGCCGTCACGACCGCCACGAGCGCGGCGCTCGACGTCGTCGATCCCTCCGATCCGGGCACCGTCCTGCACGTATCGATCACCCTCGACGACGCCGAGGTGGTGGTCGACGCGACCATCGCGCAGAGCGACGCGAAGCCCGAGTCGCCCGCCGGAGTCGAGGACGATTCGCCGCTGCCCGGTCTGAACACGATGGGCCAGTCCTTCGTGCTGCCCGCCGACGAGCACTTCTTCGGCCTCGGTGAGCGTTACGTCACCGTCGACCACCGCGGGCAGAACTACGGCGTGTGGACCGAGGAGGGCGGCCTCGGGCGCGGCGAGAAGTATCAGCCGAGCTACGTCGCGCCGGTGAACCCGACGCCAAACGGGCCGACCATGACGCACGCCCCCGTCCCGTTCCTCCTGTCGAGCGCCGGCTACGGGCTCTGGCTCGAGTCGACGTACCGCTCCGGCTTCGTGCTCGGTTACGACGCGCCCACCGCGTGGCGCGTGTTCGTGACCGAGCCGCACCTCCGCTACCACGTGCTCGTGCACGCGCTGCCGCGCGATGCCGTGACGCACTATACCGCGCTCACAGGGCGCGCGAGCCTGCCGGCGCCATGGGTGTTCGGCCCGCGACGCCGTGTCGATCACGACGGCAACGACCCGACCCACGGCACCCTGGTGATGGGCGGCGTGCCCGAAGAGCAGGCGCTGCGCAAGTACCACGTGCCGACCACGGCGATCGACGACGCCACCCACTTCCTGCCCAGTGGCGTGGCCGCCAATCAGGAGAGCCAGCTCGCGACGTGGTCCCAGAACCTGCACGCGCTCGGCTTCAAGTCGATCGGCTACTACAACGCGTACGTCTCGACGAGCAACCCGAACGCCGCGCAGTTCCTCGCCGAGGGGCGCGCGGGCGACTACTTCCTGAAGCTCGACGATGGAACCGAGTTCGACACCTTCATGATCTCCGGCGGCGGTCAGTACGTCGCGACCGTGGACTTCACGAACTCCGCGGCGATCCCCTGGTACCAGTCGCTCCTGCAGCGCGCGCTCGACCTCGGCTACGACGGCTGGATGCTCGACTTCGGCGAGTACGTGCCGCCGAAGGCGAAGTTCCACGACGGGCGGAGCGGCTGGGAGATGCACAACGCGTTCCCTCCGATCTACGAGAAGGTGGTCTTCGACTACCTGCGCCAGACGCGTGGCGACGACTTCATGTTCTTCGCGCGCGCGGGCGGTGTGGGCACGCAGGCGGTGGCCCCCATCGTGTGGTCGGGCGATCCCTCGGCGAGCTTCGACGACGTCAAGGGCCTGCCGGCGAACGTGCGCGCCGGCCTCACCGCGGGCATGACGGGCATCGCCTTCTGGGGCAGCGACATCAGCGGCTACACGTGCCTGAACGATCCGCCCGCCGACAAGGAGGTGTACCTGCGCTGGGCCGAATTCGGCGCGCTCTCGACCGACATGCACGACGAGAACGCGTGCTCGCAGGCGCCCGCGGGTGCGCCGCCGAAGTGGACGCTGTGGAGCGACACCGAGACGACGCAGGTGTACGGCCAGTACGCGAGCTTGCACACGCGGCTCCTGCCCTACACGTACGCCGCGGCGCTCGAGGCGGTGCAGACGGGCGTGCCCATCATGCGGCACCCGGTCCTCGACTACCCGGGCGAGGCGGGAGCCATCGCCGCCGAGTTCGACTACTTCTTCGGGCCCTCGCTCTACGCCGCGCCCGTCGTGCGCAGGGGGCAGACGACGCGGACGCTGTGGCTGCCGCCCGGCAGGTGGGTCGACTGGTGGACGATGGAGGCGCAGGCGGGTGGCGCGAACGTGACGAAGGACGCGCCCCTGGACGTCCTGCCTCTCTACCAGCGCTCGGGGAGCATCGTGGCGCTGCTCGATCCGTCGATCGACACGCTGGCGCCAGCGACGACGCCGGGCGTCGTCAGTCTGAGCGACGTGCAGGGCATCTACGACCTGCGGACCGTGCTCGATCCCGGCGCCGGCGCGAGCGCGCAAGCGTCGCTCACCGACGGCACGAAGCTCTCGGCACGCGTGGGGCAGGGGACGCCCGCGCTACCGTCCGGAGCGACCATGGCAAGCGAGGCGGAGCTCGCGAACTGCTTGCTGTGCGGCCGGATCGACCCGCTTCCCGGCGGCGCGACCCGCCTGCGTGTGACCGCTTCTTCGACGACGAGCGCGACGCTCCACGCCGGCAACGTGACCTTGATGCACTCGGCGCCTTCGCCTCTGCGCCCGCGCTGGGACATCGTCGTCCTTCCGTGATCGCTCGAGCTCGAGGTCTTCGAGCTCGAGTTCGAGCAAACGCTCCGCGCGGTCCGAGAAACGCGACGCTTGGTTTTGCAAACGGTCCGTTTGGTCTTCATCCGGGTCGTCATCCGACGCCGTTTGGTCCGTCGCTCGACCCCTTCGGCCCCTCGAGACCTACAAGTCGAGAAATCCCCTCTCGAATCCGGCCGGAAGTCGAACGCAGGGGTACACTTTCATCATGAGTCGCACGGCGCGTGCATTGTTGCTGTCCGTGGCTCTCGCGGCGATGCCGTTTTTCGTCTCCGGAACGAGCGGCGCCCAGAGCACCACGCCGCCGCTGCAGGTCGAGATCGACAAGTCCAAGGTGGACCTCAACGAGCACCACCTCGAGCTCCGCGCGTCGCACGATCTGACGAAGGTGACGATCAAGGTCACCGGCGATTCGGGCAACGTGCTCGACAACCAGTCCATCGACCTCGGTCCCCAGCCGGCCAACACGCCGCTCGTCGTTCGGTGGTCGCCCATCAACGAGGAGCCGGTCGCGCGGATCGAGGTGTCGGCGTACGACGCAGCCGGCTCCTGGCGGACGATCACCATCACGCCGTGGTCGATCGCCATTCCGCACGAGGAGGTCAACTTCAGGACCGACTCGTTCCAGATCGACGATCCCGAGAAACCCAAGCTCGAGGCGAGCTTCGTCAAGGTGACGGAGGCGCTCGCCAAGCACCCCGAGATCCACGTCACGCTGTTCATCGCCGGCCACACCGACACGGTGGGTGACGCGAGCTACAACATGCGCCTCTCGCGACAGCGCGCGCAATCGATCGCCCGGTGGTTCCGGGCGCGAGGGCTGAAGATCCCCATCGCCTTCGAGGGATTCGGCGAATCGGCGCTGCTCGTCAAGACGGCCGACGAGGTGGACGAGCCGCGCAACCGCCGCGTCGACTACATCCTCTCGGTCGACGAGCCCGTCTTCAAGACGACGGGTCGTCGTCCGGGCTGGACTCGGGTTCCCTGAGGAGCGACGTCTTCGCGAGCTCCTCGGCGACGCGCTCGTCGAGCACTGCGGCGACCCGATCCATGAGGATGGCCGCGAGCTGCGTCGGAGGCTCGTGCGGAAGTGGCGGCGGCAACATGGTCTCCCGCAGCGTCGGCGGCGGCGGAACGTCCGCCGGCTGGCTCGTCAGAGCCTCGAGGCGGGCTGCGAGCGAACCGATCGATTCCTGCAGCGGCAGCATCGCTTCGGCGACGGTGGTCCTCACGATGAGCGCGATCTGGTCCCGCGCGCGGATCCACTCCTCGCGCTCGACGACGGTGATCTCGTCCCAGTCCGGCGAATCGGTCGGCTCGGCTGACCCCTGGCCCCGCGGGACCACCGTCGAATGACGTTCCTCCCGCCCGGCGCTCTCCAGGCGCGCCTGTCCGCCCCGAGTCCTCGATGCCCGCCTCATGAGCAAAGATGCGTTGCAACCCGCACACCGAGCGCGGCTGGATCCGCGACGTCCCAGGCACGACGTCCAACCGGGCGCGGAAGCATTCGGCAATCCACGTCGAGGCCCATCAGCCGATTGTGGTCAGCGCGGAACGTTACGGGCACGGGCCAAGGCTTGGTTACGACACAGACCACCGTTGATGGCCAGTGGCAGCACCACCCAACGGCCACCGGGGGACGAACACGAGATACGACGCGAGCACCAGCCACGTGAACCCCTCGACGCGACTCGTCGCCTCGATGATCAAGTGGAAGGCGGTCCCCCAGCAGAGCGCGAACCAGCGTGTCCGCGCGGGCCACAAGCCGACCGCGAGAAAGAGCTCCGTGGCGATCGCGCCCTTCGCGAGCACGCTCGCGGCAGCCGGTTGCGCCAGCGCGTTCATCACGCGCTCGGGCACGCCGGTGGCGATCGCGTGCGAAGCGTAGAGGTGGAAGCGCTCGAGCAGCACGACGCCGCTGCGCCAGTCGGGATCGAGCAGCTTGGACGCGCCCGACGCCACGTAGATGATCGAGAGCTGAAGGCCGACCAGACGCGCCGCCCAGAGGGGGCCCACGCACGGCAACCGCGGCCCGAAGCGGAACGACCGGTCGCACGGCGCGAGCGAGAGCAGGAGCGCCTGGCAGAAGAGCGCCCAGCGGTTGTGATGGAACTGGAGGCGATCGCACGAGAGCACGTAGCTGCCGAGGACCGCGCTCGCGAAGAGCGCTCCGCGAGCGCGCCAGCGGCCGGCGACGACGAGCATTGCGAGCACGAGCTGCACCCCCACGACGACCGAGTAGACGGCGGGCGACGGAACGAGCGCCTCCGGAAGGAGGGGCCAGTGAAAGACGTCGCCGAAGTAACCGCGTGCGAGCTCGCGGGCGGCCCGCACCGCGTTCCAGAGCAGGAGCAGGCCGAACGCCACCCGCACGAGGCCGAGCACCGCCACGTCGCCTTCCTCGTCGCGCCAGCGTTGAAGCGCCGCGGTCATCACGGCAGAAGCTCCCGGTGTGCGCTCTCGAGCACGGTGGTGCTGGGCATTCGGCCGTTTCGCCAGACGACCACGCGCGCGACGAAGCGCTCGGTCTCGGCGTCCTCCGGCTCGTGGCGGGCGACGTCGTCGAGCGCGCGCTGCAGGTGGGCGAGCTGCGCGTCCGCTCCGTAGGAAGCGAACACGCGTGTCCCCGGTGACGACAGCACGGGATCGGTCACGCGGTCGCGCCATGAGAAGTGGCGGAGCTGGCCCGCCGCGTCACGCGCGCTCCACTCGCCGCCCGGCGCCGGGAGGGCCACGCCGCCGACCACGCGAGCGAGCTCGAACTCGAGCGTCGACGCCTCCGGGAACATGCGGAAGCCGAAGATCCCATCGGGGCGGCACGAGGCCGTCAGGACCAAGGCGGCCTGCAGGAAGACCCAGCCGGCAGCGAAAACGACGCGCGCACGCGGGCCCAGGGCGAGCACGTGGGGCACGCTACCACTGGCTGCCACGTCCCCGCGTATTTGCGCTCGGTCGTTCGCGCGTGCCACGATTTCGTGAGCCGTGCGCTTGCGCTGCATCCTCGCGTTGGTGTGCCTCGTCTCCGGGTGTGGCGAGAAGGCTGCCGCACCCGTGCGGGAGCCGGCGCCCAGCGCCACCCCAACTGCCGCGTCGTCGCCCAGCGCGGCGCCCACGAGCGAGGGAATGGCGGAGCACCAGAACCCGGCGTCTGCGGCGCCTGTCGCATCGGCGGCGGTGGTCGGCTCCGGCTCCGCGGCGAGCATGGGCCATCTGCTGGGCGCCGGACGCCTGGCGCACTTGTTCGACGTGCTCGCTGCTCTCGAGGACGGGCACGCCCACGACGACGTGCGCGTCCTTCAGTACGGCGACTCGCACACTGCGAGTGACATGGGCGTCTCGGCTTTCCGCCGCACGCTGCAGGCGCGCTTCGGCGACGGAGGACGCGGGTTCGCCGCGGTGGGCCGCCCGTGGAGCACGTACTCGCTCGACGGCGTGCACACGGGGATGGAGGGCGCCTTCGTGTCGACGCGCGGACACCGGGGTGCGCCGGCGTCACTCGAGGGCCGCTCTGGCCTGCTCGGCATCGGGGTCATGGCGAACCAACAGCGCGGACGCGCCTGGGACGAGGTGGCGGCCCCCGCATCGCGCATCGAGCTCGCTTATGCCCAGGAACCCTCCGGCGGCAGCTTCGACGTCTTCATCGACGGGACCCGCGCCGGGAGCGTCTCGACGCGGGCGCCCGACACGAAGAGCGGCTGGTCCGTCTTCGAGGTGCCCGACGCTCCCCACCGTGTCGAGGTGCGCGCGGCAGGCGACGGCGACGTCGTCCTCTATGGCATGAGCCTCGATCGGTCCCAGGCGGGCGTGGTCGTGGACACCCTGGGCATCAACGGCGCGCAGGTGTTCACGCCGCTCCGCTGGAGCGAGGAGCACTTCGCCGAGCAGCTCCGGCACGCGGCGCCGGACCTCGTCGTGCTCGCGTACGGGACCAACGAGTCGATGCAGCCAGGCCTGACCGACGCCGCCTACGAGCGTGGGATCGTGGACATGCTGGGGCGCGTCGCGCGCGCGACGCCCACCGCCTCGTGTCTGCTGCTCGGACCGCCGGACATGGCGCAGCACACCAAGGGACGCAACGACTGGTCCACGTGGCCGCGGATCGGCGAGATCATCGCCGTGCAGAAGCGCGTGGCCGACGCCGCCGGATGCGCCTTCTTCGATCAGCGCGAGGCGATGGGCGGCCCCGGGTCGATCATCCAGTGGGCGAGCGAGCCGGAGCCGCGCGCCAACTTCGACCGCGTGCACCTGCGACGCAGCGGCTACACGCAGGTGGGCACGGCCTTCGCGACGGACCTCATGCGCGCGTACGACGAGTGGCGCGCCGAGCGTGGGCTGCCGCCGAAGATGGCCAATCGCTGACCGTCACGGAGCGCTCGCGCGCCAGCGGCTGTACGTCGACACGACGGCGTCGGAGAGCATGTCGCCGAGCACCTCGGCGCCGAGCGGGCTCGGGTGCGTCAGATCTACTTCCGCGAGCTCAGGCTTCGCGCGCACCCAGCGGGCCATGCTGCCCTCGCCGCCCATGGCGTCGAAGGTGCACCAGAAGGCCGCGCCGTGCGCGAGCGCGACGCGCCGTTGGATGGCGACCAGGTCGAGGATCACGCGCTTGCTGACGAGCGCGCCGCCCTTGCTCTCGGCGCGGTCGAGCGGCGACACGACGAGCAGCGAGGCTTTCGGCGCCACCCGGTGCAGCTCGTCGAAGAGCCCCGCCAGGGCCGTCTCGTATTCGGCGCGGTCGAAGCGCCAGAGGTCGCTCTCGTTGGTCCCGTACTGGAACACGATGAGGGCCGGGTCGCGCAGGGCGAGTTGGTCGCGCCAGTGCCCCTCGTCCTGGCGCTGCCAGTAGACGGCCATCGCCGCGTGGGAGCCCAGGGCGTCGACGACCACGCCGGGCCGGTCTCGCTCGAGCGCGATGCCGAAGAGGCGCGTCGGGCCGCCGCCCAACGCGCGCACCGCGAGCTTCGCCTCGCCGTCGGGCACGTGCACCGAGTGGACGCGCGAAGTCTTCACGTCGCCCCGCGTGGAGAAGCGATCCGCCGCTTGGCCCTTCACCTCGAGCTCGAGGTCGCCGCCGCCGGGCTGCTCGAGGTAGTACACGTCGAAGCGCGAGACGGCGCGGCCGTACTCGGTGCGCGGGCTGGTGCCGAACCACGCGAAGCCGCCGCCGTAGCTGGTGAAGGAGACGCCCCCGAGCCCGTAGTAGCCGTCGTTCGTGATCGGTCCGGCGAGCTTGCTCGCCTTCCACTCGCCGCTGCTCGCGTGCAGAACGTCGTTCTGGAAGTACCACTCCCACGGGTTCGCCACGAGGATGAAGCCGTGTCCGGCATCGCCGAAGCGCGCCTGGAGGCGACGGCGGACCGTGCCCGAGATGTAGTCGCTCGCGATGGTCGAATCGCCGTAATAGAGGACGCGCGCCACCGGGCCTTCGCGACCCTTGTCGGCCTCGTCGGCGGCGCGCAGGCGCGTGAAGAACGCGTCGAGCGCGTGGCCGCTCGCATCTTCGATGGGCACCGTGCGGAGGGTCGGGCGCACGTCCGGGTCGATGTCCGGCAGCGTGGGCGCCGACTCGGCCGGCAGCGCGTTGTTCACCGTCGGCGTGTTCTCGCTTGCCGGAAGGGCCTGCTCGCCCGAGCTGGTTGCGGGCGCTGGAGCGGTCGCGGCTCGAGCCTCCGCCTCGTCTTCGGCGGCGGGAGCGTGGTCCCACGGCGCGGGCACCACCCGCAGGGCCCGCAGCCCGGGGCTCGCGTAGGGGATCGCCAGCACCGCGAGCATGACGAGCAGCGTGCGACCGGTCTTGCCAGCGAGCGGGTGCTCCATTACTCGTGCCTGCATGACGCGCGTACGCTTCGCGCCTTCGCCGACAG